>ERZ808037.432-NODE-432-length-39501-cov-13.860795_pt1 | contig 39501 bp, 40 predicted proteins | sample MGYA00380190_ERZ808037 | MGnify/ENA primary metagenome ERZ808037 (study PRJEB31490, sample SAMN06133399) | mouse gut metagenome | isolation source: J9 | host: mice | place: China: Chengdu | collected 2015-05 ...
GTCCGCCCAGGCCATGCTGGCCCAGGCCAACCAGGTTCCTCAGGGCGTTCTCCAGCTGCTGGGCTAATCCATCAGCCGGCGCAGACAAATACGCACAACTTGCCCGCCCCCACCCGGGGCGGGCTTTTTTTGCACCCCACGGACTGCCAGCTCCCTGTCTCATAAATTCAGGAAGTTGACGCATGTAGGGCAAGGGCTCTGCCCTTGCCTTTTTATCCCCTTACAGGGATAGGCAGGGGTAGAACCCCTGCCCTACATAATGTTCCGTCCGGTATTTCCAGAGGCCTTCCGAATTTACGGGACAGGCATATTCCCGCAACGCCCCATCTCTCCCCTGCGCGAAGCTGTGACGGGGCGGGCATCCTTTTTTCAGAAAAACACTTGCGCCTGCCGGCAAAGGGTGGTACAGTTATAGCAGTGCAGTAAACCACCAAAGGAGGCCCGAACCACGATGAAAGACCAGACCCCGCCCCCCGCTTCCGGCTGTTATGTAAACCGGGAGCTGTCCTGGCTCCAGTTCAACGGCCGCGTGCTGGAGGAGGCCGAGGACCCCGCCAATCCCCTGTGCGAGCGCCTGAATTTCGCCTCTATTTTCCAGAGCAATCTGGACGAGTTTTATATGGTCCGGGTGGGGATGCTTATGGACACCCTCCACCTCACCGCCGTGGACGACAAGACGGGCCTCACCAGCGCCCAGCAGACCGCCGCCGTGCTGGACCGGACCCGCGCCCTGCTGGCCCAGCGGGACCGGGTCTGCCGGGCCCTCATGGCCGAGCTTGCGGACCAGGGGGTGGAGCTGTGCCCCTTCGCGGGGCTGTCCGACAAGCAGCAGGCCTTTCTGGAGAAGTATTTCACCTCCAACGTCCTGCCCCTGCTCTCCCCCCAGATCATCGGCCGCAAGCAGCCCTTCCCCTTCCTGCGCAACAAGGCCATTTACGCCGTGGCCATCCTGCGCACCAAGAGCGGCGGCGAGCGCATGGGCATCGTCCCCTGCGGCGAGGGGGTGCTCCGCCGGCTGGTCCCCCTCCCCGGCGACGGCCAGCGCTTTGTGCTGGTGGAGGAGCTGATCGCCGGATTTTTGTCCAAAATTTTCGCCCACTACAAGGTGGAGGGGGCGGTCCTCATCCGCCTGGTGCGCAGCGCCGACATCCACATGGACGATGCGTCCTCTGAAATGAGCGCCATGCTGGCCGAGGAGTATCGGAAAAGCATGGAGAAGCTGATCCGCCGCCGGAAACGGCTCCAGCCAGTGAAGCTGGAGTACCAGGGCAAGCTGTCCGACACCGTGCGGGACGCCCTGTGCGCCTGCCTGGGGCTGTCAAAAAAGCACCTGTTTTCCAGCGACGTCCCCCTGGACCTGTCCTTTCTGGGCGCGGTGCGGGACCTCCTCCGGGAGAAAACCGAGCTGTTCTACCCCCGCCGGGTGCCCCAGAACTCCCCCAATGTGGACCCGCTCCTTCCCATGGTCCAGCAGATCAAAAAGCGGGATCTGATGCTCACCTACCCCTACGAGAGCGTCCGGCCCATGCTCCGCCTCCTTCAGGAGGCGGGCCAGGACCCCGAAGTGGTGTCCATCAAAATGACCCTCTACCGGGTGGCCCACAACAGCAAAATCGTGGAGGCCCTGGTGGACGCCGCCGAGAACGGCAAGGAGGTGGTTGCCCTGGTAGAGCTGCGGGCCCGCTTCGACGAGGAGAACAACATCGGCTGGTCCCGGGTGCTGGAGCAGTCAGGCTGCCGGGTCATCTACGGCCTGGACGGCCTGAAAGTCCACTCCAAGCTCCTGCTTATCACCCGGGTCCATGACGGCCAGGTGGAGTATATCACCCAGGTGGGCACCGGCAACTATAACGAGGACACCGTCCGGCTCTACACTGACTACGCCCTCATGACCGCCTCCCCGGAGATTGGCGCCGAGGCCGCCCAGGTCTTCAACGCCCTGTCCATGGGCGAGGTGGTGGAGGACAGCCGCCATCTCATGGTGGCCCCCGCCTGCCTGCGGCCCAAGGTGCTGGCCCTTATCGACCGGGAGACCGAGCTGGCCCGGGCGGGGGAGGAGGCCTATCTGGGCTTTAAGCTCAACGGTCTCACCGACAAGCTGATTATCGACCGGCTTATCCAGGCCTCCCAGGCCGGGGTGAAGATCGACCTGGTGGTCCGGGGCATCTGCTGCCTTACCGGCGGCGTGCCCGGGCTGACGGAGAACATCACCGTCCGCAGCATCGTGGGCCGCTATCTGGAGCACGCCCGCATCTATATCTTCGGCTTGGGAGAGCGGAAGCAGGTGTATATCTCCTCCGCCGACTTCATGACCCGCAACACCACCCGCCGGGTGGAGGTGGCCGCCCCCGTGGACGACCCCGCCCTCCGGGCCCATCTGGAGGCCATGTTTGCCGACCAGCTCCGGGACACCGCCAAGGGCCGCGTCCAGCAGCCCGACGGCAGCTATGTCCGAGCCCAGGGGGAGCCCTTCAACGCCCAGGAGCACTTCTGCGACCAGGCCTACTCCGGGGAATGGGCGCTGGAGCAGCCCAGGCCTGAGCCCAAGCCGGCGGTCAAACCCGCCCCCGCCCCGGAGAAGCGTCCGGTGGCCAAGGGGGCCCCGAAAAAGCCGCCGGCTGCGGTCCGAAAAACCCGCCGGGGGCTGCTGGGACGGATTATCGGGAAAAACAAATGATTGAATGTGGGACCCGACCACCTGGGCGGGTCACCTTAGGGCGCGGGTGCCGCCATGGGTGGGCCGCCGAGGGCGGCGGCCCCTACTTCCTCCCATGCAGGGGGCGCCGTTTGGCGGGCGGATGATATCCGCCCCTACAGTCCAGTTTACCAAGCCGGAGCGGCTTTTATATATCTTATCTTTTTCTGAAAGGAAGCGGTATTTCATGAAACGGATCGGAATGCTCACCAGCGGCGGCGACTGCCAGGCCCTCAACGCCACCATGCGGGGCGTGGCCAAGGGTCTCTACAACATCTACGGCAACGAGGTGGAGATCATCGGCTTTATCGACGGCTACAAGGGGCTCATCTACGAGGACTACAAAAAGCTGTCCCCCATCGACTTCACCGGCCTGCTCACCCGGGGCGGCACCATCCTGGGCTCCAGCCGCCAGCCCTTCAAGCTGATGCGGGTGCCCGACGACAACGGCCTGGACAAGGTGGAGGCCATGAAATACACCTACCGCCGCCTGCGCCTGGACTGCCTGGTGGTGCTGGGGGGCAACGGCAGCCAGAAGACCGCCAACCTCCTCAGCGAGGAGGGGCTCAATGTAATCGGCCTGCCCAAGACCATTGACAACGACCTGTGGGGCACCGACACCACCTTTGGCTTCCAGTCCGCCATCGGCCTGGCCACCGAGGTAATCGACTGCATCCACACCACCGCCGCCTCCCACAACCGGGTCTTCATGGTGGAGATCATGGGCCACAAGGCGGGCTGGCTCACCCTCAACGCCGGCATCGCCGGCGGCGCGGACATCATTCTGATTCCCGAAATCCCCTATAATATCGACTCGGTAATCGCCAAAATCAAGCAGCGGGCCGCCTCGGGCAACGGCTTCACCATCCTGGCCGTGGCCGAGGGGGCCATCTCCCAGAAGGAGGCGGCCATGAGCAAGAAGGAGTACAAGCAGCACATGGCTGAGGTGCTGGAGAAGTACCCCTCTGTCTCCTACGCCATTGCCGACAAGATTCTCAAGAAGACGGGCAAGGAGGTCCGGGTGACGGTGCCCGGCCACATGCAGCGGGGCGGCACCCCCTGCGCCTACGACCGGGTGCTCTCCTCCCGCCTGGGCACCACCGCCGCCCTGATGATCTCCCGGGAGGAGTACGGCAGCATGGTGGCCATCCAGAACCATGTGATTACCTCCGTCCCCCTGAAGGAGATTGCCGGTAAGCTGAAGACCATCGACCCCAAGTCCGACATCATCACCGAGGCCCGCCTGCTGGGCATCAGCTTTGGGGACGACTGAACCAAAAAAGGACCGCCCGCCTCAAAGCCTGAGGCGGACGGCCCTTTTTTTACAGCTTCAGCCCGGAGATAACCTCCCTCAGCTGCCCGGCGGAACTGTCCAGCGCCGCCTGCTCCGCCTGGTCCAGGGGTATCTCCAGCACCTTCTCCAGCCCGTTTTTCCCCACAATGGAGGGGATGCTCAGGGCGAGACGGTCCAGGCCGTACTCCCCCTCCAGCGCCACCGAGATGGGCAGTATGGCGTGCTCGTCCCGCACGATGCAGGCGGCGATGCGGCCCACCGCCATGGCGATGCCGTAGTAGGTGGCCCCCTTGCGCTTGATAATCTCGTTGGCGCTGTCCCGAATTTCCCGGTAGATGCGCTCCCGGACGGGCGGGTGGAGCTCCAGCCCCCGCAGGCGGCAGAAGTCGTCCAGCCCCAGGCCGGACACGTTGGCCCCGCTCCACACCGGCAGCTCGCTGTCCCCGTGCTCCCCCACGATGAAGGCGTGGACATTGCGGCTGTCCACCCCCAGCTCCGCCCCCAGCAGCTGCTTCAGGCGGCCGGTGTCCAGCACAGTGCCCGAGCCAATCACGCGCTCCCGGGGGTAGCCCGACAGCTCCCGGGCCACGTGGGTGAGCACGTCCACCGGGTTGGACACAATCAGCAGAATCCCCTCGAAGGACCGGGCGGTAATCTCCCCGATGATGCTTTTCATAATGGCGGCGTTGCGCTCGATAAGCTGGAGCCGGGTCTCGCCCGGCTTCTGGTTCACCCCGGCGGTAATCACCACCAGGCCGCAGTCGACGATGTCGTCGTAGCCCCCGGCGGTGATGTCCATGGCCGCGCCGTAGGGCAGGCCGTCGCTCAGGTCTATGGCTTCCCCCTCCGCCTTCTCCCGGTTGGCGTCCACCAGCACCAGGTGGGAAAACAGCCCCTGCTGTAAAAACCGGAAGGCGATGGACGCCCCCACAAAGCCGCAGCCGATGACGGCCGCCTTTCTGTAATTGATGGCCACAGATATCCGCTCCTTTTTCCGATTCTCTGTTTCCCCCGGGGAAAACAGGGCCGATCCTCTCCGAAAGGACCGAATACCTTCATTGTGGCAGATTTTTTCCCGATTATGCACAAAAACACGAGCGGCCTTAAAGGCCGCTCGCGTTTTTTATCCCTCCGCCTCGTAGGCGGCATACAGGGTCATGGGCTCCAGGTCGTAGCCCGCCGGGAGGGCCACCGTCCCGTCCTCGCCGGGCTGGAACTGTACCGTCATGGTGACGCTGTTCCCCTCCCGGCTCTGGACGGCCCAGCCGGCAAAGTGCTGGCCCGGCCGCTCGGGGGCCGCCGGAGGGGTAAAGCTGCGGTCCTGGGAGGAGACAAAGAAGCTTCCCAGCTCCGTCTCGCCGTCCATAAAGGTCAGGCGGGTGCGGACAATCTCCTCCTGCACATCCACATTGGTCATCTCAAAGGCCCGCCAGCCCCCGTCCGTCCGGTGGAAAAACAGGGTGCTGTCCACCTCGTAGGGCTTGGTGGTGCCATTGCTCCGCTTCACGTCCATGTGCATGGACACCCGGGCGGAGAAGCGATCCTCCCCGTAGCGGTAAAACTCACGCACCGTCTCGTCGGAGAAGGAGTGGCCGGAGGTGGTCTGAATCCAGATCTCACTGGAGCGGATGGTCCGGTAGATGGCGCTCTCGCTGTCAAAGTATTTTTGCACCTGGGCGGAGCCGGCCGCCCGGATCATGTACCGGGCATAGACCTCCGCCGCACCTATCAGCAGCTCCCGCTCCTCCTCGGTGGGCTCCGCCGCCGGCTCCTCCACCACCAGCCAGCCGGTGGTCCCGTCCAGAGTCAGGGGGACCTCGCCGCCCGCCCCGTCCAGCACGGTCACATCCCGCCCCCGGGCCCTCCAGAGGACGGTCCGGCGGCCGTGGACGCCCTCGGGCAGGTATCGCTCCGCCGCCGTCTCGGTGGTCTGCACCTGGCAGTCCTCCCCCAGCTCGGCGCCGTCCACCAGCACCCGCTGGCCAGCCAGGGTGCGCACCAGCCGGGCATCCTCCCGCCGGCCCATCAGCAGCTCCACCCCGTCCAGCCGCCACGTCACCTGCTTCCCCTCGGTCTCGCTGGCCAGGGTGAAGGCGGCCACGTTGTCGGCCCCGGATTTTACGATGTACCGTCGGTCCCCCGACAGGCCGGCGGAGGTCTCCACCAGGGTGAGCTCCCGGCCGCCGGTCAGCTCCTCCATGGAGCGGATAAAGTCCTCCCGGTCCCCCTCCAGGCCGGACAGGTCGTAGACCTTGCCCCAGTCCGCCGGGGAAAAGAGGTCAGCGAAGATCTCCTGACTGGTGTGCTTGGGCTGGGCGGCCTCATACCGGGTGAGCCAGGGCCGCAGCAGGGCAAAGCGGATAAGCAGGAACACGGCCAGCAGCGCCAGCAGAAAGCCCAGCAGGACCTTGTAAAACAGACTGATTTTTCTCATAACCGGCCCTCCTTATTCCCCATCCAGGGGCCGCACCATAAAGAAGGTGGGCATCCGCCGGGGCTCCTCCTGAAGGAGGGAGACGTTGTTCACCGTCTGCACCGCGCCGTTTTCGTCCCGCAGGAGCATCACGGTGGAGGAGCCGCCGTCCAGGTTGCAGGCGTTCACCGCGCCGTACTCCACCATCACGTCGATGATGTCGGCGTAGGTGGCCCCCAGGCTGCCCGCCTGCCTGCCGTCGATGCACAGCAGAAGCACCGTGCCGTCGGCCCGCTGGCCGATAGCGGTGCGGGGGTTGTAGCCCGAATTGGTGTTGTAGGCCTCCTCGTTGACGGCGCTGTCCTTGATAAGCACCGGGCCGTAGCAGCAGCCGTCCCGGATGCGGGCCTCCTTGGCCTCTTTGGCCGACATGGTCTTGGACACCACCAGGATATCGTCCTCGTTAAAGCCGGCGAAGCCGTAGTAAGAGCTGCCGTCGTTCCACAGGACCTCCCCCTCCGACACCACCAGGCCGCAGGGGACGCTGCCCACCTCCGGGCTGATGGTGCCGTTGTCGAAGAAGGCGCCGCCATTGATGGCCGCCGCCGCCCCCTCCGTCTCAATCTGCTTGGTGATCCGGGTGCCCGGCCGGCTCCGGGCGTAGCTCCGGGAGGAGGGGCACAGGTAAACCCGGGAGGGGTCCCGGACCAGCATCACATAGGCGTTGTAGGTGTCGCCGTGGACCTCCTCCACCCGCAGGCCGTCGGGATAGTCCGCCCATTCGTCGCTGTCCAGGGGGCTGTCGGCGCGGACCACCACCTGGGTGGGGTCGGACTGGCCGTCGGGCAGGTCGGCGGCCACCTTGGCCTGGATCTGCTCCACCGTTTCCCGGCCCACAAAGACGGCGGGCACCCACTTGGTGGCGCTGGCCTCCAGCAGGGACATGGTCAGCCGGTTCCGGGCGGTCTCCGAGGGGCCGTTAAACACCTCGTCCATAATCAGGCACAGCCCGGCTGCCAGCACCGCCGCCGTGGACAGCAGGGCCAGCAGCCCCCGCAGCACATACCGCACCGCCCGCCCGGGCTTGCTGGGGGCCACCCGCCGGCCCCCGGTTCGATTTTCCTGGTTCATTTGGGTTCCTTCCTTTCTTCAAACACCCAGCGGTGCTGAATCACATAGCTGCCCACAAAGAGGCCCGCCATCACCACCGCGTAGATCACTGTGCGCAGAAGGGTCTGCCGGTCGCTGATGCGGGCGGCCCGGAGCACCCCCTCAGTCAGCAGAAACTGGGCCAGCAGCATGGGCAGGGCCAGAGCGTAGTACCGGGCCAGGGAGCGGCCCAGCGGGCCCCTGCTCCGAAACACCACCCACCGGTTCAGGGAAAAATTCAGCAGGGAGGACAGCACCCGGGCCCCCGCCGTGGCGGCGGCGGTGAGCGCCGCTCCGGCCAGCGCCCCCGCCAGCAGGGCGGACAGCAGGCCGAACAGCCCGGTGTCCGCCACGGCGCTGACCACCGAGCTGAGGGCGTAGCGGAAGAAGTGGGCCAGAATCAGCCTGTAAATCTTCCAGGAGTCCCGCACCGGGTGGAAGTGGGACCCCCGGTTTTCCTCCAGATAGATGGTGCGAATCTTCATCTCCCCCCAGGGGATGCGCCGCTCCTTCAAGGCCAGCAGCATGTTGGTCTCATACTCATACCGGTCCCCGGCCACGGCGGTGAGCTCCTCCAGATACCGGCGGGGGACGGCCCGCAGGCCGGTCTGGGTGTCGGAGAGGGACATGCCGCAGAACACCCGAAACACCCCCCGGGTGATCCGGTTGCCCGTCCGGGAGCGGGGAGGCACCTCGGGCCGGGAAAAGTCCCGGCAGCCCAGAATCACCCGCTCCTCCGCCAGCATCTTTTGGGCGCAGGCCAGGGCGTCCTCCGGGTGGTGCTGGCCGTCTCCGTCCACCGTCACCACGCCGGGGCAGTCGGGCCAGTGCTCCAGCAGCCAGGTGAAGGCGGTCTTCATGGCCGCCCCCTTGCCCCGGTTCACCGGGTGGGTGAGCAGCGTGACCTGGGGCAGCCGGTCCAGTTCCTGAAAATATTCCTCCGTCTCGGGCCGGCTGCCGTCGTTCACCAGGATCACCCGGGCAAAGCCGGCGGCCAGAAGGCCCTCCACCGTGCCGGTCAGCTGCCGGGTGGGATTCAGCGACGGGACCACCGCCGCCACCGGGCTCCCCGCCCTTGTCTCCTCCATATGCCCCGCTCCCCCTTCCAAAGGCCTTCCCCTCCGCCGGAGGGTGGAAGGCCCGTTTCTGTCTGCTTCAGCTGCTCTGACTATACCACATCCCGGGTGGTTTGTCACCTTTCTTGTCGAAAAATTGGCGGGTTTTCAAAAACTTTCCGCCCTCTTTCCGACGAAAAGGCCTCCCCGCAACGCGGGGAGGCCTTGGAGACACAGCCCTTACATCATCTTGACCGTGTAGTAGACAAACAGGGCGAACAGCCACGCCACCATTACAAACATCAGGTAGTAGGCCACCATGTCGCCCGCCACCATGGCCACTACCACCGCCGCCAGACTGGCCAGGCAGGTTACCAGCAGCACGGCATAGCTGGTCTTTTTGGGCAGGAAGTGAAGGTTCATCTTCTCCGACAGCACGCCATCGTTCTTCTTCAGCCACAGGGCGCCCAGGCCCACCACCACAATGGCGGCCAGCACCAGCAGCGTCTCGGGCCGGCCGGCCGCGCCGTAGCGGGCAAACCACAGGGCCAGCACCGACATGCCGCAGGCCGAGGCCCCCAGGAAGAACTCCCGCTGGTAGATATAGAACACCAGCGCCAGCACCGCCCAGGCGATCACCAGCCAATACAGCATGGACATGCCGTTGGCCCCGAACTTCAGGGTCACATGGACGCAGACGGCAACGGCGGTCAGGGCGATGGTCACAATCAGCGGCAGGCCGAATTTCTTCCCCTGCTTCAGCTGCCATGCGGTCCACACCAAGGCCAGCACCACCGCCACAGGGGCGGCCATGCGCATAACGTGCAGCACCTCATGAAGGCCCAGGTAGATATTGACCTCAGTTTCAAGGTCAGCGTGAAAATAGAAGCGGTTGAGCAGCACCAGCAGAGCCTCCAGAACAACGGCTCCCACCACCCACAGCAGACCTCTCTGCAGGGCGATATCCTCCTGTTGACGGCGTGCCTCTCTCTGTTTCTTATCCATGTGCGTTCATTCTCCTTGCCGCGGGCTCCCGGCCCGATTGGTATTGCAGTTATGTCCAAATGTTCGGACATTTTATTATTGTACCAGACAGCTCCTTTTTTTGCAAGACAAAAATCGGGAAAAGTATCCAAATTTCAAAAGCGGTCCTTTTTATTGCTGGGCAAAAGCTACTGTCAGGGCCACGCAGGCCCGGATATCCTCCAGGTCGGCGGTCTCCGCCGGGGTGTGGACATACCGGCAGGGGATGGAAATTCCCCCGGTTTTTACCACAAACCGCGCGGTATGGATGGCTCCCGCGTCGGTGCCCCCCGCCCGCAGGATGTCCCGCTGGACGGGGATGCCCTCCCCTTTGGCCAGCTCCTCCAGCCGGGCCACCACCTCCGGGTGGCAGATGACGGAGGAGTCCATCACTTTGACGGCCGCCCCCTTGCCCAGGCGGGTGGTGCCGCTTTTCTCCGAGCCGGGGGTGTCGTCCACATCGGTAACGTCCACGGCGATGCCCACATCGGGCTCCGCCCACCAGGCGGCGGTGCGCGCCCCCCGCAGCCCCACCTCCTCCTGAACGGTGAAGACCAGATACAGGTCGCAGGCGGGCTTTTCCATCCGCTCCAGGGCGCACAGCAGCACGGCGCAGGCGATGCGGTCGTCCAGATAGGGGGCGGTCACCCGGCTCCCCTGAACCCGGACGGGCCCGTCGTAGACGCAGGTGTCCCCCACCTGGACCAGCTTTTTCGCCGCCTCGTCGCTCTCCGCCCCGATGTCGAGAAAGCACTCGTCCAGCTTCAGCTTGCCGAAGTCGGCCTTCTCCTCGGGGACGAACACCCCCCTGACGCCGTTTTTGAATCGGACCGGAGTGTAGGCCGCCTCTTTGGGGGAAATGCCCCCCAGCCGGCCCACCCGGAGGAAGCCCTCCTTCTCAATGTGGGTGACGATAAAGCCGATGCTGTCCATGTGGGCGGCGAACATCACCCGGGGGCCGGGCCCCTTTTTGTGGACAATCAGGTTGCCCAGGGTGTCGGTGATCACCTCGTCGGCAAAGGGCCGGGCCAGCTCCTCGATTTTCGCCCGGACGCCCCCCTCGTCCCCGGAGGGGCCGTGGGTCCGGTTCAGGGCCTCTAAAATTTCAATCAGTTCCATGCTTCCTCCTCAATCCCACCAGAAGTACCAGAATTTAGACTGAGCCAGCCCGCCGGCCAGCCGTCCGACGGTTCCGACCCCCTGCTCTACAATGTCAGAGCAATAGGTAAACTGTTCCCAGGCCACCTCCATCGCTTTTTCCTGAGAGACAGGGGCGGGCAGACTGTACTCCAGCACATCGTGGGTCATCAGGGCGGGGACGGCCCCGTACTTTTCAAACCAGTATTTCGCCACTGCCATGTGCTCCTCGTTGGCGGGGCACTCGTTCCAGCCGCCGAAGGGCAGGTACGCAAAGACCTCCCAGGGATTTTTGACCGGAATCTCCACCAGTACCACCGGGACGGTCTGTTTGCCGTTAAAGTCCCGAAGACTCAGAAAACTGTCGATCCCCTCGCCGTCGGACACCTCGCCTATCAACTGCTCCCAGTAGTCGGGCTCGTCCTCCTCCAGCTCCTCTTTCATTTCTTTCAGCCATTTTTGGAGAAATTCCTCCCCCGACTCCAGGGGGGCGGCCAGCAGCTCCGCCCGGACCTGGTCCGCGTCCTCGAAACACTCCAGCAGCAGCTCGTCTGCCGCCACCAGCATGGGAAGAAAGCCCTCCTTCTCTCCACGCGCCCGGGCCTGCCGGTATGCGTCCATAATGGGCTGGTCGTCCGCCATAGGCGGAAAGTAGGTGCAGGGACAGCTCAGATATTCCTTTAGCTGCTCCACCTGTTCTTCAATCGTGGGATTTTCCCGCATGAAAATCACTCCTTTTTATTGTACGTTACATCACATGCAAATCCAGGAAAAAAGCCCGCAGGCCCTCGCCCTCATAGAAAAATTCCATTTGCAGGGTCAGGTCGTTCAGCTTGCCGTCTGAGGTCAGGTCGTAGTCCACAGCAAGGCCGCTGCCGTTGTTGAAGTGGTAGAAATTCAGCTGTTGATAGCAGGGATTTGTGGGGCTGGCCGCCCGCTCCTCGGTCCAGCCGTCCATCCGGGACAACCCGCACAGCTGGAGATGCTCCGCCATATGGTCCCGCAGCATCCCGGGGGTCCAATGCTTCATCTCCGCCAGTTCGGGGATGTCCTCATACCGCTTTTCCGCCAGGGCGTCCACTACCTGCTTCAGAATTTCAATCGCTTTTTGCTCCGCAGTCTGTCTGTCCATAGCTTTAATCCTCCCGGGCGGCAGTCAGTAAATGCTTGTCCACCGGCTCCTCGGGGACAAAGCTGTGGAGCTTGTAAGTCGTTGTCGTCCACAAACAGCTTGCCGCAGTCTGGACACTGGTACATACACCGGGACAGATAGCGCACCTGGAGGGTGACGACAGCCCGGTACGCCCGCTCCTCCAGAGACAGGCTCTCGTCCTTTATGATCTGCTCCAGTGTATCGCAGTAGGCAATCTCATCTTCGTTGGATAAAAAGCAGGCCTTGTAGGGGAGGAGGTCGGTGGTATCGCTGATCCTCCTTCCGCAGCCGCAGTAAAAGTGCATAATGTCCCTCCTATCCCTCGTCCAGCCGCTGGGCCATCTCGGCCAGAAACAGCCGGGTGAGCTTGAGCATGTTTTCAAAGTCGGCAATACTGCCCACGCTGGCGGGTGCGTGGAGATAGCGGGTCGCGGCGGACAGGGCGGCCACCCTCACCCCCGCCTTGGTGCGCTGGATGGTGCGGGCGTCGTTGCCCCCGGCGATATACTCCTTGGTCTGCCAGGGAATACCATTCTCCTCTGATAGACGACGCAGGGTCTCAAAAAGTTCCCGGTCGTAGATGGTGGCCCCATCCATATAGGAGATTACCGGCCCCTTGCCCGGGGCGCACACCCGGCGGTGGCCCTCAACCCCGGGCAGGTCGGCGGCGGTGGTGGTCTCCAGCACCAGGGCAATCTCCGGGGTGACGGAGAAGGCCGCCCCGAAGGCCCCGCGGGTGCCCACCTCCTCCTGGGCGGTGAAGGCAAAGGTCACGTCCAGAGGCAGGTCCTCCTCCAGCAGCTTGAGCATAATTGCACAGCCCACCCGGTCGTCGATGGCCCGGGCCTTAAACAGGCCGTCGCCAAATTCCTCCGGCTGGCAGACGAAGGTGCCGTAGTCCCCCAGCTCCACCAGCTTTTCGGCGGACTCCTTATCCTTGGCCCCGATGTCAATATAGAGGGATTCTGTCTTGGGGGCCTTCTTCCGTTCCTCACGGCTCACCAGGTGGACGGCTTTCAGGCCAATCACCCCGGGGACCTTGTTGTGTCCGATGACCACCGGCTTGCCGATGGCAACTCTCCGGTCCACCCCGCCCACGAAATCGAATTTGAGAAAGCCGTCGTCGGTGATGCGGGTAATGATGACCCCCACCTCGTCTATGTGGGCGGCCAGCATCAGCCGGTTCCCGGTGGACTTTTTCCCCTTTTTGAAGACAATCAAGTTGCCGATGGCGTCGGCGTGGAGGTGGTCGGCGTGTTTCACCGCTTTCGCGGTGATATACCGGCGTACCTCGTCCTCGTCGCCGGACACGCCGTTGAGGCGGCACAGCTCCTTTAAGGTATTCAGCATGCGGCTTCCTCCTCTCCCAGGCTCTCCACAAAGGCAGCCAGCAGCGCCGCCGTGTTCTCCAGGTCGGTTTGATTCACGACCTCCACCGGGGTGTGCATATACCGCTCCGGGATGGACACCACGGCGGTGGCCACCCCCTCCCGGCTGACCTGAATGGGCCAGGCGTTGGTGCCGCTGGAGCCGGACATCACTTCGATCTGAACGGGCATGTCCAGCTCGGCCGCCAGCTCCTTCAAACGCCCCGACAGAGACCGGGCGCAGTTGGGCCCCACGCCAATCACTGGGCCGCCCCCCAGCTTGAAGGTCTCGTTTTTGGACGCGTCGGGGCTGTCCCCGTGGGTGACGTCCACCGCCACGCACATCCGGGGGGCAATCTCATAGGCGGCGGTAATGGCCCCAGTGGAGTGGGTCTCCTCTTGGGTGGAGCCCAGGACGTACAGGTCCACATTCAGCTCCTTCTCCCGCAGCCGCTCCAGCACGTCCAGCAGGACGGCGAAGCCTGCCCGGTCGTCCAGGGCCTTGCCGCACAGCAGGTCCTCCCCCAGGGGGGCGCAGCCTCCCCGGTAGGTCGCCGGGGTGCCGACGGGGATGCGCCGCTCCGCCTCCTCCTGGGACAGGCCCACATCAATATAGAGGTCCTTGACGGGCAGAGACTTGTCCATATCCCCGGCGGTCTGGACATGGGGGGGCAGGCAGGCCACCACCCCGTGGATGGGCGGGTCGGTGAGGATGACCACCTCCCGGTCAGGGAGCATCCGGGGGTCCACCCCGCCCAGGGGGGCAAAGCGGAGAAAGCCCTCGTCATGGCCGGTGACGATAAAGCCGATTTCATCCAGGTGGGCGTCCAGCAGCAGCCTTGGGGCGTTCTCCCGCCCGCGCCGGCGCACCCCCACCACGCTGCCCAGCCGGGTGGTATGCACCTCGTCCACCAGGGGGCGGAGCAGCTCCGCCGCCGCCCGGGTCACGTGTGTTTCAAAGCCGCTGGGTCCGGACAGGACGCACAGCCGGCCTAACATATCTTCATAGTTCAAAACAGGATACCTCCATTCCCCGGTAGCTTTCCAGGATATCCCTATCCTAATACAAAATCGTAGAGGACGCAAGCAAAAAGGGGAAAATCTGTGAAAAGTGCCATTGACATAAAAATTTCAATCCTCTATAATGGGTTTCCGAAGCGAAAAAACGGGAAAATGCGTATCCCCGCCGGGGATACCGCTATTTTTTACAGAGGAGGATTTTTGGTGTCACAGCCCGCGAGCGAAAACAAAATGGGCGTTATGCCCGAGAACAAGCTGCTGCTGAACATGGCGCTGCCCATGATTGTGTCTATGCTGATCCAGGCCTGCTACAACATTGTGGACAGCTATTTCGTGTCCAAGCTGAGCCAGGACGCGCTGAACGCGGTGTCTCTGGCCTTCCCGGTGCAGAACCTGATGATCGCCGTGGCGGTGGGCACTGGGGTGGGCATCAATGCCCTGCTCTCCCGCAGTTTAGGCCAGAAGGACTTTGTCCGGGCCAACCGCACCGCCATGAACGGCCTTCTGCTGGAGGTGGTCAGCGGCCTGGTGTTTACCGCCCTGGGCCTGACCTGCGCCCGGCTGTTCTACACCATCCAGACCGACATCCCCGGCATCATCGCCTACGGCGTGGACTACCTCACCATCATCGCCGGGTGCAGCATGGGCATCTTTGTCTCGGTGGCCTGTGAGCGGCTGGTCCAGGCCACCGGCCGGACGGTATACGCCATGATTATCCAAGGCACCGGCTCAGTGATTAACCTGATTCTGGACCCCATCCTTATCTTCGGCCTGTTCGGCTTCCCCCGGCTGGAGGTGGCGGGGGCCGCCGTGGCCACCGTGGCCGGCCAGATTGTGGGCGGGCTGGTGGGGCTCTACCTGTCGCTGACCCACAACCCGGAGCTTCAGATGTCCTGGAAGGGGCTGAAGCCCAGCCGGGAGATCATCGGCGGCATCTACAGCGTGGGCCTGCCCTCCATCATCATGCAGTCCATCGGCTCGGTGATGGTGTTCGGCATGAACCAGATCCTCATTGCCTTTACCTCCACCGCCACGGCGGTGTTCGGTATCTACTTCAAGCTCCAGTCCTTCATCTTTATGCCCGTCTTCGGTCTGAACAACGGGATGGTGCCCATTGTGGCCTACAACTACGGGGCCCGGAAGCCGGAGCGGATTATCAAGACCGTCAGGCTGGCCGTTATCTACGCGGTATGTATTATGGCGGTGGGCTTTGCGCTGTTCCAGCTGTTTCCCGACGTGTTTCTCAGCCTGTTTGAGGCGGAGGGGGAGGACGCCGGCGACCTGCTGGCCATCGGCGTGCCCGCCCTGCGGATCATCTCCACCAGCTTCCTGCTGGCCGGGTTCTGCATTGTCAGCGGCTCGGTGTTCCAGGCCCTGGGCCACGGGGTGCTGTCCCTGGCGGTGTCGGTGGTCCGGCAGCTGATTGTGCTGCTGCCCGCAGCCTTCCTGCTGGCCCGGCTGGGTGGACTGCATGTGGTGTGGTGGGCCTTCCCCTTTGCGGAGCTGTTCTCCACAACCCTTACCGCCCTGTTCCTCTGCTGGGTCTATAAAAAAGAGGTCGCCCCCATGCGGGAGACGAAATAACAAACACAGCCCCGTCTATTGGACGGGGCTGTATATTATCTCAGGCGCTTTACCATGATATATTCCGATTCATTCTCATTGACGATTTCAAATCCCAGCTTTTGATACATTTTTGCCGCGTAATTTTCCTTTTGCACCGCGAGAGAGGCCCGCCGGTATCCGTATTTTTCCAGCAGGGAAAGCATATTCCGCATCAGCTCTGTGCCGATTCTCTGCCCCCGGTACTCCTGATACAGCGAAATGGCGAAGGACGGCGTCTCGTCGTCCACGTGCCCGTAGTCATCCATGATGCGGACCCAGACAGCACCCACGACAGCCCCGTCGGCCTCTGCGGCCAGCGCATGGTCATCCGGCTCATGACCAAAGTCTGAGACATAGACCTGTAATTCCGGCGCGTCTATGATCGACCTGGGGGGCGGCTCCGTCCCCTCCGGGACGAAGATCGCCTCATACAAAAATTCGTTGAGGAGGGGGTATTCATCCTCCCGGAGCTCCCGTATCGTATAGTTCATATCAGTCTCCAAACTGCCGCAATATTCTGTCCCTATGATAACAGGGGGACGCGGAAAAAGCAACGGCTTTCACCAGTCCAGCCGCAGCACCTCCCTAGCTCTGACCCCCTGAGCCTGAAGGGCAGCTAAGTACAAAATCAGGGAAAAAACCAAGGTGGCCAGTCCGGCGGGGACGGGGTCCAGTCCGGAGTCCTTCAGCACCTGAAACAGCAGATTCCCCGTCAGCCCCGCCAGGGCGGCGGCCAGGCCGGGGGCAGCCATCCACTGGAAGGGCCGCACCTCCAGCCCGGTGGCCCGGACGGTCTGCCACAGGCACAGCCCCAGCTCCAGCGCGGTGGCGGCCACCGCCCCGGCCACATAACCCGCCATTCCCACCCCGGGCAGCGGGACCAAAGCCAGGGTGAAAGCCAACTGCACCGCTCCGCCCGTCAGGGAGATGGCGGCTACCGTCCGCTGCCGCCCCACTCCGTTGAGGGCGGAGGCCAGCACCGAGGTGCCGCAGCTCATGGCCATGACGCAGGCCAGGGGCATGAGGTACTCCCCCACCCCCTCCTGATGGAACATAGCCCGGCCCAGATCGGGCCCCACCACCACCATAAAGGCCATACAGGGCAGGGTGAGCAGCGACACCGCCGAGATGGCCTGGGCGATAAGCCGCCGGGCCTCGGCCGGACGGTTCAGGGCGCAGGCCCGGGCCAGCCGGGGCACCATCACCAGATTCAGCGCCCCCAGGAAGACAATGGGCAGGGACAGCATGGGCATGGTCATACCGCACACCACCCCGAACTGGGACACGGCGGCGGAGCGATCCAGCCCGCCCTCCACCAGTTTCTGGGGGATGAGGGCGGAGTTGGCCGCCCCCAGCAGGTTGCCCAACAGGGCGTTGAGCCCCACCGGCAGGGCGATGGCAAAGATGCGCCGCCGGCGTACCTTCCCCTCCTCCCCCCGACCGGTGAGAGGCCCCCGCCGGCGGCGGTAGAGCACCACCAGGGTGCAGGAGGAGAAAATCTCACAGATGACCATGCCGGTCACGATAAGGCCCACCACCCGCTCCGGGTACTGGGGCAGGAAGGCCACCAGCAGGGCAATCACCGCGAAGGTGCGGACAAACTGCTCCAGCAGCTCCACAATGGCCGGGGGGCGTACCACTCCGGAGCCGTAGAAGTAGTGCTTGTGGCAGTTCTCCACCCCCATCAGGGCCACGCAGGGGATCAGAAGGATCAGCCCCAGCTGGGTCCGGGCGTCCCCCAGGAGATACACAGAGATGGCGTCGGAGCCCAAGATCACCACCGCCCCCACCGGAAGGAGCAGGAGAAAAAAGGCTTTCAGGCAGGCGGCGATGGTCTGGTCGGCCGCCCGGCGGTTGCCCAGGGCCAGGTGCTGGGAGGTGAGGTTGGACACCGCGGCCGTCAGGCCTACGGCGGTGAGGGACATAATTACCGAACATACCGGCATGATGAGCTGATACAGCCCCATCACCTCCGCCCCCACCAACCGGGACAGCACCACCCGGTAGCCAAAGCCCAGCAGCTGGGAGACGGCGCTCAGCGTCGTGAGGAACAGCGCGCCCTTTCCGGCGGACAGCATTTTTTCAGACAAGACGATCCCCCCTCACCTGACACTCTATTCGGAAGGGGAAAAAATATGTTGCTATTTTTGTCTCGAAAGCGTATAATAGAATTATAAACACATGCAAATCAACTATAGTATGTATGAAGGAGGGGGCCGTATGGCAGAACAGGTCTTGATTCAATTTCGGGCGGACAAGGCCCTGAAACAGGAGGTAACCGAAATCTATGAGCGGCTCGGCATGGACCTGCCTACCGCGTTTCGCATGTTCATGACGCGCAGCAAAATGGTCAAGGGTCTTCCCTTTGAGGCCACCCTTCCAGATCAGGCGGTCACAAGGGCGGAGGGCAAGGAGGCCTTTTACGCGATGCGCAAACAGGCGGCCGCCCTGCCTGAGCTGTCCCTGGACGAAATCAACGCTGAGATTTCAGCGGCGAGGGCGGAGAGAAGCAGCAAATGAAATACTACGCGGTTGTGGATACAAACGTGCTGATATCGGCACTGCTCTCCAAAAACGAGGATTCCGCTACGGTCAAGGTCATGGGCGCCGTCTTTGATGGGAGGATTATTCCGCTGTACCACAGAGATATATTGGCCGAATATGCCGAGGTGCTCCACAGAAAGAAATTCCATTTTGACGAGAAACTGATCTGGACCGTCCTGGAGGCTGTGAGGCAGTTTGGAGTGGAGGTGTTTCCACAGCCTACGGGAGAAATTTTGGCTGATATGGACGACCTGATTTTTTACGAGGTGGCGATGGAAAAGCGAGAGGCTGGGGCCTATCTGGTGACAGGCAACCAGAAGCACTACCCTGTGAGAAGCTTTATTGTCACACCCGCAGAGATGATGGAAATAATAGAAAAATAAAAGGCAGAAGGTGCTATTGACAGCACCCCCCTTCCCGGCGGACAGCATTTTTTCAGACAAGACGATCCCCCCTCCCGACACTCTATTCGGGAAGGGGGGCACTTATCCGTAAATAATCCGCGATATTTGCTACAGCATAGGATTGAAGATGATTCATATCCGCGTCAATGTCTGTGACACCTTCCACCAGGGCTTTTTCAAGGGAGACGACTACAAACCAGCCCGCCATGTCACAGGTGTGGTCTTCCGGATTCCCAGTCTCCTTGATATGGATGCAGAGGGCTTCACTGTCCCGGTAAACGCTGTCCACGCCAAACCGGTAGGAGCCGCTTCCGCTGGGGACATACACGATAAATACCGTGCGGCTCTCGAAATACGTCTCGTCCATTTTGCTTGTTATATCGGCAAAGGATGGAATAAGTCTGTCAAGTCTGTGTTCCATAGCGAAGTAATCGCCGAACCGCTCTTTAAACCCCTCCAGTTCTTCGGCCGTTTCAAAACGAAAGACGGGTAGATGCTGCACACTGCTGACCGCCAGCTTGTCTGCGTTCAGGGCAGCAAGATAAAAGTCCTCCTCGTCGCTCCAGTTGACCCAGGACGACGCGGCTTCAAAGGCGTCGACCGGCAGATCTGCTCCCGGCTGCGCGGAATCGGTCGGGCCAGGCCCTTCTGGTTTTGCCGGGGCTTCTACCGGGGCGCCGCTGATATCGCCGCGGTCCGGATCAAGCACGATATATACTCCTACACAGAGGACAAGCAGGCCAGCCAGGGCACAAATTGAGATCAGCCATTTTTTCTGTTTCATATGAACCCCCTCCTATCGTTTTAGAGCCGGAAGAACAAAAAGCCGCCTTGACAAAAGGTTAGGGCGGTGGTATATTAAACATACAAGGTGCTGTCCGCAAGACGGTTCAGCCCGAATAGTAAAGGTTTATTTGAAAACCGTCACCGGTCCGGGGTGGCGGTTTTCAGCGTTTAATACGTATCGTTACGGTAAGACCGAAGATATGAAACGTAACCGTAACCGGCATACGCTCACCCCCTTTCGGGTGGTGTAGCTGAACCGCCTCGCCTGTGTTGGACAACACCTGTATGCAATGTACCACGTTTTCACCGTTCCGTCAAGAAAATGTTCCTCTGTTTTCCCTTGCCCTTTTGAAAACTATCCGCTATAATGGGGACACCACTTCAAAAATAAGGAGGAATTTTCCTATGTTTGTAACGCTTGAGAAGAAGGGCCCTGTGGGCATTGTTACCATGAACCGGCCCGAGGCCCTCAACGCCCTGGACAAGCAGGTGCTGGAGGACCTGAACACCGTGCTGGACCAGGTGGAGACCGACCCTGAAATTCTGGTGGCCATTGTCACCGGCGCTGGCCGGTCCTTTGTGGCTGGGGCGGACATCGGCCAGATGTCCAATTTCACCGCCGTGGAGGGCAAGGCCTTTGGGGCCTACGGCAACGGGGTTTTCCTGAAGCTGGAGAACCTCACCAAGCCCACCATCGCCGCCGTCAACGGCTTTGCCCTGGGGGGCGGCTGCGAGCTGTCTATGGCCTGCGACATCCGGCTGGCCAGCGAAAAGGCCAAGTTCGGCCAGCCTGAGGTGGGCCTGGGCATCACCCCCGGCTTCGGCGGCACCCAGCGGCTGGCCCGGATTGTGGGCGTGTCCAACGCCATGGAGCTGATTCTCACCGCCAAGGTCATCAAGGCGGAGGAGGCCGCCCGCATCGGCCTGGTGAGCCACGTCTACCCCGCCGAGGAGCTGATGGACAAGGCCATTGAGCTGGCTAACGCCATCGCCGCCAACGCCCAGGTGGCGGTGCGGCAGTCCAAGGCGGCCATCCGCCGGGGAATGCAGACCGACATGACCACCGGCGCCGCCTTCGAGGCCGAGGCCTTCGGCCTGTGCTTTGCCACCGAGGACCAGAAGGACGCCATGAAGGCCTTCGTCAACAAGGAGAAGGTCACCGCCTTTAAGAACCGGTAACAAGCATGAAACCAGCCGCCGGAGGGCCTCCCCGCCGGCGGCTGATTTTGTCTGCTTTCCGGGCAAAACACGAAAAAGAGAGATGATCCCCATGGACCTGTCCGTCCTGTTTTCCAACCTGGTGGGGCTGTTCCTGCTCATTGGCGTGGGCTTTTTCGCCGTGCGCGCCGGGCTGCTCCCCGCCGAGTCCTCCAAGCCCATGAGCACCCTGCTGATGAAGGTCACCGTCCCTGCCACCATCGTCCACTCCATGCTCCGCCCCTTCGACCCCGGCTTTTTAAGGCTGGGGGTCTCCATTTTCCTGGTGGGGGCGGTGGCCTTTCCCCTGTTCAGCCTGCTGTCCCTGGGACTGTCCCGGCTGCTCCGGGTACCCCAGGACCGGCGGGGGATGTGGTGCTGCTGCGCCACTTTCTGCAACAACGGCTTTATGGGCTTTCCCGTGGCCCTGGCCCTCTTTGGCGAGGAGGGGCTCACCCTCACCGTAATCCTGTCCATCCCCTTCAACCTGCTGATGTACAGCGTGGGAGCCAAGATGGTGTGCATGGACCTGCCCAGAGACGGCTCTGCCCGGCCCATTTCCTGGAGCCGGGCGGTATTCAGCGTCATCAACCTGTCCATGGCGGTGGGGCTGCTGCTCTACTTCACCCAGCTCCCGCTGCCCCAGGCCATCCTGGGCCCTCTGGGCTACCTGTCTGATGCCACCACCCCCCTGTCCATGATTATCACCGGCATGAACCTGTCCCAGGGGCGGATTGGCGACGTGCTCCGGGACCGGAACGCCTTCACCGCCGCCGGTGCCCGGCTGCTCCTCTTTCCCGTAGCGGCCTGGGCGCTGATGGGGCTGGTTCCCGGTCTGGACAGCCTGGTAGTGGGGGCGGCCCTCATCAACCTGGCCATGCCCGCCCCCGCCGCCGCCACCCTCCTGGGGGAGGAGTACGGCGGCCACACCCAGATGGCCGCCCGGACCGTCTTCCTGTCCAGCCTGCTGTGCATCGCCACCATCCCCCTGATATCCCTGCTGCTGTAACATGAAATGCCCCAAAAGCGGGCACCCTACCGCCACCCACCTGTGAAAGGAAGTGCCGCAATGAAAATCGGGATCATCCAGTCCCCCGTCACCGCCAGCAAGGAGGCCAACCTGGCCAACGCCGAGCAGGCCATCGCCCGGGCCGCGGCGGACGGCGCGGACGTCGCCGTCCTGCCGGAGATGTTCAACTGCCCCTACTACAACGCCGCCTTTGTGGCCAACGCCGAGCCGGCGGACGGTGAATCCGTGGCCCGGCTCCGCGCGGCGGCAGCTCAAAACGGGGTCTATCTGGTGGGGGGCTCCATCCCCCTGCTGGAGGAGGGGCATATCTATAACGCCTCCTTCGTCTTCGACCGGGCCGGCCGGCTCCTGGCGGTCCACAAAAAGGTCCACCTGTTCGACATTGCCATCGACGGCGGCCAGGTCTTCCAGGAGTCGGCCACCTTCACCGCCGGGGACGCCGTGACGGTGTTCGACACCGAGTTTGGCAAAATGGGCCTGTGCATCTGCTTCGACTTCCGCTTTCCCGAGCTGGCCCGGCTCATGGCCCTGGAGGGGGCCCGGTGCATCTTCGTCCCCGCCGCCTTCAACATGACCACCGGCCCGGCCCACTGGGAGCTGATGTTCCGGCAGCGGGCGGTGGACAACCAGCTGTTCACCGTAGGCGTGGCCCCCGCCCGGTCCTACAAGGGCTACGTGTCCTACGCCAACTCCATGGTGGTCTCCCCCTGGGGGGATATTATCTACCGGGCGGAGGAGAAGCCCGCCCTGGCGGTGGTGGACCTGGACCTGGCTCAGATCGACTCGGTGCGCCGCCAGCTCCCCCTCCTGTCCGCCCGCCGGACTGATTTGTACGCCGTCACCCCTCTTCCCCGGCCTTGAAGTTGTAGATGGGGCGGATGACCTTCACCACCTCGGCGGTGGGGCCGATGTTGTCCAGAATGTCGGCCATCCCCTTGTAGGCCATGGGGCACTCGTCCAGGGTGGACCGGCCCACCGAGGTGCTGTAGATACCCTCCATCTGCTTTTTGAACTCCGACACGGTGAAGGACTGCTTGGCCTCCCCCCGGCTCATGAGCCGGCCCGCTCCGTGGGGGGCGGAGCAGTTCCAGTCCTCGTTGCCTTTACCCACGCACAGCAGGGAGCCGTCCCGCATGTTGATGGGGATGAGCAGCCGCTCCCCCGCCCTGGCAGACACCGCCCCCTTCCGCAGGATCATGGCGTCGGTGTCGATATAGTTGTGGACGGTGGTAAACTGCTCCTCCACATGGAGCTTCATCCCCTTGACAATCTCGTCCAGCATGGCCTGGCGGTTCAGCCGGGCAAAGTGCTGCACCAGCTTCATGTCGTGGATATACTGGTCGAACAGCTCGCCGGCCACGTAGGCCAGCGGCCGGGGGATGCGGGTCAGCTTCTGGCTTTTCCGCCGCTTCAGCTCCTTCTGGATATCCTTCTGCCGTCCAGCCGCCCTCATTTCAGCAATCAGCCGGTCCAGCGAGGCCTGGTCGGTCTGGTTGAGGACCTTGTAGCCCTCCTCCTGGTAGTATTTGGCCACCTCCAGCCCCAGGCGGCGGCTGCCTGAGTGGATCACCACATACAGCTGCCCCTCCTCGTCCCGGTCCACCTCGATGAAGTGGTTGCCGCCCCCCAGCGTGCCGATGCTTTTTTCCGCCCGGAGCATCTGAATGTGCCTGAAGCAGCACAGCTCCTCCAGGTCGATCTGGTCCGCGTACCGGTGGACGGCGCTGCGCACCGCAAAGCCGGAGGGGATTTTCTCCCGGATCAGCTTATCCAGCTTTTGCAGCTCCAGATGGTCCTCCCGGAGCCGGGCCGTCTCCATGCCGCAGCCAATATCCACCCCCACCAGGTTGGGGACCACCCGGTCGGTGATGGTCATGGTGGTGCCCACGGTGCACCCCGCCCCTGCGTGGACGTCGGGCATCAGCCGGATGCGGCTGCCGGCGGTAAACTCCTGATTGCACAGCTCAATCACCTGGGCGATGGACGCCTGATCCACCACGTCGGTAAAAATCTTTGCCTGATTGTACTTTCCTGAAACCTCTAACATAAAAAATCCTCCTTGTCTTTCCTCATGCGGCCGGCATTTTTCCGTGCGGCCGCTGTGCGGCGGTCAATTTGCAGAAAAAGAGCCTGGGGTAATGTGAAATTACCACAGGCTCTTCTCGAGTTGGAATATTGAGGAATGCTGACAAGTCGGCAGGCCGTTTTTACTTGATTTCCACCTTGCCGCCGGCTTCCTCCAGCTTCTTCTTCAGCTCCTCGGCCTCGTCCTTGGACACGGCCTCCTTCAGGGTCTTGGGAGCGCCCTCAACGGCGGCCTTGGCCTCAGCCAGGCCCAGACCGGTGATCTCGCGGACGGCCTTGATGACCTTGATCTTGGCGGCGGCGTCGAAGCCGGCCAGAATCACGTCAAACTCGGTCTTCTCGGCGGCGGCCTCAGCAGCGCCGGCGCCAGCAGCGGGAGCGGCCATGGCGGCGGCGGACACGCCGAACTCCTCCTCCAGAGCCTTCACCAGCTCGGACAGCTCCAGAACAGTCAGAGCCTTAACTTCCTCGATCAGAGCAGTAATTTTCTCACTAGCCATGATAAATTAACCTCCTAATAGTGTAATATTACATGTTTTGTCTCCCCAAAGGGAGCGGTATGTGCCGCTTACTCGGCGGCGGGAGCCTCCTCGGCGGGGGCAGCCTCCTCGGCAGGGGCTTCGGCGGCGGGCTCGCCGCCCTTCTCGGCGATGGCCTTCAGCACGATTGCCAGGCTGGTAATGGGGGCCAGCATCATGCCCAGGGCCTGCGCCTGCAGGACCTCCTTGGAGGGCAGCTCGGCCAGGGCCATAATCTCCTCCAGGGAGAGGACCTTACCGTCCATAAAGCCGCCCTTGATGTTGAACTTGCCCTCGCCCAGCTGCTTGGCGTACTTGTTCACCACCCGCATGGGGGCGATGGGGTCGCCGGCGCTGGTGGCCAGAGATGTGGTGCCGTTGAGCACCTCGTCCAGCTCCTTCAGGCCAGCGTCGTCCAGAGCGAAGCGGACCAGGGTGTTCTTCACCACGGAGTACTGCACGTCGTTCTGGCGCAGCTCGGCGCGCAGGGCGGTGTCCTCGGCCACGGTGATGCCCTTGTAGTCCACCAGCACGCCGCTGGCGGCGCCCTTCAGCTGTTCCTCCAGAGCGGCCACGATGGCCTTCTTCTCAGACAGGACCTTTGCGTTAGGCATTTTTGGTTTCACCTCCAGAAAATCTATACGCGAAACAAAAAACCTTCCGTCGAAAAGACAGAAGGACAGCACAATCAAAGTATATTCCTTTGAAAGCACTCTCGGCAGGAATTACGCCTCTGGGGCCCCTGCTGTCTTTGAACGCAAGGCGCATTATACCCCAGGGACGTGAAAATGTCAAGAGGAATTTTCCACATCCCCCTCATAAATTTGAAAAGGCGCTGAAACTGCCGGCCGGTACGTTATGCAGGGCAGGGCTCTGCCCTTGCCTTTTCTGCCACGTCCAGGCAAGCACCAAAAAGCCTTCCCCCTTCAAGGGGGAAGGTGGCACGGCCAAAGGCCGTGACGGATGAGGGTGCGGCGAGGTTATCGCCTCTTACCGTAAGGACTGCTTGCCCGCCTCGCCCCCTCATCCGCCCCCTTCGGGGGCACCTTCCCCCCGGAGGGTGGAAGGCTTTTCCCTGCGGGGGACGGAGGGTTTCCTAAATTTGCAAGGCAAACGAGAAACTTGTCCCATTTTTCATTGACTTCTCCCCCACAATTCAGTATGATAAAGGATATCCTGATTTTTACACAAAGGAGACACCCAACTATGCTCACCCTGGAATCCTTCAAGGCGGCCCGCAGCGTTTTACAGGCCGTTCTGCGGCCCACGCCGCTGATTCACTCCCCATACCTGTCCAAAAACTGCGGAAACAGCGTCTATCTCAAGCCGGAGAACATGCAGGCCACCGGGGCCTACAAGCTCCGGGGGGCCTACTATAAGATCAGCACCCTGACCCAGGAGGAGAAGGACCGGGGCCTGGTGACGGCCTCCGCCGGCAACCACGCCCAGGGGGTGGCCTATGCCGCCCAGGCCGCGGGAGTGGCGGCCACCATCGTTATGCCCACCACCACCCCCCTGGTGAAGGTGAACAACACCAAGGACTACGGGGCCAAGGTGGTACTCCACGGCGAGGTCTTTGACGACGCCGCCGAGCTGGCCGCGAAAATGGCCGAGGAAGAGGGGCTCACCTATGTCCATCCGTTCAATGACCTGACTCTGGCCACCGGTCAGGGCACCATCGCCTATGAGATTTTCCAGGACCTGCCCGACGTGGAGGCCATTCTGGTGCCCATCGGGGGCGGCGGGCTGGCCGCCGGGGTGTCCACCCTGGCCAAGCTGCTCAACCCCCACGTGGAGGTCATCGGCGTGGAGCCCACCGGGGCGGCCTCCATGCAGGCCAGCCTGGAGGCGGGACATGTGGTCACCCTCCCTGCCGCCACCACCATCGCCGACGGGGTGGCGGTGAAGACCCCCGGCGACCTGGTCTTCCCCTATGTACAGAAGAACATCGACCGCATCATCACCATCGACGACAGCGAGCTGGTGGAGGCCTTCCTGGACATTATGGAGCGGCACAAGATGGTGGTGGAAAACGCCGGCCTGCTCCCCGTGGCTGCCCTGCGCCACCTGGGGTACGAGGGCAAGAATGTGGTGTGCGTCCTCTCCGGGGGCAACATGGACGTGATTACCATGTCCTCCCTGGTCCAGCACGGGCTGATCCAGCGGGGGCGCATCTTCACCTTTGCCGTCCAGCTCCCCGACCGCCCCGGCTCCCTGCTGGCGGTGGCCCAGATTCTGGCCGGCAACAACGGCAACGTCATCAAGCTGGAGCACAACCAGTTTGTCAACATCAACCGCCAGTCCGGCGTTGAGCTGCGGGTCACCCTGGAGGCTTTCGGCCACGAGCACAAGGAGCAGATCCTCTCCGCCCTCCGGGCCCAGGGCTTCCAGGCCAAGGAGGCGGACACCGGGGATTTCTACACCTGAGTTGTCCTCTGCCGCCCGCCGGGGACCGAAACGGCCTCCGGCGGACGGCTATCTGAAAGCGGCGGGCCGGCCGGGCCGGCGGGGGACGGGTTTGGACCGTGGGACCGGCCTGGAGCGATCCACCCGCGCCCGGGGCCTCTCTCCGCTGCATTATCCTATGCGCCGGGGCTGTCCTCAGCGCCTGTCCATAAAAAGGAGGAGCACGTCATGATTAAAATTGCACCATCCATCCTGTCCGCCGACTTCGCCAACCTGGAGCGGGACATCAAAGCGGTGTCCTCCGCCGACTACCTCCACGTGGATGTGATGGACGGCGCCTTTGTGCCCAACATCACCATCGGCGTACCGGTGGTAAAGTCCATCCGCAAGTGCGCCGATATGTTTCTGGATGTCCACCTCATGGTGGAAAAGCCGGTGCGGTATATCGAGGCCTTCGCTGGGGCGGGGGCGGACCTGCTGTCCGTCCACCTGGAGGCCGACCACCCCACCCGCATTGCCGAGGCCCTGCGCATCATGGGGGAGTGCGGCGTGAAAAAGGCGGTGGCCCTGCGGCCCATCACCAAGGCGGAGGCCGTCCTGCCCTATATTGAGGAGTTGGACATGGTGCTGGTGATGACGGTGGAGCCCGGCTTTGGCGGCCAGGCCTTTATGGAGGACCAGCTGGACACCATCCGGCACGTCCGGGCCATCATCCAGAAGTACAACCCCGCCTGTGAGCTGGAGGTGGACGGAGGCGTCGCCCCCGGCACCGCCCCCCTGGTGGTGGAGGCCGGGGCCAACGTGCTGGTGGCCGGCTCTGCCGTCTACGGCGCGGCCGATATTTCCGCCGCCATCGCGGCGCTGAGAGGGTAACGACGATGCAGTACTTTCCCCCCGCACTGGAAAATTTAGTGGAGCACTTCGCCAAGCTGCCCGGGGTGGGTATTAAATCCGCCCAGCGGCTGGCCTTTCATGTGCTCTCCCTGCCCGAGGAGGAGGCCGCCGCCTTCGCCCGGGCTATCACCGACGCCAAGGCCCATATCCACACCTGTCCCGTCTGCCAGAACCTCACCGAGGGGGACGGCCCCTGTCCCATCTGCGCCAGCGCCAAGCGGGACAGCGCCGTAATCTGCGTGGTGGCCGACCCCAAGGACGTGGTGGCCATGGAGCGCAGCCGGGAGTACACCGGGCTGTACCACGTCCTCCACGGGGTCCTCTCCCCCATGAACCGGGTGGGGCCCGACGATCTGCATATCAAGTCTCTGGTGGAGCGGGTGTCCGCTGGCGGGATTGAGGAGGTCATCATGGCCACCAACCCAGACACCGAGGGGGAGGCCACCGCCATGTACCTGTCCCGGCTGTTAAAACCCTTTCAGGTGAAGGTGACCCGCCTGGCCTACGGCATCCCCGTGGGCAGCCACCTGGAGTACGCCGACGACGCCACCCTGGTCCGCGCCCTGGAGGGCCGGCGGGAGATTTAAAAACACCTGGCAGGCCGCATCAGGCCTGCCAGGTGTCTCGCTTTATTCCTCCTCGCCGTCCTCCAGCTCCTCCACCATCATCAGGGCGGCGATGTCCATACATTTCTGCCGCAGCTTCAGCTCCTGGGACCTGGCCTCCAGCTCCTCGCTGTCCTCCTCCGAGGGCGCCTCCGGGGCGGGGGGCAGCCACTGGCGCACCGCTTTCTCATACAGCACCGCCGCCGCCTCCACCTGCTCCTCCTCGCTCCGCTCCAGAAACTGCTGCTTCATCTCAAACCGGTCGATGGATATCCGCCCCGAGGGGCTGCCTCCGCCGGAGGGCGCCTGCTCCCCGGATGGGGAAAAGGTGTCCTCCCTGTCCATATTGCTCATTGCCGCTTCCCCCTTCGCTGCTTTCTTATGGAGTACATCGGCCAAAAAGGGAAAAACTTTACCCCCTACCGCTCCACCGGGATGCTCCGCTCTGCCCACAGCCCGCCCGGCTCCACCCGGCACTCCAGGGCCAGCACCTCCACCCCGGCCCGGGCGGCCCGGCGGAGGGCGTCTCCAAACTCCGGGTGGGTCCGGTCGTTGGGCTCCACCCGGTCCATTCCCTCCATCTGGACGATGAAGCACACCCCCGCCTCATAGCCGGCTTGACGGGCGGCCATCAGCTCCTCCAGGTGCTTCACCCCCCGGAGGGTGGGGGCGTCGGGAAAGCGGGCCACGTTGTTCTCCTCCAGCGTGACCCCCTTCACCTCCCAGAAGCCCCGGCGGGCCGCCCCCTTTTCCGAATACTCCCAGTAGTAATCAAACCGGGAATTACCGTATGTGGTCTCCGGCCGCAGGAGGGTGGGCACAAAGCCCAGCCCCCCTGCCGCCGCCCACTCACCAAAGACCCGGTTGGGGGCCTGGGCGTCCATGTTAATCAGCAGGGGCCCGCCGGGGCGGACCTTCTCCACGGCGATCAGGTCGTATTTTGTCTTCCGGGCGGGGTTGCCGCTCTCCTCCAGCCACACCTTCACCCCGGGCACAAGCAGCTCCCGGCACCGGCCGGTGTTCTTCACGTGGCACACCTCCGTCCGCCCGCCCACGTCCACATGGGCGATAAAACGGTTGGGCCGGGCCTGAAAAATACCCGGCAGAATTTTTTTGTAGCGCATCCTGTTACCTCTCCATCCAATCGTTATTTTGCGGAACCCCTCCGGCAATGCCGGCCGACACGTCATGTAGGGCAGGGGTTCTACCCCTGCCTTTTCTGCCACGTTTCAGCACATGCCCAAAGCCTTCCCCCTTCAAGGGGGAAGGTGGCACGGCGAAGCCGTGACGGATGAGGGTGCGCGGCAGGTTTTTGCTTCTAACCGAAAGAACAGCTTGCCCGCCCCGCCCCCTCATCCGCCCCCCTTCGGGGGCACCTTCCCCCCGGAGGGTGGAAGGCTTTGCCGCTGCGGCGGGACGAAAGGATCTCGCGGAAGCTTTCCCAATTTCATGAGGCGAACATCCCCCGAGAATCTCCCCTGGAAATTCTATCACACCTGTGGTATAATGAACAGCACTGAATCAGGAAGGAGACTGGATATGTCCTGCAAAGAGGAATTTATCGAGATTTTCAAGGCCAACATCACCCGTGAGGGGGCCGACAAGCTGCTGGACTACCTGGAGCATAAGAGCGACTTTTTCACCGCCCCCGCCTCCGCCCGCTACCACGGGGCCTACGAGGGCGGGCTGTGCGAGCACAGCCTGAACGTCTACCACTGTCTGGTGGACTACCTCCAGCGGGAGCGGGTGCAAGAGCTCTACGGCCTGGACTACAGCGGCGAGTCCATCGCCATTGTGGCCCTGTGCCACGACCTGTGCAAGATCGGCTGCTACAAAAAGACCATGCGCAACGTGAAGGATGACGCCACCGGCCAGTGGACCAAGGTGCCCTCCTTCCTCTTTGACGACCCCTTGCCCTACGGACACGGGGAAAAAAGCGTATACATCACCAATGGCTTCATCCGCCTCACCCGGGAGGAGGCCATGGCCATCCGCTGGCACATGGGCTTCTCCGGCCCGGAGGACAACCGCACCGTGGGCCAGGCCCTGCGGATGTACCCCCTGGCCTTCGCCCTGGCCACGGCGGACATGGAGGCCTCCTATTTTCTGGAGAACGACGAGTAACAACGCGCCCCGGACCGCCCCAGTGGAGGGCGGTCCGGGGATTTTTTACGGCTCTGTCACCGGGAAAGTCACCACGGCGATAAACAGGTCGGCTTCGGTAGACACAGTCAGCGTGCCGCCGCAGGCCCGGGTAAAGGACTCCGCAATGGACAGCCCCAGGCCGGAGCCGCCGTCGGTGCGGCTCTCGTCCCCCCGGACGAAGCGGGCGGTGTAGTCCGCTCCCGGCTTCAGCTCGGCGGCGGAGGTGTTCCGCACGCTGGCGCTGGCCTGTCCCCCCTCCACCGTCAGATTCAGGTAGACCCGGGAGCCGGGCAGGGAATACTTTAGAGCATTGCCGATGAGATTCTGGAACACCCGGTAGAGCCGGTCGCTGTCGGCGGTGATGGGCACCTCCCCCTCGGGGATGGCGGCCCGCAGGGTCAGGCCGCTGTTGTCGATGGCCTGCCCCATGTCGGCCAGGGTCTGTCGCAATAACCGGGCGTAATCAAGCCGTTCCAATTTAACGGGGAGTTGTCCCGACGCCGCCTTGCTCACCTCAAACACGTCCTGAACCATAGCCTTCAGCCGCTGGGCCTTCTCCCCCATGATCTGGACGTACTCGCTGGCCGGGGGCTCCAGGGGCTCCTGGGAGAGCAGCTCGGTGTAGCTGATGATGGAGGTGAGGGGGGTTTTCAGGTCGTGGGACACGTTGGTGACAAGCTCCACCTTCATCCGCTCGCTGCGGGTGCGCTCCTCTACCGCCTGGTGCAGGCCCTGCCGGATGTGGTTCAGGTCGTCGGCCAGCCCGGACAGATCGCTGTTTTCCTGTAAGGCAAGTTCCCTTTCCAGCTCGCCCGCCCGAACGGCTGCGGCCTGGTCGGCCACCGCCCCGAAGTCGGTCCACAGCCTGCACAGCCGCCAGATCAGCACCGCGCACACAAGCATCAGCAGGGCGGCGGGGGTGACGATGACCCAGACGGCCTCCAGGGGCACGCCGCCCCGGTAGCTGGAGGCGTAAACCAGCAGGTTCATGTTCACCGCCCCCAGCAGGAGGAGCGTCATTGCGGTGACACCGCACACCCGGCTCAGCCGCTTCTGGACGGGACGGTCCAGCCCCCAGGCGGCCAGCATGGCGATTACTCCCCGTCTCCAGGGCCGCTTATTATACCGCCAGTCATTGAAAATCAGCAGGTACAGCCCCCAGAAGACGGCCAGCAGGCCCGGCGTGTGGTCGGCCAGCTCCCGGAGGTACTCCCGAAACAGCCAGCCGCCGTTCTCGCTGAGGATGGTCACCGCCGTGCCGATGCTGGCGGTCTGCTCCACGAGGGGAATATTGTAGCCGTCATAAAAACCATTCTCCGTCAGCCACTCCTCATAGCTGATCCCATTCTGCTCCAGCTCCGCCATGATGTCGCCGTTGAGATAGACATCTCCGGGGATGGCCTCAGCCACCGGCGTATCGCCGTAGGCATAGATCAGCTCCTGCCAGATATCCCCCAGGTACTCCGGACGGGGGAGGCAGAAGAACACCAGCAGCAGGGCGGCCAGAATTTTCACCTCAAACCAGACCTTACCCGTCCCTCGGGCCAGGGCCATATCCGCCCGCTTTTTGTCCTTCCGCAGCAGGAGGTACACCAGGAACACCCCAGCGCCCACACCGGTGCGGACAGTCTCCTGAATGATCCGCTCCCGGTATTGCTCCAGACCCTGTTTGATATAGTACAGTGTGTTGTACTGGTCGGAGCCGGTGCTGCCATAGTTGCCCTTGATAAAAATTTGCGGGCTGCTGATAACCGCCATGGTCACCTTCACCTTGGACCCCGCCTCGTCCACCGTGAAGTTCTTGTAGCCGGGGACATACCACTGATAGCTGTCCTCCCGCTCGTCGAAGTGGTAGTAGCCGCTGCCGTAGATGTTCAGCTCCTCCCCATCCAGCCATGCCCGGACCTTCTCCCCATCGAATTGCAGGAGGAAGCCGTAGCCCTCTGAAATCAGGGCGGAGGGGTCCATGTCCGGGCTCAGGCTGTCCGAATTGCTGTAAAGGACTTCCCCTTTCTTCTCCACACGGTAGAGGACATTTTTGTCCTCCTGCATCTGCTTGTGGAGGGCCTGATTTTGCGCCTCATAGAGCTTGGAGTAGTCAACCCCGGTTTGCGCATAGTCAGGATAGCTGTTGACAAAGGTCCGATAGGTATTGCCCCCGGACCCCATCATGATGAGCTGCTCCAGCCGGTTGGAGGCGAAGTTTTTAAACTCCCGGGTCCTGCGCCAGTCGCTTTTGAAGCTGTCATAGACCCAGGCGCGGCTGTTGGAGGAGGTCATCGCTGTGCCGAAGAACAGCGCCCCCTCCAGAAGCAGAGAGACCCCCAGCAGGAAGGCCAGAAAGCCAATGATTGATTTACTTTTTTTCCATTTTGTATCCAATGCCCCACACCACCTTCAAATAGTCTGGCTCACGAGGATTGAGCTCAATTTTCTCCCGGATGCGCCGGATGTGGACCATCACCGTGCCCTCGGAGGACCAGGCCTCCTCTCCCCACACCCGGCGGTAAATTTCCTCCGCGGGGAACACCCGGCCCAGGTTGCGCATGAGCAGATCGACGATGCCCGTCTCGATGTTGGTGAGCTTCACCGGCTCGCCGTCGGCAGACAGCAGGCGCTTGTCCGGGTCGTAGGTCAGCCGGCCGCTTACGATCTGCCCGGCGGGGGCGGTGTTCACGTCCCCCAGCCGGGTGTACCGCCGCAGCTGGCTGCGCACCCGGGCCATCAGCTCCTGCATGCTGAAGGGCTTGGTGACGTAGTCGTCCGCCCCCATAGACAGCCCCAGCACCTTGTCGCTCTCCTCGCTCTTGGCCGACAGCACGATCACCGGCAGGTTGCGCCGCTCCCGCACCCGCAGCACGGCGGACAGCCCGTCTAATTTCGGCATCATCACGTCCATCAGAATCAGCCGCAGGTCGGGATTCACCGCCTTGTCCAGCGCCTCCATGCCGTCGTAGGCCCGGAGGACCCGGTAGCCCTCCTTCTCCAGCGCCGCAGCAATGGCCCCGACAATCTCCCTGTCGTCGTCCACCACCAGAATGGTCTCTTGCTCGTTCATTGGGCTTGGCTCCTTCCTCGTTCGCTGGCATCAGAATAACAGAAACTTCTTACAAAACAAGTGGGATATCTCTTACGGATTTCTTACATTTTACGCCGGAAGGGTAAAAAACACAAGTAGGGGGCGGGCTCGGGAGTGTCCTACTGCGCATTTTATCACAGTCAGGAGAATTGGCACGATTTGTAGGGGCGCACAGTGTGCGCCCGCGGGCGGACAATGTCCGCCCCTACAGGAAAGCTGCGAATAGGACACACCCGCGGGCTCTGTCCCACCCCGTTTTTACAAGAACCATCCATTTTTCGAGAGGCGGGCCGGGACAGAGCCCGGCCCCTACATAAAATCTCTCAATGAACACTTCTCTGCGGGCAACAGTCTTTACAAACCGCCTCTGTTATGCTACAATACCTCCTGACGAGTTCTGAACCATCTCGTCCAAGCACCGGAAAATTTTTCAATCCGGCGTTCGTTCGGCGGTCCGCCGCCGTTCTCTAAACAAAAAATGGAGGTTTTTTTATGCGCAAATTTACTGTCCGGGACATCACCCTGGCCGCCCTCATCGCGGCGGCCTACGTCGTACTTACCTTTGGAATCCCCCTCCCTCCCTATGCTGGTATCCAACTGCGGGTGGCCGAGGCCATGACGGTGCTGCCCTTCCTGTTCCCTGCCGCCACACCGGGACTGGTGGTAGGCTGCTTTATCGTCAATCTGTTTTCTCCCTACTCCCTGGATCTCGTATTTGGCACCCTGGCCACCCTGCTGGCCTGTCTGCTCACCCAGCGTATGCCCAACCGCTGGCTGGCCCCCCTGCCTCCGGTGCTGTGCAATATGGTAATCGTGGGCGCGGAGATCGCCTGGTATCTGGTGGGCTTCGGTCCCGGCTTTCTGGCCGCCTATGCCCTCAATGCCTTCACCGTGGGCGTGGGAGAGCTGATCGCCTGCGTAATTCTGGGGCAGCTGTTGCTCACCGCTCTGCCCCGGGTGCCCGCCCTGCGGCCCTACATCCCGGAGCACCGGCTGGCAAACATCTGAACAAAACCGAGGCCGCCCGCCGGGCGGCCTTTTGTTGCCTTTTTCCCCCGTCTGTGGTATATTGAGGGAAAACAAGGGGGGGCTTCTTATGAAAATTCTCCGGGGCATCGCCCTGTTTCTTCTACTGTCTGCCGCGCTGACCCTTCCCGTCTGCGCCCAGGAGGCGGACTGCACCGGCGCAGACTTTGCGGCGGAGGGCTTTTCCAACTCCGGCCGCCTCTGGGACGGCAGCCGGGACAGCTGGAGCTCCGCCCAGGACGGAGGCCGGGTGACGGTCTCCCGGTCCGACGGAATCGCCGGGCTGTACATCGAATTTGACCGCCTCCCCCAGCCCTGGACGCTGAACGGGGACATCCCCTGCGGGGAGGAGGGGTACCTCCACCAGTACGTGGACCTGTCCGCCCTGCTAGGGAGCGCGCCGGCCGAGCTCACCCTGGACTTCCCGGCGGGGACGGCCATCGGGGAAATTTACGCCTTTTCCCCCGGCCGGCTGCCCGACTGGGTCCAGGTGTGGCAGCCCCCACTGGAGGAGGCAGACCTGATGCTGGTCTCCTCCCACTCCGACGATGAACAGCTTTTCTTTGCCGGCCTGCTCCCCCTCTACGGGCCGGGCCGGGGGCTGGACGTCCAGGTGGTCTATTTTGTCCAGCACTTCCAGGCCAACGGCCAGGCCGACCACAAGCGCCCCCATGAACAGCTGGACGGCCTCTGGACGGTGGGGATGCGCCACTACCCCATCATCTCCCACTTCCCTGACCTCTATTCCGAATCCAAAAACCGGCAGACCGCCCTGAACAATGCCCTGGCCGTCTACGGCCGGACGGGGGCGGAGTATGAGGACTTCGTGGCCTATCTCACCGCCTGCATCCGCCAATGCAGGCCGCTGGTGGTGGTCAGCCACGACCTGGACGGGGAGTACGGTCACGGCACCCATGTGCTGTGCGCCGACGCCCTCACCCAGGCGGTGGAGGCCGCCGCCGACCCGGCCCAGTTTCCCGACCACGGAGCGCCCTGGGCGGTGGAGAAGCTCTACCTCCACCTGTATGAGGAAAACCCCGTCACCCTGGACCTGGACACCCCTCTGGACAGCCTGGGGGGCAGGACCCCCTTCCAGGTGACCCAGGAGGGCTTCGCCTGCCACAAGAGCCAGCACTGGACCTGGTTCTACAAGTGGATCTACGGCGCCAAGGACCGCCCCATCACCCGTGCGGCGGACATCCGGAGCTATTCCCCCTGCCGCTACGGCTTGTACTACACTGCGGTGGGCCCCGACGAGGTGGGCGGCGACCTCTTTGAGCATATAGAGCCCTACGCCGCCCGCCGGGCCCGGCTGGAGGCGGAGGAGCAGGCGGCCAGAGAGGCCCAGGAGGCGGCCCGCCGTCAGGCTGAGGAGGCGGCCAAAGCGGAGGCGGAGGCCGAAGCCCGGGCCCAGGAGGAGGCCCTGGCCGAGGCCACCCGGCAGGAGCTGTTCCAGCGGCAGATGCTAGCCCGGATGGTTTTAGCCGCCGCGATTGCACTGATTTTGTCGGTTGGACTGCTGCTGCTTTCCTATCTCTTGCTCAAGAAAAAGCGTTAACCATCTTTATGTGGTTTCTTGTCCGTGATTTTGCCCATATACCAGGTGTATAAATTTTATATAAAACATTTGTTCTATTCTATTGCATTCTATGAAAAACCTGCTATAATAGAAATTAGAAAGGAGGGTTTACCATGCCAATGTCAGCCAGTGTTGTTTGCAACAACATTTTAACACGGGCATTTCAAGAAAACATTCCGGTATCTCCGATGAAGCTTCAAAAATTGATGTATTTTGTCAGCTGTGAATATGTGAAAGCCACAGGAAAAGACCTGCTTTCCGAAAACTTTGGCGTATGGCAATATGGCCCTGTTCTCCCATCTCTATACGATGAGTTTAAATCCTTTCACGATCAGCCCATCACCAAATATGCAACGGATGCCGACGGCGTCCCCTATGCAATCAATGAAGATACTGCCCCCCATCTAAAGGCCTCCATCACCCGTGTATGGGACGCGTTCAAGGGCATGGATGGAATTGCACTGTCCAAAATCACCCACCGAGACGGCTCCGCCTGGTCTACCGCATTTAATCAGCAGCGCACCTCCATTTCTTCTGATGACATGAAGGGGGATATGACCTATGCCAGCTACCTCCTCACATGACATTATTGAAAAACCGGTCATCAGCTCCGGCGTCGACCTCCCGTTTCCACCAAATTCAGCTTCCCCGGAACAACCCTTAGAGGATATTCCGACACAAATCCGCCTGAACGATCAAAAGCACACCCATGCAGTCGAAGATTTTAAGAACGCAATCGGTAAACAACTGTTGTATGGCTGCCTGTTCGCCATTGCCGTGTTCGCCCTCCTGGACGCCCATTGTAATATTGAATCGCCCATGTTCACCAGTGCTTTTGAGGTCGCAAAGATTGTAGCTACCACCGTACTTGGCTATCTGTTTGGAAGTAAAAACAAATCTTAACGGTAAAATCCCGCTCCGGCACAGCCGGGGCGGGATTTTATCTGGTTACAGCTTGTCGATCTCCTCCTGCTCCACCACCTGGATGCCCCGCTGGGCCAGGGCGGAAGCGGCGGCGGCGTTGTCAGCCACCCGGAAGATCATATAGGCGTGGTCCGCGTCCCTGCCGCCCAGGAAGGCGTACATATACTCCACATTCACCTTGGCGTCGGTGAGGGCCTGGAGGACCTTGTTCAGCCCGCCGGGCACGTCGGGGATAGCCACCCCCAGCACGGGGGTAACGTTGTGGACATAGCCCGCGTCCTTCAGCACGGTGGTGGTCTTATACACGTCGTCCACGATGATACGGGCGATGCCGAAGTCGCTGGTCTCAGCCAGGGAGAAGGCCCGCATGTCGATTTTGTTCTGGGCCAGCACCCCGGTCATGGCGTAGAGCGCGCCGGGCTTATTTTCCAAAAAGACGGAAATCTGCTTGATGCTCATGGTTTTCCCTCCTTAAATCTTCCGCTTGTCGATGACCCGCACGGCCTTGCCCTCGCTGCGGACGATGGTCTTGGGGGCCACCAGGGTGACCTTGGCGGCCAGGCCCAGCATGGACCGCAGGCCGTCCACCAGCTCCTTCTGCCGCTTGCTGATCTCGCCCATGTTGTCGGTGAACATCTCGGGGGTCATCTCCACCTGGACGTCTAGGGTGTCGGTGTTCTTCACCCGGTCCACGATAATCTGGTAGTTGGCGGGGTAGCCGTGGTTGAGCAGGACGGTCTCAATCTGAGACGGGAACACGTTCACGCCCCGGATAATGAGCATATCATCGGACCGGCCCATGGGCTTGCACATCTTCACGTGGGTGCGGCCGCAGGAGCACTTCTCCCGGGTGAGCATGCAGATGTCCCGGGTGCGGTAGCGCAGCAGGGGGAAGGCCTCCTTGGTGATGGAGGTGAACACCAGCTCCCCCTTGCTCCCCTCGGGGAGGACCTCGCCGGTGTCGGGGTCGATGATCTCAGCGATGAAGTGGTCCTCGTTGATGTGCATACCCGTCTGGGCGGAGCACTCAAAGGACACGCCGGGGCCGGACAGCTCGGTCAGGCCGTAAATATCGTAGGCTTTAATACCCAGGGTATTTTGAATGTCCTGCCGCATCTCCTCGCTCCAGGCCTCGGCGCCGAAGATGCCCGCTTTCAGGGGGATCTGGTCGGGGGTGAGGCCCATCTCCTTCATGGTCTCGCCGATGTAGGCGGCGTAGGAGGGGGTGCAGCACAAAATGGTAGCAGACAGGTCTTTGATGAACATGATCTGCCGCTCGGTGTTACCCGAGGAGGTGGGGATGGTAAGGCAGCCCACCTTGTGAGACCCGCCGTTGAGGCCGGGGCCGCCGGTGAACAGGCCGTAGCCGTAGGACACTTGGCACACGTCCTCATCGGTACCCCCGGCGGCCATGATGGCCCGGGCGCAGCAGTCCTCCCACAGGTCAATGTCGTGCTGGGTGTAGAAGGCCACCACCCGCTTGCCGGTGGTGCCCGAGGTGGACTGGATGCGCACGCACTCCTTCAGGGGCTTGGCTACCAGCCCGTAGGGGTAGGCCTCCCGCAGGTCGGCCTTGGTGACAAAGGGCAGCTTGTGCAAATCATCGCTGGACTGGATGTCGTCAGGGGTGAGGCCCTTCTCCTCCATCTTTTTCCGGTAGTAGGGCACATTGTCCCAGACGTGGCGCACCTGCTTCACAAGCCGCTCATCCTGCCAGGCCTTGATTTGTTCCCGGGACGCGCACTCGATCTCGGGCTGGTAGTATCTTTCCATTGGTATCATTCCTTTCGGATTGTATGTCTTATGTTCTTTTTCTTGTAAGAAAAAGAACCAAAAAGAACGTTACAAAAAACTTCGTTTTTCTCCCTATTTTGCCAGGAGACGCCCCCGGTTCATGGTTACCTTGTTCTTGCCGCCGAAATCCATGTCGAAGATGACAGTCACCGTCACCGGCGGCTCGGGCAGCAGGTCGAATACCCGCTCCGACTCCCAGTCGGCCAGCTCCGCGAAGTTCTCCTTGGCAAAGCCGTCATAGGTGGAGCCGTCCGCCCCCATGTCCATGTTGATCCGGGCTTCGTAGCCCTTATCCCCCTGGGTGACGGCGATGGCGTATCTGGCGGAGTTCACAAACTCGCTGGGCAGGTTCTCCTTGAAAAACTGCTTCAGCGCCTGAGCGTTGGCGTCGTTGACCTCCTCTACTTTCTTGGCGCCGCCGCCAAAGAGGTTTGAAAAGAGTCCCATTGTTCATGCTTCCTTTCTGAATTATAATAAACTTAAGGGGTTGCTCTAAAAAGCCTCCTTTTCCCCGCAAGGGGGACGCGATATCCGTAAGCGGCAGAGCCGCTAACGGATATCCAGTGAAAGGAGG
>ERZ808037.433-NODE-433-length-39473-cov-8.365494_pt1 | contig 39473 bp, 35 predicted proteins | sample MGYA00380190_ERZ808037 | MGnify/ENA primary metagenome ERZ808037 (study PRJEB31490, sample SAMN06133399) | mouse gut metagenome | isolation source: J9 | host: mice | place: China: Chengdu | collected 2015-05 ...
ATCTATTACCTGTTTCTTAAACTGAAAGCTATATTTAGCCATAAAATAAACCGACCTCCAATCGTTAGATTTTTGGTCTAACTTTTGGGGGTCGGTTCACTTGTTTCATCAGATGGTGCTTTTTGTGTGCTTCGGAAAAGTTTTCCGTTTTGGCAGCAGAGATTTTTGTAGTTTCTATTAATATGTGGTTGAATAAGTTCGGTTTGATATTCGAAGTATTATATTTGTAGGAAATAAGAATGCGCAATGTCTAGTAATAAAGTAGGAATTATATTGATTGATGGAGTATTGATGTGATTGTTGAGCAGATATTTCATGAAATAATTTATGTGTTCGGTAGGAGATAGATTGAAAGTGTAAATAATCCTTTGTTTACAAGGGCTTTAGGTGATTGAGATGTCTACAAAAGTAGTCTGGTGTGGATGATTTAGGGTGAGTTTGTGGTTAGTTCGAAATTTTGTTGATTTTACAGGGAAAAATAAAGTTTTTTGATGGGTGAGGTTGGGTAGCGGACTTTAGTGGTGGTGGGGCTGAAAGGCTTGATTTTCAAGGGATTTTAGGGAGTGGGGAAATTTAAGAAATGAAAGAACCACGGTTCGACGGTGTGATAAAAATAGTTTTACAGCTAAAGTATATTATTATTGCAAAGAAATTCTTGCAGTATTTGGAGTGTTGTACTACAATATATTGTATAAATATCGAGAGGAGAATACTATGGATAGGATCCGGGTTAATCCAGAGCTAAATAATCTTTCTAATCCAGAATTTACTCAAACATTGAATATTTTGTCAAAAAGAGTAAGTGAACTGAATAAAACATTAATAACATCCATTCAGCCCTCAATAATAGCATATGATAGTATAAAAGAATCATTATACAAAATTATTATTCCGTCTGAAGAAATGTATTCAAAGTTAGATAACGTAATTTCAGTATTGGCAAATAGTATGAAAAGTTTATCTATTCCAAGTTGGGATTTATATAGCGATAATGTATCTGACGATGAATTTGACGTAAATGAGACAAATAAGAAAGTAATTACTGAAATATTCCAGCCTGACTCGGAAAAGAATATAAACAATGAAGAATCACCAATTATCACCTTATCACCAGTTAATGATCAAGTATTAAAATATCTTTCAGAGCATCCAGAATCATTTTATCAGTTGACAGATAATGATTTTGAGGTTGTAATGGCAGAAATATATTCAAGGTTAGGCTATGATGTTACAAGAACTAAAGCAACACGGGACGGAGGAAAGGATTTAATAATTAGGATACCTGAAATATTGGGTGATTTTATTTATTATGTTGAATGTAAAAAATATGCAGCTAAAAGACCTATTGGAGTAGGCATTATTAGAAATCTGATAGGTACAGTCAATACAGATAGGGTGAATGGTGGTATATTAGCAACGACATCATTTTTCACAAGAGATGCTTATGAGTTTATTTCGGGTAATAAATGGAATTGTCAAATAAAAACACATGATTACAATGTAATAAAAGATTTGTTGAATCAGGTTGTTACCATTATCTAACAAGGTAAAACGCCGACTCAGACCATTCAGCCAAATTAGTCTAAGTGAAAGCAGTACATAGATATTGTATGATGGAATATTAAGATTTTGGATAGTTTTTGACATTGAAAGACGGATGGATTTTATCGATAATGTTTGATAAATGAAATATTTTATACAATATAATCTATACATATGAGAGGATAAATTATGCTTTTAGAAATACGTAATTTAATTGAACAAATTACAGATGTATTACAATTGCAATTGGTAGATAATTTAAAAGAAGCTCCTGATATGCAATTGTCATATTCTGAAAAAAAGAGTATGGAAAAAGTGATAGCAGAAATGTACGAAGTATATCAAACGTTTATGGAAACATCTAATATGCCAATTTACGAACTGCATTTTAAGAAAAAATGTAATAAGAATTTAGAATTAGCATCGGTAGAATACGATCAGGGTATATATCATCTATATATTTCTGATGAAGCATATAACAGAAAAAATAGAAAAGAAACACTTTTTCATGAATTTACACACATATATGATAAAGAATATCTGAATAGAGAATATCATTTTACAAAAGGCGAGGATCGAAAGACATATGTTTACACAGAAATTCATGCGGAGCAAATAAAATTTTTGTATATGTTAGGAGCAGAAACATTGAATTCCAATTTACAAAAAGTAAACCATAATACTATGATTTATGATATGCAAGGGAATAAACAGAGTTTCTATGTATATTTACAACAGTTTAAAAGAAAATTAGAAAAACTTTACGTAAATGATATTTATAAAACTCAATGTAAAAAAATATCAACGTCAAAAGACAAAATCGGAAGTATGGCAACGGATTTTTTATATTATATAGGAGCAGTGACAATTTATAAAAGAATTTCTGATTATCAAATTAATAGTTTAATAAATATGAAGAATTTTGATAAATGCTGGAATATCAAAATTAGTGATGTATTAGATTTTTATTTGAAGCATGATTTAGATAAATCAAGTCGTTCTACGTTGAAAAAGATAGATATAATTAATATAGGTGATATAATTATGTGTGAATTATTGGGCAGTGCAAAAGTTAAATATGTTGTATCATAATACATGTTATCAGTGTGACCAGAATGGACACAATATGACCAAATCAAGCCATTTTTAGCACATATATTATTAGGAAATGCTTTATTTTCTAGGGGGTTTAGTATGGGACCATATGGGAAGCGTTGATTTTCTTACATTTTTTAAAATTTGGTACTAAAATGGTTGATTTATGAGTGATTCAGTGACCACGTTGACGATTAAATCATATAGAAAAATGGATTTATCAATGACTTAGAATGAATTTGGGGAAAAATTATGTTATATAAAGATTTGCAAAAAAAAATTATGGAATGTAAAACAAATAATATAATTCAGTTTACTTTATTGGAAAATAGAAGTATATGCCTGAATAAACAACTTATTCGTATTGAAAATGAAGATATGTTAATAATTAGTAGAAAGCCAGTAGAGTATTATATTCCTTTGGAAAGAATAATTAGTTGTAATATTTTTGAATATAAGCTTTATGATTTATCTTTAAATAGTACATTAGAAATTCTGTTATATTATGACGCTATAAAAAAATGCTATATTCTCGGGTATGGGAGAAAGCTAATAGCTTATCATGGTTCTGCAGAGGGATTAGCATTTTTTGACCATATAAAATTTCGAAAAATGTCATTAGAAAAAGGAGTGTTTTTGTATTGTGATTGGGACTATTTTGATAAAACGTCTGAATGGATTGAATCTATAGGTGTAAGTATTCCTTTGTTTGGTGTAACATTAGGATGGAAAAAAAACTTATACAAATATGTAGAAAAAAAATGTTAAAAAAAGAATCAAATATAAATAATATAGTAAGTAAAAGGCGAGGTATGATAGTAGGGTATTTATCAATTATGCAGATATATTATATAAATGAAGATTATTTCCAGGTGAGCAAGCAAAATGTTATCCAAAAAGAATATGAAACTTTAAAAATGGATGGGAAGGAATGGATTGGGACAATAATTTCTAACGAAAAACTAAGTTCAGATACAACGGATCAATTTGAATGGACTATGGCATATTGTGTTGAAGATTTTTTTATGATTCCGTTAAAACTTATTAATTTATTAGACAAAAAAGTTTGTATATATGGAGAAGTGATTAATTGTAATATTCATACAGAGTTAGGTGAATGCAAATATTTCATAAAGGTGAGAAGCATAATTTCGCAATAATTATCAGATGAATAAACTATTTGTATGTAGTTTAGTTAAAATATGTCACATCATAAAATACCAATTTCATTGACGCAATACCTACACCCGGACATCAAAACTTCGTGCTTTGATATCTAATAATTTTGGCAGACGCAAAAATGATCCTGCTAAGGATAGAAAAGCTTTGGCTACTTATGTCGAGTTATAAGGATATAAAAATGGTGAAAATCAATGGGGATGCCAAAATGGCACACCCAAATCAACACTTGACGAAATTGCTAAAGAATTAAATATGTCAAAGCGTAATCTTCAGAGAGCCTTGCGTATTGAACGTAACCTTACAGATTCAATGAAAGAATTATTAGATACTGGTGAAATAATTAAATAAAGTATCTCAAATAAATAAAACTACCAATGTGTACACCCAAAATACACAGAGGTAGTTTTTTATATGCCAATTTCCATAATTACCATAAAATACAAACATATTTTCCGAACTAATATACGAAAACGATATTGACATATACAATCACCTGTTCTATACTTATCTTCAAGATGACACAAAACGAAATTAAAAAACCTATCTATCATACAAGCGGTGTTGGTGCACCTTTGATAGACAGGTCTTTACACAATACACGCAAAAATGCGCTTAAATCATTATTACATATCCATGAGTTAATTTCAAGTAATATCCGCGCATTTTCTGCAATGTTTCCAGTAGTAATCATTTCCACGAAGACTTATTTTGTGGGAATACTTTAGTAATTTAATAGAAGTATATCTTAAACCTTATAAATTTTGTATAAAATAAGGCTTTATTAAATGCACTCTAAAAAGCGATATGAAAAATGTCTAAACTAAATACTTCTACATTTGTAATGAAAAATATTTAAAATATTTCGTTTCTGAATGGAGAAATAAATAGAAGTAATAATTACAAGTAAAAAATTTCTCAACAAATTGGGAAATAATTATAGTTTTTGCCTTTATAAAAGAAGGGAGATGTGGAAGTTGAAAGAATTGTTTGATACATCATGACATATGAGGCTGAGAAAGTAATTATTTTTTTACTATTGAATGATAAGAGAAAGGAAACGGTGAGAGTCAATGACAAAATTTGGATTAGTAATTTTATCAGTGTTAAATGATAACGGTGCAGATACACCATTAAAAGCATTGAGTATAAGTCAGATTATGGAGCTTACAAAAGAAAAGCTACGTAAATCATACAGCACAACATTCCGACATGTACATACTATGGAAGAATTAGGATATATAAAATGTGGACTTGTTGATGGTTTAGCAAGTACTTATCTCATTACGGATTCAGGCAAGTTATTTTGTAACGCACAGTAAAAAGTATGATTAAAGATGAAATAGAAAAAGAAGATAAGCAATTGTAGAAGTATACAATAGACGGCGATATTTTTCGTCTGATATTGATACATAGATATTAACAAATTAAACAAAGAAAATGGAGGAAAAACAATTATGACAATTGAAGTATCAGAATTTTTAAAGGCACTATCGGATCACAACAAAACGGCAAATTGCTATCAAATTCACTTAAACAGTGCTGATCTTGATGATAAAAGCGCAAGAAATATCGGTGTTGAAATAGGTGATATGTATTTCACAGAATGCAGTACATTAAAGGATACAATGATTCTTTGCTTCGGGAACATGAACAAGAAACCCGTTAGTAAATCAGAAGAAGGAAAAGACCTGTATCCAATTGAGATCAACACAAATATGTTTATTGACATCAACCAGATTGAGGTAATTGAGCAGGTAGAAGATTTTGCGGACTGGTTTAGTATTCCATCAGCGAAGGTATTTAATATCTACATGCTGCCGGAAGATGACAATTTAACAGGAAATCGGAATGTGGTCACAGTCGGTTTTATAGAGTAAAACAGGGAGGATAAATAATTATGACAAGTTTAAATTTAACCAACTTAAAGGAAGTATCAGGCGTATTCATATCTGAATCAGATTTTCAGGTGATAGAATTGCAATACAAAGAATATCTGAAAGACAATTTCTATACAGACAACGAGTCAACGGCAGAGCAGTTTATTGAGGAGTGGATCAAGGAACAGGAATTGTTTGGCACATTCAGAGAAACGAAAGATGGAAATATCAAATATTACTGTATGGAAGGGGACGATGGCGTTCCTTTGAGTACAAATGAGTTTCTCGATAATCTCGATATGAATTCTTATCACTGGGAGAACAGATGTCGGAGCTACTGGCGGATATTCAAAGAAATTCTTGACACAGGGAATGTTAATAGGCAGTTGCTTGAAAATATTCTGTCAGGTGATACAACGATTTCACATGAACAGATATATGAGTTATTGAAGGCAATGAAAGAAAAGTGTGCTGAGTTAATAGATAAGCAGTAATACATGTAAGGCGGTATGTTCAATTCAGTAATATGCCGCCTGTAGCAGAAAAGGAGCAATAATACATATGCAAAAGCGAACCACAACAAAACAAATTCAACAGGCAATCAAAAACAACTTGTTAAAGCTCATAAAAGCAGAGAAATACAGCAAATCAACACACAAAACAACGACAATCTCAACTGATACATTCAAAGATGATTTGGACTTTCTTTGCGAGACTATTTTTGCGGATTGTGTTGGTTGGCACTTTGAATACGATATTAAGGTAAAACAGTACATAATTGAATGTTCAAGAATGAACGGAGATGTTGATTTCATATTTATCGCACATTTGTGTGCGTGTGATGGTGTAAAAGTTGAAAGTGTTGATAAGATTTTAAATGTGATTGAGGATTGAGGAGGAATAAATCAATGAATAATAAAACATTAACAAGAGAAACAATCAAACAAACAGTAGAAGATTTTTTTGGAGAACAGGAAGAAAAGGAATTAGTTGTAACAATATCGCTAGATTCAAGTCATAGGAAAGCAATCTGTAATTTCCATATTGCTTCAGAAATATATGAGATAGTGGAAAATTCTACAAAGACAGAACTGATTATCAGCAATTATGCGTCACCATTGGTATCATTGATACCTGATGATGTAACAATCAGATATGAAGAAGTTACAAGATGTGAAGTTACTGTTAGGACAGGTGAAACAGAAGATGATATTGTGGCTCATGTTTTGGAGATTGCATTTAAGAATGGTACAGTTATGGAACTTGGATTTTTATACTTATGATATCAGAATAAGCAGATTATCATTTACTTATAAAATTAATGCAAAAGGGAGATTATTACTACATGAGTAAACAAGTACAAATATCAAATTTGGTTGAAGCAATTAAAACTGGAATGATTTCAGTAACCAGAGCAGAATGTAAAACAAAAATCAGTACGGATATTACAGATGTAAACCAGATTGAACCAGAAAGATTCGTTGAATCTATTGAATTGTTAAATAAGACAATATTCGGAAATAGTATTGACTTCTTTTATGAATTTACAGAAGAACATACTGTTAGTATAAAATGCAAACTGAAAAACATTTATATGGAAGAATGTTTTTTCGTAGAATGTTTTATTAATAATGGAATAACAAATGAAGAAGTTAATGCAAAATTCAGGGAAACTATTTTTGACAGGATGAATAAGAAATTAGCAGAGAATAAGTAGTAATAAAAAGTATATAGTGGTGAATAAAAAAGCATTTATCACTATATAAAAATAATAAGTAAAATACAAAAGTAATATAGAAAAGGAATTGTCTGTTTATGAGCAGATTTTTAATATAACTACCCATAAAAAATAAAAAAATTATTTATGGAGTGACATATGTAGCGTAGCGGAATATGGAACGGAATATAGTCTGTCTTTATAAATAGGATTATATCTTTATTCAGTTCAGTAAACGCTCTAAAAAGAGCATCAAAATTTGAAACTAATAAAATTAGAAGCTCTAAAAAGAGCGTTTGCTGAACGCTCGTGAATAGAAAGGAGAAAAATATTATTAACGACAAAGAGAAAAAGAAAGAATATTTTACGAGATTTCCAAACGAATACATACAGGGAAATATTAAAACCAAATTTGGTGTCAGTCGAAAATTTTACATTACTTACATATTAATTGACAAATATCGTTCGTATGAAGATTATAGCTGGATTACAGTGCGCGAAATTCTTGAATTTTACGGATATAAGACTACTAGCAGAAAACCAAAAGCATTTAAAGAAATATTAGATGTACTGGAATATATGATTAACAACAAAATGATTGAGGTAAAACAAGATTTAGATTCACTAACCTATGATACAGGTATTAAGATCACAATAATTCCAAAAAACTTTGATTCAACAGAAAAGTTTGGGAAACTGACTTCTTTTCAATTTGACACAATTATGATGGCTGATACGGCGTTAAACCGAGAAAATATACTTATGGCATTTTTATATATTAACTCATACATAGGTTGTCGTAAACGGAATGACGATGGTTCTAATATGCCAAATGCGAAAAATTACCCAGAAGCATTTTTCAGAAGCATAGAGAATATGGCAAAAGAGCTTTCAATGTCAAAGGATACGATCAATAAATGTATGGATTATTTGACTACGCCTACTGGTGATATACCTGCTTTACTGGTTAAAAGAGAAGTAGGAAGCGTACAAAAGGATGAAAGTAAGCCGCCGCAAAATGTTCCTAATATCTATGTGTTGAATAAAGAAGGGTATCAACAAGAGATTGAATGGGCAATGAACAAGATGTTGGAAGTATATGGGGTTAAGAAGTTCTTACCCATGAAGAGTGGGAATTACAGGTTTACGAGTTAAAAATGTCAGATCAAAATGGACTTACCTTGATAATATAGGTGCTTATGAGACAAGCACGTTGAAATAGAGGTATGGCTATCTATATTACCCATACTTAGAAATGCTATCGCTCATAACGATAACAACTATTTTAAGATAAAGATAAAGGAGAAACACCACAATGGACAGAGAAACAGTAATACAGAACATATTAACAAATTACAGTCAATACGGCATAACAGAGGAGACAATAATTCCTCTGATTGATGGTGGCGTAAAGCAAGGATTGTCATATGATTTGATTTATTTGGGTTTAAAAATGGAGCTGTGTAAATTAACAGGTGAAGAATTTTATTGTACATCTTCTGATATGGCGAGAGCTTTTAATGTAAGCAATGAGGAGATGAACGAGTGTATTAAGGAAGCTAGGCAGGAATTGGCTGATGCTGGTGAGAATCCTGATGATTATTTTAGAGAAGTAAAGGCTACGAGGTTTATGATTTAAAAGAGAAATTGAATGGTAAAAGGAGAAAATGAGCTATGGAACATATAATTACTAAAAGTGCAGAATTAGAAAAAATTGAAAAAGAAATTATTACATTAAAGAACCAAACAGCTGAAAATATGATCCAGATTGGTTGTAAGTTGATAGAGGCAAAAAAGCAGTTATCGCATGGTGAGTGGGGAGTATGGTTAGAAAATAAAGTTGAATTTAGTCAGAGAACAGCAAACCAGTTTATGAGAATTGCAAAAGAATTTGGATCAAATTCGCAAGCGATTTCCAATTTGGAGATTACAAAAGTTGGTTTATTATTGGATGTTCCTATAGAAAAACGAGAAGAATTTATTGAAAAGCATGACTTAAAATCAATGAGCACAAGGGAAATAAAAAAAGTAATCAAAGAATCCGTTGATGGAATGTGTAATAAAAGCGTAATTGATTTTGATACAGATTACAATTTATATGAAATTTCTATTAATGAATTGAAACCGTTACCAGATTATGAAAGATATTTTGGTAATAGAACTGGAAAGGATTATATTTTCTATCTTAATTGCGTTGATAAATATGGAATAACAGAAAGTGTAATGATTGCAAGGGATAAAACAATTATTGACGGACATGAACGTGTACGGGCGTGGAAGGATTTGGGGCATAAGACAATAACATGTCGTTATGCTTCTATGGAAGAAAAACATAGGAAGGGATATTCTGACGATAAATTAAAACTATACTTATTCTTATTAGCAAATATGCATTCAAGGAGTAGTGACTGGTATATTGCAGAATTTTGGTTAGATGAATTGTTTGGTACTAATTATGGCGATAAAAGTGGAGATATAACTCATTATCTGACAGATGAACGGATTGAAGCTTTAAATCACAATCAGGCGATTTTACAAAAAATGCAGGAGGTTATTGTTCAAGAAAAAGAAGGAATCATTGATAATAATGAAAGTTCTGATTTAATAAAGCAGCTACGAGAGCAATATGTAGATGTGCCATAGAAAGGTTACTTGGCAGTTTAAGAAAAATGAGGAGGACACAGATAATTAATGATACAAAAATCAAATACTTATCAGTAGTAGATAAATTATACGAAGTAGAAAAGATTTCGTTTTACAATTTTAGTATTAAGGCTGTAGAAACTGATTTAAGGCTGGGTGATGTGGCTGAGAGTGAAATCTTTCCGGTTGAAGAGTTTCAGGACTTCAAGATTACGCTGAAAAATAAGGGTGTGGGAAATATTGTTGATTTTGTGAGAAAGTAAAATATAAATATATAGTACATGATAATAAGTTGAACATATTAGTATCAAGGGTGGTTATGTATGCGAAAAGGATTCTATAAGCAGCTATCATATGAGGATAAGTTTGACAGGAAGTATGCATGTTGGACGCATAATCATAAAGGCTGGAGAAAATATAAGAGGGCTAACAGGAGAACAGCTAGAAGGAGACTGAAAAGAATAGTATAAGGTGGCAATGAAACTGGTCTTTCAATAGATAGTAGATCTTATCGAAACTAATATTCGCCAAAGAGGTATTGGTAATCCTAATCCTGTTAAATTAGGAAGATGTATTAAAGAATTAGAACGAATTTATACAATACAGAACGGAGGTGATAGAAAATCAGAACCGAAACTTTCGGAACTGAAAGACGAAAATGATATACATACACAAAAACAACTTGCTGATATGATTGGTATTTCAGTAGATACACTTAATAATTACAAAAAACTCACAGAACTGGTTCCTGAGTTACAAGATTGGGTTGAAACAGGAAATGTTATTGTTATTTGTGTTGTATATCATATCCCAATCATAAGCTGTACACATGTTTATTTGGCTTGTAAGAGCGTTTATGAGTATGGGTGTAGATTTAGGGCGAGGGGATTTTGGGGCGGATTTGGGGATTGTAGTTAGTGTGGAATGTACATTGAGAATTGAATATTTGTTGATGGTGTGGTGTTTTTAGGGGACACTTTTGTCCAGTTGGTTGAATGTTTATTAGTTAGTGTGATATGATATTATCTAAAAAGGTTAGGTAATATGACAATATGATAAAATTTAGAAAAAATAAAAAAACACTTAAATTAATAGGAAAAAGATGGTATGATTTTGATTTTGTATTAGAAAGGAATATTTATTGCTACCTATGTTGTATTCGAGTGAAAAGTCGCAAATTACGAAAACTAAACAAAGAATTAAAGTTTGAATCATATCAACAATGGAATAAATATGTTAGGAATAAGTATGAAAAATTTGATAAAGATAGTTTATCAGAATTTAGCAGATATCTTAATCAAGGAATACGAAATGTTAGACCAGATCATGAATATTGGATTATAGCGGCTACTGTTATTTTGACTGTGATATTAACTGGTTTATGTGATATATTTTTAAAATTAAAAATAAGTTTTGATGGATTATCAGTAATATCATTAATTGTAGTTAGTTTTCTTTTGGAGTTTTTCATGGTAATTCCTATAATATTTGTTATTTTTCAAACTATTAAGCCAATTTTTGACAGTAGTGTAGATGAAAATTTTCTAAAAGATTATAAAGAAATTATCGATGTAATTATTACGGAAAAATGAAAAAGTTAGAGATTTAAGCTATTCATTTATGTAATTTATTTTTACATATCGGACAATGTATTTATGAAAAACAGGCATCAAATATAAAATGATGGCTGTTTTTTACTCTTGTTTCCACTTCAAAACAGAATACAAAAATAATTTAGCTTTTAGTAATTCAGAATTGAAATTGCTACAGGTTTTGTTTTTTATACTCAAAAAATGGGAAATTTCCTGTTTTTTATGGAAATTTTGATAGGTTTTTGCCTGTTTTGGCAAAAACTTGTGAAAATTTGAAATTAGATGGAGAAGTGTGTAGTAGGAACAAAGATATATTTAGGAGTTGAGTTTAAGGAGGATGAAAGTAATGGGAGTTGATTTATTAAAACACAATCAAGAAGCGTATGAGAAGATACAGGAGGCAATTAAGGAAGGCAAAAAGAAAATTGCTGTTTCTCATGCGACTGGCACAGGCAAGTCATATTTGATTGCTAAATTGTTTGAGGATTTCAGCAATGATAAAAAACTTGTGTTGGTTCCATCTACATATATCAGTGACCAGATACAGGCACTTTTTGAAAAATATAATATTCAAAATGTGAACGTTATGCGTTATCAGAAATTAATAAAGATGTCTGATGAAGATATTGCATCTATGGATTATAGCATAATTGTTTTAGATGAATACCATCATGATACAAGTAAGGTTTGGGGTGAGAAAGTAAGGAAATTAATTGATACACATCCAGAGTCAATCATTTTTGGTACAAGTGCAACTCCCATTAGATCAGATGGCATAAATACTATTGATGAATTGTTTGAGGGAAATTGTGCAAGCGATTTACCTTTATCGGAGAGTATTGCAAAGAAAATAGTGCCGCTTCCTAAATATGTTGGTGCGTTGTACGAACTGGATGATGAATTAACGCGGCTGAGAAAAAAAGTGGAGCAAGCTACTAACACAAAGGAAGAAAAACAGGAATTTTATAAGAAGATTGATTTGATGAGAAGTCAGATCGAAAAAAGTTATGGTATGCCTATCATTTTGAATAAGCACATTAAGGATAGGGAAGGTAAGTATCTTGTGTTCTGTAAGAAGAAAAGGCATCTTCAAGAGATTAAGGAAACAGTAATTGGCTGGTTTAGAACGGCTGGTTGTAAGAACATTAATGCTTATGAGGTGTATTCAGACTATGAAAATAAAGATGCAGAATATAAGGCATTTTGTGAGGATACAAGTCATAATTTGAAGTTGCTATTTTGCGTGGATATGCTGAATGAAGGTTTGCATCTTGAAAATATTTCAGGTGTGTTATTGTTGCGCCCTACAAGAAGTAGTATTGTTTGGCATCAGCAGATAGGAAGGGCTATTGAAGCTAATAATACAAATACTCCTGTGATTATTGACGCTGTGAATAACTTTTCGGCTGTTGGTCAGGGTATGGAATTGATACGAGAAATTAAAGATGCTATTGCCAAAGAGAAAGAAATTGATACCGATTTTGATGATGGTGGATTTGTAGAAATTGATACTTTCTTTGTGTTAGAGCAGGTTGTTGAGATACAGGAAATGTTTCGTGAGATTGAAGGGAGGTTGGAAGGAAGCTGGGATTTGTATATTAAGGCATTGAAACAATATAAGGAGAGAGAAGGGGATTGTTTGGTGCCTCATAAGCATATAGAGGTTGTGGATGGAGTGAAGGTGTGTTTAGGACAGTGGTGTGTAAATATTAGAAGGGAGCATATAAGAATTGTAAATAAACAGGAGTTAGATTTGTTAGGTTTTATATGGGATATTGATAGAGATAGCTTTATAAATAATTGTAGAGAAATTTCAAAATATTATGCTGAGAATAATAAATATCCTTCAGGTAGTTCACTAATGAAAAATGTGAGAAAACTTGCTTATTTTATTTCAAGAGAGAAAGCGTATATGCAAAATGAGGATTATCCGGTTTGGAAAAAGAAAATAATTCAGAAATACTTGCCGGATTTTTCAAGTGAATCTATAAGTAGTAAATCGCTTAATATCTTTTTATATTATGCCAAGCTGTATAGAGAAAAGTACGGACATATGGATATTAAGACAAAGGATATTGTTGAAGGCTATAATATAGGAACTAAGTTGCAAAAGATTAAGAATGATTATAATAAAGAGAAATTATCAGGAGATATAATGCAACAAATTATTGATTTAGGGATTTTTCTTGGTAGAACAAGAGAAAAGGAATTTGAAAAGAACATGAAATTAGTGACACTTGCTGTTAAAGAGGGAATTATTGTCAATTACAGCAATCAAACATATAAGGAGAAAAATTTGTATAGATGGATAATGCATACTGTAAAAACAAGATATCAAAATAGCAAATTATCCATAAACGAAAGAGAATATATTCAAAAGGTGACAGGAAAGACATTGGAGAATTTATATGGAAATAATTACAGACCTATATGCGTTAAAGATATTATTGCTAATAAAAACATTGGATGTTTTCAGTCAGTTAAAAAGGCTGCAAGAGAAATGCCAAAAATAAATATAGTAGTGAATGATACCTCCATTTACAGTCGTTTAAATGGTAAGATTACCACTCCCTATAAAGGACGTTTCATGTTTTATTATGCAACTGATGAAGAAGTAAAAAAGTATTTGGAAGAGAATAAAGCAAGTCAACTTCAATAATAAGGACAAGCTATTTTTGAGATATGGCAAATCCGAAACTTTCAGACTTGTCATATTTCAATCTAGCGTCATACCTAAAGTAAAACAGCGCGGAGATTGAAGAAATATGAAAAATTGAAATAAAAGTGGAATTGAAAAGAGAATAGTGTAGTGGAAGTTAATAAAGAGCATTTGTTATTTGTGGATTGAATTTTTAATTTGTGGAGGTAATTTATTATTGGGCAATACAGACGAACAAAAAAATATATCAGTAAATGATGATGAATTAAAAGAGTTATATGGACTTTATTTACAGGTGCAGTCCGGCGATCACACTGCTTTAAATAAACTATTTAAGGCGGCAGATAACAGGCAGATATGCAGGAGAGACGAAATAAACAGAAAAGAACGGCTGTCCAATATGGATAATGTTCTTGATGCGGAATTAGTTTTAGATAAAGAAAAAAATAGACAGGAAAAAGAGTGGGAAGAGTCGGTTTACTCAAAAGTTATTTTCCAGTTTCAGTGTTTAAATAGCATGCTTTATAAAAAAAAGAGAAGTTTTTTATCTAAAGCCAAAAATACTGGTTATGAAAATGGAAAAAGAATAAAGAATTATGGACATAGCAAATTTTGTGAAGGCGAGTATGACATCTCTGATTTTAATGAACTTATGTATGAAACAATAATTGAAATATTTAACAGTAAAACAGACGAATGTAATTGTCTTACATTAGATGGTAAGAAAAATGCAGAAACACCAATATGTGATGGTATATCGCTGCTTAAAAATATATCCTATTTTACTTCGAGAAAAATAAATAAGAGGGCGAAAAATAGTTATCTGGATATATATGATTCACAATATTATAATGAAGAATCTGAAACAGACGAACTATCAATTTTTGATAAATATGCACTGGAAAAATTTCTGGAATCAGAAGGTGGGATATCAAGACTAACAATATATGCTGAATATTTAGAGTGGTTAAAGCGACATGATGTTTATAGACTTTTTAAAGCAAATGCCTGTGACATTACGGCAATTATTGAAACGATAATGAATTGTGAGAATACTTTTACTGATGACATTGACAATGGTATAAAACTGTGTGCTGGTATGCGGCTGGTAAAACAGAAGACTTTACAGGAAATAATTAAATTCAGATATAACATGAAAATTGAGCAGGAAAATCTATCAAAAAATATGGAAATTATAGAACAGCGGTTGTTAGATCATTTTTTCCATTCGTTGAACTACAGAATTGGTAAAGCGGAGGAAAGTCATGGGGTTTATGAAAAAGAATCTGAACGTTTTTTGTATAAATTGGATGAACAGGCATATATCAAAACATTTGGCAGAACAAGTTATGTTATATATAATGAAAGCGTTAATTATATCAATAGTAATGTCAGCAGTTACAATTTTGAAAACTATTTTAGAATAATAAAAAAGTACGAGGATATGATTACTGATATCGTTTCCATGGTAAAGGGAAAAAAGAAATATGATATGGTTAATTTGGTGTTTGAAAACAATGATTTGGTGGATGATAAAACAAAGACGCTGCTTGACATAGCGAATACTGTAATAGGGTATTATCAGGAGAAGGAAAAAAAATATATAAATGATAAACTGTCCGACTACATTATGAAAGGGCTTGTAGATTGGGAAAATGGATACTGGGAGGCTGAATTAAGAGATGAGTTTATAAAAATTAAATTGTGGTCAAACGAAAATGTGAAAAAACCGATCCGGCATAATATAAGCAGAGAAAAATTAATGGTTTACTGTGGTTATATGAATTTTTATTTTTGTAATACAGAAAATAAGGTAGGTTATTATGTGCCTAAAGACAGGCGTATTATTGGCAGAGCAAATAAAAATCATGAAATTTTTATGTATAATGTCAGTTGAAGGTGCACTTACATATATAATCCTATATATATAAATAGAGGGACATAGATAGATAATGTTCCTTTCATTTGTAGATTGACTGTTATATCATACTATGGCATTGGCGGTGTCTGGCATCGTGGAAAATCCAGACCATGGAAAGCCGTCAGTGTCACGCTGATTATCTGTAAAATACTACAGTTCCAATAAATTCATCCATATTCAAGGCTGGTATGCCGTCAAAAGTATACCAGTCATTATGTGTACAGACCTCCACTATGTACACAGAAAAAAGTTCAAAACATTAACAATGCTAAAACCTATATATCTCCCAATATATAGGTCATCCAGTCGGGAGGCTCCACACTCCCGATTGGGTATTCAAATCGTGTGGTGTTCTCCACAAGCATCATGCGGTTTGTATAATTTTTTATTTTTTAATTTGCCTTTTTACGAAGGATATCTCAATAGGATAAGGAAAACAAACAAATAAAGAAAGGAAAAAAGAGAATGGATTTAAAAGAAAGAGTAAAAATGTTTATGGAAGATACAGGCGCGAAACTTAGTGTTTTCTGTAGGAAAACAAAAATAAGTGATACATATTACTATACATGGATGCATGATAAAATAGAACCTTCAGAAGAAATGTGTGGACGCATCAAAGCATATCTTGATGAAGTATATGCGAAGTAGTCAGTTGTAATTAGTAAATATAGTATATGTAAAATAATCTTAGTAAATCAATAGTAATCAGTAAATCAAAAAAATAATCAAAAATAACCCTAAAATAGCAAAAAAAATCATAAAAAACTGTATATTTTAAAGAAAAAATGCAAAAAATCGTGTTTTTTGGTTTGAGCGTACAAAATCAACATGATAATTGTATGGTCAATAGTTTAAAATGGTTGTGTGGAGTTTGTAAAGAAAAAACTGAATATGGAACTGAAAAATATATACAAAGAAAAGGAGACATATTATTGAACGAATTTTTAATTGAACTACAAGCAATACTAAATTCAGAAATTTCAAAAGGTAATATTAACAAGTCAATTACAAGTTTACAGAATCAGATAGATAAGTTAAAACTACAGGCTGAGATTGATCCAAAAACGATATTTAACTTAAAGCGGCAGATTGAAAAAGCTACCAATCAGAGTATTAGTTTTTCAAATATCAACCTCAATAGTGGGCAGATTGAAAAGACTGGACATCAGATAGGTTCAAGCATTAATAAAGGTCTGATGGCTAGTTTTGGCGGCATTAGAAACAGTATTTATAATGTAATAAAACAATTCAATAGTAACAAGCTTTCATTTTCTGAGCTGTCAAAAACTTTTAATTTGAATCGTGCGGATATTGACAGTTCTGTTTTGGAGCAGGTACGAGGGCTTACAAAAGAAATCAATGCATTATCAAAGGAAGTCATGAAAACAGGCTCAGACAGTTCATGGGAAAGCATCACGAATAAGATTAATTCCCTTTACAGTGTGCTCAATCAGTTTGGTAAGACTAAGGATTTGACACCATTCAAAGAATCACTGGACATACTGAAACAATTTGAAGGCAAAAAGATTTTTGTCAATAGTAAATCAGAACTTTTCCAGAATACAGGTATGAGTATTCGTGAACTGAATAATCAGTTTCGTGGTCTCAATGGTCTTAACGCATTATTTACTACAACAAAGAAAAATGCTGTAGATTTAGATACTGTATGGAGCGAATTGTGTAATACATCACCTAATTTGGAGAAGTTCATTTCTTTTGGTGATCAAATTAATGCTATTGTTGAACACCTTAAAATAGCAAAGCAGGCACTACATAGTGATAGCAGTTTACAGCCTTTGCAGGGAAATGATGTTTCCAAGATGCTGTTAGAGTACATGGACAGACTTGGGGAAACATCAAATAAATTGAATCTGCTGAGGGAACAGGAAACAGAGCTGAAACAAAGTGCTGTATCTGCTACGGAGACAGTTGTTCAGAATGAAAGAAGAAAACAGCAGGCATATAAACAGACCTCAGATATTCAGCAGCAGATCATTGCAAATGAATCTCTTATTAAATCTGGTGCAAATATAGCAGTATTTGATAATACAAATAATGCAGCAAGGGAAGCATCTCAGTATTTTAAACAGCTCTTGCAGGATGAGAATACACTCATTTCTGTATCTGAAAAATTCAACAGAGCAAATGAATTATCTTCTTTTGCTGTAAATGTAAAACGTGCAAGCGGTGAAGTAGAGACACTGCGGTATGCTTTAGAAAATATCGGTACAAAAGGTGATCCATTTTATGTATTTAAGAATATTGGCGCAGAATTGAATAATTCTACTGCAATAAAACAGGTTCAGAAAATGGAGAAAGTCATTACAGACTATCAGACAAAATTAAATGACTTTAAGACAAGATATTCTAAAGCAAATATAGATTTTTCTGGTTTTGATACTGTATTCAAAAATTTCAAAAATGGCATTGCTACTGTAAATGATTTGAAACTTGCTTTTAACCAGCTTGAAAACAGTGCTAAGGCGGGGACACAGATGTTAAAATCACAGTCAGCGTCTCTTGATCCAATACAACAGGCACTAAATAATATGAGAGACATGCCGACCATTCTCAAGAACCTTGAAACAAATATGGCAGCACTTCAAAATAAAACAGCACTGGCAGGTATTTCAGCAGATGATTTGACATCAAGATATATGAAATTAAAATCTGAAATGGATGCATCTGGTGGAAAAGTTCCTCTTGCAGATGGAAGCTGGGCAAAAGAATATCAAAAACTGATGTCTGATGTAGTTTCAGCAACAAAACGTGTTACCGCTGAGCAGTCTAAGGCTGAAAAGTCAACACATTCGCTTTTTGCATCGTTCAAGAAGAATTTCTCGTTTTTATCTTATTGGACAAGCACGACTTATATCATGATGACTGCTATCCGTAAAATCAAAGAGATGGTGGGAAATGTCCGTGAACTTGATGATGCGTTAACCAATATAGCTTATACGATGGATGTAACTGAAACACAATTGAAACAGATAGGCGAATCTTCGTTACAGGCAGCTAAAGATCTGCATACATCAGTTTCTAAGGTATTAGATGCTGTCAAGACATATGCTAATGCGACAGAAGCCGCTGAAAGTATCATAGAAAAGTCAAAACCTACCATTATGATGAGCAATGTTACAGGTATGGATACAAACCAGACTGTTGACATTTTACAAGGCGTAATGGAGCAGTTTGATCTTGCAGAAGATAAGCTGATGCATATATCTGATGTTATGCAGACAGTAAGTATGTCTATGCCGTATGACTTTGCAAATGGTGTTAAAGAACTCTCAGAAGGCATTAAAGCCAGCGGCAGCACTGCGAAGGACGCAGGATATGACCTTGAGAATTATACTGCTTTGTTAGGTACTTTAATTGCAAAGACGCGTCAAAGTGGTGGTGAGCTCGGCAGGTCAATGAGAACCATGTTCGTGAGAACCACCAAAGCATCAACGACTGCACTCGCGAATGGCGAAGTTACAGAAGATGACCTGTCTAATGCTGAAAAAGCCCTTAGACGTGTTGGCATAGAAGTTCGTTCTGATTTAGAGACATTCAAAAGTTTTGATGAAATCATGGGTGAGCTTTATGAAAAGGTTGATTCATTATCAGATGTGGATTTAAGTAATATCGCTTATGAAGTTGCAAGTACAAGACAAACCAATGTATTTAAGATGATGATAAAAGCATATGGCGATTATCAGGAGATGGCAGAACAGGCGTATAATGCCGATAATGTCACTCTTATTAACCAGCAAAAGTATGCAGAATCTTTAACAGGTAAGCTGGGTGAGTTATCAGCCACATGGGAAAAGATTGGAGATGAAGCATTCAGTTCATCTTTTGTGAAAGGTCTGGCAGATACAGGTATTGGGGTATCATCTCTAATTGAAAAAATAGGATTATTAAAATCCGTGATAGCAGGTGTGGGAGTAGCCGCATTTGTAAAGAACTTTGCTTGACCCTGAAATAAGGGTACATTATAAAATCTCTCCTACAGTTTTATAATTGGGCTAATACAGATAAGGAAACGATAAAATGGTTTGTAAGTACAAATCTGTGCATTGGGAGTTCTAAAATAAACCAACGAGGAGTAATTGCTGGAATAGCTTATGAATATCCTACTAAAGCGGAATTGGTAACAATAAACGTGAATGTAGCGAAAGCAGAAAAAACAGGATATTCGGTATATGGTAATCTGTGTGCAAACATGGAGTACGCCTAAGTATCATTGACAAGGCTTAATCAGCAGCACACATTCCTAAGATTATGATATGTAATCTAAACCAATAACCCCGTAAAAGGGAATAACAGGCTGAATAGTGAATGTATGTTCATCGACTACCGATCCTCAGAGTAATTTCTGCCTTATTGAAATTGCTTTTAAGGTATAGTGTTATACGGAGTTTTATAACTTTCTCACGTATAACAGTACAAGCAAAAAGTTATAAGAAGTCACCATTCGTAACCACAGTTATTACAATGAAACTGTTTAAAACGTTTTGTCCCAAACAGACCAAATACAGCAGTATTTACTACTTTAGAAGTTGCGGAAATTTTCTTTAAGTTGGTGCTGTTACAGGTGGGACATTTGGGTTTGTTAAGTAGATCTTGTGCCTCTTGCCTGTTATGGGCTATTTCGGCGGGAGAAAGAGGCGCAATTCCTTTATTTAGTTCCGAAATGATTTTAATAGATATTTCATCTGAACAATTAGTTAATTCCTTGACTTTATTAAGGGCTTCTTGCTGTTCGCCCCTTACTATATGTCCCATTATATTTAATTGTATGTTTGTGTCTGTATTATTTAATATTTCCATTGCTTCTTCATATGACATAGTGTACACCTCATTAAATATTTTGACTCCATTATACATTAATACATTTTCTAACGCAATTAAAAACTGTAGGAGAGTCTTTAACGGTTGCAAAAGGGATTCAAAATGTATTTAATGTGATGAGTAATGTTCCCAATAATATGGGAAAAACGGCAGAAGTAATAAGGTTATTGAAGTTAGAATTAAGTAATTATTCCATAGAAACCGTTAAAGCTGCCATTGCACAAGGAACTTTTACAGCAGAACAAATAAAAGCCATACTGACAGCAAAAGGGTTGACAGACGCAGAAATTCAAGAGGTAATTACAACAAACGCCCTCACAGCTTCTCAAACAGGAGCAACAGCATCTACGATCGGACTTGGGACAGCTTTTAAAGGGCTTGGAGTTTCAGTGAAGTCACTTGGAGCCTCAATAAAAGCTTTCGCGTTATCCAATCCTATATTAACTGCGATTGCCGCTATAGGTGTTACGGTATATGGTGCTGTAAAAGCATATGACGCTTTAACGGTATCTGTTGAGGAAGCAAACGAGGCAATGCAAGATGCTGTTGGCGAGTATGATTCCGCAAAATCCAGCCTTGAAAGCATCAATTCAGAATTAGAAGAACAGAACAAGAAAATGGACGAACTTCTGTCCAAAGACAAACTCACCTATGCCGAAAAAGGGCAGCTTGAAGAATTACAGGCAATTACAAAGGAACTGCTGCTTCAACAGGATATCGAACAAAGACGCGTAGACAATGCATCAAAAGATCTGGCATCAAAGACAGTTGACGCTTATAACAAACAGTATGGTAAACATGATGTATCAAAAGAACACTTAAATGAAACATTTGAATACTCAGAATCATCAGGCATTGCGCCGATTGCTCAAAATAAAGACGATATCATAGGTAATATCGCCGCTTATGTTTACGCGACAAAACTTCTGTCAGATGCACAGCAGGAATATGAAACAGCACTCAAAAATGGCGACGATACAAAGTTTCTCATTGATGATGTGCAGAATTATATAGATGCAGTTGATGACTATACAGAAACTTTAGATGCGAATCTTTCTGATTTACAGGAAAAGCGTCTTGCATTGGAAAATGAGTATAACAGTGCAGTTACAAAGCGTGATAACGGAGAAGCATTGACATCTTATGATATTGATGCCATTAATACATATGAATCTGTCTATGATGCCATTAAACTGATCTATGAGTATACCAAAAAGAACGACTGGAATAACATGGAGATAACCAGCATCTTCAATACCGAAGGTATAGAAAAGACAAAAGAAGAGTTAATTTCCATGTATAAATCAGGTGAATTATCATCTGCTGAAATGCTTCAACAGTTTCCAAAACTGAATCAGGCTATTAAGGAAAGTGAGATTATTGCAGGTGAGAACTCAAATGTTTATAAAGAGGTATTCAATGAGATTGCGGCATTGGCTGACGAAACATCGTATACTATCGGTAGTATTACATCAAGTACCTTACCCTCATTATCCGACCTCCTTAACGCAGAAAATCTTTCCGACACAAAGAAAGAACTCCTAGAGCTTGCAAAATCAGGGGAACTTACACCAGATACATTCACATCTACAAAAGAATACATGAGCCTTCTTGAACAGACAGGACTTACAGCAAAACAGGCTTGTGACGAGATAAAGAAACTTCCAGAGTTTGACATGGACTTATCCGACTGGCAGACACAGTTACAGAATGCAAGGTCAAATGTATCTGAATTAAAAGGTATGCTTGATGAGCTTACATCAAAAGACAGTAATGGGTTAAGCACTTCTTCTGTAGACAAGATTATTTCTGACTATCCAAAGCTGTTAGGATATCTCAATGATACGCCGAGATTAATTACGGAAATCAACAATCTCATATCAGAACAGTCAGACATTGCGAATGATGCAGGAAGTATGATTATTGAATACAGTTCTGATGCATATGAACAAGTAAAACTTTCAGCACAGGATGCATTTGAACAGGTTACAACGATGCAGAATGGACAGATTCAGTCCGTTGCGCAGATGTACAGCATTGATCTGAATAACTACACAAATCTTGCACAGGCAAAGAAAGCTATTGAATTTGCACTGCTTGGAGACCTAAACCAAGGCTGGGCAGACCATTTTGGTATTGTCGTGGACTCCCTTACAGGAATGGCGAAAGCAACTGAAAATATGGGAGAATACTACAACAATTCTGAAAACCAGAAAAAAGTTGCAGATTACAATAACCTGATAAAACAGCTCAATGATGCAAGGGACAGATTCAACAGCAATGTCGATTATGGTGCAGCAGGTGTTGGAAAATCAAAATCCTCATCTAAAAAAGAAAAAGACCTATGGCTTGAGGAATACAAAAAGAAACTTGCAGAATTGCAGAATTTATTAGCAAAGGGCATTATCAACGAACGCGAGTTTTTCTCACAGTCAGAAATACTCCTCAACACCTACCTCAAAGATTCCGAGGAACACATGACCAAATATGCCGAGGAAATATCCGATGCAGAAAAGACGCTTCACACCGACAGGGTAAATGCATACCAGTATGAAGCCGATGAACTTTCACGCTTACAGGGTGGAAACTATATTAACATGGCAGAATACTATCAGTCCATGATGGGCTTGCAGGACGAATACTACAACAGCGAGGCATTAAAACTCAAAAACCTTGCAGACACAATGGAAGCCCAGTATGGACGAATGAGCCATGTAACCCTCACAAGACCTTCTGTTGATGCAGCCGAAATCCAGTCGGCAGGCTACACCACAGAATTACCCTCCTCTTCTGTTTATGCGCAGTCCTTTGGTGATGAAACCAAACAAGTAGTTCTGACACCGATCCTTCCAGACGGCACAATCCTCTCGCCCGAAGCATTACAGTCCTATGCTGCCAGACTCCTCAACGGTGAAAAGATTGACGCAGATATCGAGCTTTCTATGTTCGAGGGAAAAGATGCTGTAAAACAAACGGCTGAATACATCAATGGTCTTGAAAAGATGCAGTCAGAGTACCAGACACTCAAAAAGACATTTTCTGAAAGTCCTTATGGCGATTTCACAGAGGAACAGTTAGAAGCTCTTGAAAAACTTACAGAAGAAATCGAGAAACACAAAAGCCAGTTAAGCAGTGAATTAGGTGGTATCAAATCAGCCTATGACGACCTGATTGAAATTCGTGATACTTACAACGAATACGGCAAAATCAGTGTTGACCAGTACCAGTCCTTATGTGACATGGGTTTTGAATACCTTGCACTGCTATCGAATGAAAGCGGCGCGCTATCCCTTGACGAAGATGCATTCCAGCGTCTTACAGATGCCAAAATACAGCAGATTCAGGTTGACATGGCGTTGCAGGCTACAGATTTAATCAAAAATATCCAGACAGAAGAACAGGCTGTCCAGTATCTTGCCGCATCTTATGAAAATCTTGCGGCAAATGCTTTGAGTGCAGCGGAACAGATGTTATACGCAGCGCAGGCAAATGCACAGCTCATGTACGGTGCTGACAGTATGCAGGCACAGGCAGCAAATACCATCGTAAAGGGGTATGAAAATTCAAAGCTTGCAGCAGGCGTTGTCGATATTAAGATGCAGTCTGGCGGCGGATATCCCGAAGAGAAAAAGAAAAAGGAAGAAAAACCAGAGGAACGGGACTGGGCTGAAAAGATTCTCGACAACATTGAGAGAAGCCTTGAGAAGTCCAGTAAATTCATAGAAAAAATCTCCGATCAGACAGGAAGGCTGATTGACAAAGTTGAAAGATTCTTCTCATGGCAGAAAAAGAACGCTATGATAAACCGCGCTGTAAAGAGTACGAACAAGGAAATCAATGCAAACCAGAAGCAGATTTCACAGCTCATCACAGCCGTTAAAAAAGTGAAGGGCGTTTCAGACCTGTATGCTAAAAAGATGGATAAAATCGGAGAAGGACTGTCAGGCGAATACAAAAACAAAATCAAAAATGGCACGCTTCAAATTGAGGATATTGAAGATACAGACCTTCAGGACACCATCAAAGACTATGAAAAATGGTATGACAAACTTCAGGACTGCAAGGAAAAGATGGATGAATACAATGATTCCATACAGGAATGCAGGTATGCCATCAGCAGCCTTTATGAACAGCAACGCGATCTAATCCGCCAGAAGCTTGACAACATACTAAGCTATTATTCCGACATGGACTCCTACCTCTCTTCCATCACTTCAAAGATTGAGTCCATTATTTCCCTCAATGACGAGATGGGAAAACGCAGTTCTATCTCAGAGCTTGTGGAAGATTTTGCAGCCATTTCAGAACAGCTTAACCCGGCAGTAAAGACAGAACTAACAGGTTCCAGCGTTACAGAAAATTCATTCGGGGACTCTAAAAAGGTAGCCGAGGCAGTAAAGCGTGACCAGCAGGAACTTATAGATTCCATACAAAAAGAGATTGACAACCTGAGTGTGAGCCAGTCTGGAACGTATACAAAGCTTCTTAAAAACATTGCCAAGACTGAGGCGCAGATTGACAAATATCTCAGTAAGGGCTGGGACGTTACCAAGTCAAAGCAGTTTGACAAGCTCACCCAAAAACTACAGAATTATTATGACCTCCAGAATGAGCTAGACCAGAACGCAACCTCTAATACCATCACAAACTACAGCAGGATTTACACCGCTTACCAGAAATTACAGAACAAGCTTGACAGCGGGAAAACACTCAGCAAGTCCGAGCAGAAACGGTTTGATTCTTATGAAAAACAGCTTGAAGTTCTGAGAAACAGCGGACAGAATGCCCTTGACAGGCTTTCACAGAAATTAGCTGAGGCGGACGGGACTGCACCGAAACAGACAGAAGCAGACAAGATAAAAGATGAAATCTCCAATGTACAGGAACAGCTTGAAAATTCTGCAACTTACAGGAACCTTCTTGGCAGCATTGAAAAAGTAAAGGGACAGCTTGCCGCACTTGATGACAAAGGATATGACAATCTCACAAAGAGCCAGAAAAAGAGATATGACAAATTACAGTCACAGCTTGAAGCATATTACAGCCAGAAAGAAGCACTTGACGAGAGTGCCACTGCCGCGAACATTGCAGAATATAATAAAATATACCTCGCATGGAAAAAGCTTCAGGACAAACTTGATAATGGCAGGAATCTGTCTGTAAATGAGTGGAAAAAATACAATACCTACACAGACCAGCTTGAAAACTACTCAAAAGAAAAAGCAGATGCACTTGAAAAATTAAATGAGGATCTTGCACAGGCACTAGACCCCGGTGACAAGCTTGAACAGATTGAAAAGACCTATGAAGAGTCCGCAGAAGGCATTTATGAGAGCTATAACAGCCAGATCGACAGCATCAATGGCGAGGCAGAAAGCACACAGCAGTATCAGAATTTGCTTGCCAAAGCACAGAAGCTTGAACAGAAAAAGGATACAAAGGGACTTTCCAAATCAGAACAGGCACAGCTTGATAAGTACAATGCAGAGCTTGAAGCAATCCAGAAAAGTGCCATGGGGACAAACATCTCCGAGTACATGAAAACATGGGAGTCATGGTATAAATTACAGCAGAAGCTTGATAATGGGGGAAAACTGTCTGCAAATGAAGCAAAGAAATATGACACCTATAAAGCACAGCTTGAAGCATGGAACAACGAAAAGCAGACACAGATCAGTGATTTGTTAAGCCAGATGGAGGACGATCTCGAACAGCTCAAAAAGACCTATGAGGAGAATGTATCAGACGCAGAAGCTGACATCAATGAATACCATGCAAACCTGTACAAACTTGCAAAACAGATCGCAGAATACAACCTTACAACCCTGAAAGCACAGCTTGAATACCTTGACAGTTTTATCAGCTACTATAAGGAACTTGTATCTTTATACGACACTTTCAGCGGTGACAAACTCACAAAACTGCTGACAGATTTAGATGAAAATGCAGTAAAGACAAAGGTTGATATGTATGGAGATTACCTTGATGTTTTACAGGAAAAATATGATACCACCCTCTCTGAAATGAACGAATATGGACAACTCCTTGATGCACTTGACACAAACGATTTTGAAGCTTCTATGGACGTGTTCAACAAGGCGCTGGAAAGCTACCGCCAGAGTGGGGATACCGCAATGGCTGATAAGTTACAGTCTGTGCTTGATCTGTTGAATGAGCGCGCTGCTGATGCTGATAACTGGGGAGAATTTGCTGACCAGTGGGCAGAGGAATGGGAAAAAGAATTTGCTTCTGCAAAACAGGAATTAATTGGAACAGCAACAGAAATACAGAATGTCAATGATGCATTAAGACAGATAAAATTTGAGAACATCACCAATGCAATCAGTGAGCTGGACACCGCAAAAAGTATCCTCTCTTCCATCACAGATCTGATACAGGACGAATGGCTGTATGACAACGGAGAACTTTCAGAATACGGACAGGCAAAAGTTGCACTCCTTGTATCACAGCTTGAGGACGCACACAAAAAGGCAGATGCTTATCTGGACTTGTACAATGAAATACAGAACAACAAAAATACCTATGCCTCCGACAAGGCTTACATGGAAGATCTCAACAATGCCATCCAGAATTACTATAACACGCTGGGAGAATCCGCATCTCTTGAAAACAGCATTATCGAACTGATGAAACGCAGTGCACAGGAAGAGCTTGACAGCCTGAATAAAATCATTGATGCGCGCAAGAAGGCATTGCAGAAAAAGAAGGAATACTACGATTACAATAAGACCATAAAGAACAGCCAGAAGGAAATCGACAGTATCAAAGCCCAGATCGCCGCGATTGAAAATCTTTCAGGTGCAATGGACGCAGCAACAAAAGCAAAGCTCGCACAGTTAAAAGCTGACCTTGCAGAAAAAGAAGATGCTTTGAAAGAAACCAAGGATGAACATACTTATACCTTACAGATAGATGCACTGGATGAATTTGCAGCCTCCCTTGAAGAAGCACTTGATAATTCCACCAAAACCCTTGCAGAAATTCTCGAGGAACACAATAAACTGATGGGTGATGCCAAAGACCTTTACCAGACAGTCGGCGGCAGTGTGAACAGTACACTGGACAAAATCAAAGACCTCTACAGCGGTACAGGCACAATAACAGGCAGCACGGATATAGATTTGACACCAAAGGGAACCGAATACAGCAGGACAGGCAGTACCCCTTCAATTAATATTACGCAAACAGTAAGCAGTAATGAATCCACAAGCAGAATCAAAGACGATCCAGAAGATGTCAGTCTGATAATTAAACAGAACATGCTTAAAGCAGCGGAACTCTTTGAGAAATACGGGTCTGAGCTGATGAATCCAGAACGGGTATTTAAGGTGAATGACCAGAATATGTTTGAAATGGTGAACAGGCAGTTTTCAGTTATGGCTAGTACTGGACAGAATATTCCTGATTATGTTAGGAATAAGAATGAACAATCCGTAGTAATCAATAATCACTATGATAACATGATTAATGTGGAAGGCAGTGTTGATAAGAGTTTCAGTAAAGAGTTTACTCAAAATACAGATAAGCTATACAAGAATTTTACAAACAAACTGGCTAAAGATTTACAATTACATGGTGTAAATATATCCAGAAGACCCACTTTGCCTTCAATAAGGTAAGACATAATAACCACACTCTGAAATATGGGTGTGGTTATTTTAAATAAATGAGTTTTAGAATGCAGTTATATGAAAAAATAGCAAAATATAATTATAAAGATGTGATACATAAGGTGAAAATATAATATTTCGTAAGTTATTTGTGATTAAGCTTATTGTTTATGGGCAGAGTGTTTAGGTTGATAGCTCTGCCCGTTATTGTGTGATTATTATTGATTGAAAAGTTTTATTATGTGAGAATAATATTTAAATTTAATGAAATATAGCAAGAAAGAAGATGAAATCTATAAGCAGTTTAAAAATATTGGATGATCTGTCAAATAGGAATAAATATGTGTCTTTTATTGTTGATAAAAGATATTTCACTGAATATAATAGTAAAAATGCTTCTCCAAATAAGGAAATATGCATGAAGGAAGAACTCTCAACTATTTCAAAAGAAGATGAAACAGCAGTCGTTAAGTATTTATTGGAAGTAATGAGAAAGCATGGTATAATTACAGAAGAGGAATATCGTGCAGTTTTGTACAAATATAGTTAGGAAGTGTGAATGTATGAGAGAAAAAGAATTGAGAGCGGTATTTTATGCAAGAGTAAGTACGGAAGAAGAACAACAGTTAAATGCAATAGAAAAGCAAATTGAAGAAAATCGAGAAATAATTAAGGCTAAAGGATGGATTTTAGTTGATGAATACATAGATAAAGGGATTACGGGCACACAAGCAAAGAAAAGAAATGAATATCTTAGAATGCTTGATGATATTAAGAAAGATAAATTTGATATCATAGTAGTAAAAGATCAGTCTCGTTTGCAGAGAAATACAATGGATTGGTACATGTTTTTAAATGATATTGTACAAAATCAGAAAAAACTATATCTATATTTGGAAAGCACGTTTTTTGATCCAAAAGATAAATTTATCTTTGGTATAAAAGCAATGATGGCAGAAGAGTATAGCCGTGATTTGAGTAAAAAAGGAAATGCGGCAACGAAAAGAAGACAGGAGAAGGGAAAACCAATTATAACAAACCGTACATGGGGATTTAAGAATATCAATGGTGTAATCTCGATAGATGAAGAAGAGGTACAAATGATAGAACAGATTTATCAGATGTTTGCAGAAGGATACGGCGGGCGTGTAGTGGCGAGGATATTAAGGGAAAGTGGTATAAGGAATAGAAATGGCAAGACATTATCAGAAAATACAATACGTGATATTGTTAAAAATCCACTCTATAAAGGGATTGTCGTAATGAATAAGGAACATTTTGATTTTGAAGCTAAGAGAATTATCAAGAATCCTGAAAGTGAATGGATTTATAGAGAAGGATTAGTGCCGCAAATCATAGATAGTGATTTGTGGGAAAAAGCAAATCGACAAATTAATAACAGAAAAACAGTGGACAGAAAACATAATGTTGGTATAAATAAAGGAAATAATATGCTATCATCAAAAATAATATGTGGTGAATGTGGTTCAAAATATTGGAGAAACAAGCGAAAGCAAGGAATTTATTGGTATTGTAGTGAAGGTGCCCGATCTGGTAAGGTTAGGGAAAAAACAGGAATGAAGTGTACGTCTTTGAATTTAAAGGAAGATGAGATACTATCTCTAATACAAAAAATAGGAAGTCAGTTAATTGCAAAAGAGAAAAAAGAAGAAGTGTTGAGCAATGCTATTATGAAGATTTTTGAGACACTTACAACTGTAGAGAGTAGAGAAAGTGTTGAGGAGATTCAGACACAAGTAGAGAAGCTTAATAATAGAAAAGACACACTTATGGATTTGTTACTAGATGGAACAATCACAAAAAGAGATTATGCATCAAAAATAGATCGTATTACAGAACAGATAGCTTTACTTAATGAGAAGAAAGTGAGAATACAGGATAAGAATGAAGAAAATGAGGAGTTATTTTCACGGCTAAATCAAGTTAGGAAACTGTTTCGAAATGAAACAGAAAAAGGCATAGAAGTACCAATTATGTGTTCCCACATTGAGCAGATAAAGGTTTTTGAAAAACGATTAGATGTTTATCTTGATTTCTTAAAAAGCATGGATTATCTTTCTGTAGAATGTGCTAAAATGGGTAAAAATAGCGTTTATGATATGCCTATTTGTGTGGGTAGAAGCCTATCCTGATGATGTCAAAATGATTCTTGCCGAGGGTCATGACTTAGGAAATCACAGTCAGAATCATAAGAACATGAGCCAGATCTCAGATTCTGAAAAGGAAAATGAGCTCATGTCTGTACATGACAAGGTAAAGGAACTCACAGGATATGATATGTTTCTGTTTCGTCCGCCGTATGGTGACTATGATTCGAAGCTGATTCATGTTGCAAGGAAGTGTAACTACTATGCTATTCAATGGGATGTGGACAGTCTTGACTGGAAAGATTATGGTGTAGAGTCTATTATAAAGACGGTTACACAAAATGAGCATCTGGGGAATGGTTCGATTATTCTTTGCCATAATGGTGCGCAATAATTAGTACACGTTTCAGAGCATGAAATGAATATCTTTTATCATGCCGCAATCTTCTTTCACATCAATGCCCTCAATTAGATTTCTCCAAAAAGCCTGTCTTGCAATGCGGGGCAGTGTACAATAGGTCTCCTGCCAGTTCTCAACTAGAATCTGTTCTGCGCGGCAGAAGGCTTTGGTGACGCGTGTTTTAGTGTTTTCGGTCATCTCGCAGGAGTCGATCAGGGACTTTAGGCGGTCATACTCGCTGTCGTATTTCTCCTCGGTGATTCTTCCCTTTTGGTACATATTGTTGAGTCTGTCCAGCTCTTTCTGATATTTGGTTTTATCGGGCGCTTTCTTTTCTGCTTTCTTCTTTTCGGCAAGCATGTCTATGTAAATCTGTCGTTGTTCGTCGAGAGTCCGGTCAAGATTTTCGAGCAGATATGTCTCGGCTGTAGTCTCGTTGATGACCTTGCCATAGTCACATATGCGGTTGGAATAGTGGTTGGGGCATCTGTAGTATCTGGCGCAGGTGCCGCTTTTGCGGAGTCGTTTATTGGAGGATAGTCTGCGTCCGCACAGTGGACAAATAAAAATACCGGGGAAAAGGAAGGGTTCACAGGATTTTTGGGCTTTGTGTTCTTTGATGTTTCGCTCGTTGATTGTTTGCATTAGATTCCATTGGTCTTTGGTGATATATGCAGGGCAATAGCTGTCATTTTCGCGGTAGGAACCGTAATAAAATGTATGAGTGCACATCTTGAGCATGGAATTGATGGTAAAGGTATTTCCGTATTTGGTGTTGATGTATTTGACTGTGCCTGTCTTGGTCTGGTGGGCAAAGTAATATTCGAATGCATCATCTACTATGTGCGCTACAGATTCATCCTTTACAATGCGCTTGGCATCATCAACAAGCGCGACTTTGTAGCCAAAGGGAAGAGAGCTGTTGCCAAAGATCGCCTTTCCCTGTTTGACAGATGCTTCATTGACAAATTTGATTCGCTCGCTGGTGGTGTCTGTCTCGTTCTGATTGATGGAGAGCATAATATTGACATTCAGGCGTCCCTCACGGGTATCGAGATTCATACTTGGCTCGGCAGCAGCTACCCATGTACAGTTGTGTGCGTCGAGTATGTCCTGAACTTTATAAAAGTCAGCGACATTACGAAACCATCTGTCCATCTTCCAGAACAGAATGACATCAACCGCATCACATTTTACATGCTCTAGCAGCTCTTTGATTGCCTTGCGGCGTTTTAATTCTTTGCGGGCAGTTTTGCCCTCGTCGGCAAAGTGGCCGATGACCTTCCAGCCTTTGCTGACAGCATAGTCGGTCAGAAAGCGAAGCTGGGCTTCCAGACTTTTGCCATGCATGACTTGTTCGGCAGATGAAACTCGAATGTAGATTGCACACCTCATAATTTTGCTCATGATGATCGTCCTCCTTGATAATATTTATGATAAAAGGGTATAAAAAATACACCCAAAACAAACTGAATGGTTGCAAAGATGTACCAAAGTGTGCTATACTAATCTCGTTGTTAGGTATGTAGCTGGCACATCCAGTTGTATATCGAGGTTCTCCCAGTGTTGCAGGCTCTGGGAGAATTTTTTATGCACACGGACGCGGAGAGGAAATAAGCAGCAAAAGCTGCCCGCGTCCGGTGCGGGAGTAGGGAAGGTGAAACTTTCCTACTCGATTTTGTAATCTGTAATCAGATGATATCATAAAAACGGGTGTAAAGTCTACCCTTGCCTTTTCATATCTTGATATTAAGACACCAATGCTTATATACGCCTATGTATAAAAACAGGTATAAGAACATTTGTTTCTTGATTTTCTTTCATAGAAATGCTATATTGTACATAACAATTAGAAAATTTTCTTGTTGTTATATGAAAAGGAGGTGCAAAATGGCAACATCGACGTTTACCAAACAATTTTTTGTTGATCGGAAAAAGGCGACCGAATTTGTACAAGAAATGTCAAAGACAGCGACTCCCACGCTGCCGCCAGATTTTAAAACGAACCTTGCACATTTGCCTCAAAATGCTGAATTAAGAAATAGTATTCGGGATGCATTAAAAAAATAATGTATATAGTTATACCATTGGGAGAATTATTAAATGCAGAGTACGATCAGGAAAAATTAGAGCAGTCATTTCAAAAGTTCTCTTGTCAGCGTGAAACTGATTTGGAGGACTTTTTGAAAGATAAGGCAATCTTATATGAGAATACCAACTTTGGAAAAACGTATCTTATTCTGGATAAAGAGGAATTGGATAAAGGCAGCTTTATAGTAATGGCGTATTTCACAATTGCGCAGAAATCCGTAGATATATCAGCGATTTCTAATAAGCAAAAGCGAAAAATGCTAGGTTCTTATCCCGGAAGGGATAATTTGAAGTCTATACCGGCTTATTTGATAGGGCAATTGGGAAGAAGCGATTCGTATTCTAGCCAACAATTATCGGGTACTGATATTTTAAACGAATGCTATAATGCTATTAGTATGGCAGCGAGAATAGTTGGTGGAAATTTAATTATTTTAGAGTGTAGAGAATGCATGTTTTCAAATTTTTATGAGAAGCATGGCTTTAAAAAACTATATAATGATTTGAGTAAGGATAAATTATATACTTTGTATTTAAAAGTGGATTTTAAAGATTTTTGGAATAAAAGTAGGGATTAGATCAAGTAATTAGATCAATAAATGAACCTCCTAGAGTATGAACACTCAGGGAGGTTTTGCTATATGTATATCAGTTGTTTGGTTGGAAGCTGCATAATATTTACACAGTGGCTACAAGCTTCAGGTCTTTGCGTGGACCTTTGGCAAGGCATACGGTATAAGGATTTGGCATTTCGTAGATTCCCCATTTGCTTCGGAGGTATTGCTTGGAAGGATCAAGCTGTGCTTGGCTTACATGTGGAACGGAAGATGCCGGTGCGGTCTGGGCCGGTGTGGTTTGAGCAGGAGAGGGAGGGGCGGCTTGTACAGTTTCGGCAGCATCCTGTCTGACCAGTTCGCCCTGACCAGACTGGCGGCGCAGCATTTGGGATTCACGGTATTGTTCGGCATTAGGGATTTTAGTAAATTCAACCGTTTTATCAAAATTTTGTTTTACGACTGCTTCAATCTCCTCAAGGGTTACATGGAAAAATTCTCTCCTCGTATTCACCATATTTACTTTCCTGTCGTCAAATGCCCTGTGAAGTGCTGCTTCCAGAGCAGGGGCGTCATCGCTGAATATCATGGCATGGACATCAAATGCGAATGGGACAGAAGCATCGCCAAGCTCGTCCACACGGTCCATAGGTTCAAGCCTTCTCGTCATACCGATTTTGTAAATATTCTCGCCAAAGGACCCAATATTTGAAATAATATACACATAGCCTGCGCGCTGGTTTGCTTCCCTGTAATCAATTTTTCTTATTTCTTCTTCGATATTGTCAAGCTGGCGCTGCACTTCGAGACGTCTTTCTTCTAAGATTGTTCGCTCTATTTCATTTGCTGACTGCATTTGGATTTCAAGACGGTGAAGTGCATTTCTATAGTGGCTTCGTTCCTTCTCACTTGTTCGGCGGGCTTCTTCTATTTCCCGTTGTAGTTTTTGTGCCTCACGCTGTTCTTCGCGGATGCGCTTCTGCTCTTCTTTTTCTGCCTGTTTTTTGATGGCATATTCATAACATAGATTTAGCTCTTGCAATTTCAAATCCAGATAGGAGGGAGTGATGGATATCTGCATTTTCGCATTTAATTTATTCAGATCTTCACAGGATTTGATGAGTCTCTTGCGGATGGATTCAACATTGTTGAATTTGACTTTATCAATAATGGCTTCGCATTCGTTGTTAAATGCACGAAGGATTTGTTTGACATTGTCCGCCACGAGCTTTTTGCCTTGTGCAAGACTGTTATTGTAAGTAAAGTTGGTGGGAAAATATGCCGCTGTATTGTTTTTTATCATATTTTTTTGCCGCTCTCGCACAACTGCTAGCTTATCTTTGTACATTTCGGAGTTCATCAGATTATAGACGGGAGTGTAAAGACCGAAATCCTGATATAAGATTTCATCGTCCATAAAGATAATGAAAGCCTTTTTCCGTTGGATTTCATTGTTTAGTGTCTGTACTTCCTGTGTCAATGCCTCAACTGATGCCTGGACGGATTGTTTCTCGGCATTTAGCCGTTGGATTTCGGCATTTATGGAGACGGCCTGCCTCATCTCGGGTGTCAGGAGAGAGTTCAGGTAGTTATTTTCGGCGGTGAGGCGTTCGATGTCGCTTTTAAATTGCCGTGTTTTAAATACGTCTGTGATTGCCATAGATAGTTTCCTCGTTTCTTATCTTTTTTTGATATTTTTCGAATCATAAGTTACAGCATTTTTCGAAAGTATCTCTGATTACATCTTGTATCATTTCAAGCTGCTCGACTTCATCAAAGAAATATTCACACTCATAGTCTGTATTTTCAAATTTATGCAGCGTAAATAAATGTTGTTCTTTTCTGATATATACGCGGCAAATCCATTTGGTAGATGTCTCTCCAAGCTGCATACAGGTATATCTGGAAGTCTTTTTATAGAGAATGTTCTGGTTCGTGTTCAATAGGTTTTTGATATAATCTAAAATTTCCAGTTCGTCCTGAGTTAAGACAGCATCATTCTTTTCGGGTACTGCATTCGAAATAGCAGGTTCAGGCGAAATGACAGTACTTAGGCGTTCTGCAAGAATATCATTGATGTATTCGGCAAATGATTTTTGGATAATTCCTTTGAATTTATCTATGACTGCCTGTGTTTTTGTGCCGCTGTATATATTTTTGCTGATTAGTACTTTTACCAACTGGTCAGAGGGGGACTGAAACTGCTCTGCAATTTCCTTTTTTACCATGGTCATGTATTTTAAGTTTGAGGCACTGCTCAGAATATCTTTGAGATTAAAAGCCTCTTTTTGAAAGCGTTTGAGTTCCTGCACTGTCTCTTTTTTGAGATTGCAGAGATTAAACTCAAGGAATGGGACGGTATCCATTTTGTTGTGTTCTTCTAAGTCAGAATAGAACTGATATACAATACCGTTTGTCAAGATGCCAAACTTTGCCTTGGTGACGGAAAAATACCGAATTAACTGATTGATATGTTTGATGGAAAGTTCTGTATTGACTGGTTTGGCTTCAATTAAGATCAACGGTTCATTGTTTGACATAATGGCATAGTCAACTTTTTCACCTTTTTTAATGCCAACATCGGCAATATATTCAGGGACAAACTCATAGGGATTAAATACATCATAACCTAAGAGTTGGAAGAAGGGCAGAATGATAGAAGTTTTCGTGGCTTCTTCCGTCAGGATACTTCCTTTTATGCGATCAATTCTGTTAGAGAAATTTGTTAGTTTTTCTAAAAAGTCCATAGGTGCTCCCTCTTTTCGCTGTTTTTGATATTAAGTATACAGGAAATTTCTGGAAAATAATAGTACTTTGTCGAAAAGTCGCGATAAATTATACATTTTGCAAGAAACTATAAAAAAATGACGGTTTGTATCTTGTGAGTATCTGACAAAGTTTGCAGGAAATATAAGATATGAAAATACGAGGGTGGATTTTATTGCTTGTAGTGTGGTAGCATATTTTTAGAGAGAAGAACATTTTAGAAATAAATTTTTTGGAGATGTGAATGGAGAGGAGTGATCAAGTGTCAGAAAAAGATTATATCAAACAGATTGTCGAAATGACTTGGTTGCTGGGAAAGAAAGATATAGAATTTTTGAAGCAGATCTATACGATGATGCGGCATTACATAAGAAAAAGAAAGTGCGAGTGAAATATAAGGGCGTAACCTTTCGGCTATGCCCTTCCGTTCATCAAGGCTTAAATGATATCATTTTTCAATGCTTCGATTTCTGTAATAGATAAATTGGTTGATTCTGCAATAATATTGATATCGACACCTAGCGAGAGGAGCTTTTGGGCGGTGTTACGAATACGTTGCTCTCCGTATTGTTTGCCGCGCAGCTCTGCTTCATAGATACCTTGATTGTAATCTAAGATAGCTTTTTCACGGGCTTCGTATTCAAGACGTTTCTGTTCATCCTGACTGATGATCTGTAATTGATCATAGGCGCTTTTGATATAGGGGTCTTTTTCAGCGATCATGTTAAATTCCTCCGTTTCTTCGGCATTGATAAATTTAGCCCACAGCTCAACACGGCTGCTGTTTTCTTGGAGCTCCGTGGGAAGCTTAGGCAGTTCTATTACATGGAACTCCATTTTGTCTGTGTACTTGAAGTGGCGTGTGTCCTCTAAGATATGGAAGCAGGAGTAAAAATCGTTTTCGCCTTCAAACAGTACAAAGTCAAGAATGCTGATGCTTACGCATTTTTTGAATATGTTATATTTCTGTCCCGGTTTGATCTGGTCGGTATACATTTTGGCAGCATAGAACAGGGAGCGGTCAGACCATACCATTAGTTCAGAGAGCTGGATTTCAGTGTCAATCTCCGTGTCGTCGTTCATGAGAATCCGAACATCAAGGATGCCAAGTTTGTCATCTGCATGTATCTGGCGCAGGTAAGGGTTGAGTATGCGGGTTGATTTGATGTCTGCCGGGTCCAGCTTCAGGACGGCAGACAGAAAACCGGTGCGGGCTTTTTCGTCATTCATGATTTCTTTGAATGCGAAGTCAATTTTGGGTTTCATTAGAAAATTGCTCATAGGGTCTCCTTTTTTATATTGGTTTTTCGCTATCTGTTGTTTCCTTTTTGATTTCAACAATTATTTTGTCTATAATGCTGTCAGCGATCTGTCTTGATTTATCATCCAGTTTGCAGTATACGTTCAGAATGCTTTTGATTAACGTATAGGTGGGGCTTTCGGTTGATAGCAGATCTTCTATGTATTCAGCAAGTTCATCCTCCTCTAATTTCGGAGGCTGCTTAGGTTCTATTCCATCACGGAGCCATTCCTCACGGTATCCAAATTCGCGGCAAATTGATTTGATCATTTGTTCTGTAACTCCATTAATGCCATGTTCAATAGAGCTGATTGCTGTTTTGCCAACACCTAGTTTTTCACCAAATTTTTCAAGGGTAAGTTTTTCTGATTTTCGTATTTCTCTAACTCGTTCATGTACCGTCACTTTTTCACCTCCATAAACAAAGAATAACATTTGAGAAAATACATGTCAATAAAAAAGTCCATTAAGTGAACAAAAACTATTGACAAAATCAATTATATGGACTACAATGTCCATATAAAGGACAGAAATGAGGTGATTATATGACTTTGCTGGACAAAGAGCAAAAAATTAATCAGATTAACGAGAAACTGTCAGTTATGGGCAGCAGAGAATTGTTGATCGTACATACAACAATTATGGCACTTTATCTTAGGCAGCAGAGTGACCAGTGTGACCAGTTGTTGCCTGAGTGGGGTATGAAATCAGAACTAGCGGCGAAGTAGAGGTGAGGAAAGTGTAATTAATGATAGCTGATAGAAAGTGGTGGCGAAGTAGGGGGGTGAGAGGAAGTGTTAAAAAAGTTAAGGGAAAAGATAAAGAAAGAAGCACTATCTATATTATCAATAATGCTTCTTATTTGTTATATCGTTATAAGTTATAGGACATATGTTATTCAGCGGAATCGTCTTGAAATTGATCGCATGACATTTCAGTTGATCTTTCATCTTGAAGAACTGGAACATCAGAATGATTGCATGGACAAGATACTTGAGATTCTTGAAGTTCATTCAGAGAATTAATGATAGCTGATAGAACTTGTATTATTTCATTATAATATTCCTGTTCTTTTATTTGCTCTTTTTGAGCTTCAATAGAATCCAAAGGACAGGATGCCAACAGGTGACTATATTCTTCATTTTAGTAACAATAAGAAAGATAACAACCGAAAGCGCCAGTTACATAACTAACAACGTCTAAATATTGTACAAACAGTATGGCATACAATGAAATGAGGTGAGGAAAATGCCAACATTGACAGAATTACAAAATGGAGAACATCCAGAATTTTTAGAAAAACTGAATAAAAGAGTATGGGGGCTGCTGATCAAGCTGAAAGCGGAACAGGAGAATGTGGACATAAAGTTCAGGATAGGCGATGAGCAATATGATACAGCAGACCCAAAGAGCATGGCAAGGTGTCTTGGTTATGCTGGAAAAGAGGATAGTGCAACTTAGTTCATAGACACATGCCTTCTGCGCGGCACATATGCTGGTGTGCCGCAGCTTTTCCCCTATATTTTTATAGAGCGGACACAGGATTGTATATTCTA
>ERZ808037.434-NODE-434-length-39397-cov-36.719710_pt1 | contig 39397 bp, 32 predicted proteins | sample MGYA00380190_ERZ808037 | MGnify/ENA primary metagenome ERZ808037 (study PRJEB31490, sample SAMN06133399) | mouse gut metagenome | isolation source: J9 | host: mice | place: China: Chengdu | collected 2015-05 ...
CCCGGCTGCTTGGACAGGCGCCCGGCTGCGGGCCTTCGCGACCGCATTTGGGATGGAGCTGAAGCTCTAACCGCTTCCAAAATTAAAGAATGGAAAGGCAGAAAGAGGGCAAAAGGCTTTTTAAGGCAGAAGGCGGAGGGGAGAGGGCAGAGGGCAGAGGGCAGAGGGGAGAGGGCAGAAGGCAGAAGGCGGAGGGGAGAGGGGAGAGGGAGAGGGCAGAAGGCAGAGGGCAGAGAGAGAAGAGGGAAGGAGTCGAGAAGGCGGAGGAAAATTAGGAGGAGGGCGGGGGCGCAGGAAATAAGGCGGAGGGAAGAGGGCAGAAGGCAGAGGACAGGCAGAGGGGGGAGGGGTGAATAGGGTGAGAGGAGGAGTACCTCGCGGTATTCCTCCTCTCGGGATTATTAAACTGGTAATAAAGGGTCAAAAAAATAATTGTAACAGAGATGTAAATGTCTTTGTAGCGTTGGCGGCCTGGGGTTAGTCCACTTTGGGTGGTTTTGCCGCATGTGTGGCCCTTGCCGTTATGGGTATAATATGGTGGTTGGCCGAATGGGTCGGCCTTCATTTTTAAGTTGGGTTGTGGAGAGATTTGTTGACCGGTATATTTAAAAGGGTTTAAAAGATTGTAAGGGCTTGACTGGCTGAGAGCTTGCGGGAGTGTGTCGGCCCGTGCTTTCAATTTTACACGGCAAATATATAATTTTATAATCGGACTTCCAAATTTGGGTAATTTTTTCTTTCCTTTTATCGGCTTATTGAGGAAAAGGATGTTATTTGAGGATGCGCCAGGGGAGCGGGTAGAGATTGTTGGCGCGGTTGGGGAGATTGTTGACAAATCCGAGTGGGTAGCCGCCGTAAGTGAGGAGGACATAGCCCCGGGGCGCTTCGAGATGCGGCAGGGATTCGCGGCGCAGATAGGCAAGAGCCATGGCAAGGTCGACTTCAATGCGCGGATAGGCGTCGGGAGCGAGATCTACGGATAGAGCCTGAGCCTGGGTGGGCGCACATTCGGATTTCGCGGCTTTCTGCGGTTTTGCCTTGACGAATTTTGAGGGCTTCTCCGGCTCGCCGTTGGCTTCGGGAAGGATGATGTTCAGATGGCGCGACAGGAGCGGAAATTCGGGCATTTCCGGCTGTGTGCGGCCGTCTTGCCGGCGCGCCTGTTTTTGTCGTGGCGCGGCGAGGGCGGCCACTGCCGGGTAAGCCGGGCCGGGTTTGCGCACCACGGCTATGAACAGCCCTTCGCCGCGCACAAGGTGCGGGAAAAAGCGCATTGAGCCGCGCTCTCCTACCCGTATGGCTTCGCATCCGGCGGGGAGTGGGATTTCCATCGTTTCGGCGTGATAGGTGTCGCTGAGCCACCGGAGCATCTGCTCGTTTTCGGTGCGGTTGAAGGTGCATGTGGAGTAGATGAGGTAACCTCCTGGCGCCAGAGCCGGCCAAAGATTGGTCAGGATCTCGCGCTGACGCGCGGCGCATTGATCTACGAGCGCGGGCTGCCATTGGTCGCGGGCTGTGGCATCTTTTCGCATCATACCTTCGCCCGAACATGGGGCGTCGACAGCGATGATATGGAAGAAATCTTCCAAGGCGGAGAAGCGGGCGGTATCGCCACGGGATACGACTAAGCGTGGCGCTCCCCACTTGATGACGTTTTCCTTGAGGATTTCGGCTCGGCGGAAATCGTATTCGTTGGCCACAATGAGCGATCTGGCGGGGAGCATGGCGATGGCAGCCGTGGTCTTGCCGCCCGGAGCGGCGCAGGCATCGAGATAACGCAGCGGTGCGTCCGCGGTGGCGGTATGGCCGGAGCCGTCCGGGCCGGTGGTGTTGATTTTCCGGGAAAGATGGCCGACTATATGGCTGATAATCATCGAGGATGCGTCCTGCACGTAGTAACGCCCCTGATGCATGGCCGGATCGTGAGTGAAATCGGGCCGCTCTGACAAATGCCATCCTTGCGGACACCAGGCCACCTGACAGTCAGCCATTTGCATGGCGGCGATGCCGGATGCGCCGGTGCTGCCGGTCTTGAGAGGATTCAGGCGGATGGCTACTGAGGGTTCGGTGGTTTCGAGGGCTGAGATGAGCGTGTCTACCTCGCCGTCAGGGAGTAGCGCGGCGAGATCCTGACGGATATATGACTTGTATGCTTCCGGGATTGGATTCATTTGCTTTCAACGACGGGAAGGTTCGACGCGGGAGTGGCCAGAGCTTCGGGCGGATACTGGATGCGGGCGTGGTACATGGTGCGCAGACGCGAGATAAACACCTGCTTGATCTCCTTGATATCGCGGAACGAAAGCGGCGAATCGTTGTGGAGCCCTTCGGCTACCTGACCGTCGATGAGGCGGTTGACAAGGTCGCCGATGGCTTCAGGCGTGTGGTCGGTCAGCGAGCGCGAGGCGGCTTCAACGGCATCGGCCATCATCAGGATGGAGGCCTCGCGGGTCTGGGGATTCGGGCCGGGATAGGTGAAAGGTGCGGGGTCGACTTCCTGATCGGGGTGACGGCGGCACTCCATGGCGTAGAAATATTTCACCCGGCCTTTGCCATGATGCTGCGCGATGAGGTCGCGGATGGCTTTGGGGAGCTTGAGACTCTCGGCGCGGGCCAGACCATCGTGGATGTGATTTATGATCACGCGGGCGCTCTGGATAGGCGGCATGGTGTCGTGAGGGCTCTTACCATACTGATTCTCAGTGAAAAACGCCGGATTGTTGATTTTGCCGATGTCGTGGTAGAGCGCTCCGGCTCTTACGAGCTGCACGTTGGCGCCGATGTTATGGGCGGCTTCAGTGGCTAAGTTGCTGACAGCCATGGAATGCTGGAACGTGCCCGGGCAGACTCGCGAGAGCTCGCGGATGGCTTTGGAGGAGATGTCGGAAAGCTCGACCAGGGTCACTACCGACACCATGCCGAAGAGCTTTTCAAGCAGGAAGATCAGGATGTAAGCGAAAGAGATTAGCACGGCATTGATGCCGAAATAGCCCAGCAGGTGCCACGATATCCCTTCGGGCGATCCCGAGATGGTGAGCGTAAAAGCCAGATAGGCAAGCGTATATGTCACGAAAGCTACGAAGGCTGATTTGACCAGTTCGGAACGCTTGGAGAGGTCTTTCAGCGAGAAGATTACGGCTGCGGCGCCGGTTAGCTCCACAAATATGAACTCCAGCGGATAAGAGGCTACTAATCCGCAGAGCATCAGTTCGATAACTGTCAGGAAGAAGGCTGTGCGGGCATCGTAGAACACTACCATAATCACCGGGAGGGCAGCCAGCGGGACGCAGTAGATAGCCGAATTGAAGAGTTTGGCCACTATGGCTGTAAAGATGAAGAACAGGGTGACCAGCATCAGCGGCAGCAGTACGAATTTGTTCTGTTTCAGGCGATTGTGGTAATACAGCCGGAAGAACATGTAGAGCAGGCCCAGCGTGAGGGCGGTGAAGAGCACTTTGCCCAGCAGCGAGTAGAGGAGCTGAGAGCGATTGTGGGAGCTTTGCTTCTCGAGAGTCTGCTCGTAGCTCCTGATGATCTGATAGCGCTGCGGAGTGACGATTTCAGCCGGGCCAATTATCTTTTCCCCCTTCTGAATCAGGCCGATACCGGCCATAATCGGTTGAAGAAGGCTTTCGCGGTAGAGGCGCGTGGCTTCGTGGTCCTCGATGATGTTGGGCTGGAGCAGCGACGACAGGCCCATCGCCGAGAAAGCGCGGTGGTCGTCGGACGAGGTGAAGAGCGAGTCGATGTGGGCGTATGCGTCGCGCTGCGAGATGAATTCAGAGGTGGGACACGACACATTGACATTGCTCTCGTTGAATTTCACCTCGGGGAGCTGCCCGCGGGCTATGCGAGTGGCAACTTCCTGGTTGACAATGCCTTTGCGGTAGACCCGGGCCACGGCGTTGGCGAGCTTCAGGGCCACATGGCGAGGAAGCGAATCGTTGCGCTCGATGGCTGCGAGCACGCGTGTGGGCTGGGAGTTGTCGCGGAGGAAGATCGGCACCATCGTGGCGTCGATTGAGTCGGTCATGCGGTGGATAGTGGCCGAATCGCGGTAGACCGTTATGTCGAACGGCGCCGTCAGCAGGGAATAGCTCCACGGGCGGTTTTCCTCGTAGATGTAGCGCTGATGCGACGATCGCGGCATGAAATAGACAATCAGGGCCGTGGCAACGGCGAAGGCGAACGCGAGGGCTATTTTGGTGTTTTTAACGAGCTGCATAATTCAAACGAGCTGCATAATTCAGATGCGTGAGCATTTTTCTACGCCGGAGATTTTCTTTAGTTTCGAGCAGAGGTCGTTGACCTCTTCCACGTTGGCTGCCAGCAGATTGACACGGGCGGTGAACACCTCCTTCTCGGCGCGGATGTCGAGAGCGCGGATGTCGAGGGTCAACTGCTTGGATATTAGCGATATGAGTTCGTGGAGGATTCCGTGGCGGTCGATGCCTTCAATCTGGATTTCCACGGGGAAGAGCGTGCCGCCCGACTCCCAGCGTGTGGCAACGATGCGCGGTCCGTAGCTGGCTTTCAGCTTGTTGGCTCGTGGGCAATCGAGGGCGTGGACTGTGACGGTGCCGTCCATCTCGATGAATCCGAGCACTTCGTCGCCCGGAATCGGGGAGCAGCAGTCGGCCATTTTGTAGTTGCTCTCGCCCTTCTCATCGGTGCGGAGCACATAGATCTGCTTGGTGTCGATGGCCGACGGCGTCTGGGGCTGTGCTCCCTCGTCAGCCGACTTGGAGCCGAAGCCCAACAGCTTCGACAGCAGGCGCTTGGTGGAGCCGGTGGATTTCTTCAGAGTCTTGATTACGTAGTCGTTGAGTACAATCTCCTGGTTGCCAAGCAGATAATAAAGGTCGTCGCGTGAGGCGGCCTTAAACAGACCCATTACCTTGGTGATGGCCACATTATTGTCGGGTATGTCGTTCTCTTTCAGGAATTTGGCGAATATTTCCTTGCCTGCGGCCACGGCTGGCTGCTGAAGTTTTCGCAGAGCCTGGCGCAGACGCGTCTTGGCCTTGGCAGTGGCCAGGAAATCAACCCATTCGGCCTTCGGCGTCTGGCTCTGGGAGGTGAGCACCTCCACCTGATCGCCTGAGTTGAGCTTTTGCGACAGGGGCACGAGCTTATGGTTCACTTTGCCCGCGATGCAGTGGCAGCCGATCTGCGAGTGGAGGTTGAAGGCCACATCGAGCACAGTGGCATCCATCGGGAGCGTGAGCAGTTCGCCCTTGGGGGTGAAGACTACGATTTCCGAAGCGAAAAGGTTGAGCTTCAGAGTATCGAGGAAGTCGAGGGCATTCGGCTCGGGGTCGTCGAGGATATCCTTGATAGTATGGAGCCACGCGTCGAGCTCGCTCTCCTCCTCCCCTTCGCCGACCTTGTATTTCCAGTGGGCGGCAAACCCCTTTTCGGCGATTTCGTCCATGCGGCGCGAGCGTATCTGGACTTCAATCCAGTTGCCGTCGGGACCCATCACTGTGAGGTGCAGGGCCTGATAGCCATTGGCTTTAGGCACCGAAACCCAGTCGCGAGTGCGGTCGGGATGGAGGCGGTAGATGTCAGTGATGGCCGAATAAATCTGCCAGCACAGGGCCTTCTCCTTGGCCGGATGGTCACATTCGAACACGATGCGGGCGGCATACAGGTCGTAGACCTCCTCGAAGGGGATATGCTTGGTGTTCATCTTGTTCCAGATGGAGTAGACCGACTTCACGCGGGCTTTGGCCGTGTATTTCAGCCCCATGGCGTCGAGACGCTGGAGGATCGGGGCGGCAAAGTTGTTGTAGATCTCGTTGCGGCGCTGCTCCGTGGCCTCGATTTTCTTGCTGATGGAGGCGAAAGCGTCGGGGTGTTCATATTTGAAAGAGAGGTTTTCCAGCTCGGTCTTGATGGCGAACAGGCCCAGACGGTGGGCCAGCGGAGCGTAGATGTAGAGCGTTTCGCCGGCGATCTTATACTGCTTGTTGGGCGCCATGGAGCCGAGGGTGCGCATGTTGTGAAGGCGGTCGGCCATCTTGATGAGCACCACGCGTATGTCTTCGCTCATGGTGAGCAGCAGTTTGCGGAAGTTTTCGGCCTGAGCCGAGGCTTTGTCGCCGAAGATGCCGCCCGAAATCTTGGTCAGACCCTCTACGAGCTGGGCTATCTTCTTGCCGAAATTCTGCTCGATGTCTTCTACGGTGTAGTCGGTGTCTTCAACCACATCGTGGAGCAGGGCGGCGCAGATGGAGGTGGAGCCCAGACCTATCTCCTGGCTGGCTATTTTGGCCACAGCGATGGGGTGGAGGATGTATGGCTCGCCGGAGCGGCGGCGAATCCCCTTGTGGGCCTCCTTGGCAAACCGGAAGGCTCGCTCTATGATTTCCACTTTCTTGCGGTGGTTGCTTCTGAGGTATCCGTTGAGTACGTCGGCGAAGGCGTCGTTGATGGTCTTTTCTTCGGCCTCGGTGGTGAAATTGTTGGTCTTACTCATAGGAAAATGCCGGGTTGATCTTCGTAGGTTTGATTCCGTTGGGCTATAATCTCCCAAAATTACAAAGAAATCTTCAAACTTAGAGCGTAAAGGCTGAAAAATGGCAAAATTGGAAGATATGGATTGATTTTGTATCTTTGCAGATAATTCCGGGGAAGGCGGAAATCCCGCGGGGGAAGAAGAATACTAAAGTTATGGAACAGATGCATATAGCAGAGAGAATCAGGGAGATGGCCGCGTCGGCAACGCTGGCCATGTCGGCCAAGAGCGCGGAGCTGAAAGCTTCGGGCGTGGATGTAATCAACCTTTCGGTGGGCGAGCCCGACTTCAATACGCCCCAGCACATTAAGGATGCCGCCAAAGACGCCATCGACCGCAATATGACCCACTATCCGCCTGTGTCCGGCTATCCGGCGCTTCGCGAGGCTATCGCCAAGAAGCTCCAGACGGAAAATGGTCTGAGCTACCGCGCTGAGAATGTGGTGGTTTGCGCCGGAGCAAAGCATGCGCTGAACAATGTGATCGAGGCCATCATCAACCCCGGCGACGAGGTGGTGATCCCGGTGCCCGCATGGGTCAGCTACATCGAGCTGGTGAAGCTCGCCGGAGGCGTCAACGTGCTGGTTCCCGCCGGAATCGACCAGGATTTCAAGGTGACTCCCGCGCAGCTCGAAGCCGCCATCAACGAGCGCACGCGCATGGTGCTTCTCTGCTCGCCGTCGAATCCTACGGGCAGCGTCTACACGCGTCAGGAGCTTCAGGGTCTGGTAGAAGTGCTTGCCCGCCATCCGCAGGTGGCAGTGCTCTCCGATGAGATTTACGAGCATATCGACTACACCGGAGCGTTTACGTCGCTGGCCTCATTCCCGGAGATAGCCGACCGCACCATCGTGGTCAACGGAGTGTCGAAAGCATACGCCATGACAGGCTGGCGCATCGGCTTCCTGGCCGCGCCGCTTGAGGTAGCCAAGGCTGTGACCAAACTTCAGGGACAGACCACTTCGGGCATCTCGTCGATAGGCCAGTGTGCCGCTCTGGCCGCCTACACCGGCTCCCAGCAGTGTGTGGAAGATATGCGCAAGGCATTCGAGCGGCGCCGCGACCTGGTGGTGGGCCTTGCCCGCGAGATTCCCGGCCTGAAGGTCAACTGCCCCCAAGGCGCGTTCTATCTCTTCCCCGACGTGCACTCATTCCTCGGCAAGCACTTCGGCGACAAGGAGATAGCCACCGACGCCGACCTGTCGATGTATCTGCTTGAGCATGCCCATGTTGCCACAGTGCCCGGCTCCGCCTTCTGCCTCGACGGGTATATCCGTCTGAGCTACGCTGCCTCCGACGAGGCACTGACCGAGGCTATGGCCCGCATCGCCAAGGCGCTCGCAGAGCTGAAATAAAACTATTGCGGGCGCTACCCCGCAAACCGTACAGATAATATAACAAGAAATTATATACACGATGAATTTTATTGAGGAACTTACGTGGCGCGGCATGATCCACCAGATGATGCCGGGCACCGACGAGCAGCTCGCCAAAGGGATGACCGCCGCATACCTCGGCATCGACCCCACGGCCGACTCGCTCCATATCGGTCACCTCGTGGGGGTGATGATGCTTAAGCATTTCCAGCGTTCGGGCCATAAGCCCATCGCAGTGGTCGGCGGAGCCACCGGCATGATCGGTGACCCCTCGATGAAGAGCCAGGAGCGCAAACTGCTTGATGTTGAGACCCTCCGCCACAATCAGGAAGGAATCAAGAAGCAGCTGGCCCGCTTCCTCGATTTCGATTCCGACGCGCCCAACGCCGCCATTCTGGTCAACAACTACGACTGGATGAAAGACTATACCTTCCTGGATTTCATTCGCGACGTCGGCAAGAATCTGACAGTCAACTATATGATGGCCAAGGATTCGGTCAAGAAACGTCTTTCGGGCGAAAGCGGCGAAGGAATGTCGTTCACGGAATTCTCCTATCAGCTCCTTCAGGGCTACGATTATCTCCACCTCTACGAGACCGAAGGTTGCCACCTGCAGTTGGGCGGTTCCGACCAGTGGGGAAATATCACCACCGGTACCGAGCTCATCCGCCGCATGCTCGGCAAGGATGACGCTTTCGCCATCACCTGCCCTCTGATCACCAAGGCCGACGGCACGAAATTCGGCAAGACCGAGGGCGGCAACGTATGGCTCGATCCGGCGCGCACATCGCCTTACAAATTCTATCAGTTCTGGCTCGGAGTCAGCGACGACGACGCAGAGCGCTACATCAAGATATTCACCGTGCTCGACCGCGAGGAGATCGACGCTCTCATCGAGCAGCAGCATCAGGATCCCTCAAGCCGAGTGCTCCAGAAGCGTCTGGCAGAAGAGGTGACCCGTATGGTCCATGGCGAAGCCGAACTGCAGAACGCCATCGAGGCCTCGCAGATTCTCTTCAGCAACAAAGCCACCGAGACCCTGCACAAGATAGACGAGCAGACGCTGCTTCAGGTGTTTGAAGGCGTGCCCACGTTTGAGGTACCGGCCGACCTGTTCGGCTCTGAGACCAAGCTCATCGACCTTCTGACCGACCATGCAGCCGTGTTTGCCTCCAAGGGAGAGATGCGCAAGATGACCCAGCAGGGTGCCCTGAGCATCAATAAAGAGAAGGTGACCGACCCGTACGCCACCGTGGCCAAAGATCAGCTTCTTAACGGCAAATATCTGCTTGTTCAGCGCGGGAAGAAGAATTACTATCTGCTGATAGCGAAATAAATCAGAAAATTGCTAACTTTGCAGGCGGAAAAGCGCCCGTGAGGCGACAGACCGCCTACCAGTGTGGCCGAATGGTGGAATGGTAGACACGAGGGACTTAAAATCCCTTGGCTGCAAAGCTGTGTGGGTTCGAGTCCCACTTCGGCTACCACAATGAAGATGCGCCCCCTTGCCGGGACGCATCTTTTTTGGTTTGCGGCAATCGCTTAAACCGGGTATGGGGGAGGAGCCGAAATTCCGGGCGGCGGGGCGTTTCGCAATTGGCGCAAAATGACTAAATTTGCGCAAAACAATGGCAAAAATGGGTAGCAACGATATAAAAAAGGTTCAGACGACTTCTCAGGCTACGGATTCCGGGAAGGCGCAGGCTACGGGGCCGGAGAAGAAGGCGGCACATAAGCAGCCCAGGTGGCGGCGTCTGCTGAGCGGACTGGGGAAGGTGCTGATCCCGCTGACGGTGTCGGTAGGGCTGTGCGTGGTGATGTTTCGCGACATCGACTTCGGCGAGATGATGAATGTAATCAAGACGCAATGCGACTTCCATTGGATAGCGCTGATGTTGGCTATCAGCATCTTACCGATGGTGCTCCGCGGTCTGCGGTGGGGCATCCAGCTTCGCGGTCTGGGCATTAAAGTGCCCGCAGGAGCGCTGATTCTCAGTATTTTCGGCACATACGCCGTCAACCTTGTGTTCCCGCGACTGGGTGAGGTGTGGCGCTCGGGTTACATCTCGTTGCGCCAGAAGGCGCCCTTCTCCGAAGTGTTCGGCTCGATGATCGGCGACCGCTTCGCCGACTTGCTGACCGTAGGACTGCTGACGGTGATGACCTTCTTCATAGCCCGCGGGCCGATTGTGGACTTCGTGCGGACGTATCCGCAGGCCTATGAGGCTATCCTAAAGGCGCTTACGTCGCCATGGCTATGGGGCTCGGTGGCTGCGGTCTGTTTGGCCTTCTGGCTGTTTGTGACCCGATCGAAAAGCCGCATCGCAGCCAAGATAAAGAGTTTCGTGAAAGGGCTTTGGGAGGGGTTTGTGGTTCTGGTCAAGATGCCTGACAAGGGTAAATGGCTGCTGCTGACCGTGTTGATATGGGGGTGCTATTTCTATCAATTGGTGATTGCTTTCAACGCCTTCCCGATGACGCGCGAAATCATGGCGCAGGCCGGCCTCACTGCCCCGCTGGTCTGCTTCATTCTGACCAGTATTTCAATGGGAATCCCGTCGAACGGAGGTATCGGTCCCTATCAGACCACGATGCTCTTCGGCCTGGCCCTGTTTGCCCCGGCTGAAATCCCAACGCAGGATTTCCGCACCATCGGAGCTGCCTTTGGTAATGTCATAATCGCCACACAGACAGCGCTTATGATAGTGCTGGGGTTGTTCACCTTTGTTATGATAGCCTGGGACCGCACGCGCAAGAAAAAGCTCGCCTGACGTTCGCGGCCACCTCGCTTGTAGAGAGGTCTAACCGGCTGATTATCTGATTAATCTGGAGCGCGGACTCGTCGGTTTCGGCCAGAATCCTTTCAGGAGCCTGGGCGCGAAGCCAGTCGAGAGTTTCAGCGTTAAAACGTTCACCCATAGAGAAATAAGCATTAGGCACGGCGCGTAGTATCTGCCGGGCCATCTGCGGCTTGCCGCGGAATCCATGGAAAATCACCGGCGGCACGTCGGCCTTAGCCTCATCCGCCGCATCCCGAAGGACTTCAACGACGGGGTCAAGACCCTTTACTATATGGATTATCAGCGGTTTGCATAGCTCGACACTCAACCGGGCGTGAGCACTGAAAACCTGCTGCTGGACGCCGACCGGAGCCTGATGGCGGACGGTGTCTATTCCGGTTTCGCCGATGGCGACCACCTCGGGCCGCGAGGCTACGAGGCGGAGTTTATCAATCTGGGACTCAGAGTATTCCGTCACATCCCACGGGTGGATACCCACTGAAAACGGGCCGCTGAACCCTTCCCAGAGCCATTGTTCCACCGTCGGCGGATCTGAGCTGACAATAGCCACCCCCGCTGAGGCTCGGAGCGCTTCAGCGCTGTGGCAATGACGGTGACAGTCAAGCAATTGCATCGGTAAAGGTATGAATCAGTGGGCTTCGAGCCAGTTTTGCGCCGCTCCGGCCGACACCTCCAGGCGGATGGGTCCGGTGAAGGCTCCCTCCATCTGCTTGATGACAAGCTTCTGAAGCTCAGCCAGCTCGCCGGGGGCAACATTGAAAATCAATTCGTCGTGCACCTGCATAATCATCCGTGAGCGCAGGCCGCGGCTGCGGATTTCGTCGTGTATCCGGATCATAGCCAGCTTGATAATGTCTGCCGCCGACCCCTGAATCGGGGCGTTGACGGCGTTGCGCTCGGCGTAGCTGCGCACAGTGGCGTTGCGCGAGTTGATGTCGGGGAGGAAGCGCTTGCGGCCCATGATGGTGGTGACGAATCCGTCTCTGCGCGCTTTCTCCTGAGCCTCAGCGATATACTCTTTGATGTGAGGATAGGTGCGGAAGTATCCCTCTATCAGTTCGCGGGCTTCGGCGCGAGGGATTCCGAGGCGCTCGGAGAGGCCGAAGGCCGAGATGCCGTAGACGGTGCCGAAATTGGCCGTTTTCGCCTTGCGCCGCTGGTCGTCCGTGACCTCGTCGAAGGGGACATGGTAGATTTTGGCCGCCGTAGCGCGGTGAATATCAAGGCCGTGGGTAAAGGCGTCGGTAAGGTCAGGGTCGCCGCTCATGGCAGCCAGCAGCCGCAGCTCAATCTGGGAATAGTCGGCCGAAAGGATCTCGCAGCCCGGGTCGGCCACAAAAGCGCGGCGAACCTCGCGCCCCTGGTCAGTGCGGATGGGGATATTCTGGAGGTTGGGGTTGGCCGATGAGATGCGACCCGTGGCCGTAACGGTCTGATTATAAGTGGTGTGAATCTTTCCTGTCGCGGGGTTGACAAGCGCGGGGAGGGCATTGACGTAAGTGGCAAGGAGCTTTTTGAGCGAACGTGCCTCAAGTATCAGTCCCACAATAGGATGCGATGCGCGATGTTTCTCCAGAATCTCTTCTGTAGTGGAGTAGGCCCCGGTTTTGGTGCGTTTGGCTTTGGGATCGAGCTGGAGCTGTCCGAAAAGCACTTCGCCCACCTGCGTTGGCGAACTGATGTTGAACCGACGGCCGGCCAACTCATAGCATTTTTCCTCCACGGCGCGCTCTTTGGCGGTAAGTTGTACCGACAGGCGGTTGAGCTCTGAGATGTCGATGCGAACGCCGGTGGACTCCATCGAGGCCAACACCCGGGCCAGCGGAAGTTCGATGTCGTTGAGCAGTTTTAACTGCCCGTTGGTTTCCAGCAGTTTTACCAACGGGTTGTGCAGTCGGAGCGCCACGTCGGCCTGTTCGCAAAGCAGCTGGAGCGCCTGCTCAGCCGGAAGCGGCCCATAGGCCGCGCGCGCCGATGTCGGGGCGTTGTAATCGATTGTGTGATAGTTGATAACGGTGGCCGCTATGTCGGCCAGCCTATGACGCATCTCGGGCTGGAGCACATAGTGGGCCAGCGAAGTGTCGAAATACGCAGCTGAATACTCGATGTTCTCGCGCGAGAGCAGCACGATGTCGCGCTTGACGTCATGGCTGACTATCAGCGTGGTAGGTGAGGTGAAAAGCGGCTCGATCACTGCCATCATCTCCCGCCGATCGCTCGGAATGGCAGGAACTCTGAACATGAAGGCCTCCCCCTCGCCTGAGGCTACCGCAACTGCCTGTAGGTCAGCGCTCATGGCGTCAGGTCCTTCGGCCCACAGGGCCACGCCCACCTCCTTGCATGAGGCAGCCTTCTCTACGGCTTTGGCCAGCTGGGCGGGAGTGGCGACTTCGGTATAGTTTGCCGATGATGTCGCGTAACCGGCTGCGGGTGAGGGCTCTGCGCTGCCGTCGGCCTCATCTGACTCGATGAAATCAAACAGAGAGGGCTGAGCTGCCGCGGTGGCCTTGGCTGCGGGCGCTGCCGACTTTGATTCTGAGGTCGAACCGCTCCCCAGTCGGGCGAGGAACGTTTTGAACTCCATACGCTTAAAGATGGTGCGCAGATGGTCGACATCCTCCGGCTGGCGGCGCAGGGAGTCGAAGTCCACATCGATTGGAATATCCTGACGGATGGTGGCTAAGTCCTTCGACATCAGTATCTGAGCGGCATTGTCGCGCAGACGCTGACCCAGAGCGCCCTTCACCTCAGCAGCGTGCTCGAGCAGATTCTCCACTGAGCCGTATTCGCCGATGAGTTTCACCGCCGTTTTAGGTCCGACGCCGGGGCATCCGGGGATATTGTCGATGGCGTCGCCCTCAAGCGCCAGCAGATCAATCACTTGGCGGGTGGACGATAGCCCGTATTTCTCGCATACTTCCTTCGGGCCGCGAAGCTCCATGTCCTGGCCGCGCAGCGACGGTTTGTACATGAACACGCGGTCGGTGACCAGCTGCCCGTAGTCCTTGTCGGGGGTCATCATGTAGGTGGTAAACCCCTGTTGGGCAGCCTTGTGCGAGAGCGTGCCGATTACATCGTCGGCCTCATACCCCTCCACCTCGAAAATCGGGATGCGGTAGGCCTCCACAATCTCCTTGATGATAGGCACAGAGAGCGTAATATCCTCAGGCTGAGCCTCTCGCTTGGCTTTGTAATCTGCGTACATCTCGTGGCGGAAGGTCACGCCGTGGGGCGGATCGAAGCATACGGCGATGTGCGACGGATTCTCTTTGCGGAGCAATTCGTCAAGAGTATTGCAGAATCCGAACACCGCCGAGGCGTTGAATCCGCCTGAGGTCATGCGCGGCGAGCGGATCAGGGCATAATAGGCGCGATAAATCAATGCGTAGGCATCGAGCAGAAACAGTTTTTTCTCTTCCATAGCTGTTTAATTGTCGGGCAGGCGCTAAACCTGTCGGGTCGAAGTTGGTCACTACAAAGATAAAACAATTCCCGGGCAGTTACAATTGGAAGAATTTGAAATTTTTGCGTAAATTCGCGTTATATAATCGTATGGAAGAGAAAAATTCGACAAATATATCGCAGGCGCGCCCGCTCATCGGGCTGACGCTCGAGCAGCTGCGTCAGGTGGCCGCCGAGTGCGGTCTGCCTCGTTTTGCTGCCGGACAGATAGCCAAATGGCTCTACGACAAGCGGGTAACCTCGGTTGAGGCCATGACCGACATATCCAAGGATGGTCGCCGGCGACTTACCGAGGCTGGCTATACCGTTGGGCGCGAGGAGCCGCTAACGACCGCACGGAGCGCTGACGGCACGGTGAAATATCTGTTCCGTGGTGTGGGCGGCCGCGATGTGGAAGCGGTGTATATCCCTGATCATGAGCGTGCTACAATCTGCGTATCGTCGCAGGCGGGCTGCAAAATGGGTTGCACCTTCTGCATGACAGGCCGTCAGGGATTCCATGGCAACCTGTCTGCCGCCGCAATCATCAATCAGATTCTGTCGATTCCAGAATCGGAGAAGCTCACCAACATCGTGTTCATGGGGATGGGCGAACCGCTCGACAATATGGAAGCTCTGATGCCCGCTCTGGAGATTCTGACCGCGAAATGGGGCTTTGCATGGAGTCCTAAACGCATTACGGTCAGCTCTATTGGCAAACTCCAGGCGCTCCAGCAACTGCTCACCCACACCAAGGTACACGTCGCCATCTCGATCCATTCGCCGTTTGCTGCCGAGCGCGAACGGCTGATGCCCGTGGAGCGCGCCTACCCCATCAAGGAGGTGGTGGAGCTGCTCCGCGGATTCGATTTCAGCCATCAGCGCCGCCTCTCGTTCGAATATACGATGTTCCGGGGGGTCAACGACTCCCAGCGCCATTGCCGCGCTCTGGCCGAACGGATTAAAGGGCTGGACACCAGGGTGAACCTCATCCGCTTTCATGCCATCCCCGACTCTCCGCTGTCGCCGTCGGACCCCGACCGCATGGTGGAATTCCGCGATACGCTGAACGCATTAGGCATCACCGCCACTATCCGCGCCTCGCGTGGTGAAGACATCATGGCCGCCTGCGGAATGCTTGCAGGGAAACAAAAACAAGGCTGAGCCCTCCAGCCTGATTAATTAGATTTCAGAAAGATATACAGATATGAAAACCCGAATAATCACACTTCTGATAGCTCTGACGGCTTCTGTGGCCGCCTGGGCAGCTAATGCCGGCATAGAGTTTGCCCAGAAGGAATACGATTTCGGCACCATCGCCGAGAAGAAGGGGAAGGTGGTGCATGAGTTTGAGTTCACCAATACCGGCGATGCCCCGCTTATGATTGTAAGCGCCTCGGCCTCATGCGGCTGCACAAAGCCTGAATATCCTCTCAAACCGCTCCAGCCCGGTGAGAAGGGGGTTCTGAAGGTGACATTCAACCCCGCAGGTCGACCGGGCGAGTTCACCAAGACCATAACAATCCGTACCAATGTCAAAGGCCGGAAGAAGGTGACGCTGAGAATCAAGGGCTTTGTGAATCCAGACAAGTAAGAGAGCATGAGAATGAAAAAGATAATTGCCGCTTTCTTTCTGACGTCTGCTTTGTGCGCCATGGCCGCCGGTCAGGTGAAATGGCTTGAAACACTGCATGATTTCGGCGCATTCAAGGAAGACGACGGGCGAGTGACCGCCAACTTCCGGTTTGTCAACACCGGCGACGAGGATGTCTCGATCCGTGCAGCCCGCGCATCCTGCGGCTGCACCACGCCGTCGTACCCTAAAAAACCGGTGAGCCCGGGCGATACGGCCACTATCGCGGTGGCTTACAACCCGATAGGCCGCCCCGGACGCTTCGAAAAGAGCGTCACGGTAGATCTGGCCGGCATCGGCGCCGGGCCGCGCACGAAGCTTATCGTCACTGGAGTGGTGATAGGCTCATCCAACACCCTGCGCTCGCGTTACCCCGTGGAAGCCGGGCCGCTGAAACTGCGTACCGCCCAGCTGCCGTTCGGCACAGTGCTCAAAGGACGCTCAAAGTCCACATTTCTTGAAGTCTACAACGCGTCGCAGTCGCCGGTCAAGCCCGAGTGGAGCGGTGTCCCCCCGTATATCCGCGTGACAGCAGCAGACCCCGAAGGGATACCCCCGGGTGAACAGACTGTCTATACGCTCTCGCTAACTCCAACAGCCACAGACCTTTACGGTGTGCTAATCGACTCGGCCTACATCAGTGTGCCCGGGCCGACCAAGCAGAAAATCGACCTCACGGCCATCCTGGAGGAGGATTTCACGATGCTTACGCCCCAGCAGCGCCAGAAAGCTCCCGTGGTGGAACTGGAATCCAACCGTCTGGATTTCGGGCGCGTAAACCCCTCTAACGGCCCTGTTACGGCCACTACGAAGGTGAAAAACGTCGGTAAATCGCCTATGCTGGTGCGCAGAATCTATACCACCGATCCCGGAGTGGACGTGACCATATCTTCCATGAAAATCAAGCCGGGCAAGACGGCCACGATCACAGTGACCGCCGACCCGCAGGCTACGGCCTCACGGGAGATAATCAACGGGCGCATCCAGCTGATAGTCAACGATCCGGAGAACCCGATCGTGATAGTGCGCGCCGTGGGCGAAATCGTCGGGGAATGATTCCGGGGCGGATGCAGCACAATCATAACCGCTTGTAAATGTATACTTTAAAGTAATCAAATGGCAAAAGACACCCTCAGCCGCTATGTATGGATTGTGGATACAATCCGCCGATACGGCCGCATCTCGCGTCGCGAACTCAACGAATGCTGGGCCCGGTCGCGCTTCGCCAACGGCGAGACGGAGATACCGCGCCGCACATTTTTCAACTATCGAATCGCTATTGAGGATATCTTTTCGGTGAGCATTGAGTGCGATCCCTCCACCTATGAATACTATCTGGTAGAGCCTGAGCGTCACGATATTACGGAATGGCTGCTCAACTCGTCGGCTACCAGCGGAGTGCTTCAGGGCTCTCACGACATGGCCTCGCGCATCATGCTTGAGGATGTGCCTTCGGCGCGTGAACATCTTGCCTCCATGATTGAGGCCATACGCCAGAACAAAGTCGTCACCTTTGATTACCACCCCTATTCGCGCTCTCAGCCTACCCGCGGCGTGTCAATCGAGCCGTATTTCCTGCGAATCCACCGCCAGCTCTGGTATGTCACCGGCCGCAACATCAGCGAAAACAAGATCAAGACCTATTCGCTTGACCGCATTCAGAATCTGACGCTCCAGCCGACTACGTTCACCCCTCCTGAAGATGTGGATCCGAAGCATTATTTCCACGATTCTTTCGGCATAATGGTCAATCAGTCAGAGCCTAAGGATGTACGGCTGCGCGTGGAATCGCGTATAGCCAAGTATTTGCGCGCTCTGCCGCTGCATCATTCCCAGCAGGAGATGGTGGGCGACGGATACTCCATCGTAACTCTCCGGCTGAGAATCACTACCGATTTCGTCAAGGAGCTATTGTCGTGGGGACCGGCCATCACCGTCGAGGCACCGGCAGAACTCCGCGCCATGGTGGTGGAGCAGCTGAAGGGTGCGTTGAAAAATTACGGGCAATAATCAGGATATACGATGTAACACCCTGGGCCACCGGGCCATAGTCTGACATTGCAATGGCTGTGGTCAGGCTTTACGTCAGGGTGAGCTTCAGCGACTGGATGAATTCGGCCGCTGCGGGAGTGCGCTCTACAAGAGCGCGCAGGGCTTCCGAGTCGGTCATGCCGGTGGCGATGAGGGTGTGCTCGTCTACCTCGATGGTAAAATTGATATAGTCGTTGTGGCAGGCCGAACGCAGAGCCTGAAGCAGGCCGGCGCGGCACTCCTCGAGTTTGCCTACCTGAACGGCATTGATTACCACCACTTTAAAGTTCTCGCGATCCTGCGGATCAATCTGCGGCTTGTGGGCGCGCATGGTGTTGTACAGCGGATGGTCGCGATTGTTGGCCTCCATGAAGCCATCCCAGGCTGTGAGCAGCTGCTCGGCCGTGAAGGGGGAGCGGCGACGCAGAGCATTAGCTCCCGATGCGGCCTGAGCCTCCTCGGGTTTGGCCTCAAAGGCCGAGGTGAGCGATACGTGACGCCGCCGTGCGGCTCCCGGAGCTGCCGCATGGGCTGCGGACGCAGCCGGAGCTTGCGCGTATGAAGCTCTCTGAGCTGAGGATTGCGCCGGAGATGGCGCGGAGGATGCCTGAGGCCTCTGTGCGGAGGGCGCAGGCGACTGGTTGGAGTGAGAGGGGGCGGCCGCGGCCTGAGCTGCAGGGGCTGCCTGCAGGCTCGGGTCGATTTCTATTTTTCTAAGAGCCTGCCCTTCCCCGTGGCCGTCAGAGATGGGGGAAGGGCAGGTTAGTTGGCACAGTCGGATGAGCAGAAGCTCCACGAGGAAGGTCTTGCTCGCTGCCTGGCGGTATTCCATATCGGCCGAATTGCAGAGGCTCATGGCCTGATAGAAGAATTCGGGAGTGAGCTGCGCAGCTGTCTGAGCCATCTGAGCCTTGACTGTATCGTCCGTGTCGAGCAGCGCCAGCGTCTGCGGGTCGCGGGCCAGCATCAGGTCGCGCAGGTATTGGGCCAGTCCCGTCACGAAGAAGTGGGAGTCGAATCCGCGGTCGCGTATCTCCTTGTAGATGGTCAGGGCGGCGCCGACATTCTCTGTGCGGAAGGCTTCGAAAAGGCGGGCGTAGTAGCTCTCGTCCAGCACGTTAAGATTGTCGATGGCGCTCTGGTAGGTAATGTTGCCGCGCGAGGATGCGGCCACCTGGTCGAAAATCGAGAGCGCGTCGCGCATGGCGCCGTCGGCACGCTGTGCGATTACGTTCAGGGCCGAGCGCTCAGCTTTAATCCCTTCCTGCTCAGCTACATATGTCAGATGGTCGATGATGTCCGAAATCGTGATGCGGTTGAAATCGTAGATCTGGCAACGGCTGAGGATGGTGGGGATGATCTTGTGCTTCTCGGTGGTGGCGAGGATGAAGATCACATACGACGGCGGCTCCTCCAGGGTCTTGAGGAAAGCGTTGAAGGCCGCAGAGGTGAGCATGTGGACCTCGTCGATGATAAACACGCGGTAGCGCCCTTCGTTTGGCGGGATGCGCACCTGGTCAGCGAGCTCGCGGATGTCGTTGACCGAGTTGTTGGAGGCGGCGTCAAGCTCGAGAATGTTGAGTGAGCGGCCTTCGTTGAACATCCGGCAGGAATGGCACTCGTTGCACGGGTCGCCGTCCGGCGTGGGATGCTCGCAGTTGATTGTTTTGGCGAAAATACGCGCAGTCGACGTCTTGCCGACGCCACGGCCGCCGCAGAAGAGGTAGGCGTGGGCCAGGCGGTTGGTGGCGATGGCGTTGCGCAGCGTGGCCGTAAGGGCCTTCTGCCCCACTACTGAGGCGAAGGTCGACGGGCGGTATTTTCGCGCGGAAACGATATATTTTTCTTCCATCGGGTAGAGAAATGTGTTCAGGATTGCGGCTCGCGGCTACGGGCGAAGCCACAGAGCGAAGTTACGAAATCCGCAGCGAAATTCCTAATGTAGTTTTGCTTTCGTTGGGCACGGCTGCCCGGGCGGAAGGCCTCACCGGCAGATGCTCTCATTGTCGCTACGGACTCAGCGGCAGATGGCATCGGCGGCGGCTTGGGGAGCGATGCGCGAACCAAGGAGTGTGCGCATACGGGCGTAGGCCCTGAGCTGCTCGTCGTGGCCGGGCTGACCGGGCAGCAGGCGCTGAAGCTCGGCGGCGATGGCCTGAGGTGTGCAGAGATGCTGTAGCAGCTCTTTGGCCACCTCTTCGCCAGCGATAAGGTTGGGAAGCGACACGAACGGGATGGTCAGCACGCGCTTCATGATTTCGTAGGTGAGGCTGGTGCCGTTGCCGCGATAGCAGATCACCTGCGGAGTGCCCAGCAGAGCGGTCTCCAGCGTGGCTGTGCCTGAGGTGACTATGGCCAGCGAGGCGTGGTGAACCAGCTCGAATGTGGCGCAGTCGACGATGGGGAGGGTGGTCAGGTCGCGGTAAAATTTGCGTGTAATGCCCGGCGCACCGGCCACAACGGGCTGAAAATCCGGGAATTGCTCGGCTGCCGCTTCCATAAGCGGCAGATTGTTGCGTATCTCCGACTGGCGCGAGCCCGGCACTATGGCCAGGATGGGCTTGGTGGCGTTCAGGCGCCATTGCCCGATGAATTCATCTCTCGTTCCGAGCTGGGCGACCTTCCGGTCGACTTCCTCTACCGAGGGATTGCCCACATACTCCACCTCTACGCCGCGCGAGCGAAACCATTCCTCCTCAAAGGGGAGGATGGAGAGAATTTTGGTGCAATATTTGCGCAATTGCTTGACTCTCCATTCTTTCCATGCCCACACTTTCGGCGCGATATAGTAATACACCGGTATTCCGAGGCCTGAGGCGTATTTGGCCAGCTTGAGGTTGAAGCCGGGATAGTCCACAAGTATCAGGGCGTCGGGCTTTTCACGGCTGATGGCCTCCTTGGCCGTGCGCAGGTTGCGCATGATCTGCCCCAGATGGATGATCACCTGAGTATAACCCATAAAGGCCATGTCGCGGTAGTGGATAAGCGGGGCTGATCCGGCGGCGGCTGCCATTTCGTCGCCGCCGAGGAAGGTGATTTCGGCCTGTGGGTCGCGTTGGCGCAGAGCCTCGATGAGGCGGCCGGCGTGGAGATCGCCCGAAGCTTCACCGGCAGAGATGAAATATCGCATGATGCTGTTGATTAGAGGGTTATTCAGCGGCAACCTCGTAGGCTCCGAGCGAGGGGGTGGAGTGGCGCGGAGTGCCGTAACGATCCACGGTTGACAGCGGCGAGAGCAGGTCGGCAAATCCGGCGTCGATGGCCGGAGAGGTGGGCCGCAGACGGTAGTCGAAGTGATAGTCCTCACGGACAGTGAAATACATCGGGTCGGCGTCCCAGATGCAGTCGGTGAATTCATCGTCGTTCGATCCTGCCGATTTCAGCAGGCAGCGGCGAAGCCTTACCTGGGTGCCTTTCAGGTCGCCGTGGTTCAGTTCGGTGCCGAGGCCGTATATAATGCTGTTGGTGAACTCCGCCTGCATGTAGGGGAGGGCGGCATCGTCGCCTTCGAGTGTGGTCTTGTCGGCGCTGAGGTGGTCGAGCCAGACGGCGGGGCCGCCGATGGCTGTGAAGAGGTAATAGTTGGCAAAGGTGCACGAGGCGAAGTTGTGGCGCCCGCCGACCAGGCCGACTATCCCCATGGAGGCGTCGGAAAATTCACACCCTGCGGCCACTACCGAGCTGTGAAGAGCCTGCAGCACATAGCCCTTGGTGTTCCTAACCTGCGAGTTGACGATTGTCAGCGCCGGGGTGGCGTCGCTGTAGGGGCATCGGTCGAGCGTCAGGCCGTTGGCCGAATTGCGTATCGACGCAAAGGCGATGCGGTTGTCGGTAGATGTGGAGGTAAACTCTATGCCGCGCCATTGGCCCGACATAATCTCGTAAGGGATCTTGGCCGCCACGTAGCCAAAGCGGTCGCCGGTGAGGCTGACCGGAGCCTCGGCCGTCCCCTCGATGGAGAGCGAACCGTGGACCACGATGCGTGCGTCGTCGTGGAAGAACAGTTCGGCGCCGGCGGGTATGGTCAGCCGTGCACCTTCTTCCACTACCAGCGAGTCTGTGATCTGGTACGGGAGTTCGGTGGAGAGTGTCATGTCGGAGGCATACCGGGTGTCGCCTTTCAGACGGCAGACGTCACGCCCGTAGGCCTTTACAGGCATGCGGCGGGTCACTCCGTTGGTGAGGAATTCGATATGCGCCAGCACGTCGACGGTGGCGTTGCTGCCGTTTTCGGGGAGGGTAGCCTCCACGAAGACGAAAATGGAGTCGTTCTCGCGTATCTCCACGTTGGAAAATTCGCGGCCCGAGATGCCGTCCACATTGATGCGGAAGATGCTGTTCGGATCGTCAGCGAACGATATATGGCTGATATTTATCCCTTTGTCGCTCCGGTTATAGACCGTGAACCGGTGGGTAGGCGAGGGCCCCTGCGTAAAGAGTGTACCCAGCCTCACGGTGTCGGTAGAGAAAGTGGGCTGGTCGTCGGCCGAGGTGGAGATGTCATCGTTGATACATCCCGTCAGAGCCGTGGCCAGAAGCGCCGCGAGGGCTAAAAGTGTATGTTTTAAGCGTAAAATCATGGTTGGAATCGTTGGAAAGAGTCTAATTTATAACGAGATTTCCACCTGTTTATTGCCCTGTTTATTGCCCGGATGCTCCGCCCGCATCGCCTCGCCTTTGCAGGCCTGCCATCAAGGAGCCTCGCCCGGCTTGAAAGCGGACTCTCTAAGGCAATAAAAGGCTGGAAATTCAGTTGTATATATGGTGAATTGCGGCCGGGCGCTCCGGCCGGCGATTTATGTCGAACCATTATTTCTACGGTATAATGAAGAGAATCTTTACTCTGGCAGCTATTGCAGCTGCCGTTGCAAATATCTTTTCCGCTCAGGCTGAGACGGTTACCATCGAGGCCGGCGGTCTGAAATCCGCTGTTGCGTCTGATCCTGCCGCCGTCACCGCGCTGACCGTGAACGGCACCATGGACGCTTCCGACTTCGCTTTTATTACTTCGGAGCTGACAGCGCTTAAGACGCTTGACCTTACGGCAGCCGCTCCCGAGGGCGACGCCATACCCGAATGTGGCCTTATGGTGGCGTCGCTCGAAGATGTCAAGTTACCCAAGGAACTTAAGACGCTGGGACAGGGCGCTTTAGGCGGTACGGCTATCCGCACCGTCGAGCTTCCGGCCACTCTGACCACAATAGGCCACGGGGCCTTCGCCGAATGTAAAAACCTCACAGCATTGACCATACCTGCGGGTGTCAGCGATCTTGGCGCAGCCTTCGCCGCCGGATGCACGGCTCTTGAGTCGGCTACTGTTGGCGCAGGCGTCGGCATTCTGCCCGACCGCGCCTTCGAGGGGTGCGCTGCCCTGACATCAGTAAGCCTCCCCAAAACGCTGACAGCCATAGGCGCCGATGCTTTCAGCGGGTGTAAAACTCTGGCCGATGTGACTATGCCCGAATCCCTGACCTCAATCGGCGACCATGCCTTCTACGGGGCCGGTCTGGTCGGCATCGACCTGACGGGATGCACTCAGCTGACGACCATCGGCGAATGGGCCTTTGCGAAATGCCCCTACCTGGAGATGGCTTCTATGCCTGCAAATCTGAAGACGCTTGGCCGCGGAGTGTTCTACAACGCCACTTCGATGGCCCTTAGCGCAGTGCCTGAAGGAGTGGAGACAGTTGGCGATTTCGCCCTTACGGGCGTCGCTGCCGGCGACGACAAGAACGCTCTCACCCTCCCCGAGGGGTTGACCTCGCTGGGGGCCTATGCGCTGGCCGACTGGAACAATATCGAAGTGCTGACTATCCCACCCACGCTCGAATCCATAGGCGACAAGGCGATGGCCAACTGGACCTCGCTCAAGCAGATCGACGCTTCCAAGGCTGTGACCATCCCCACCCTTGGCGCCGAGGTGTGGAAAGGCGTGCCTCAGGCCGAGGCCTATCTCGACGTACCGAAAACGCTCTTCAAAGGCTTCTCCACAGCCGACCAATGGAAAGAATTCCAGGTGCGTGCCGCATCGTCCGAGCTCACCGAACTGCTGCAGATGTCGGGCGCAGAGGGGCTGAAGGTGCGCTTCCAGCGCCCGCTCATCATCGTGGGGTCGGCAGGCGCACCGATAGCCGGAGTGCAGGTCTATGACATGGCAGGCCGCCTCTTCTCCTTCCCGCTTAACAACGACGGCACCACAGCTACCGTCGACACGTCGGCCTGGAACGCCCCCACGGTAATCGTGCGCGTAGAGCTCGCCGACCACAGTGCCGCCGCCATCAAGCTTTCCCTGCGCTAACGGGTGCCATTACTCTCAAAATTTTACAAAAATCAGAATAAGATGAAAAATTTAAAGTGGGCAGCCATGCTGACTGCTGCTGTGCTGACCGGGCTTGGATTTACGGCCTGCGGCAACGACGGCTACGGCTCGCAGATGACGACCTTCACATGGTAAATCCATCTCATCTGAAAAATAAGGCGCTGCGTCAAAATTCAGAATTTTTGACGCAGCGCTTTGTTTGACCTTACTATTTTCCCCGCGATGGGCTGGAATTTAATAGTTGTGGGGGTAGATTTCGAAGAACGACTGCGCGTGGTGGCAGACGGGGCATACAGCGGGGGCTTTCTTGCCGATGTGGATATGTCCGCAGTTGCGGCAAAGCCACATGGTGTCGCCGTCGCGTGAGAATACGATGCATTCGTCGATGTTGGCCAGCAGGCGGCGGTAGCGCTCTTCGTGATGGCTTTCGATGTCGGCTACCATCGCAAATCGGCGTGCAATTTCTGTAAATCCTTCTTCCTCAGCCTCTTTGGCCATGCGTTTGTACATGTCGCTCCATTCGAAGTGCTCCCCTTCGGCTGCATCGAGCAGGTTGGCGTTGGTGTCGGGCATCTCGCCTCCGTGGAGGAATTTGAACCATAGTTTGGCGTGCTCCTTCTCGTTCTGGGCTGTCTCTTCAAAGATGGCGGCAATCTGTTCGTAGCCGTCTTTGCGGGCCTTGGAGGCGTAGAATGTGTATTTGTTGCGAGCCATCGATTCGCCTGCGAAGGCTTCCTGCAGGTTGCGTTCGGTTTTTGTGCCTTTAAGATCTTTCATGACGTAATAATGTGGATAATTTGAATTTGAATCGTAAATTTGTAACAAATTCTCACACTTAAACGTTCAACACCTTCGGCCGCATGTACCGCAAACTAATCATATTCCTCTTCCTCGTCCTGACTGCCGTCGGTGCTTCGTCGGCACAACGCTCCAAAGCCCCGCGGCCTTACCCCCTGAGCTGGCACACCGACATCCTCGGCGACGGCTACGAGTCGCGCTATGTGGATCAGGGGACTGACTATGCCGGTCCGGTGCGCTCCACCATCGTGCGCAAGCTTTCGGTCGACACGGCCTCTGTGGTCTCCAAGCGCGCCATACTCTATGTCCATGGCTACAACGATTATTTTTTCAACCGCGAGCTCGGCAACGAGTGTGTCAGCCACGGCTACAATTTCTATGCCGTCGACCTGCGGCGCTACGGCCGCTCGCTGATGGAGGGGCAGCATCGCTTCGAGGCGCGCTCCATGCGCGAATATTTCCCCGACATCGACTCGGCGATGGTGGAAATCAGCCGTCAGGGGGTGCGCGAGATAGTGCTGATGGGCCACTCCACGGGCGGCCTGATCACCTCTTACTATCTCCACTGCAATCCGCAGGCGCCGGTCAAGGCGCTGGTGCTCAATTCGCCTTTTCTTGACTGGAATCAGGGGTGGCTTGAGCGGTTCATCCCGATTGTGAGCTGGCTGGGTCTGCTCGATCCTGCCATGACCATCCGCCAGGGGGCTTCTACGGCCTATTCCGAGAGCCTGCTGGCAGGCGAGCATGGCCGCTGGCATTATAATACGCAATGGAAAATGCCCGTATCGCCCGATGTGACGGCAGGGTGGGTGAGAGCTATTACCTTGGCACAGTGGGCTGTGCGCTTGCCTCCGCGTATCCGCGTACCGATTCTGCTGATGTATTCGGCCCGTAGCGTCGAGGGTGGACAGTGGACGCCCGAGCACAACGAGGCCGACGGAGTGCTCGATGTGCACGACATCGCACGCTTCGGAGGCTATCTGGGCACGGATGTAACGAAAGTGAAAGTGGAGGGAGGTCTGCACGACCTTGTCCTGTCGCGCCCCGGAGTGGCGCGCGGCGTCTACCGCAAGATTTTCAGCTGGCTTGACAAGAAATTATAACCGATCCGGCGCTTCAGCTTCGCCGTACGCAATCAATGCGGCATCTTGGCCAGAAGGCGGCGCATGGCGCGCTCTACGTTGCGGTAATCCTCCAGATGGTCAGCTACATAAATGAAGGCCACATCAAGGTAAACCGGCTTTTTGGCCGCGGCTGAGCGTTCGGCATCATCGGTCTGCTCTGCATTGTCGTATCCGGCGGCTTCCTCCGGCGCCGTCGGGGCTTCCTCGCCCATAGGGCGGTTCAGACGGTAGGCTTCGCGGATGCGCCGGCGCATCTGCACGCGGTCGACGGCGTGATGGAGCTTCTTCTTCGGTACGGAAATCAGGAATTGCAGCGGCTCGCGCCCGGGGCGCTCGTCCACACGTTTCCACACGGCGCGCAGGGGGTAGGCAAGCGCCGAGAAAGCGCCTCCGGCTGTGCCGGGGCGAACTGCAAACAGCGCGTCGATGGCTGTCTTGCTGCATAGCTTGTGGGCTTTACCCAGCGCGAAGGTTTTCATATTACCAGTGTGGGAATGGTGTTCTGCCGATGCCTTGGCGCTCTGCCTCCAGACGGGGATGCGGCTGAATATCAGGCGTTTTTCTCCTGCAGGAAGGCGTCGAGAGCGGCGGTGATGGAAGGCGATTTGGGGGTGGGAGCCTCCAGGTCGAGGCGCAGTCCGGCATCGGCCACGGCTTTGGCCGTGGAGGCGCCGAAGCAGCCGATCTGGATGTCGCCCTGATCGAAGTTCGGGAAGTTCTTCTTCAGCGACTCGATTCCGGCGGGCGAGAAGAAGAGCAGCATGTCGTAGTCAAACGGCTCGTCGGGTGTAAAGTCGTTGCTGACAGTGCGATACATTACGGCCTTGGTGTAGTTGATGCCGGCCTTGTCGAGCAGCTCGGCGTTGGCCGAATCTTTGTGCACGTCGCTGACGGCATAGAGAAATTTCTCTTTGTTATGCTTAATCAGGGCCGGAAGCAGCGAGTCGAGCTTGCCCGTGTCGCCATGGAAGATCTTGCGCTTGCGGTAGACGATGTATTTCTGCAGATACAGGGCGATGGTCTCTGTGGTGCAGAAATATTTCATGGTGTCGGGGATGGTGATGCGCATTTCTTCGCAGAGGCGGAAGAAATGGTCGATAGCGGTTCGGGCCGTGAAAATCACAGCTGTAAAATCGCTTATATTAATCTTTTGCTGACGAAACTCGCGTGCGCTGAGCCCTTCTACTTTGATAAAGGGGCGGAACACGAGGTCAACGCCGTGGCGGGCAGCAATATCGTTGTAAGGAGATTTTTCCGATGAAGGTTTAGGTTGAGATACAAGGATCTTTTTGATTTTCATTGCACTTTTACACATATTTCGGCAGCGAGTGACGTCACTGCAATGACCGGTATGATTTCCAAAGTGCAAAGGTACAAAATAAAATAGAGCAACGACGGAAAATTGGTGTAAAAAATTCTAAAACCTTTGGAAATGAAGCAGATTCGTGACAAAATGTAAAGAATCGCCGCCACAATTAGCATCTTTGATGTTAAAGCGGGGTAGAAAAGTGCCAAAAGTGCCGGGGCGGCCAGACACACTCCCAGCAGCATCGCCGAGGCGTTGAGCCCCTTGCGCCACAGCGAGGCGCGCAGGCGGTCGGTGAATACGTAACCTACTGTCATGCAGGCAGCGAACTGAAATATCAGGAATCCACCCGCCAGCCCCGTCAGGGCTAAGATGGTCGATGCCATCGGCCGCGCCTGATCGGCGGCCACCGTGGCCGTGTTTCCTCCGAGCCACAGGAAGAAGAGCAGCCCCTCGACCACACACAGCTCTATCATCATCAGCAGTACCACTCGCTTCTCGTTGGCCGTATGCTCGTCGAAGGCGTTTTCGCGCTGACGGATGGTGAGAAGATCGGAGGGGAGGGTCTTGAACACACGGCGCACATGCTTGATGTTCAGTTCGATAAGCACGAATACGCCCACCAGCAGCGACAGAATCCCCGAGTCGGCTGCGGGCATGTCGGGTCGGGCCACCCCTTCGTGGGCGCTGACCCACGCAGGCTGCTTCGAGGCGTAAGCCGCCTGGTCGGCGGCCGAAGTCGGCGCCTCCGCTTCATGACATACCTCAAACGGATTCTCCATCGCTGATTAAATCAAGATTCGTTACGCCTTAGGTTTCAAGCGCTTAACCCTCGCTCTGCGGCGCCGGCAGCGTATGCCGCCATCACGCCCCACGGTCATCTCTTGCGGAATTCCTCGCGGATCGTATCTATCACATTGATAATGAAGTCGCCCGCCTTCTCCAGGGTCGAGACGATGTCCATATAGTAGATGCCGCTCTGATATTCGTAGTAGCGCGAATTGATATTTTCGACATTGGCCGTGCGGAGCTGGTTGCGCAGATTGTTGGTCTCGCGCTCGCGGTTGTAGGCCGCGATGATGTCATGCTCGTCGACATTCTCCAGATTGTTCAACACCTTGAGCATCACTTTAATAGACTTGTCGACATAGCCGAACATGAGGTCGATGTTGGCGTAGATCTCCTCGTTGAAGTGCACCCGGCTCTCCTGCTTGCGCAGCAGAATTTTGCCCACGCCCAGCATGGCGTCGGCGATGCTCTCGATTTCGGAGTCGATGGCCATCATGGCCGTCAGGCGGCGCTTCGACTCGTTGGAGAGCCTGCCCTCGGCGCATCGGTTCAGATAGTTGGCAATCTCAATCTCCATCCGGTCGGAAATCTCCTCATATTTCTCCAGGCGCGAGTAGAGCTTGTTGAAATCGTCGGAGCCGCTCTTAGTGTGGCAAAGCGTCTGCGCCATCGGCAGCATACGCCCCACACGCTCGGCAAATACGTACATCTCCTTCTCAGCCTGCGAGATGTTGAGCTCCGAGGCTGAAAGGATACCGGCAGAGATAAACTTGAGCTGGAACTCGTCATCGCCCGTATGTTTGGCCGGTATGAGAATCTCCACGATTTTCACGTACAGATTTGTCAGCCAAATCATTATCGAGAGGTTGATGAGGTTGAACACCGTATGGAATATCGACAGGCCGAACGATACGCTCACCTGCATCTGGGCTATGGCCGTGCGGTGGTGGAGCACCACGTCGGGGTCGGTCGGCAGTGCGTTCTGGAACAGTATATTATATGTGCCGGGGTCGGTGGCCTGCAGATTGGTCACATAATTATATAGCTCAGACGGGTTGCCCTGGCCGATCTCCTCGGTAATCCACGAGTTGAGCTCTACGAACGGGTAGAATACCGCCAGCGTCCACACTGTGCCCAGCAGGTTAAACAGCAGATGGCCCATGGCTGTACGTTTGGCGGCCACATTACCGCTCATCGACGCCAGCAGCGGGGTGACGGTGGTTCCGATGTTGGAGCCGAGCACCAGAGCGCAGGCCAGGTCGAAGGTGATCCATCCTTTGGAGCACATGATCAGCGTGATGGCAAACATCGCCGCCGAGCTCTGGATAATCATGGTCACCAGCATGCCCACAAGGCAGAAGATCAGCACGCTCCCGAAGCCCATCGAGGTGTAATGCTGGAGGAAGGCGAACATCTCCGGATTGCTCTGCAAGTCAGGCACATACTTGCTGATCATGTCCAGGCCCATAAACAAGAAGGCGAAACCGATGGTGAATTCACCCATCGACTTCGTCTTGCTCTTTTTCGAAAACAGCAGCGGCACGGCCAGACCGATCAGCGGTAGCGCGAAGGCCGATATGTCGACCTTGAAGCCGAACAGGGCTATGATCCAGGCCGTTACCGTAGTTCCGACGTTGGCGCCCATTATCACAGCCATCGACTGCGACAGGGTCATAAGTCCCGCATTTACGAAACTTACCACCATCACCGTCGATGCCGACGAGCTCTGGATCAGAGCCGTGATGAATACTCCCGTCACCGTGCCGGTGAAGCGGTTGCGAGTCATGGCTCCCAGAATGTTGCGCAGGCGGTCGCCGGCTGCCTTCTGAAGCCCTTCACTCATCACCTTCATTCCGTAGAGGAAGAGGCCGACGGCTCCGAGGAGCCCTAAAAAGTCCAATATAGAATAGTTCATCCTGTTGAGGGTGAGAAGTTCGGTCGGAGCCTTCGCGGCTCCAACTTTGCAAATTTAGAAAAAGCGGCCGATATAGGCAAAAAAATCTTAAAATTGGCCAAATCGGCTCCCCGCCCCCTCCATCGTACCCCCATCCTCTTATACGACTTATACGATTTATATGATTTATAAGAATTACCCAATCTCTCTGATTTCTCCGCCATGAAAATTCGCCCCGATTTACCCAAATATTGCGGTAAAACTAAGCAAAAATCGCAGGTTTTGGCTATTTTTGAGATTATTTTGCTATGAATTTGCGCAAAAAACATTAATTTTGCAAAAATTAGGCTGTCGCGTAAGGCTCTTCCGCCTGTTTGGCCTCGCCTGCGCAGGAAGCCCTACCCACTCAATCTTAAGGAATCAATTAAGTGTAAATCAGACATATGAAGAAAATTTTACTCTCGCTCGCAGCGGCTGTCGTGGCTCTCGGAGCCTCCGCCGCCTCGCTGACGCCCGAACAGGCTCTCGCCCGCGTGAACACCGGCGCCATGAAAGCTCCCGGCGTCAACGGTTCGGTGCTTCAGCTCGTAGAATCAGGCGAATACGAAGGCCTGCCTACGTATTATATCTATTCTTCGAACGACAACGCGCTGATTATCAGTGCTGACGATGTGGCTGTTCCCGTGCTGGCCGTCCTCGACCATCCCGTGACTGCCTCCACCCCGATGCCTCCCCAGCTGCAATGGTGGCTTGAAGGCTACGGCAAGGAGATCGCATGGGCAGTGGCAAACGATTACTCAGTGGTTCGCCCCATGAGCCGCCCCGACCTCTCACCCGTTACCCCGAAGAAAGGGATGAAGCTGAAGAAGAAATCTGACAACGTCGAGTATGCCTCTTATACTGCCATCCCCGCTATGGTCAAGACCCAGTGGAATCAGGATGCACCCTTCAACGACCTCTGCCCCAGCTCGAACAAAGGCACCGCATATACAGGCTGTGTGGCTACGGCCATGGCTCAGGTGATGAAATTCCACAACTATCCTCCCAAAGGAAAAGGTACGGTATCGGTAACGTTCAACAACAATACCTACACGATGAACCTTACCAACACCTCCTTCGACTGGGATAATATGCTCGACGTCTACACTTCGTCGGCTACCGCTACCCAGAAGACGGCTGTGGCTACCCTGATGAAAGCCTGCGGATATTCTGTAGATATGGACTACGGCCTTGATGCCTCCGGCGCCCAGTCGTCGGATGTTGTTGCAGCCCTGACCGACTGCTTCAGCTACGACAAGGCGGTCAACTATCAGCTCCGCGACTATTTCGATCCCGATGTATGGGCTGAAAAGGTCTATAACGAACTGGCTTCCGGCCGCGTGGTTTACTATGCCGGCCGCGGCAGCGACGGCGGTCACGCTTTCGTCTGCGACGGCTATCAGGATGAGAAATTCCACTTCAACTGGGGCTGGGGCGGTTACTACGACGGCTTCTTCAAGCTGACTTCGCTCGTTCCCGAAGGCCAGGGTGCCGGCGGCAACAGCGATGGCTTTACCCTGAATCAGGGCGCTATCTTCGGTATCCAGCGTCCCGTGTCCGGTTCGGTAAAAGCCAACGGATGGATTGCCGTATATCCCGGTCAGATGTCGCCCACTTGCTCAGGCCGTACGGTGACCATCAGCGTTACCGGTAATAATGCTGGTTTCTTTAATCTTTCAGGCTCTGTCTTCTCCGGCTCTATCGGATTCTCGCTGACGCCTCAGGATGGCGGCGAGACCAAATATTATACAGCGTGGTCAAACCAGTCTTTTGGCAACAATCGCGGTTTCACATCGCTGCCGTGTGCTATCCCCGCATCCGTGGCCGACGGCACTTATATCCTCCGCCCCGCATGCAAAGCTCTCACATCTTCTGAATGGGAAAACATCCTGGTGAAATGGACCGATCCCGACCAGGTGGTTGTCACCATCTCCGGCAACAAAGTGACTGCCACTCTCCAGGGTGGCCACGATGTGCCTCAGGAGCCCGCTGCCAAGCTTGCGTTTAGCAATGCATCCACATCTACCGGCTTCTATTGCGGTCAGGAATTCAAATTCTCAGTGACGATTACCAACTCCGGAAACCTTGACTACAGTAAGCAGCTTGCTGCTGTGATAGTTGACTCGGATGGTTATATTCGTAGCACTATAAATTACCAGCAGGTTGACCTCCCCATGGGCGAGTCGAAGAATTTCAACTTTACCGGCACGATTGAGTCTGATCTCACCAGCGGTACTTATTACCTCTACATAGTGGATTCCGACCTTAAGGCTGTTCAAGGGTATAATATTCCTCTTAACGGCACGGTCGAAGCTCCCGATTATGAGATTACTTTGACAGTTACCCCGGAGCCTCTGGAAGTCGGCGCTTCGGCATCTGTAAAGGTCGAAGTGGTGAACAACGGAGAAAAAGCACTGAACGAACAGTGGACTCTCGAGCTCGGCACTGTCTCCGACAATATGTTCACCACGAAGCACGTATTCGGCACAAAGACCATCAATAACGCATCTAAAAGATCGAAGACCTACACCTACCTTTCCACTCTTCCCGCTCAGCTCCCCGACGGTGATTACTTCCTCGCCTTGTGGAATGCCAATGATGAGCCGGTATTCGCCTATAATATTAAGGTCAACGGCACATCTGGCATCTTCGATATCGATATCGACTCCGCTGATGCTCCGGTAGAATACTTCGACCTTCAGGGCCGTCGCGTAGCCAATCCCTCTGCCGGCATCTACATCCGCCGCTCAGGCTTCAAAGTAGATAAGATTCTGGTAAAATAACCACGAACCATACGAAAATGAAAAAGCACCGCCTCAGGCGGTGCTTTTTTCGTTACCATCAGCCCCCGACTTATCCGATTTTACCTCCAAATCCCTCATTTTTACCTCAAATCCCCGATTTTAACATTGTTAAATTGCCTGCTCTCAGAGCTGCGTAGACCCGAAAACATGTTAAATAACATATTTTTCGAACATGTTTCGTCGAAAATGTCTAACTTTGCCCTTGAAAAAGATGTTTTATATATGAAACCGAACCCGCAGAGGCGGGTCAATATTCCGGCTGACATACGTGCAGTCCGGCAGTTATTAACGGGATGTAAGCCCGCGACTTTCGCCCGACCGGGTAGCGCTCACGGGTTTCCCATAAAACTTTAAGATTATGACGACTATTTTTAAAATGTTCAGAACTGAAGTAAGCAATGTGATCACCCTTCTTGGCAAATCAGACGCCTTCCGCGTCACAGGCGATTGCACGCCGACCCACCGCGCTCAGTCCATCGACTGATCTGCGACCCAAAAACTTCATTCAAGAGAACAATCACAACTCATGTTTCACTAAACATTACACATTATGAAAACTAACAATCTGCTCCGCAAGGCTGTAAAATGGTATTTCGACCACGCCTCCGAAGCCTACAAGTAAACGACAAACTGAATCAAACTTTTGTAAACATAACCACAACGGCCCCGCCTCGGGGCCGTTGCCATTTTTAACCCCCTCTCTATCTTATCTGCGCCCCTCTCTATCTTATCTGCGTGGGGTTGGCCGAGTCGAGCAGGCCGATGATGCGGGTGGGCTGGCCCGGCGTTTCGCCGGCGTCGATCAGCGCGTCCACTCCGAGCTGCTCCCAGTGGAGCCTCACCTCATCGGGGAGCGAAGCGGGGTAGAGCGGCGAATCCTCCGGGTCGCAGAATAGCGCCGACTGGTCCGTAAGGTCGACCTCATCGGTCAGTTCCGGCCACACGGCCGTGGCCGACAGCAGAGGAGACCCGAGCGTCCGGGCTATTCCCGTGGCGACGGGATTGTCGGGGATGCGCACTCCCACCTCGTGGCGCCCCTTAAAAGCCTTTGCGAGCTTAGGAGATGCCGGAAGGATGAAAGTGGTAGGTCCCGGTGTCCCTTCGCGCAGGACGCTGAAAGCCCGGTTGTCGATTGAGGCGAAGTCGGAGGCCATGGATATGGAGTCGCATACCACCGACAGCCGCTGCTTTGCGGGGTTGATCTCGCGCAGGCGGCATACACGCTCCACGGCGCAATTGTTCAGCGCGTCGCAGCCCAGAGCATAGAATGAGTCGGTGGGGTAGAGAATCACGCCTCCACGGCGCAGAATTTCGACTGTTTCGTCGAGATAGCGCGGATTCAGGCTCCCGCTATACATTTTATAATAGTTCATCAGCTTTTGGGGATATGTCAGATTGTAAGGTGTCAGATGATGCGGGCCTTGAGACCCAGAGCCGTGAGCGCATCGAGCACAGCCTTCCGCTTGTCGCCCTGAATCAGGATTTCGCCGCCGCGCGACGATCCGCCCACACCCAGGCGCTGCTTCAGCCGGGAGGCCACGGCGGCTACCTGCTCGTCGTCGAGGGTGAATCCGGCCACAATCGTGGCGTCCTTCCCCTTGCGGCCTTTGCGGTCGAGGATGATGTCAAGCCTTTGGCGCTGGGCGGCATAGGGCTGCTCTTTGGCGGCGTCGGCCGTGGCGCCGGCGTCAGCTGTCTCCTCGGCCTCGGGCTCCGGCATAGAGTCGCGCAGGGCGGAGAGTGATGATTTCCAGTCCATCTCTTGTCGGGATAAAGGTTATTCCGCTATGGAGTCGAGAGGCTCGTCGCGGGCAATGTCTTCGTCGGTGAGGTCCACCGGGTTGTCGATCGAGAGAGCCAGACGGCGCAGAAGCACGAAGTGGGGCGTATCCTCCACCGGCAGCGACACGAAAAATTCGCGCAGAGAATCGTTGGAGGCGTAGAATGCACGGCGCAGACACACCGTGGCATCGGCGATATTCTCGTCCTCGTTGCCGAGTTCCGACAGTTTCATGAAGAGGATGCCGAGCTGTCCGGCCTGTGTCTCGGTGACGGCGGCCGAGTCGGGACCCATCACCACGGGCAGAAGCATTTCGGCCAGATGCTGGGCCTGACGGTAGTCGCCGTCGGCGTAGGCCGTGGTGGCGTCGGTGAGGGTATCGTCGAAGTTTACATGCCCGCCGGAGCAGGCGCCGAGCGCCGGCAGCAGGATGATGAGCAGAAGTCGGAATAGTTTCATAGGTAAGCGGGAGCTGAGAGCTGTATAGGGGTTATTCTGGTCGGCGGTGATAGTCGTAGACCGCTCCCTGACGCTGTAGGCGCAGGGTGATTTCGTCATATTGGATGATAGGGTAGGCCAGACGCGGAGCCACGCTGCCCACCAGCGACGGGTCGCCCTCCTCAATGGTGATCGATGAGGGGTCTGTAGTGATGATGAGCGAATCCTCCTCGACATGCCATGTGCCTGTCACACTGTACGAAAGCTCGCCGGGGCGGATGGCGCGCACCACAGCCTGATTCTTGTCGTTAAGCTCGATCAGCGGGTGAGTGTCGGATATGGTCTGGATGTAATATTTGCCTATCATCGACTTTTCGCGCTTGCTCATGCCCGAGCATGCCGAAAGCGTCAGGAGCATAACGGCGGGTACGGCGGCGAGAGAGGCGAAGTGGCGGATAAGTTTCATTTCTTTGTCCAAGTTCTGTATTTAAAAAATAAAGATTGCCCGACAGCGTCAGCCGGGCCTGCCGGGCTTCCCCCGTCGATGACCCGACACTGCAAAAGTAGCAATTTCCCGCGTTATTTCAAAAACTCCATAAACGACGACTGCGGCGGTACATGCACCGACCTGAATCCCAGGCGCGTGGCCGCCTCGCAGTTGGCCTCGGAATCGTCGAAGAAGGTGGTCTCCTCCGGCACGATGCCGAAGCGCTCCACACACAGGTCGAAGATGCGCTTGTCCGGCTTGCAGCAGCCGGCCTCGAACGAGGTCACCACCCCGTCGAAGTAGGCGCTGATGTCTCTCCCTTCGCCGGCGAAGGCGTCGCGCAGCGACTGCTCCCACATGATCGGATTCGTGTTGGAAATCACGAATGTACGGTGCCCCTCGGCCCGCAGGCGCCGCAGGGCCTCAAGCCTTTGCAGCGGAATCCCGAGGATGAAAGCATTGAAGGCCTGGTCGATCTGCCCGTCGCTGACGGCCTGCGGGATATGCTTGTGTATCTCCGCGCGGAATTCGTCGGCGCCGATGCGGCCGGCCTCTATGTCGAAGAAAATTCCTTTCTGCCCGTAGTCGCCCAGATAGTCGGCTATGTCGGCGAATCCGAGTTTCTGAAAGGCATCTATACAATCCCGGCGGCGAATGTCTACGATTACGCCGCCAAGGTCAAAAAGTAAATCGCGTGTCACAGGAGGAAATTTCCGATAGCAATAGTGTCGTTATTCAACTGTCCAGGTGTCGCCTGCAAGCAGCAGCTCGCGCAGGCCCGAGAACCCCTTGCGGGCTTTCACATCTTCTACCTGAGCCGCCACTTCGGCTTCGTAGGTCGGTGCCTCCACGTCGCGGATCACACCCAGCGCCAGCGGCAGTTCGTAGCCGTCCATCATGGCCAGCTGCTGATGCAGGAAGTTGGTGGGAGTGTGTGCGTCGTGAACCAGCACATCGTCGAGCGTGTATCCGTCCTGACCGATGGTGACGGCCTTCAGGCCGAACCCGTCCTGCACGATACCCTTGTCCATATCCTTGCCGAAGAGCATCTTCTGCCCGTGGACCAGATGGATGGTGCGGTCGGCGCGCGTCTCGCGGTCGGTGATATACGAGTGGATGCCGTTGTTGAAAATCATGCAGTTCTGCAGCAGTTCCACTACCGACGCCCCCTTATGGCTGGCGGCGGCCACCATCACCTCCTGCGATATCTTCAGCTCCACGTCGATGGCGCGGGCGAAGAAGTTGCCGCGGGCGCCAAACACCAGCTCGGCCGGGATGAACGGATCCTCCGTGGTGCCGTAAGGCGACGATTTCGATACGAAACCGCGAGGCGACGTAGGCGAGTACTGGCCCTTGGTCAGGCCGTAGATTTTATTGTTGAGCAGAAGCATGTTGATGTCCACATTGCGGCGCACGGCGTGGATGAAATGGTTGCCGCCGATGGCCAGGCCGTCGCCGTCGCCGGAGATCTGCCATACGGTCATCTGAGGGTTGGCCACCTTGAATCCCGTGGCTACGGCGGCGCCGCGGCCATGGATGGTATGGAAGCCGAAGGTGTTCATATAGTAGGGCAGACGCGACGAGCATCCGATGCCGGAGATCACGGCGGTCATCTCCGGAGCTATGCCCAGAGTGGCCATAGCTTTGTGGAGGCTGTTGAGGATGGCGTGGTCGCCGCATCCGGCACACCAGCGCACGGGCTGGTCGCTCTTGTAATCTTGGGGTGTGTATGCCATGACGAAAAAGAGATTTCGCTTATTGTCTGTGAATTATTTCGAGAGGATGTCTTTTACGGTAGCCGTGATTTCCTTTACCAGGAAGGGCTGGCCTTCCACCTTGTTGATGCGCTCGATGCGCACGTCGGGGAAGCGGGCCTGCAGATAGTCGGCAAACTGGCCCGAGTTGAGCTCGGCTACTATTACGCGGCGGAAACGGCGCAGTATGTCGCCGGTATTCTTCGGCAGCGGGCTGATGTAGCGGAACTGCGACAGCGCCACGGGCGTACCCTGGGCGTTGAGTTCTTCGGCGGCTGTGTATAGGATGCCGTAGGTGCCACCCCAGCCTATCAGCAGGGTATCGGCCTGGGGCGAATCGCATTTGAGCGTAAGCTCGGGGATGTCGTCGGCTATGCGCTCTATCTTCTCGCGGCGGATAGCCACCATCTTGGCATGGTTCGACGGGGAGTTGGAGATGGCGCCTGTGGCGGCATCCTTTTCCAGACCGCCCAGACGGTGGGGCAGGGCGTCTTCGCCGGGGATGGCCCAGTAGCGTGCCATGGTCTGCTCATTGCGCAGATACGGACGCCACTGCTCGCGCAGCTCCTCCGGCACGCGAGGCACCTTGATTTCCGGGAATTCGTCGGCTTCGGGGATGCGCCAGGCCGACGATCCGTTGCCGATGAAGGCGTCGGAAAGAAGTATTACCGGGGTCATATGCTCTATGGCGAGGCGCGAAGCCTCAAAGGCCATGTCGAAGCAGTTGGTGGGCGATGTCGGAGCTACCACCACGATGGGCGACTCGCCGTTGCGGCCGTAGAGCGCCTGATTAAGGTCGGTCTGCTCGGTCTTGGTGGGGAGTCCCGTCGAGGGGCCGCCGCGCATCACGTCGATTACCACCAGCGGCAGCTCGGCCATGACGGCCAGGCCGATGGCCTCACCCTTCAGGGCGAGCCCCGGGCCTGAGGTGGAGGTGACGCCCAGAGATCCGGCGAACGAGGCGCCGATGGCGGAGCATACGCCGGCTATCTCGTCCTCCATCTGGCAGGCTTTCACTCCCAGGTCTTTGCGCTTGGCAAGCTCGTGGAGGATGTCGGTGGCCGGGGTGATGGGGTAGGAGCCCAGGTAGAGCGGGCGTCCGGATTTCTCCGATGCCATAATCAGGCCCCATGCCGTGGCCTCGTTACCCTTCACATCGGTGTAGGTGCCGGGGCGGATTTCATCGGTAGCTATCTTATAGGTGGTCACCGAAGCATGGATATTGTGGCCGTAGTCGTAGCCGGCGCGGAGCACTTTGGCGTTGGCCTCGTACACTGCGGGCTTCTTGGCAAACTTCTCACGGAGCATCTTCAGCGCTGCCTCTTCGGGGCGGTCGAACAGCCAGCATAGCAGGCCGAGCACGAAGATGTTGCGGCATTTCAGAACGGATTTTACGTCCATGCCGCTGTCGGCCAGCGCGGCCTTGGTCATCGACGTTACGGGCACTTCCACCACCTGAGCCGTGATTCCCAGCTCCTTGATGGGGTCGTCGGTCTCGAACAGCGCCTTCTTGAGCCCTTCGGGCTTGAAGGAGTCGATGTCAACGATGATTACTCCGCCCTTTTTGAGAAACTTGTAGCTCTGCTTCAGGGCGGCGGGATTCATGGCTACCAGCACGTCGCATTCGTCGCCGGGGGTGTGCACGCTGTGGCCTACGCTCACCTGAAATCCGCTCACGCCGCCGAGCGACCCCTGCGGGGCGCGTATCTCTGCGGGATAGTCGGGGAAGGTCGAGACGGAGTTGCCGAGACCGGCCGAAATGTTGGTGAAAATGTTGCCGGCCAGCTGCATGCCGTCGCCGGAGTCGCCGGAGAACCTGACGGCCACCTTGTCGAGGTGCTGAACTCGCCCGGAGGCCTGATTAGGAGTGTCCATATTGTGTTTTAATGATTGTTTTATCAGTTTATGTGATAGTGGGATGCAAAGATAAGACTTTCCCGATGAAAAGCAAAATTAGCAGAGTCTATTTGCGCTTCTTGACGGGGCGAAAGATTCCAATAAGAAGTGCAACGGCATTCTCCTCACTCTCCCTCAGGGGAAGGCCGCGCGCCGAGGGGGCTGAG
>ERZ808037.436-NODE-436-length-39264-cov-4.388956_pt1 | contig 39264 bp, 34 predicted proteins | sample MGYA00380190_ERZ808037 | MGnify/ENA primary metagenome ERZ808037 (study PRJEB31490, sample SAMN06133399) | mouse gut metagenome | isolation source: J9 | host: mice | place: China: Chengdu | collected 2015-05 ...
TTCGTTTTTTCTTTTTTTGCCCGAATTAGCGCCTGACAATGATTTCCATTTATTTTTCAGGCAAAAACAGCTCTTTAATCCTGCTCAAAAGTATAAGACTTCGTGTCCTCACTGAACTCCCGCATATCCAGCACACCGCTTTTTCCCAGCAGATTCGGCAGGATACCCTGCAGGATCATGATCTTTTCTTCAATATATATATCGTTTCCCAGCGCGACCCTTGCATCGCCGAACAGCAGGGTGACCTGATAGTCCGGCGCAAAGTAGATCTTGTCCGCAGACATGTCATACTTGTCCAGCTGCTGGGTGATGCTCAGGATATCCGCAAACACCTCCGGTTTTTCCACCGGCAGCGGTTCGTGGAGAACCACGTAGTTGAACGCAAGGCCCGTCACCTGCGGAATCCCCGCCGTCTTCTCCGTGGAGGCTTCCACCACGATACCGTCTTTGTCAAAATACATATACTGGCCCAGATAGGCGATATAACCGGCCAGCGCCTTCTCGTATACACTGATGCGGATGGTGTCCCTGGCCTCGATGGTCACATCCATCGTCTGGATAAAAGGGACGTCGTCTATGCCCTTATCCCGGTATTTCAGGGCAAGCAGCAGGGAATTGTCCCCGTAGGCCCCGCTCATGACCATTTCCATGATCTCCTCGTCGGTATAGTGGATATTGCCTTCCACATGGACCGTCGTGACCGTATAGTTGGTGATGATATAGAGATAGCCGATGAGCAGAAAAAGCAGGACGAAAAGCAGGGAGCCGGCTATGATCAGCGTGCGCTTCGTCCTGTCGAAGCGCAGCTGATCCTGCCGTCCGCTCCCGCCTTTTGCAGACTTGCCGTCATCGTTTTTCACAAGACGCAGATGCGGATTCTTTCTTTTTATTTTTTTCACTGCTTTCCTGTCGTCACTCATCCACAAACCTCATGCAAGTTCTATCGCCGCTCCCAGCTCCCGCAGACGCAGTACAAGATCCTCATACCCTCTGTCGATATAATGGCGGTTGGTCACGATACTGGTCCCTTCCGCCGCCAGCGCCGCCGTCACCAGGGCTGCGCCGCCCCGCAGCTCCTGCGCATGCACGATCGCACCCCGCAGCCTCCGGCAGCCGTCAATATAGGCCGTATTGCCCTGAATGCAGATATCCGCGCCCATCTTTGCAAGCTCCGGCACAATGCGGAACCGGTTCTCAAACACCGTCTCCTCGATCTGTCCCCGGCAGCCGGACAGCGTCATCGCCACCATAAAAGGCGACTGCAGATCCGTCGGGAACTCCGGGTAACAACCCGTGCGCAGCATACAGAGTCTGCCGGCATGTGCCCTGCCGTTCACCAGTATCCCGTCCTCTGCACAGTCTACCGATGCCCCCATCCGTCTGGCATGCTCCAGTACACTCTCCATGTCCTGCACCGGTGCATCCTGCAGAAATACGCTGCCGCCGGTACACATACAGGCACACAGATACGTGCCGGCCACGATCCTGTCGGCAGGAACCCGGAATCTGACGGGCCGCAGCTTCTCCACGCCGTGAATGACCAGCCGGTCACTGCCCCGTCCCTCAATCCTGGCGCCCGCCAGATTTAAGAAATCGCACAGCGCCTGAATCTCCGGCTCCCTCGCCGCAGGCTCGATCACCGTCACGCCCTCTGCCAGAACGGCCGCCAGAAGCAGGTTCTCCGTCACCCCCACACTGACGAAGGGCAAACGGAACACCGCCCCTTTCAGTCTTGTCACCTCGGCGCAAAAGCCCTGTGGCTGTTCCTCGATCGCGACGCCCATCCTGCGCAGGGACTGCAAATGCAGGCCGATGGGCCTGGCCCCGATCACACAGCCGCCGGGGTATTCCATACAGACACTGCCTGTTCTGGCAAGCAGTGCGCCGAGCAGCATGATGGAAGAACGCATCACCCCCACCGAGTCAGAGGGCATGTCACACTCCGACAGTCCTTCCGTATTCACCCGCACAAGCATTCCCTCTCTCTCCACCCTGCATCCAAGACTCATCAAAAGCCTCTGCATATGATAGACATCGGAGATATCCGGGCAGTTTTCTATCTCACAAGTACCTTCTATCAGTAACGTCGCTGCGAGAATGGGCAGCGACGCATTTTTTGACCCTTGTATCGTAGTCTGTCCACACAGACGATTACCACCATAGATACGAACAGCGTCCATTTTTTACCTGCCTTCATTTAAAATATGACCTATTCTATCTATATGGTTTTTCACACAAAAGTTATCTTGTCCTTACAGATCCTTCAAACGTATCCCTCTCGCCACGCTTAGGACAAGCCCGATCTCGATCAGCAGGAACATGACCGAGGACCCGCCGTAACTGATAAAAGGAAGGGAAATACCGGTATTGGGTATGGTGTTGGTCACCACCGCGATATTTAAGATCACCTGGATCGCGATATGGCCAAGTACCCCCACCACCAGCAGGGCGCCGAACAGATCCGGTGCATTGTTGGCAACTACCATGAAACGCCAGATCAGCATCACAAACATGATGATCACCGCATAGCCGCCAAAGAGTCCCAGTTCCTCGCAGATAATAGAGAATATCATATCATTCTGCGCCTCCGGCAGAAAGCCCAGCTTCTGCATACTGGCCCCCAGCCCCTTGCCCAGCACGCCGCCGGAACCGATGGCATAGAGCGCCTGGATCGTCTGGAATCCCTTGCCTTCCGCATAAGCCTCCGGATCCAGCCAGGCCAGAATACGGGCACCGCGGAAATTCAGGTCATCGGCCTGGTTCTCCCCCATCTGCACAATGGCGAAGACCACCAGCGCCGCACCGGCCAGCGTGGCAAGCCCCAGCAGGATGAACCGCTTATAGTCCGGGCAGGCCACGAAGAGCATCAGCACCGCGATACCGACCACGATAATGGCCGAACTCATGTTCTGCGTGATCTTCCAGAGCATCAAGGCGATGGGCATAGGCACCAGTACCACCATCCAGAAACCTTTCCGCCCCCGTATCTGTTTGCCCATGGTACAGATCATACTGGCCAGAAACAGGATCATACACAGTTTGGAGACCTCCGCCGGCTGCAGCGAGATCGGTCCTATGTACAGCCAGCGCTTGGCGCCGTTGGCCTTGTGTCCGAACGGAATGATCAACAGGATCAGCACCACTGACACGATATAACCGATCACCGCGAACCGTTCCCAGAAATGGTAAGGCACATTGGCCACAAAAATCATGGCCACCAGCCCGAGTATGGTCGCAAACAGCTGTTTCTTCAAATAATAGGCCGAATCTCCGATCTCCAGATTCGCTTCATAATAACTGGTGGAGTATACCATCAACAGTCCGAACGCCAGAAGAAACAACACGATGAACAATAACGTGTAATCCATGAAGTTCTCACTATTTGATTTTCCCCTGCGGGACGAATTCCTCTGAGCCACCTATACTGATTCCTCCAATTGATTCACAAGATCCTTAAAAATTCTTCCCCGGACTTCATAGTTCGGGAACATACCCCAGCTGGCACAGGCCGGTGAAAGCAGCACCGCATCCCCGCTTTCGGCCTCTCTCACGCAGACCGCAAAAGCCTCCTCAAAACTGTCCGCCAGCACAATCTTCTCCACGCCGTGCCTTTGGGCACAGGCAGCGATCTTCTCTCTTGTCTGTCCGATCAGCACCAGACACTTGACTTTACCTGCAAAAGCCTCGATCCACTCGTCGTACTCACTCTCCTTGTCATAGCCGCCGCCGATCAGCACCGTGGGCTTACTCATGGCCCTGATCCCCTGAATGGCCGCATCGGGATTGGTTCCCTTGGAATCATTGTAATAGTCTACGCCGTTCTTCGTGGCCACAAACTCGATCCTGTGCTCCACCGCCTTAAACTGCCTGACCACTGCAAGGATCGTCTCCATCGGCACTCCCATGGCCTGCGTGATCGCGATCGCCGCCATCACGTTCTCCACATTGCACTCACCTACCAGATTCATATCATGTATATTCATAACATGTGTTACTTCTCCATCCGCGGCCTGCCAGATCTCCTCCCCGTCCTGATAAAAGCCTTCCTGCAGCCTGCGCTTACTGGAAAACCACACCACCCGTGCCGGACATCTGCCGCCGAATGCTCTCGTGTAGCTGTTCTCGTAATTCAGCACACAGACCTGTTCACCGGACTGCCCTGCGGCGATGGCCTCCTTGGCCGCCGCGTAATTCTCCATGGTATGGTGCCTGTTCAGATGGTCCGGCGTTATGTTCAGGATCGCCGACACGTCCGGCCGGAACGATGCCACCGTCTCCAGCTGGAAACTGCTGATCTCCGCCACCGTCACCGTGTCCTCCCCGGCGTCAAGCGCCGTCAGCGTATAGGGATTGCCGATATTGCCGACCACATCCACATCGCTGCAGTGCGCCGCCATGATCTCCCCCACCAGCGAGGTTGTTGTCGTCTTACCGTTGGTGCCCGTGATCCCGATCACTCTGCCCTTACCGATGCGGTAAGCCAGCTCGATCTCTCCCCAGACCGGAATGCCCGCCGTCCTGAATGCTTCCACGAACTGCGTATCCGTAGGCACGCCGGGACTTAAGATCACAAGAGAAATCTCCCGGCACATCTCCTGCGGCAGCGTGCCAAGGACAATCTGCGCCCGGCTGCCCGGCAGAAGTCTCGCCTCCACATCTTCTTTTTTTAACTGTTCATTGGCATCGAACAGCACAGGCTCCGCGCCCACGCTGCACAGCGCCTTCACCGCGCCTGTTCCGCTGATCCCGGATCCTACCACCAATACCCTTTTTCCCTTTAACTCCACTATGTCCATTTCTCTGTATTCCTCTCCCGCCGTTCTGTTTCCCACGGCATCAATAACACATGGTATCTCTTATCTTTCTTTACCAGACTCCCATCAGCGCTGCAAGACACAGCAGAGCAGTCACGATAGAAAATACCGCCACCACCCGTGTCTCCGACCAGCCGCACAATTCGAAATGATGATGGATCGGCGCCATCTTAAAGATCCGCTTGCCGCCCGACATCTTAAAGTAGCTGACCTGCAGAATATCGGACACAACCTCCACCATATAGATAAAGCCCACGATCACGATAAAAAGCGGCATCTGCATCATATAGGCCGCAGCCGCAACAAAACCGCCCAGCGCCAGAGAACCGGTATCCCCCATAAACACGCTGGCCGGATAGACATTGAACAGCAAAAAGCCAAGGAGCGCTCCCACCACCGCACAGGTAACAGGCTCGATCCCGCTTCCCGTACCGATCGCCACCACACTGAAAAAGGTAGCCACCAGAACGGTGACGGAGCTTGCCAGACCGTCCACACCGTCTGTAAAATTAGTGCCGTTGACCGTGCCGATCACGATAAAAAACAGCACCGGAATGTTCATCCATCCGAAATCCAGATACACCCCTTCCATATAGGGCACTTTCATAACAAGTGATATATCCGTATACTGCCTGATATAGAACACAAAAACACCCGTTACCACGATCTGCAGCAGGAATTTCTGCCATGCCCGCAGTCCCATGGAACGCTTCAATACGACTTTGATATAGTCATCCAGAAAGCCGATCAGCCCGAATCCAAGTGTCAGAAAAAGAACGGGGATGATCTTCGGATAATCTTTGACAAAGAAAACGGATGTTATGACCACGCTCAGCAGAATGAGGATGCCCCCCATCGTCGGCGTGCCGTTCTTCTTCAAATGAGTCTCCGGCCCTTCTCCCCTGACCGTCTGCCCCACCTTAAGCCTGCGCAGAAACGGGATCACCACCGGCCCCGCCGCCACACTGATCGCAAATGACAGAAACACTGACATCAAAATCGTATTATTCATCTCTTCCTCCAAACAATCCGTATTTATGGACATAACTTTATGTCCTATTATAGTTTATTTTTTCCAAATATGGAAGAATGTTTTCAAAAAGCTGCCGCACGACCGGCGCGGCGATCTGTCCGCCATAGTAAGTCCCCTGCGGGTTGTTGATGATCACCACCGCCAGCACCTGGGGATCGTCGGCCGGCGCAAATCCCAGGAAAGAAGAAATATACCTGCCGCTGCCCCGGGGCAGCGTCTGGCTGGTGGCCGTCTTGCCGCCCACCCGGTATCCTTCCACCGCACCGTTCTTGCCGCTGCCCTCCGCCACCACCTGTTCCAGAATATAACGCATGGTCGCGGAAGTCTCCGCAGAGACGATATTGTCCTTCACCGGATAAGAAAACACATGGCTGTTGCTCCCGTCGCCGTCCACGGCCTTAACCGCAAAGTGCGGCGTCACCCGCCTGCCGCCATTAATAATAGAAGAAGCCGTCACTGCCAGCTGGATCGGCGTGATCTGAAAGGATTGCCCGAAGGAGATCGTAGCCAGCTCCACCGGCCCGATATTCTCCATCTGGTGCATGATGGTGCCGGCTTCTCCGGGCAGATCGATCCCTGTTCTGTCCAGCAGGCCGAACTGCCTGAAATAGGAATAGTAACACTCCGTCCCCATCCGCATTCCCACCGTGATAAACACCGGGTTGCAGGAATTCATCGTGCCCTGCACGAAATCCTCCGCCCCGTGACCGCCTACTTTATGGCAGCGTATCCTGCGGTCTTCCACCATGATGAACCCCGGACAGTTGAAAGTATCTGTCGTCTTGACCACTCCCGATTCCAGCCCGGCCGCCGCCGTAATGATCTTAAAGGTAGATCCCGGCTCATAAGTATCGTTGATGCAGCCGTTTCTCCAGATACCGTTTAACAGATTCTGCTTCTCTTCCTCGCTGATTGTATCCGCATCCACCGTATCGGGCAGCGCATATGGATTGTTGAGATCAAACTCCGGCACATTGACCATCGCCAGTATCTCCCCGTTCTGCGGGTTCATGACAAGCATGGAGACACTGTCGGCCTCCTTCGTCTCCATCGTCTGCATTGCCAGCTGTGTGGCATAGCTCTGGATGTTCACATCCAGGCTGATATGCAGATCCTGGCCGTCAACCGGTTCCACCCTCTCCTCGCCGGCCTCCGCCACCTCTACCCCTTTGGCGTCGGTCACTGTCAGGATTGTTCCCGGCTCTCCCTGCAAATATTCCTCATAAATGACTTCCAGTCCGATGATCCCCTGATTGTCCCCGCCGGTAAATCCCAGCACCTTTGAAGCCAGAGAATCATAGGGATAATACCGTTTGTAATCTTCATCTACTTTCACGCCGTCCAGATCGTGGGCCCGGATGGCGTCTCCAATGCTTTTGTCCACATTGCTCCTGATCTTCTCGATGGCGGAGTACTTCTCGACTCTTTTCCTGACATACTCTTCCGAAAGCCCCAGTTCCTCACAGAGTACGGCGATCACTTCCTCCTGATCCGTGATCTGGTTGTGGATCACGGAGATCGTACAGACCGTCTTGTTATCCGCCAGTATCTTGCCGTTGGCATCCACGATCCGTCCTCTGGCCGCCTTGATGCTGCGCTCCCTTTCGTGAAGCTCTCTGGCCTTCATGGTGTAATATTCCGACTGAAAGATCATCAGATAGGCCAGCCGGCCCATCAGGCCGGCAAAGGCCAGCACGCACAGGAACACGGCCGCCACCGTCTTGCTCCTGTGATATGTCTTATGCTGGTACGGCACCTCATCCATCATTCAAAAACCTCGCAGAAAGGTATTAATATAATTTATTATCCTTTCTGCAAGGTTATTCTTAGTTTTCCTCCGGCGTATCTGTTTCCGGAATCTTTCTTTCGTAAAACGGAACCGTCCGCCTCCTCTTATCAGTATTCCTTCGTTATCTCTTCGATACCGTATGTCTTCATGAAGGCTTCCAGGTCTTTCCCGCTGCAGATCAGGGCAACTTCCTCAAATTTGCCGGTACGGAGATCCTTAAAACCGGCCACCTGCTCTCCGTTGCAGATGCTGCACTTGAGTACCGGTTTCCTATTGGCCTTGTCATAGGTCTTACGCTCCGCCTTCTTCCTCATCATCCCCGTCGCCCCCTTCTTCGCCCTCTTCCGTGCCTTCTTCGCCTTCCTCCTGCTCTTCTTCTCCGCCCAGCAGGCTTCCGCCATCTACCCGTGTACCGGTCTCCGGGTCATAGAGATAGCCGGTGGCCGGATCTTTGAGATAGCCGCTCTCAGGATCCACGGGGAAACTCTTCCAGGTGTCATTGACCTTCTGTTCTTCTTCCGGCGTATCTTCTCCTGTGCCTGCACCGCCGTCCCCGCCGTTTCCTTCCGGGTTCGCAGGATCGACAGGGTTCCCCTCTTCATCCGTCTCAGGCTCGTCTTCCACATCGTCGGCCATCCTGATCTGGATCTGCAGTGCCTCCAGTTCTTCTCTTTCCTTGTCACTCAGCTCCTCCGTCATATAGATATTCAGGTAGGGAAGCACTTCTGTCAGGACATTCCTCACAATTCCGGTGGCCTGTCTCGCGTTGTCCTGATACTGTATATTGGGCCTGTCCACCACCACATAGATGGCGATCTGCGGATCATCCACCGGCGCATATCCCATAAAAGACACCACATATTCGTCATTGCCGCGGGGCAGCGTCTCCGCCGTCCCGGTCTTGCCGCCGATCATATAGCCCGCCGGCCTGGCCGTCTTACCGGTACCTTTCTCCCCCGATACCACCGTGTTACAGTACTCTCTGACTTTATCACTGGTGGCCTGGGAGATGGTCCTTTTTAACACGCGGGGTTCGATATTTTCAATCGTCGCCCCGTCGGCTGTCGTGATCTTGTCCACGATATGCGGCTCATAATAATACCCGCCGTTGATCAGCGAACAGAAGCCCGTGATCATCTGAATCATGGTGGCGTTAAAGGACTGCCCGAAAGAATTGGTCGCCAGATCCGTAGGGCCGATGTTGTCTTTTGTAAAAACCATACGTGCCGTCCGTGCCTCTCCGGCCAGATCCACATTCGTTTTCAGGCCCATGCCGAACAGACGCTGGTAATCCACAAACCTGTCTTTGCCCAGCTTAAAGGCCACATTCATCAGTACCACGTTGCAGGAGCGCTCAATCCCCTGCTGCACGGTAAGCGTCCCGTCGCCAAAGGTCTGATGGCAGGAGATATCATGGTCGCCTACATGCAGAAAGCCTTCGCAGTTATAGGATTCCGTTCCCTTGATCGCGCCGTCCTCCAACGCCGCCGCGACCGTAAAAGGTTTCGACACCGACCCCGGCTCGTAAGTATACGAAATGCAGAAATTCTTCCACAGCGCATTGAGCTGCTGGTACATGGCCGCATCGTCCAAACCGTCCAGAATCTCCTGCGTTACGCTTTCGCCGGTCCTGACCCCGTCGTTGTCCACCACCGGCATACCGATCAGACTGGCCGTGTTCCTCGGATCGTTTAAGTTGAACCCGGGATAGTCAGCCATGGCGATGATCCGTCCCGTGTTGACTTCCATTATGATACATCCCACATTCTCGGCGCCGTTGCCCGGCCTGAAATTGTCCTTGAACTCCTCGTTATAGACCTTCAGGTATTTCTCCACAATGCTCTGAATATTGCTGTCTATCGCCAGATGAAGGTTGTTGCCGTCCCTGGCAGGTATGGTGGTGCGCTCCAGATTGGAGTCCTCGTTCAGATAGCCGTACTCCCTGCCGTTGATGCCGCAGAGCTCATCGTTGTAGAATTCCTCAAGTCCGTAAGTTCCCACATTGTCGTTGGTCGTAAAGCCCACCACGTCACTGGCCAGAGAACCGTTGGGATATTCCCGCCTGTACTCGTCCTCGAACCAGACGCCCCGCAGGCTGGCCCCCGTCTCCGGATCTTTGGTCATCTCCTGGAAGGCACTCATCTTCTCGTACTCCATCCTTTTCGCCATCACATAATAGGACGAATTGGGATGCTCCGCAATGTACTGCCGCACCACCGCCGTGTCGATACCGAAGCATTTGCGCAGCGCTTCCAGCGTCGGCTCCAGATTCTCCTCCTTTTTCATCAGGATCTTCGTGTCGAGAATGACGTTGTAGACCTTGTTGCTGACTGCCAGGACCGTGCCGTTGGAATCCACGATATTGCCACGTTTAAAAGGTATTGTCGTGGAGTCATACCTCTGCTGCGACAATACCTTCTGCTTATACTCTTCTCCGTTGTCTCTCGTGATCAGATACAACTGGGCGCTCAGCCCCGCGAAGACCAGCAGCACCATCAAAAAAAGCACCACCAGTTTCTTCTGCATCTTGACCGTAAATCTGTTACCGAAATCTCTTTCTCTTCTCCGACTGCTCAACTTGCCTCTCCGCCTGTCTTTCTTTTCCCGGGCCGTCTCAGTCCGGGATATCCGCTATCTGCTTCACATAATCATTGCTCTCGCTGGCGAAGGACACGATCTGCCCTTCCTCCGCATACTGCATACCCAGCTCCTGAATCGCTATCCGCTTGATCTCCTCCAGATCCACATTGCTGGTGATCCTGGTATACTCTTCATCATTTACCAGTTTTAAGTCATTCAACTCTTTCTCCAGTCTGGAAATGTTCTGTACGCTGTTGGTAATATCGGACTGCAGACTGATATAATTGATCAGGATAAACCCTGTCACCACCAGCGCCACGCTCAGATATAAAACATAGCCCGCACTCATGTGCTTTGCCTTCTCTCTGTTCTTGCGCGTCCTGTTGCTGACCTTCGGCCTGGGACGCCGCTCCATCTCTCTGGCCACATCCAGTTTTCTGACCGTATTTCCCTGTACATAATATCTGTTATCTGCGGTACGACGTCTGTTTTCTGTTCTCTGTACTGCTGCCATCTGGTCACCTGCCTCTTTCTGCCGCCAACTGTCTTTAAGGCCGCTGCTCTGTTCTCCAAGGCTGCGTTACCGTGCATGCATGATACAGATGACCGTTACTGCCGCCGCCTTTCTGTTATGCCCTGCAAAATACCCGCAGCTTTGCGCTTCCCGCTCGTTTATTCACTACCAGCTCCTCTTTGGTCGGAAGGACAGGCTTTCTGGTGATCACCTTTCCCTTAGAGACTTGTCCACACACGCACACCGGAAAATCCGGCGGACAGGTACATGGATTCTCATTCCTGCGAAATGCCGTCTTCACGATCCTGTCCTCCAGGGAATGGAAGGTGATGATGCAGATCCTTCCACCGGGATGTAACAGGCTGATCAGCGCATCCACCGAATCGCGCAGCACTTCCAGCTCTCTGTTGCACTCAATCCTGATCGCCTGAAAAGTCCGCTTCGAGGGATGTCCCCCCGTGGCCCGCATCTTCGCCGGAATCGCCGCCCGGATGATCTCATTCAACTCACCGGTCGTCTCTATGGGCTTGTCTGCCCTTGCCTTGACTATATGTTTTGCTATGTTCTTCGCGAACTGTTCCTCCCCGTAATCCCTGATGACACGGTACAGTTCCGGTTCTGTATATTGATTGACGATATCCCGCGCCGTCAGAGTCCGCCGCAGATCCATCCGCATGTCCAGCGCCGTATCATACCGGTAGGAAAACCCCCGCTCGGCGTTATCCAGCTGAAAAGAGGATACCCCCAGATCCAGCACGATACCGTCCACCTTCTCGATGCCTCTCTGCCGCAGCACCTGCACGGCATTGCAATAATTATCCCGGATCAGCGTCACTCTGTCCCGATAAGGCGCAAGCCTTCTGCCCGCCGCCTCTATGGCCGCCTCATCCTGATCGATCCCGATCAGCCGGCCGCCCTCATGCAGCGCGGAAGCGATCCTGTAGGAATGGCCTCCGCCGCCCAGTGTACCGTCCACATAGACACCGTCCGGTTTTATCTGCAGGTTCTCTATTGTCTCCTCCAAAAGAACTGATGTATGTTCAAATTCCATCCTAAATTCCCAATCCGAGCTGCGCCATGTGCTCCGCTATCTCATCCATATCTTCGAAGGACGCCATGCCTTCGAACCGTTCCTTACTCCAGATCTCTATTCTGCTGGCTACGCCGATCAGCACCACATCCTTACTGATCTGCGCGAATTCTCTTAAAATGTTCGGCACCAGGATTCTGCCCTGTTTATCTACTTCTACTTCTGCAGCTCCCGCCAGAAAGAATCTTGCGAACTGTCTGGCCTCCTTATTGGTGATGGGAAGTGATCTCAATTTCTCCTCGAATGCCTGCCACTCTTCGTTGTCATACACAAACAGACAGCCGTCGAGTCCCTTGGTCACCACGAAAGTATCTCCTAACGCTTCCCGGAACTTCGAGGGGACGATCAGCCTGCCTTTTGCATCGATTGTGTGATTGTATTCTCCCATAAACATCATCAATCACCTGCCCTGAGTGTCTGCCGCAGCCTGCCGCCATCATCCATCCACTTTCCGCCCTGTAAGTGGTCTGCCACGGAAATGTCGGTGTACCGTGGAACTGCCAGCGTAACTACCAAAATCTCCAAAAAGGGATCTGCAGAAACCACTTTCTTCCACTTCGCACCACTTTCCACCACTTTGATACCAATTTTATACCATGCATGGGTAGATTGCAAGGAAATTATGAAGAATTTCTTCCGCGCCCTTTTCCCTGGTCCTCCAAAAAAGCCTTTTCGACAGCATTCTCCAACAATAGACACCGTTACGACAATTTCTCCGCCCCTCTGTATTTCGTAAAGCCGGATGCAGTTTTCCATAAAAGACAAACAAAAAAAGAACCCGGCAGGTTCTTCTACAAGACTCTGCAGGATTCTTCCTTTTTGATTCAGATTTATTTTCAAATTTATTGCTGCCGATTCGGATGCAGCCTTTTTTCCCTACTCCTCTGTCTTCGTGGAAGGCCGCGCTTTTCTCATGCGCAGACGTATCACGGTATCTGCGCACACAGCAGCCACGAACAGGATGACCGCCAGCACCTGGGATACGGCAATCGTCGTGTGGGGGATAAAAAGGGTGTCCGTGCGGATGCCTTCGATCCACGCCCGGCCCAGGCCGTAACCGCCCAGATACAGCAGCCACATCTCTCCCCAGAATTTCTTATGCTGCCTGTAGAACAGCATAAAGAGCAGCAGCGCCAGGTTCCACAGACCTTCATATAAAAAGGTGGGATGCACCTGGATATAGTTCGTGCCTTCTATAATATGACTGGCGATACTCTCCGAGATATCGCTGCTTCTGACTGCTTCGATGGGCAGCCGCATCGCCAGCAGGCTGTCCGTGTATTCACCGAACACTTCCCGGTTCATAAAATTGCCCCAGCGCCCGATGATCTGGCCCAGCACCAGTGCCGGCACACAGATATCCGCGATCTGCAGGAAACTCTGCTTCTTTACTTTGCAGTACACCCACAGCGTGATAAAAGCCGCGATCACCGCCCCGTAAATGGCCAGCCCGCCTTTGCGCGTAATAAAGATGCTGAGCAAATCGTTCCTGTAAATATCCCACGCGAAGATCACGTAGTAGATCCGTGCCCCGATAATGGAAAAAACAATGGCATAAATGGCAAAATCCCAGATCAGGTCAGGATCCAGCTTCTCTTTCTTCGCAATATGCGCCGCCAACAGAATGCCGCAGAAAATCCCCAGCCCGATAATCACGCCGTAAAAAGCGATCTGAAAACCGAAAACCTGGAACCCCCGCGGTACGTTTCTTAAATAAATGCCCAAATGCGGAAACGCAATATCTTTTACATCCATGATATCCTGCATAAGCTCTGGCTCCTTCCGTTGCACTGCTTACTATGTTATGTCGTTCATGTTATTTCATTCATGTTATGTCGTTCACGATAGTTATTGTCAGATATTATATAGCTGTTGTTAAATATTATATAACTATTGCCAAATATTATATAGCTATTGCTAAATATTATATAATCATCGCCAAATATTATATAACTATTGCTAAATATTACATAACTATTGTTAAATGTTAAAAGCTATACATTAAATCGGAAAAGGATCACATCCCCGTCCTGCACCACATATTCTTTGCCTTCCATACCGACCAGGCCCTTCTCTCTGGCAGCCGCAAGGGAACCCTGTTCCAGCAGATCCTTGTAATTGACCACCTCCGCCTTGATAAAGCCCCGCTCAAAGTCCGTATGTATCTTGCCCGCCGCCTGAGGCGCTTTCGTGCCGATCCTGATCGTCCATGCCCTGGTCTCGTCTTCCCCGGCGGTGAGGAAACTCATCAGCCCCAGAATGTGATAGCTTGCCTTGATCAGTTTCTGCAGACCCGATTCCGATAACCCCAGGTCCTCCAGAAACATGGCTGTCTCCTCCTCGTCCAGCTCCGCGATCTCCTGCTCGATCTGGGCACAGATCACAAATACTTCGCTGTCATTCTGCGCCGCAAATTCCTTGACGCTCTTCACACCGTCATTATTTGCCCCGTCATCCGCCAGATCTCCCTCCGCCACATTGGCTGCGAAGATCACCGGCTTATAAGTCAGAAGGTTATAAGAAGCCAGCAGCGCCGCCTCGTCGTCATCCTCCGGTTCAAAACATTTCGCAAGTTTTCCGTCTTCAAGATGTGCCTTTAATTTCTCCAGCAAAGCCGCCTCCCTGCCCAGCGACTTGTCCATCTTCGCCGCCTTGCCTGTCTTGGCGATCCTGCGTTCCAGTATCTCCAGATCGGAAAAGATCAATTCCAGATTGATGGTCTCAATATCACGCAGCGGGTCGATGGCGCCGTCTACGTGCACAATATTGCTGTCCTCAAAGCAGCGCACCACATGCACGATGGCGTCCACTTCCCGGATGTTGCTCAAGAACTGATTGCCCAGTCCTTCCCCCTTCGATGCGCCTTTCACCAACCCGGCAATGTCCACGAATTCGATGGTGGCAGGCGTCACCTTCTTCGACTGGTACATATCGCCCAGCAGCTTTAACCTCTCGTCCGGCACCGCAACGATGCCTATATTCGGGTCAATGGTACAGAACGGATAGTTTGCCGATTCCGCTCCTGCTTTCGTCAAAGAATTAAAAAGTGTGCTCTTGCCCACGTTGGGAAGCCCTACGATGCCTAGTTTCATTTTTCTATATATCCTCCTTAAATCAGCTGCTGGTAATTACAAAAAATCTCTGCTTAATTTCTCCAACATTTCAAAACCGTTTGTCTCCGCATTTTTTCTTATCCAACATTTTTGTTTATTGATTTCCCGACTTTCAGCCTGCAAAAGAAACTTACAACTGTCCTTTCGGCACGGGAATCATATTATTAATATTGATAACTGCGTAGTCCTTTATCTTAACAAAATCCACACCTTCCTTCATCTTCTTATGTTTGGGTTTAAATGAAGACAGCGGAGCAAAACAGGAAAAATTATTAATTTCAAAAACGACCCCAATATACTTGCGCCCCGCTGAACCACTTTCATGCAGAAACAAATGTTCCTGATATTGACTCAAATATTTTATGTAAGAATCCTTCACTCCATATATTCTTAAATTATCTTTTTATCTTTCGTGAATCTCCTTTGTTTACAAACAACTGCATACCTCAGTGGCCGTATTATCCGCCAGAAAAAGCAGAGACTCAAATAGCCCCTGCCTCCTGATAACTCGCTCACTTATGGGCTGTGCATCACCCACTGATAACTCGCTCATTTATAAGGCTGTGCATCACCTGCTACCTTTAGTATACACTGTTTTTCCTTAATTACAACACATTTAATAAAATTTTTATTATATGGCAAATACAAAAGACAAATGTAAAAAAGCCCCCTTATATTTTCCCATCATATACAGGAGTCGAGTAGACATACCCCTTGATCAGATTGACCGCCTGTTCAAGACTCATCTCTCCCAGGTCCTGTTGATCACGCTCTGCGTCTCTCTGTCTTACGGATACAGATGCATTATTCTTCTCGTTTTCGCCTGTGATGATCATATACGGCACCCTGTCCATACGCGCTTCCCGGATTTTATAGCCAAGTTTCTCGCTTCTGACGTCCACTTCCACCCGGATATCATTTTCTTCCAGGGCTTTCTCAACTTTCCGGGCATACTCATTATATTTATCTGAGACCGGCAGGACCTTAACCTGTACCGGTGCGATCCAGGCAGGAAATTTTCCCGCATAATGCTCCAGCAAAATACCAACAAAGCGTTCTATCGAGCCGAATACAACTCTGTGCAGCATAATGGGGCGATGTTTCTCTCCGTCCGCTCCAATATAGTCGATATCAAATCGTTGCGGAAGCTGGAAATCAAGCTGAATCGTTCCGCATTGCCACGTTCTGCCTATGGAATCTTTCAGGTGAAAATCCAGTTTCGGTCCATAAAATGCACCATCTCCTTCATTTATGACATAAGGCTTACCCAGTCCCTGCACTGCTTTTTCCAAAGCCTGCGTGGCAAGCTGCCACTCTTCATCACTTCCTATGGAGTGCTCCGGTCTTGTTGACAATTCTATTTCATATGAAAAACCAAACTTCCGGTACATTTCATCGATCAGGCGCATAACACCCTGTATCTCATCCATTATCTGATCTTTTCTCATAAAAATGTGAGCGTCATCCTGCGTAAAGGAACGTACTCTCATAAGCCCATGTAATGTTCCGGACTTTTCATTACGATGGACAAGCCCCAATTCTCCCATTCGCATCGGAAGCTCCTTATAGGATCTTGGCTCCAGCTTATACACCAGCATTCCGCCCGGACAGCTCATTGGTTTGATCGCATAATCATCCTCTTCTACCTTGAGAGAATACATGGAATCTCTATAAAAGTCCCAATGACCAGATGTCTCCCAGAGACTTCTTTCCAGCATAATAGGCGTAGAGATCTCAACATATCTTTCTCTGCGATGGATCTTCCTCCAATAATCAATCAGCAGGTTCTTCAGGATCATGCCTTTTGGCAGAAATACAGGCAGTCCCGGCCCTTCATCAAAAATCGTAAATATTCCAAGCTCTTTCCCCAGCTTTCTGTGATCTCTTGCTTTTGCCTCTTCAACCATATGCAGATATTCATCCAGTTGTGCCGCTTTTGGAAAAGAGATCCCATAGATTCTCGTAAGCATCTGATTCTCTTCGCTGCCTCTCCAATAGGCCCCGGCCACCGACAACAGTTTGATCGCTTTGATCTGGCACACATTAGAAATATGCGGCCCTGCGCAAAATTCCTCATATTCACCCTGCTTATAGAAACTGATCGTCTCTGCATCATGCAGTTCCCAAATCAACTCAAGTTTATACATTTCACCTGCATCCGCCATAAAACTGACCGCTTCTTCTCTTGACTTCTCATAGACCTGCAGGGAAAGAGACTCCTTGACGATCTTTCGCATCTCCGCTTCGATCGTCCCTAAATGCTCTTCTGAAAATGGAAATGCAAATTGAAAATCATAGTAAAATCCATTTTCGATCGCCGGCCCAATGGCACATTTCGTTTGCGGATATAAACGCTTTACCGCCTGTGCAAGCACATGTGCACTCGTATGCCAAAATGCCTTTTTACCCTCCTGTTCTTCAAAGTTTACTTCTACAATTTCTCCGTTTTTTCGTAGAACCTTCATACTCTGTTGCTCCTCTCTTTTCAACTTTAACTGTCTGGCAACAACATAAGAAAAGCACCCAAAAGACCATATTCCTATCGTCTTAAGGGTGCATTCAGCACGGTTCCACCTTAACTTTTCACTTCAGATTCTATCAAATCCTATCCTTTAACGCAGGCATACGGTAACACTTACTTATTTCAGCATCACAGCTCTGGAATGGTTTTCGTCTAATCTCCGCATAAACAGCTTCCACCAGTTGCTGTTCTCTCTGGATGCTTCCAACTAAACTACTCTTTCCGTCGTCGCTTTTCTTATGTTATTGAAGGTACTTTATCACAACCTCTTTCTTTTGTCAATGCACATGTTGACCGCAAAAGGGGAAAAACGGGCAACCATAATTTAACTTATTCTTGCCCCTTTTCTATCCCCTGCTTTCCGGCTATGATAATAACATAAAGCAACAGGCAACAGACAGCATACTCACTCAGACTCCAGCAGTCACCTTGTACCTGATTTCATGCGATTTCATAATATTCCATGAGAATTTATGAGATTCCATAAGATTCTGAGAAACTGTCCACACCAAAAAGGAGGCATGAACATAACCATGAAAAACACAAATCTTCTCACCGACCGGATCATCAACAAGATCAAGACAGAATACAAAGACGACATCTCCCTGCTGCTGGCAGTCAGGGGCCATGTCACCGACCATGACGGCCACGGGGAACTCTTCGATTACTATATCCCGGAAACAGACAGGGGCTGTGAACTGGCGCAGACTTTCATCATCGACGGGATCGGACACGACCTGTATCCCCGTTCCTGGGAACGCATGGAGAAATCTGCCGAGCTGGAAGAAATGGTTCTGATCCTGGCAAATGCAACGATCCTGTACGCCAGATCCGGGGCGGATGCCGAAAGGTTCCGCGCCTTACAGCAAAAACTGCAGACGAACTTAAACGATCCTCTCTTCGTCTACCGGAAAGCACTCGACAGCCTCGACAGTGCCATGGATCTGTACCGTACCCTCCTCTTTGAGGAAAAATCGTACCGTGCCCGCTCCCAGGCCTGCTGCATCCACCTGTATCTCTCCCAGGCAGTAGCCTGCATGAACCACACCTTCACTGACTCGCCGATCTTCAGCGAAACCCAGGCTTATACCGGCACACCCGAAAACAGAATGTACCATTGTCCCGGCCTGGACTACGTGCCGGAGTCCTTCTTCGCGTATGCACGGCTGCTGCCGGCCACAAGTGATCCAAAGGAGCTTTGCCGGATCATGCACGCCCTGATCCGTACCACCAGGAATTTTGTGCTCGCAGGAAAACCTGAGACAGCGGAAACCACCCGCACCGTTTCTTGCCAGGGGCTTGCCGACTGGTATCAGGAACTGAGTCTTACCTGGCGGAGAATCCGCTTCTTCTGTCAGCATAACATGGTTGAAGAAGCCTACACCGATGCATGTTATCTGCAGGAAGAGCTGATCGTGATCGCACAGGAATTTCAGCTGGAAGAATTGAATCTGCTGGATTCCTTCCACGCCGATTCCCTCGCCGGTCTGGAACTACGCAGCCGGAAACTGGAACAGATCATACGAAGGATCCTTACCGAACATGGAATCCGGATCAACGAGTATGACTCCCTGAATGAGTTTCTCAACGCTTCCGCCCTGTAGGGCCTGACACAGTTATGATCACGGAGGAACTGCCATGAAATACCGCAAAGCATCCGATATCTTTCCCGATGAACTCCTGCGGGAGATCCAGAAATACTCTTCCGGCGAACTGATCTACATTCCCAAAAAGAGTGAACGCAAAAGCTGGGGCGCAAACTCCGGCGCCAGAACCTTCTATGTCCAGCGCAACCATGAAATCCGCAGTAAGTTCCGTTATCAGAAAAAGGGAATCGGTGAACTGGCGGCAGAATATAGCCTGTCGCCGGAAACCATCCGAAAGATCGTCTATCGTTGAGATTACGTTTTCCTTTACGTTTTCTCTCTGCGGCTGTATGATATGTATGACAGTCTTACAGACAACAGAACGGAGGCAGCCATGACACAGACACAACGACTTGAATTTATGATCAACTACCTGCTCAATGAAAGCGGACAGTCAGATGTGATTCCTGTCCCTGGCGGGGACGCTGAACGGAAACGCCTTCTGCGTTCCCTTATGAATATCCGTCCGCCCCGTCTGATCGATATAGAATTTCTCAGGGTGCAGGACGCATATCTGACTGAGGAAGTCAGGGCAAAAGGCATTACTGACAGTGATACGTTACCTGTATCCCCCGTCGATAACCGCCTTGTCCTTTGGCGTGGTGATATTACCACCTTAAAAACAGATGCGATCGTCAATGCCGCAAACCGCACGCTGAGAGGCTGCTTCATACCCTGCCATTCCTGCGTGGACAATATCATTCACAGCGTCAGCGGTATCCAGCTGCGCTTAGCCTGCGATGAGCTGATGACAGAACAGGGCTGTGACGAGCCGACGGGAAAAGCGAAGATCACACCCGCTTTCAATCTTCCATGCAGCTATGTGCTTCACACAGTCGGCCCGATCGTATCAGGCGCTTTGACAAAAAAGCATTGTGACCAGCTTGCAGACTGTTATAGATCCTGTCTGGAACTGGCATCGGATCAGGAACTGAAAAGCATTGCCTTTTGCTGTATTTCCACAGGAGAATTTCATTTTCCGCAGGAAAAGGCGGCCGAAATTGCGGTACAGACAGTCCGCGATTTCCTGCAGACAGACAATAGGCTTGAAAAAGTGGTATTCAATGTTTTCAAGCAGGAAGATTACGATATCTACAAAAGACTGCTCTACTCCACCGCCCCGACGGCCTCCACAATGCCAAGCCGTGAGATCTGACGCAGCGGCAGTGCCGTGGCCGCCAGACATGCCGCCACCGAAACCACCGCAGACTCCAGAATCGGTATCACCGGCACGGGCACCAGCGTAAGCACATTGGACATGGCAGCTTCCATAAGCATCGTACACAGATAGCCGGTGAGGCTGCCGGTCACGGCCGCGATCATGCCATAGTAAGCCCCCTCCCACAGAAAAGTTCGATACAGGCTTCCCACACTCATACCGATTGCCCGTTTTATCCCGATCTCCGTCACTCTCGTATGGATATTGGTATAAACGGTATTGATGATATTCAGAATCCCGATCATGCCGATCAACAGAATCATCCCCCAGGCCAGCAGATTGATCTGGCCGGCGCTCTCCGCAAGCTGTCGGTCCGTCTGCTCGTAGGACACCCAGATCGTCCCGGCCACACGGCTGCCAAGCGATGCCAGCTTCTCTTCAAAAGTCTCCCTGTCCGCGTCCTTTTCCAGAATCGGCCGCAGCTCCGCATAACGGTCCGTACCGGTCAATTCAGGATAGAGGCGGTCACTTACGATCACCTGCACGCCGTTGATAAAACCGCTGCTGCCCACACTGAAATAACCGTCATACCCATTCATGGCCAACAGGACCGGCAGCTTCTTCCCTGACACCATGATGGTACTTCCCTCCTCGATGCAGGTCGTCCCGATCTTCTGCCCTGCCACTTCCATCTGCAGGGGATTGCGCACAACACACCCTTCTCCCGCCTGTAAGGCATCCCACGCCTCTTTTGACAACTGGCCTGCAAAAACATCCTCCATCCACGTATCGTTTAAGCCGAAAATCTGGAACCGTTCTCCGATCCCCAGTGCAAAATCCGTGTCGATCCCCACCGGCCTGTACTGTTCATCCAGCTCATAGATGGAAAACTGCTGCGCCGCCACTGCCGCCACATTCCGGTCTGCCGCCAGATCGTTCATTTCTTCTTCTGTAAATCCGGCGTACTCGTTGACCACCGAATAATCCCCCAGATGTTCCGGCACCCTGTTCGAAAGATCCACCAGTGCGAGAACGCTCTGCAGTGTGATAAACACAGTAATGCTCATGACCAGGGACATAACCGTGATCATCGTGCGGCTCCTGTTGCGTCGCAGGTTAAGCCCTGCATAATACCGTTCGAAATTCCGTATGGTTCGCATTTTGCGGCTTCTGCGCTTAAGGTTTCTGCCCGTCATTCCATGCATGGCCATCATCGGAGACACCCTGGCCGCGTACCGTGCCGCCGGCGCCGCCGCAAGAAATGCAGACACAAGGGTGATCAGAGCGCTCAGCGCAAGAAATCCCCACTTACCGGAATCATTGGCGGCGATCAGTTCCTGCAGCCTTACCGCATCCTGTACCAGAAACAGCTCCGGGGAAAGCTGACTCAGCGCCGCCTCAAGAATCCCTTTTGCCGACAGCCTTCCAAGCAGCATCCCGATCGGTATTCCCAATGCGCACAATAAAAGCACCTCCGCCGCCACGATGCCGTACAGCTGCCTCTTCTGCGCGCCGATCGCCCGCAGGATGCCGTACCGTCCCATACGCCTTGTCACGGCGATCTTCAATATATTATAGATCACCAGTCCGGCCGCCGTCAGCACCAGTCCCGTTACCAGAACACCGGCCAGCATCATATAGGAAAACCCGGCGTCATCCATGCCGTCTGCCAGATCAGTATGATCGTGCTCCCCGCGGTAATGGATGCCAAGCGCATTCAGGTAGAGCTGGTTATAGATCGTATCCAGCTCATGAATCTCCAGTTTCTCTTCGATATCGTCCATACAGTCCTGAAAATGCCCTGGATCCTTCACCCGCACATCCACGCTGTAATAGAAATACTCAGCCGGCAGAACTTCCCCGGCCGTCCCTTCCCCGACCAGTCCCAGAAGAGAGCCTGCCACGTACCCCAGATAATTACTCTCCGTAATACCGGTAAGTATAAACTCTGCCTGATAGTCACATGCTTCTATGGCAATGTCGTGCCGCAACGCTTTTGACAAAGACAGCGTTATTCTGTCCCCTGTTTTTCCGTCAAATCCCAGAAACTGCAGCGCATCCTCTGACAGCGCGATCTCCATCGGCGCCGCCGGAAGCCGCCCCTCCACCAGTTTCGTATGGGCAGGGATCGTCTCTATACTTTTTCCCTGATATTCCACAAGATCCAGCCGCAGCAGATCGTTCAGCTCCACACTGCCCACAGGCACGGAGCGTCCCGTGTAGGAAAACCGCTCGTCCGCCTCCAGCATCCGTACTTTTTCCTCATTCATCTGGACAAAAGTCGCATGGTAATCTCCTCCCAGCATCACCGCCTGCTGCCTGCGCATGGCGGTAAGCACGCCTGCCGACTGCCCCACCGCCGTTGTCATCATCGTAGATAAGACCACTGCCGTCAGGATCAGAAAAGACACCACCTTCTGTTCCAGAATTTCTTTTTGTGCCAATATATAACAGGATATACGATATGGTTTCATGTTCACCTCTCCAGAATCTCAGACTTTACGCCAACGGGTCTTTGTGTACTGCCGACACCACGGACAGCCTTCCGTCCACGATCACAAACTGCCGGCTGGCACGCCGTGCGATCCGGCTGTCATGGGTGATCACCACCAGCGTCTTTCCAAACTGATGGTGGATCTCTTCCAGCATCCGCATCACTTCCCCGCCGCTCCTACTGTCCAGATTTCCGGTGGGTTCGTCAGCAAAGATAATGTCCGGCCTGGCGATCAGCGCCCGGGCGATGGCCACCCGCTGCTGCTGTCCGCCGGAAAGCTCATGGGGCAGGTGGGTCAGCCGGTCTCCGATTCCCAAAAGATCCGCCAGCTGTGCCAGATAAGAAGCCGTGTCCTGCTCCTCTCCCGCCTCTTTGGAGGGCCCGTTCTCTGCCGCCGCCCGCCGTCCTCTCTTCTGCCCGCCTGCCTTCCCGCCGGAAAGCAGAAGCGGCATCAAAATATTCTCCTGCGCCGTCAGTACCGGCAGCAGATGGAACTGCTGGAAGATAAAACCGATCCGGCTGCGGCGAAAGGCCGACAGCTCCCTGTCCCGCAGCCCGTAGATATCCTGCCCGTCGTAGAGCAGCCTGCCGGAAGTCGGCCGGTCCAGTCCCGACAATAAATGCAGCAGGGTGCTCTTTCCGCTGCCGGAAGGCCCCATGATCGACAAAAAGTCGCCCGGCCTTATCGTCAGGCTGACTTCCTGCAGGGCGGCCACCTGGCTGCTGCCGCTGCCGTATAACCTGCTTACGTTTTCTGCTTCGATCAACATAAAAAACACTCTCCTTTTGTTTACTGCGGCGCTGCCGTGAACGATCCGTCACCTGCAGCTCCTAAGGAGAGTGTAAATGCCAATTCTCAAAAAATTCTCAAAATTCTGTTATTTGATACAGATCTCCGAGACCGTATCTTCTACGCCGTTGATCTGCAGCCTGACATAAATCTTTCCGTTCTCAAATTCCTGCAGCGGATAGGATAACGGCTCGGAAAGAGCCGTAACATCAACGGACTGCGCCACATCTCCCTGTACCAGCCACAGGACAAGTGTGGCCCCCTCCGGCACCGTACCGCAGGAAATATCCGCATAAAGCAGCTGGCTGTCTGCATCCTCGATGGTCATGCTCTGCTCTTTCACGAATCCGTCGCTGGCGCTTCTGAAATCCAGTTTCCAAACGCCATCCATACAGGCGTTATAATTCATGCTGATCACTCCCGCATTCCAGATTCGCTCATTGGAAGCGATCTCTCTGTTGATCCCCTTTCCGGTAACCGCACAGACGATAAATCCTGTCAGGCAGGTCAGCATGAGCACCAGGCTCATAATACCGGCAACCATAAAATGCAAATGATGTGTTCCCTGTTTTACCATAACTCTGTTATCCTCCTTTTTGACTGGTGTTCCGCATTCTTCACAGTAGTTTGCCCGCCATGAAATCTTATGTCCACAGGCCGGGCAGGTCTCTTTTATCTCCGAACGGCGCAGAAAATAAAGCAGCAGGCCGATAAACGGCGTGGCAATAAAAACTACAACCGCCCACAGGATCGGGTCGTCGCCCCGCCTCCTGCAGTCCTGATACACCCACGCCGCAAAAAAACCGGAAGTACACAATGTGGCGGCGATAAAGCACAGCAGCAGGACAGGCAGCAGCATGGAAAGGCCGCTGAAACCATCGCTTCTTAAATAGAACAGGCAAAACCGCAGTAAAAGCAGCAGCAGGATGATACCTATACCAATATAAAGCGGGAATTTTTTGTTTTTCGTATTGTTCATGCCAATACACCTCTTTTCTCAATACGGATCGTGATGTCCTCTTTTATGTTTGTTCTTTTTACCCCTACTATGGTGATCAATATACCCGCCAGGGCAATATAGCAGCAGATCCCGGCGGCAAAGTATGACAGGTAAGTATTCTCGATCACTGTAAGAGCCAAAACGGCCAGCAGCGCAAAAGTTACCAGATTTAAAAGCATGGGCATATACCAGAGCGACAGGGTATGTGCGGCAGGCCGCTTTTGCAGGACAGCTTCCTGTTGATACAGGGCCGCTTTGAGCTTATCATTCAGTTCCGGGGTTGGTACATCGGTCATTTTCATAGAAGCCCGGATGATTTCTTCTATTTCCGTGTCAATGCGGTCATCTCTCATAACCAGCGTCCTCCAATCTTTTCTTGATCATATTTCTTCCCTTGAACAATCGACTTTTCACAGTACCAGGCGGCTTTTTTATGACAGTCGCTATCTGCTCGATGGAGCAGTCGGAAAGATAGTATAACAGCAAAGGTACCTGAAACTTTTCCGGAAGCGTCTGTATGATCTGACGTACTTCCATGATCAGCTCCTTTTGAAAATACCGCTCTTCGATATTTTCTCCGGAACGCAACACAATCTCCGCGTCATCATCGAGATTGTCACAGGGAGCAATCTGACTGCGTCTGGCCTGTTTTCTCCTGTCGCTTTTCCAGAGATTGTGCGCCAGGGAGAAGAACAGCGCTTTCGGATTTTTCTCCCAGTCAAGCGTCCACTCCGTTTCCAGCGCTTTCAGGAACGTCTGTTGATATAAGTCCTCGGCATCCGTTTTGTCCCCGCACAGCTTCAGGCAAAATCTATATATATCTGTACCGAACTCATCAATACATCTTTCTATCTCTTTTGCATTCAATGCCTCACCTCCTCTGCCTGTTCACTCTATATTCGCCATGACTTTACAGGTGGTTCATTTTTTATAGAAAAAATCATAAATAAAACCGGAAACGAAAATGCGATACTTCCACTTCCGCTCCCGGCACAGACACGCTATGCTGTTCAACCGCCTATCCCTCAATACATCACACTTGCATCAACTTCGCCGCATCTTCTGTCTGACTGAAGTTAACCCCGGACAGAGTACTTCTCTTCTGTTTCGTCCTGCGCCAGCACTTCCACCCTGCAGCTGTGTTGCTTCGTCTTCCGGCTGTAGCTGATACCCACCGCCAGAACACGCCCGGTATACTTCGTCTTCTCACCCAGCCTGCCCCGAAACTGCAGTGCATACGCCTTCTCTCTGATCTGCCGGATCGCTTCCTCCGGCGTATGGTCTGTTTTCAATTCCAGAATAATGGCATCCTCACTTTTGCATTCCGGATAAAAGATAAAATCCACATAGCCTTTTCCGGCCTTATCCTCCCGCTCTACCCGATATCTGTCCCTGGCCGCCAGATACACCAGATTCACAACCGCCGCCAGTTCCATTTCACTGTTATATGCAAAGATCGGCGATTCCGTATTATGCGCGTACTCTAAAATATCCGCCATAGTCTCCGTATCGCCTGCGATCGTCGCCGCAAGCATCTTTCTTGACACACCGGCAAGCTCATAGATATATCCCAGAGACCTTTCCTTCTTCATCATCGAGGCAAAGCTGTCTTTTACCTCTTTATTCGGAATCGACACACAGCCGCGATCGTAAGTCAACAGGCCGTAAACCACCATCGCCGAATAGATCTCATCCTTCGTTTCCAACTGCATTCCTGTTGCTGCATATTCCTGCACATCCGCCGTGATCCTTCCGCCTGCAAACAGGATTGCCAGTTCGTCCTGCACGGCCGCAATATTATATTTAACATATTGAAACACCGAGTCATATGTCCCGGAACTGGTCCAGTAATTCGCCAGCTGATTGTCTGATAATGCCGTCACGATCGACCGTGGATTATACATCCGCTCACCGGCTGCCGTATAATATCCGTCATACCAGATACGCAGATCCTCCCGCGTGATCCTGGGGTCCGGGGTCATTTCCTGATATTTTTTAAAAAGTGCATCCACCTCAGCATCTGAAAAGCCAAAATATTCGCCGAACCTTACCTTTGCCGTCATACTGTATTCCAAAAACATATTTAACTCTGACCCGTCAGAATATTTGGCAATCGGCAAAATCCCTGTCATATAAGCCAGCCCAGTATAAACCTGATCTTTCAGAAGGTTCTTCAAGAACAGAAGGTATGCTTTCCGCTCCTCTTCTGTGATAAATGGCATATGGAATACCGCATCCCACTCATCCATGATAAATACAAATTTCTCTCCCGTCTGTCTGTACACATCCGACAAAATATCCCAGACCGACCTGTCCGCATCTTCAACCGCCCCGGCATACGCCTTAAGCAGATCCTTTCTGATTCCCTCTGAAATACGGTCCTGATATGCCTGATATGTGCGGCAGTTCTCCGGAATTTTACTGAGATCAATATAAATGACATTGTACTTGTTCAGATGCTCCCGATACAGATCCGTCCCGGCAATCGCCAGATCATCGAAGATTTCTCCGGCATCCGCATACCGCCCCAGATAAGCGCCCAGCATATGTGTCATCACCGACTTCCCGAAACGCCGCGGTCTCGTAATACAGATATATTTCTGCCGGTCTTCCACCACCATCTTCAGAACTTCTCCGATCAGCCTTGTCTTATCCACAAAGAATCTGCCGGCTTTAATGTCCCTGTAGGCCTCGTACGGTATAAAACTATTGAGAAACATTCCCATTCGCAGACACTCCCTTCTCTGCACTCCCCGGCAACTTTCTTTCACTTCCCGGAAGCTTTCCTTCGCTCCCCGTCAACTTTCCTTCACTTCCCGGAAGTTCTCCTGCCTTCTCCTGCAACTTCGATCCTGTCTTTCAGTGATTCTTACTGTATCATTTACTATAACTATAGCACGAACGGGGAACTCTTGAAAAGACGGATTCTTTTTAGAATCAGCTTCCCTCTTCAAACACCGCCGTGATCTGCGCACCGCCGCCATCCCCTTTTGCCCTGTTTTCCAGCCGCAGTCCTCCGCCATGCTTCCCGCAAAGCACCTGACTGCTGTACAGTCCCATGCCGAAATGCGCCGCATCCTCCGAAGCCTTCCCGAACGGTTTCGGACCGTCTCTTAGAAGCGCTGCCGGATATCCCGGACCGTCGTCCTCAACGGAAAGTGTTAGAAAGCCGCCTTCCTGCCGCAGACAGACACGCACCTCCTGCCGTGCAAATCGTACCGCATTCCCGATCAGGTTCTCCGCCACAGTGAGGAAAATGCCGTGATCTATACATACCCTGTCCACGCACTGTTCTTCGACAGACACCCGGACAGACGGCCTGCGCGGCGCCGCAAGCAGCTTTGCCGTCTCCTCCAGTTCCTGACGCAATAACGCACTGTCCACGGCTTTCCGGCAGACCGGCATCTGTTCCAGCCTCTGGATGCTGCTCATGGCCTCCACGTACTGTTCTATACGCAGCGTGTATGTTTCCAGGCGCTTAAGCGCCTGCTCCTGTTCCACGGCATTCTCACCGCCCCGGCGCAGCTGCTTCACCGTCCCCTTCAAAACCGTCACCGGATTGCGCAGATCATGCGCAAAGGCCGCATTCAGCCGCCTGCGTTCCTCCGCCTGCCGCCACAGTTCCTGATTGGACTTCTGCAGCTCTCCCCGCATGGTCTCAAAAGCCGCACAGATTCCGCCCAGCTCATCCGCCGAAACCACCGGGATCGAGAAGTCCAGATCCTGCATCCGGATCCGCTCCGTTCCTTCTTTTAAGATTCTAATCGGCTCTTTCAGTTTCCAGCGGTAGAAAAGCACTCCGGCTATTCCCAGCCCGCTTACTGGAAACAGCAGCACCGTCAGGGTCTGCCCCCACCTCAGCATCCTGAGAATATGCATCTGCTCCGGCGACGGTTCCTCCAACTCCGTCACCACACCGTCATAACTGATCGCTATCCCCCCTTGTGGAATCCTCCTGCCGATTCTGCCGCATGTAGAATAGATCGCTGCCGTCAACAGCAATGCCGCTGCCAGACAGCCTGCCGACAACAGAAAAAAAGACCGCCGCAGTCCCATATTTCTTAACCGTTCCATTTGTACCCACACCCCCAGACCGTCTCAATATAGCCGTGCAGCGTATGCAAACCAAGTTTCGCCCGGATCTTCCGGATATGTTCCATCACCACATCGCTGCTGCCGTCTCCCTCCAGCCCCCAGACCGCCTCATAGATCCGCTCTCTGTCGAAGACCTGTCCCGCATGAAGGGACAGCAGCTCCAAAATATCAAACTCCCGTCTGGAAAAGGTGATCTCCTCCCCACAGACAGTCACCGTCCGGGCGGAATAATCCACGGACAGCTCCCCGAAAAACCGCACCGTGGCGCTGTGCTGCCTGCGCTGTTCCCGCCGCAGATGGGCCGCCACCCTGGCGCCCAGCTCATCCAGATCAAAAGGCTTCACGATGTAGTCGTCCGCCCCGGCGCCAAATCCCCCGATCTTGTCGGCGGCCTCCAGGCGGGCCGTAAGAAACAGAATCGGACAGGTGACATACGCCCGGATCTTCCGGCACACCGCCAGACCGTCCATCCCCGGCATGTTGATATCCAGCAGAATCAGATCCGGCACGGCCGCCACCTTCCGCAGTGCCTCATCACCGCTGTACGCCGTCAATACCTCATACTGCGGCTCAAAATAACTTTTCAACATATCCACGATCCCCGGCTCATCATCTACGATCAGCAGTTTCTGTCTCATCCGCTGTTTCCTCCTGTCTTTTCTGCACACACTGTATTCTATTATGAACGATATATCTCAAAAAAGTCTCAAGAATCCTGTTTTTCTCCCGAATCCGGACAACAGATGAGCCTGCCGGAATCCAGCAGGCTCATCTTAGTACCGGTCGTTATGCATTCCTCGTCGCCACCACATCCACGCCGGTTCCGGCCACATCCGCCAGGATCACATCCCCGATATGCACCGGCGCTTTCACGGTAACGCCTTTCAGTGCCTTGACACAGTCAAAAATCTTCTCCTTGGGTATGTCCTCTTTTGTCTTCACAGAAATCATCTCCACGAAGCCGCCCTCCACCTTCACCGTGGATGTGACGATCCGGGTCGGGTTGGTGACCTCTTTTCTGGCATAGGCATCTCCCCGCGGACAGGTATTGCCGGTCACGCTCACGATCTTATCCTCATCCATCTCCACCGTCACCGGGCAGCCCATGGGACAGCCGATACAGATCAATTCTCTTTTTTCCATAGTCGTTATATCTCCTCCAGCTTCACCGTGATCGTCTTAAGATCCGGATGCTTTAACAGCTCTTCTTTCCTGAGCTTCACATCCTCCATCTCCCCCGGCGCCATGACCGGACGCTTCCTGTGCAGGATCCGTTCCTCATCCAGATACACACTCATAAAACAGTTCTTATACACACCGCCGACTCTGAAACGCACAGTCTGAATATCCTCCATACGCTCCACATGAATTCTGGACGGCACCGTGTAACGCACACCGTCCACCGCACGGATTTCCACCGCCTGGCTCACGCCCTGTGCCGCCACATCTGCATCCTGCTTCGCACTGCTTTGCGTCTCTTCCGCTACGTTCGCCTGCTCTCCGGACTGTTCTTTTGCTTCATCAGCTTCATCGGCAGCTGCCTGCATTTTTACCCGCTTTTCTGCTTCCTGTACGTAGCGGGCAGCATTCCTGCCGGCCGCGGCAGCTTCTTCCGAGACAAAATCCACCAGATCATGCACATGCAGCACATTTCCGCAGGCAAACACGCCCTCTATGTTCGTCTCCAGACTCTCGTTGACCACCGGACCGGACGTCACCCTGCTGAGCTCCACGCCCATGCCGCTTGACAGCTCATTCTCCGGAATCAGCCCTACCGACAACAGCAGCGTATCACATGCATAGTCTTCTTCCGTTCCCGGAATCGGTCTGTTCTTCTCATCCACCTGCGCCAGCGTGACACCTTCCACCCGTTCTCTGCCGCGTATCTCCACCACCGTGTGACTTAATTTCAACGGAATTCCGTAGTCGTCCAGGCACTGCACGATGTTCCGCTTCAGACCGCCGGAATAGGGCATCAATTCCGCCACCACCTGCACCTGCGCTCCTTCCAGCGTCATGCGTCTGGCCATGATCAGGCCGATGTCACCGGATCCCAGGATGACCACCTTGCGCCCCGGCAGAAAGCCTTCCATATTGACAAGCCTCTGTGCCGTCCCCGCGGAAAAAATACCCGCCGGACGATAGCCCGGAATATTCAGCGCCCCTCTCGAACGCTCCCTGCAGCCCATCGCCAGAATGACCGCCCCGGCCTTGATCTCAAACAGCCCGTCCGTACTGTTCATCGCCGTGACTACCTTATCCTGACTGATATCCATCACCATGGTATGCAGCCTGTATTCAATCTGCAGCTCTTCCACCTGCTCGATAAACCTGCCCGCATACTCCGGTCCCGTCAATTCCTCCTTGAACGTATGCAGGCCGAATCCGTTATGGATACACTGATTCAAGATACCGCCCAGCTCCTTATCCCGCTCCAGGATCAATATGCTCTCTATTCCGCTTTTCCTCGCGGAGACCGCCGCCGACAACCCCGCCGGCCCGCCACCGATAATTACAATATCATATGTTTTCACGCGCTATTTCCTCGTTTTCTATCTTCATTTTATAACAATCAATTTGTGAATAGCAAAGAAACCTACAGCGAATCCTTATTTACCCCAACCACAATCCTGGATTCACCGCCCGCCTTCGTAATGTCACTGATATCCTTCCCGCACTCTCTCGCCAGAATCTCCATCACTCTCGGGGAACAGAACCCTGCCTGACAGCGTCCCATCCCGGCTCTCGTCCTGCGCTTCACGCCGTCCAGAGACTTCGCCCCCAGCGGTCTTGTGATGGCATCTATGATCTCCCCCTCCGTCACCATCTCACAGCGGCAGATGATATTGCCATAGGCCGGATTGTCTCTGATCAGCTGCCTGCGCTCCTCCACAGGCAGTTCCTGCGGTTTCAGGATTCCTTTTCTTGTCCCGTCAAATGAAGGGTTTTCTTCCAACTGCAGGATTTCCCGCACGATGCCGGCCACCATCACGCCGATCGCCGGACTGGCCGTCAGCCCCGGCGATTCTATGCCGGCGCAGTCCACGAATCCGGCCGCTCCTTCCACTTCCCCGATGATAAATTCGTGATTCTCCTCATGGGCACGCAGTCCGGCAAAAGAAGTGATCACGGACCGCATGGGCAGATTCTTTACGTTCTCGCCGGCTTTCTCGATCACCTGATCCAGCCCTTCTCTGGTGGTGTTGCTTCCCTCTTTGTTCTCTGTATCCACGGCAGTCGGTCCTACCAGCAGATTCCCGTGCACCGTCGGCGTCACCAGAATGCCTTTGCCGTACTTGCCCGGCAGGGCAAAGATCACTCTCGCTACATGGCTGCCCGCCGATTTGTCCAACAGACAGTAATCCCCTCTGCGCGGCGTGATCCTGATCTTCTGTTCGCTGACCATGTTGTGGATCACATCCGCGTAGACACCGGCCGCATTGACTACGCACTTCGCCTCGAACTGCCCCTGATTCGTCTCGAGCAGCCAGCCTTTTTCTGTCTTCTTAACACGCTGTACTTCGGTATCAAACCGAAACTCCACCCCGTTGACCGCCGCATTCTCCGCAAACGCGATATTCATGCCAAATGGACAGACGATCCCTGCCGTGGGAGCATACAAGGCTGCCACCGCATCGTCCGAAATATTCGGTTCCATCTGCCGCAGCTCTTCTTTCTCCACTATGCGCAGTCCCGTTACGCCATTGGCTGTGCCTCTGTCATAGAGCGCCTGCAGATTCGGCAGATCTTCCGCATCCCGGCAGATCACCAGCGAGCCGATCCTTTGGAATTCGAAATCCAGCTCCTTTGACAGCTGTTCCATCATCTGATTGCCCTGCACGTTCAGTTTCGCCATCAGGGAACCCGTGGGGGCGTCGTAACCGGCATGTGCGATCGCGCTGTTTGCCTTCGACGTACCGCAGCATACGTCTTCCGCCTTTTCCAGCACACATACCCGTGCCCTGTATCGGGAAAGCTCCCGCGCCGCGGCACAGCCGGACACACCGGCGCCGATAATGATTACGTCATACATATCTCTCTTAGCTCCAATCTGTCTTATTATTCACCTGCCATATCAGAAAAGCAGGTCATCTTTTCCTCCATTCCGAAGCGTCACAAATTTCTGGTTGGATCATCGCTCATCAGAGAATTTATTCAACTTTCTCCCAGCCATAGGCGCATTTGACGGCCCTGCTCCAGCCCTTCACCATAGCCTGCCGCTCTTCTTCCGGAATCTCCGGCACGAACTCCCTGTCAATGGCCCAGTTCTTCACCACATCTTCCTTGTCCGCCCAGTAGCCCACTGCCAGCCCGGCCAGATAAGCCGCTCCCATGGCCGTAGTCTCCACACACTTCGGGCGGTTCACCGGCGCGCCGCTGATGTTCGCCTGCTGCTGCATCAGGAAATTATTGGCGCTGGCTCCGCCGTCCACCTTAAGCGCCGACAGCTTGATGGCAGAATCCGCCTCCATCGCCGCCAGCACGTCATTGACCTGATAAGCCAGCGAATCCAGTGTGGCCCTGATGATATGATATTTGTTGACACCGCGGGTGATACCCACGATCGTTCCTCTGGCATATTGGTCCCAGTGCGGCGCACCCAGCCCCGTAAAGGCAGGCACCACATAACAGCCGTTCGTATCCGTCACCTTCTTCGCCATATACTCCGAATCCTGGGCCGAATCGATCAGGCGCATCTCGTCCCGCAGCCACTGGATGGCCGCCCCCGCCACGAAGATGGAACCTTCCAGCGCATACGTGACCTTGCCGTCCAGCCCCCAGGCGATGGTCGTCACCAGACCATTGCGGGAAAAGACCGGCTTTTCCCCCGTATTCATCAGCAGGAAACATCCCGTCCCGTAAGTATTCTTCGCCTCGCCCGGCTTAAAACAGGTCTGACCGAACAACGCCGCCTGCTGGTCTCCCGCCGCACCGCCGATGGGAATCGGCCCGCCGAAAAAGCCCGGGTCCGCCTCGCCGTAAATGCAGCTGGAAGGTTTCACCTCCGGCAGCATAATTTTCGGAATCTGTAACTCCTGCAGGATCTCGTCGTCCCACTCTAATGTATTGATATTAAAAAGCATGGTGCGGGAGGCATTGGAATAATCCGTCACATGTACGCCGCCCTTCGTCAGCTTCCAGATCAGCCACGTCTCCACCGTGCCGAACAGCAGCTCTCCGGCCTCCGCCTTCTCTCTGGCACCCTCCACATTGTCCAGGATCCATTTGATCTTCGTCGCCGAGAAATAGGCGTCAATGACAAGCCCCGTCTTTTCCCTGAATTTATCCGTCAGTCCCTTCTCTTTGAGGCTGTCTGCATACTCTGATGTGCGGCGGCACTGCCACACGATGGCATTGTGAATCGGGCTTCCCGTCTTCTTATCCCATACCACCACCGTTTCCCGCTGGTTCGTGATTCCGATCGCCGCAATATCCGCCGCCGTGGCATTGATGTTCGCCATCGCCTGTCCCGCCACCTCGTACTGTGTCGACCAGATCTCATCCGCGTCATGCTCCACCCAGCCCGGTTTCGGAAAATACTGCGTAAACTCCTTCTGCGCCACGCTGCACATATCCCCCTGTTCATTAAACAGGATACATCGGTTGCTGGTGGTCCCCGCATCCAGTGCCATTATGTATTTTGCCATACTGTCCCTCCTTAAGAAATTTTGTCCGAAGTATTCTTTCTGAAAATTTGCCCCACACCACTACTATAATGCCTTTTCTCTATATTCTCAATGGAATTTTACTGAAAATTTTTACAATTTTATCCTACAAAAGCCAAACAATCCTCACCTGTATTCCCCGAAATCCAACACCAGATCCTCGTAAATCCCTGCCTTAACCTTTGCGGAAAAGGAATGCAGCACAGGTCCTTCCTCCTTCTCCAGCCCATACACTGTGACGCTCTTCTGCACCGGATCGACGATCCAGTACTCCCGAACCCCTGCCGTCTCATATAAGTTGAGTTTCTTCACATAGTCCATATATTTGCTGGACGGTGAAACGATCTCTATGATCCAGTCCGGCGCTCCATGGCAACCCTTCTCGTCCAGCCTGCTTTCATCACAGATCACGGAAATATCCGGCTCCACATAATTGCGGTCATCGTCCAGTATATAGACTGCAAAAGGAGCCGGCAGCACGCGGCACTTTCCACCATGTTCCATAATATACATCCCAATCTTAATGGTAAACCAGCTGAGCATGTCCTGATGGGTCAGCGTCGGCGAAGCCATCATATACATCTTGCCATCGATCAATTCCGCCCGCTCCCCTTCCGGAAGCCTTTCAATATCCTCCACTGTATAACTTTTCTTTCCACCCGCTGTCATAAACAGTTCATTTCCTCCAATCAAAACATGCTCCATAAAATTCTCCTTCCTGTTCCGGCAGAGAATTTCTATTGTCATCCTGTTCTTTCTGACAACAGTTCCTGCCGCTGTTCAATTATGGTTATGAGTAAAGCGGCAGAAACTGCCAGAATGTGCGAACGCACGTTTCATCGATTACTCTTGTTGAAATTATCATACACCTGCACGGTCAGGCCGTCAAGGAAAACTTACTGTACTTCTTTCCCTTCAATAAACACATGTCTGACCTTCGTTGACACCTCAAAAGGACAGCCGTCCGTGATGACCAGATCCGCATCCTTGCCGACTTCAATCGAGCCTACCCGGTCCGCGATCCCCGCATGTCTGGCCGGGTTGATGGTGATCGCCTGCAGCGCCGCAAAGGGATCCATGCCCGCCTGCACCGCCAGTCCCGCGCACAACGGAAGATATTCCTGCGGAATCACCGGCGAGTCTGTGATGATGGAAACCTGACAGCCGGCAGCCGCCAGCACACCCGGCGTCGTCCAGCTTTTGTTGCGAAGTTCGTATTTGGAAGCGCTGGTGAGCGTCGGTCCTACCGCCAGCGACACGTTCTCCTTCGCCAGCTCTTCCACGATCAGATGCCCTTCCGTCACATGCTCCAGCGTGATCTTTACACCGAACTCTCTGGCAATACGAAGAGCCGTGAAAATATCCTCCGCCGCATGGGCATGGGCTTTTAACGGCATCTCTCCTTTGATCACCGGGATCAGGGCTTCCAGCTTCATGTCAAAAGCCGGCTTCTTCGTCGGATCGTCGCCTGCAGCCTCTTTTTTCTCCAGATATTCCCTTGTCTTGAACAGCGTCTCCCGAAGCAGGGCTGCCGTGCTCATGCGGCTGGAATCTTTCTTCTCCCGGTAAACTCTCTTGGGATTCTCACCAAAGGCACACTTCATGGCCACGTTGTCACGCACCACCATGTCCTCCACTCTTCTGCCCACCGTCTTGATGGTGACGAAGGTGCCGCCCAGCACATTGGCGCTGCCCGGTCCCACGCAGACACAGGTCACACCGGCCTCCGCCGCCTTGGGAAATGCGGCGTCCATGGGCTTCACACCGTCGATGCCCCGCAGCTGGGGACTGACGATATCATTCAGCTCGTTGTAATCCATCCCCTCATAACCGATTCCATAACCGTCCAGCCCAATGTGCCCGTGAGCCTCCACGAAACCGGGATACACATGAAGCCCCTCTGCCTCTACGATCTGCACGCCTTCTTCTGTCTCCAGATGTTCGCCGATCGCTTTGATCCTGCCATCCTCCACCAGAATGTCAGCCTGATAGGCCTCCTCATGAATGGCGTCGTGGACCATTCCATTTTTCACACACAACATAGTCTTACCCTCCTGATCTGTTGATCGCCGCCTGACTGTATGTACAGCCTGCCGGCAGCTCTGTTTCGATTATAGCAAACTTCTGGATACTTATGCAATCCGTCATTCCTGTTCTTTTCTCACTGCTCTTCCTGTTCCCCGGGCATAACATCCTCCAGATCCTCCCGCCTCGTAAACCGCCGAAACGCCCGCAGAAACAATCCGGAACAAAGATAACCGACCAGCCCGAATCCGATCAGGAACCAGAAGGCAAAGGCATACAGCAGATGCAGCAGACTCTCGATACTGATCAAAAAGCCGGCTCCCATCAACAGCAGCATCACAATCGTATAGGGAAAACAGAGCATGCTGATGACAAAGGCCTTCGACACGGTATCTTTCAGATCATTGTCAAACCGTGCAAGCATCGCCAGACTGTACAACACCGTCGCAGAGAGCAGAAAGATCACCGCGCCCAGCAGTATCATGACCGCCTTCTTCTGCGGAAATGCTGTATTGAACACTGCATTGAAATTCAGGACGCAGCCCGCCAGAAACACCAGATAAAGAAGCCAGATCACCGTACTCTTCCAAAAGTTTCCGGCAAAAGCGCGGAAGTAATCTCTGACCAGCCCGTTATCCTTCTTCTCCCGCAATTTAAAAAAGACAGCGTTCATCGCCGTCACGGAGGCCCCCGCTGTGACGACCGGCACGGCGGTGAGCAGAAACAACAGATTTACACACACCAGATCACCCAGAAAGCCCATAAATCGCCACAAAGGTGAATTGATATCCAGAATCAATTTACGCATTTTTCCCTCCATTCCAAAGCACTTTGCACTGAGGACCAATCTTCCCTCCATTCCGAAGCGCGGACGCGCCTGATGCGCGCATCCGCCGCCCCGTCAGTTTATAAAAATGTATTTCCTTACTCTGCCAGTAGGCCCTTTTCATAGATCCTGACTGCAATATATTCCCTGCCCGGCAGTTCCACCTTGAATTTCCCGCGGAAGGTGCCGCTTTTTGTGATCGTCATATTCCAGGTATCGAGGACTTCCGCCACATACTCTTTCTCATCGTCAAAGTAATACTCTTTGAAGCCCGGACGGCGATATCCATAATAATAGAGATAATACGGTACGGGAATCAGGCTGTCCACCGTTCCGGCCAGATCTTCCCCGAAGGGATTCGGTACATAAGGTTTCAGGCCGGGTCCCGGCGTCTCCTGCAGGATCTGCAGCAGGAACCTAAACCGCTCCGGGCTGGTTCCCTTCAGCACACCGCCGTGTGACCACCAGAGGATATGATCCTCTGCCAGATAAGTCTCCCCATGTCCCGGATAGCCGCCGCGGACTGCTCCTTCCCAGAATCTCCTGGTCATCTCCTCTCCGCTGATATTGCCCCAGTTGTGCTGGATATTTCCCTCATACACGATCTCGTCCAGCACCACCGGCTTCTGATAGCGTTCCCGCCACTCCTGCACCCGCTCACCGGACAGATACGGATCGATCCGCTGCACCGAACAGTGCGTGATCCACGGCCTTGTGTAGTCGTACATCTGCTTACAGTTGTGAATGGAACGCAGATGGCCGTACACATCCTTCTCACAGATGATCGCCGCATACCGCTCCCAGTCCGCCAGTGATTTCTGCGGCATCAAGTCATATTCATTGGCCAGCGACCACCACACATTCCGGTAGGCCGCAAATCTCGCGATCACATACTTCCAGTACAGATCGTCCTCCTCCTTCGACATCAGGGAGAATCCCCATCTGTCGTAGGGATGCATCACGATCAGGTCTGCCTCGATCCCAAGCTCCATCAGATCCTTGATCCTTCTCTCCAAATGGGCGAAGTGCTTCGGATTGAACCGCCTGTAATCCCAGTCATTGCCCGGCGCGCATCCATTATAGGCGTGGAAATTCTCCGGCGTCAGCACCGAGCTGTCGCAGGGCGTACCCTCATATGGATAACTGTAAGGCTCCCGCAGATTGTAGTCATAATGTTTCGGGAAGATGCAAAAACGGATCTTGTTAAAAGCGCTGTCCTTTAACGTCGCCAGCGTCTGCTCCTGCAGCTCTTCCCGTTGCAGCGCCCACACATAGCAGGTGGTGCCGATGGAATAATAGGGCGTCCCGTCCTCGTATGCAAAATGAAAAACATGGCTCACCCGCACCGGTCCATGGTTCCCCTCTCCCGCCGGCGTCACCATAAAGCGCCCTTCCACGGCATCCCCGTCCCGGAAAGACCCGTATATCTTATAGGTATATTCTCCTGTAAAAGAAGGCATGAACCGCACTCTGTAAACACCTTCCCCGTCATAGAAACCGTCCACACATTTATGCTCACAATCTCCCTGAAACGCTCCTTTGATCTCATAATCCGTGAAGGGATTGCCCGCCGTCTTCCCCTCTAGGGCAATCTCAAAGACGCCCCACCTCTCAACACTATCCGTCACCGCAATACAAGTACTCATAAAACACCTCCTGTTTTGTTATGTAAATCTTTTTCAGCACCCGTCACAGAAACTGTCCACATACTTATGTTCACAATCTTTCTGCAACCTCCGTGTCAAAACCATCCCCGGCGCACGCAGGCACCGTGCAGGCTTCGTACAGGCTCTGTTACGACTTCACCGCGCCCGCCATACCTTCCACAAAATACCGCTGGAAGATCAGATAGACCGCCATGACAGGGATCACCGAGACCAAAACCCCGGCGCACAGATAGCCGTAATCCGTTCCGTGTTCTCCAACGAAAGTCATCAGGCCCACCGGCACCGTCTTCAACTTGTTGTCGTTGATGATGACTGTCGCCAGCAGGTACTCATTCCAGGTCGCCAGGAAGTCCGTGATCAGCAAGGTCGCCACCGCCGGTTTTGCCACCGGAAAGATGATATTGATAAAGGTTCTCCATTTGCTGGCGCCGTCGATATAAGC
>ERZ808037.437-NODE-437-length-39190-cov-36.923350_pt1 | contig 39190 bp, 34 predicted proteins | sample MGYA00380190_ERZ808037 | MGnify/ENA primary metagenome ERZ808037 (study PRJEB31490, sample SAMN06133399) | mouse gut metagenome | isolation source: J9 | host: mice | place: China: Chengdu | collected 2015-05 ...
ATTAAATTACTAAAAATTAGCGATATGTGCAACTTTTTCATTTATAAATATTTGGATTCTTAATTCAACCAACGAGTAAACATAATCTGCATTTACAGATATAACACGCCAGATCAAAAATAAGCCTAAACTTCCACACAGGAAAAAACAAAAGCATAAAAAGGACGCGGGAAACAGCCCGGCAGAGTCACACTCCATCGCCGGCAGCTTCCCGCGCATTTACATTGCAGATATACTGTCTATGATCAATAAGCGAACATAGGATAGTCAGCCATAGTGGCATTTACCTTAGTGCGCACGGCTGCGATAGTATCGGCATCGGCAGGAGCGCGGAGCACAGTATCGATCATCTCAGCTATGTCACCCATGAGGGCTTCCTTCGCGCCGCGTGTGGTGATAGCCGGAGTGCCGAGACGTATACCCGACGTCTGGAAAGGCGAACGGCTGTCAAACGGCACCATATTCTTATTGGCTGTGATATCAGCTTCCACAAGAGCCTTCTCAGCGACCTTACCAGTAAGATCGGGGAACTTGGAACGCAGGTCCACAAGTATACAATGGTTGTCAGTACCGCCCGACACAATATTGTAGCCCATAGACATGAGTGCCGACGCGAGAGCTGCAGCATTCTTCTTCACCTGCATCTGATACTCTTTGAACTCCGGCTGCAGAGCCTCGCCGAATGCCACGGCCTTGGCTGCTATCACATGCTCAAGCGGACCGCCCTGCACTCCGGGGAATACAGCCGAGTCAAGCAGCGACGACATCATCCTCACCACACCCTTCGGAGTAGTCTTCCCCCAGGGATTCTCGAAGTCCTTGCCCATCATTATCACGCCGCCACGCGGACCGCGGAGAGTCTTGTGGGTAGTCGATGTGACGATATGGGCATATTTGACAGGATTGTCCAGAAGACCGGCAGCGATAAGACCGGCAGGGTGAGCCATGTCGACCATAAAGATAGCTCCGATCTCATCGGCGAGACGGCGCATGCGGGCATAATCCCATTCACGGCTGTACGCGCTCGCGCCGCCCACTATCAGACGTGGACGCTCCCTTCTGGCCACTTCCTCCATCTGCTCGTAGTCAACACGGCCGGTCTCGGCGTCCACATTGTACTCAAGTGCATGGAACATCAGGCCCGAGAAATTCACGGGGCTGCCATGGCTCAGATGTCCGCCATGGCTCAGGTTCAGGCCAAGGAACTTGTCACCCGGCTTAAGGCATGCCATGAATACTGCCATATTGGCCTGGGCTCCGGAATGAGGCTGCACATTGGCCCACTCCGCGCCAAAGAGCTCCTTAAGACGCTCTATAGCCAGAGTCTCAGCCTCGTCAACCACCTCACAGCCGCCATAATAGCGGTGTCCGGGATAACCTTCGGCATACTTGTTGGTGAGGCACGATCCCATTGCCTGCATCACCTGGTCACTTACGAAATTCTCCGACGCTATCAGCTCGATACCTTTCTTCTGCCGCTGATGTTCGCGTTCGATAATATCGAAAATGGCGTTGTCTCTTGTCATACTGTGTATTTATTTTAATTAAGGGTTATTTCTTCTTTACTGACCATCCGAAGCGTCCTATAGGCGCGCCCTGTTCGAAATACTGTCCGTGGGAATAATTGAGCAGCCCGGCCGACGCGAGGTCAAACGCACCGGTGTCAGGATCCATGAGGCTTTCGTCGGCAAGCACATTGAGCACATCGGCCACAAACATGTCATGGCTTCCGAGATGTACAACTTCCTTCACCCTGCACTCTATCGACAGCGGCGATTCAGCTATCGACGGACACCCTACCTTTATTCCGGGCTCAGGTGTAAGACCGGTCTCCTTCCATTTGTCATATTCCGCTCCCGACCTGACTCCGGCCCAGTCCGTGGCACGCGCCATGGCTGAAGTGGTCAGATTGATGGTAAACTCCATCCTCTCCTTGATGAGTGAGTAAGAATGACGCTCCGGACGCACGGATATGTAGCACATAGGAGGATTGGTGCACAGAGTTCCCGTCCAAGCCACCGTGAGAATATTGCTGCGCTCCATAGTGCCGCAGCTCACCAGCACAGCCGGCAGCGGGTAAATCATGGTGCCGGGTTTCCAGGATACCTTCATAAATCAGGACTTTATCCGTTATATCTGTATTATCTGCGCTTCGGCACTCTTCACGGTATGCGAGCAATAGTGACACGATATCGTCACGTCATCCCTGTCCACGACATGAAAACAGGTGCGCATCGGCTCATTGTTGGTGATACACTTCGGATTGCCGCACTTCACGAGCCCGAGGATGGTATCCGGAAGAGTCACCGGAAACTTCTCCACCACCTCGTAGTCCCTTATGATATTCACTACAGCCGACGGCGCGATGAGTGCTATGCGGTTGAGCGTCGTCTCCGGAAAATACACATCGGCAACCTTGATGATCCCCTTGTGTCCGAGCTTTTTGCTCTCAAGATTATTGCCTATCGTCACTGCCGACTTCACCTTCTCGATACCTAATATTTTCACAGCCTTGAACAGGACTTCCGAAGGGATATGGTCTATCACCGTGCCGTTGCGCAAAGCCGCCACAGCGAGTTCGGCCTTGGATATACTCGTCATTGGATTATCGTTTTAGATGGTCGTGTTTAATCGTTAACTTCGATTCCGAGCGAACGGCATATTATGGCCTGGCGGGCATAAAGCCCGTTGCGCGCCTGCTCGAAATAATAAGCCTTGGGATTGTCGTCCACATCCTGTGCTATCTCATTGACACGAGGGAGGGGATGCAGTATGCGCAGATTGTCGCGGGCATCGGCAAGCATGGCATTGTTGAGATTGTACAGATCCTTGACCCGTTCATACTCCATTATATCGGCAAACCTCTCCCTCTGCACACGGGTCATATATATTATGTCGCTCGTATTTATTACTTCCGGCGAGAAGTCAGTATGATCAGTGTACTTTATACCGTTATCACGGCAGAATGCTTTATACTCCTCAGGCATGTCAAGCTCCTTGCAGGCCACAAAGCGGAATGTGGGATTGAAGTATTTCATAGCCATTATGAGCGAATGCACAGTGCGGCCGTACTTGAGGTCACCGACAAGAGTGATAGTCAGATTCTCGAGCGTGCCCTGGGTCTTGTATATCGAATACAGGTCAAGCATGGTCTGCGACGGATGCTGGTGCGCGCCGTCGCCTGCATTTATTATGGGGACATCCGTCACCTCGGTGGCATAAAGGGCAGCCCCCTCAAGAAAGTGGCGCATCACTATAAGATCAGCATAATTGCTCACCATCTTTATGGTATCCTTCAGGGTCTCCCCCTTTGACGTCGATGTGTTGGAGGCATCGGAAAATCCTATCACACGGCCGCCAAGACGGTTGACTGCCGTCTCAAAGCTCAGACGCGTGCGGGTCGACGGCTCGAAAAAGAGTGTCGCCACCACCTTGCCTTCGAGCAGACGGCGGTTGGGCCTGGCCTCAAACTTTCTAGCCGTCTCGAGCAGACTGAGTATCTCATCGCGACTTAAATCGCTGATTGACACAAGACTTTTTGTATTCATTGCAGTGAAATGTGAGGTACACTTGAGTACCATGCAAAGGTAAACAGAAATTTCAATTTTCGCAAGCAAGTTGACGCTTCATTTCACGCAATAGTTTTGTGGTGCGTCTATTGACCGCCACACCGGCAAGGCACCCCACTGCAAGACCGGCAATACACCCCGGCAGCACATATGCTCCATACGTGTCGGTAAACTCCATGGCCATGTACACCATCAGAGGCACCATCAGCGCAAGGCCTACCATACGGCGCACACGCCTAAACGACTCAAGACGGCACACATCCCTGATAGAATCGACCATTGTGGCATTGGACGGATCCATGCCTGACAGCATACGGTACTGCACGGCATGCAGCAAGCCCATGACTATGAAAAAAGCCGACACGGCCACAGCCAGCACCTCATGGTCAGGAGCAAGAGGTATCATGCACAGCACTCCGGCGACACAGCCGCCTATAAGGCGTAGGCTTATGCGCCTGAGCCGGCCACGGAGCGTGCGCACACCATGTCCTGAAGCCACTTTGCGCTCAACCTTCAGGGTTTCATCCCCGCAGGGAGGCACATCTATTGATTTCCATTCGTCTCGCAGATTATCTATATCCATTGTCGTCATTCCTCCTTGTTTCGTTCGCTCAGTTTCTGTTTGATCCGGTGAAGCCTGGTTGCCACCGTATTGCGCTGAAGCCCTGTCAGCTCCGATATCTCGTCATAGCTCTTCTCGTCAAGCCACATGAGTATGATCGCCTTGTCCATCTTGTCCAGACAAGAGATCAGCCTGTACATATGCCTTAGTCTCTGTCCGCGCTCACTGTCCTCGCATTGAAAGTCCGACACGGCATCCAGCGTCACTCTGCCGTGGCCGTGTTTCGCATTATGGCGTATATAAGTGACACATGTATTGAAAGCCACCCTGTATATCCATGTCGACAGACGCGAGTCGCCGCGGTAGCTTCCCAGGCCCTGCCACAGATTGGCAAGCACCTCCTGATACAGATCATCAAGTTCAGAGGCATCCGAGGCATACATATAGCACACCTTATAGATCATCTGGCGGTTGTCGTTGACAATCGCCATGAAACGGGACTCTTTTTCACAGGGCTCTGACATATATTCAATCTGACGCGAAATTACAGCAAAAGTTTCAGTACATACGGAACTTTTTCATTAATTTCGCGTCAGATTGAATAAAAAGCTTTATAAATGGACATATTACAGGTCGAGAATGTAAGCAAATCCTACTCCTCCCACCTCGCACTCGACGATGTGAGCATCAATGTCCCTGAAGGGAAAGTCTACGGGCTTCTCGGCCCCAACGGAGCCGGGAAAACCACTCTCATCCGCATAATCAACCACATCACGGCCCCTGACAAAGGGCACGTATCATTCAACGGGCACACCCTCTCTGCTGCCGATGTCACTTCCATCGGCTACCTGCCCGAAGAGCGCGGCCTGTATAAAAAGATGAAAGTCGGGGAACAGGCAATGTTCTTCGCCCGGCTGAAAGGCCTGAGCCGGTCAGACGCAGCCAGAGAGCTAAGGGAATGGTTCGGAAAATTCGGCATTCTATCCTGGTGGGACAAGCGCGTCGAAGAGCTCTCCAAGGGGATGGCACAGAAAGTCCAGTTCATAATCACAGTCCTGCACCGTCCCAAGCTCCTGATATTCGACGAACCTTTCTCGGGATTTGACCCCATAAATGCCACCCTGCTCAAGAAGGAGATACTCGGCCTGCGCGACAACGGTGCCACCGTGATCTTCTCGACCCACAACATGGCCTCTGTCGAGGAGATATGCGACAACATCACACTCATCAACAAAAGCCGCAACATCTTAAGCGGGAATGTAGATGAACTCCGGAGGCAATATTTCGGCGACCGGTACGACATAACATTTTCAGGCGACCCGGCGGCACTGATGACAGCCCTGAACGGAGTAGCCGACTCTTTCCGCATACTGGAGCCTGACCAGCGACAGCGCACGGGAATATCGCTCCACATCTCGCCGGGCGCGTCGCTACGCGACATAATAACTATCGCCAACGACACCGTGGAAATATCATCCATACGGGAAAGCCTTGCCTCAATGAACGACATATTCATCCGCGCCGTCAGCAACGATGCCGCCGACGCGACAGCCAGCTCAATCCAATGTCAAGAATATCAATCATAATCGAACGCGAATACCTCGAACGCGTCAAGAAAAAAAGCTTCATATTCACCACAATCCTCATGCCGGTGCTCATGCTCGCCCTTATGGCGATGCCTGCGCTCATCATTGCCAATGTCGACAGCAGCGTCACCACCCTCCTTGTGGTCGACAACAACGGGCTCATAGCCGACAAGCTCACCGACACTCCGGAAGTAAAATTCCTCACCCGTGAGTCCCTTACCGTCGACTCAGCACTGGCCCGCACCGACGTGGATGGCGTGCTTGTGATACCCCACGGCATCATAGACTCGCGCCGCAGCTCACTGCAGCTTTTCAGCAACGGGCCGTCCTCCTATACCGCCGAGAACGCCATATCGACCCAGATAGACAAGATCATCGAGAACGAGCGGCTAAAGCACTACAACATAGCCGACCTCGACAGCATACTCGCCGAAGTGAAGTCATCCGTAGCCATAAGTGCCGTCCGCAACGACCGCGAGAGCGGAGAGGACGAGATCATCTCATCCGGCGTAAGTTACGGAATAGGCATAGGCATGTCATTCGTGCTCTACATGTTTCTGCTCATATACGGGCAGATGGTCATGACCTCCATAATCGAAGAGAAAGGCAACCGCGTGCTCGAAGTGGTGGTGTCATCCGTAAAACCCATGCAGCTCATGATGGGCAAGATCATAGGCGTAGCACTCGTAGCGGTGACACAGATGGTGCTGTGGGGCATCCTTCTCGGGATAATGTCGGCATGGGTGCTCCCGGCAATAATACCCGCAGAATCCATGGCCGACATAACCGCTCTACGCGCCGGAAACCTTGACGCGATGAGCTCGGCAGAGTCCATTGACATGGTAAATGTGCTCGCGTCCCTCACACAGGTCGGCAACATACTCGGTCTTATAGGGATGATGACACTCTTCCTCGTACTCGGCTTCCTGATATATTCGTCCATATTCGCCGCCATAGGGTCAGCCGTCGACAACATCCAGGACGCTTCTCAGATGACCTCATTCGCAGTCTTCCCCATAATATTCGGTCTGATATTCGCACTGATAGCCGCAGCCGACCCCATGGGTCACATAGCGTTCTGGGCATCCCTTTTCCCGCTCACCGCACCGATGGTGATGGTGGCAAGGATACCGTTCGGCATTCCGGCATGGGAGATATGGCTGTCGCTGGCACTGCTTGTCACAGGCTTCATAGCAATGGTGTGGACTGCCGGTAAGATATACCGTATAGGCATATTCATGTACGGCAAAAAACCTTCAGTCAAGGAAATATTACGATGGATCTCGTATAAATAATCATTATTGCCTTACACTCACGCCCCCGACATTTCTCAGCTCTAAAAATTTTTCATAACTTTGCACTCTGATTACTATAAATATTAAAACAAAACATATTCATTTTAAGGAAATGTCTATTGATAACATAATATCCGAAGCCGTGTCACGTGCTGTCAAAGAACTGTACGCAAGCGACACTCCGGCCGCCAGTATCACCCCACAGGCCACACGCAAGGAATTCGAAGGCAATGTCACAGTGGTAGTATTCCCCTGGGTCAAAGCCGCAAGAAAGGCTCCCGAAGCAGTAGGCAACGAGATAGGCGAATGGCTGGTGAACAATGAGCCGGCAGTCGAGAAATTCAACGTCGTGAAGGGTTTCCTCAACCTCACTATTGCCCCGGGCTTCTGGAACTCAGTGCTCTCACACATAGCCACGACACCCGACTACGGCATGAAAAAGGCCGACGACAACTCCCCTCTCGTGATGGTGGAATACTCATCACCCAACACCAACAAGCCCCTTCACCTCGGGCATATACGCAACAACCTGCTCGGATTCAGCCTCGCTGAAATTCTCAAAGCCTGCGGTAACAGAGTGGTCAAGACCAACATTGTCAACGACCGAGGCATACACATATGCAAGTCCATGCTCGCATGGCAGAAATGGGGCGACGGCGTGACCCCGGAATCATCCGGAAAGAAAGGAGACCACCTCATCGGCGATTTCTACGTGATGTTTGACAAGCACTTCAAGGCCGAAGTCAAAGAGCTTATGGGGCAAGGAATGTCGGAGGACGAGGCCAAAGCCGCATCAGCACTCATGAAAGAAGCACGCGAAATGCTCGTGAAATGGGAAAACAAGGACCCGGAGATACGCGAACTATGGCAGCGGATGAACCAATGGGTATATGCCGGATTCGACGAGACATACAAGCGCATGGGTGTCGACTTCGACAAGATATACTACGAAAGCGAGACTTACCTCGAAGGGAAAGAGAAGGTGCTTGAAGGGCTCGCTGCCGGAAAGATGTACCGCAAAGAGGACGGGTCAGTATGGGCCGACCTCACAGGCGACGGACTTGACCATAAACTCCTGCTGCGCAGCGACGGCACTTCGGTGTACATGACTCAGGATATAGGGACAGCCAAACTGCGTTTCCAGGACTACCCCATCGACAAGATGATATACGTGGTAGGCAACGAGCAGAACTATCACTTCCAGGTGCTCTCCATACTCCTTGACCGCCTTGGTTTCAAATGGGGGAAGGACCTCGTGCACTTCTCCTACGGAATGGTGGAGCTCCCCGACGGAAAGATGAAGTCGCGCGAAGGGACCGTGGTCGACGCCGACGACCTGATGGACGACATGGTTGCTACAGCAAGGTCAGTCTCAGCCGAACTCGGCAAACTCGACGGACTCTCGGAAGAGGAGAACGCCGCCATAAGCGAGATGGTCGGACTCGGTGCGCTCAAGTACTTCCTGCTCAAGGTTGACCCACGCAAGAACATCACTTTCAATCCCAAGGAATCCATTGACTTCAACGGCAACACCGGACCCTTCATACAGTACACCTATGCCCGCATCCGCTCAGTGCTCCGCAAGGCTGCTGAAGAGGGTATGACGATAGGCGACTTCTCGGCTGTAACTCCCGGCGAACGTGAGATCACGCTCATACAGGCTCTCGCCGACTATCCGGCCACTGTGGAAGCCGCCGGACAGAGCTACAGCCCGGCACTGATAGCCAACTATGTGTATGACCTCGTGAAACTTTACAACCAGTTCTACCACGACTGCTCGATCCTCAAGGAGACCGACACGGCAGTGCGCTCATTCAGGCTACAGCTCAGCTCTCAGACTGCCCGTGTAATCGAGTCCGGCATGAAGCTACTCGGCATAAAAGTGCCCGAAAGAATGTAGCCGTAGACACCCGGAAGCCACAGGCAATTAAACCTTAGCGCACATCCGGTTGTCTAATAATAGATATATAGATTAAAGAAAAAACTTAACATAGTCTGTTTTTTAATATGTACAATGAAACACCTACCCCTCCCCCCTACAACGGCGGAGGTTACCACACCACCTCACAGGTAGTATCCACCACATCATCCGTGATGAAACGCGTCTACCTCAAGATGACCCTCGGACTTCTTGTCACAGCATTCATCTCGATGTTCTGTGCGGGAAGCGCATCCTATATGCAGTTCATGCTTACCAACTCTTGGTTCTACTGGGGCCTTTTCATAGCCGAACTCGTGCTTGTGTTCACACTCTCAGCCCGTATATCCAAGATGGCATCCGGCACAGCCACACTGCTGTTCTACGCCTTCGCAGCCGTCAACGGAATGGCTCTTGCCCCGATATTCCTGCTTTACACAGCGACATCCATAGCCAAGACATTCTTCATCTGCGCCGGCACATTCGGAGCCATGAGCATCTACGGATACTTCACCACACAGGACCTCACCAAGTGGGGCAACTTCCTGTTCTACGCACTGATAGGTCTGATCATAGCCTCTGTGGTCAACATTTTCACCAAGAGCACGGCTCTCGACTGGGTGATATCATGCGCCGGAGTACTCATATTCGTAGGACTTACCGCATGGGACACCCAGAAGATCAAACAGATGGCGATGTATGCACCTGCAGGTATGATAGGACACCTTGCCACAATAGGCGCACTGTCCCTCTACCTCGACTTCATCAACCTCTTCCTCTATCTGCTCCGTTTCTTCGGAAACTCACGCGACTGACATTAACATAATCCCTTAAAAACCCATAATCCCGCCCTGAGGGCGAATAAGAAAATGGCAAAAGTAGTAATCATAGGTTGCGGCGGCGTCGGCACCGTCGTTGCACACAAATGCGCCCAGCATCCCGAGGTGTTCAGCGAGATAGTCATCGCATCACGCACCCGTTCAAAGTGTGAGGCCGTGGTAGAGACCATAGGCAAGCCTAATGTCACAGCCGATGTGGTCGATGCAGACAGCGTGCCACAGCTCGTAGAGCTTTTCAACCGCCACAAGCCACAGCTCGTCATAAATGTAGCACTCCCATATCAGGACCTGACCATAATGGATGCATGCCTCATATGCGGAGTCAACTACCTTGACACCGCCAACTATGAGCCTAAGGACGTGGCTCATTTCGAATACTCTTGGCAGTGGGCTTACAAGCAGCGTTTTGAGGAAGCCGGTCTGACAGCCATTCTCGGGTGCGGATTCGACCCGGGAGTGTCGGGAGTGTTCACAGCCTACGCCGCAAAGCATCACTTCTCCGAAATGGAGTATCTCGACATTGTGGACTGCAACGCCGGAGACCACGGCAAGGCTTTCGCCACCAACTTCAACCCTGAGATAAACATCCGCGAGATCACACAGAACGGACGATACTACGAGGACGGGAAATGGGTGACCACAGGTCCGCTCGAGATACACAAGACACTCACATATCCCAACATAGGAGGACGCGAGAGCTACCTGCTGTATCACGAAGAGCTGGAATCACTCGTCAAGAACTTCCCGACCATCAAGAGAGCCCGCTTCTGGATGACATTCGGACAGGAATACCTCACACACCTGCGCGTGATCCAGGATATAGGCATGGCACGTATCGATGAGATCGACTACAACGGTCAGAAGATTGTGCCCCTACAGTTCCTGAAAGCCGTACTGCCCAACCCGCAGGACCTCGGCGAGAACTACCACGGAGAGACATCCATCGGATGCCGCATCTCAGGCAAGGACAAAGAGGGCAAACCTCTCACCTACTACATCTGGAACAACTGCTCTCACGAAGCAGCCTACAAGGAGACCGGCATGCAGGCCGTGAGCTACACCACCGGAGTACCCGCAATGGTGGGAGCAATGATGTTCCTCACAGGCAAATGGGTGAAGCCAGGAGTAAACAACGTCGAGGAATTCGATCCCGATCCGTTCCTCGCACAGCTCGCCAAGGACGGTCTTCCCTGGAACGAGACATTCAACAAGGATCTTGAAGTATAACCCACAGGTACACGCCTTTCCCCACAACAGGGCCATAATATCCCATCAGGATTTATGGTCCTGTGTTCTTTTATGCCACACCCTGTTTATTCCATATAAAAAAATTTTGCATTTCGGTAAATAGTTATTACTTTCGCGGTATTAATGCATATATTCACGAAACAATCCAAGATATGATATACAATTTCCGCATAGTCTCCGACGAAGTCGACAACTTCAAGCGCGAGATACAGATTGATGCCGATGCCACATTTCTTGACCTCCGGAATGCCATTTGCGACAGTGTCGGATATGACAAGACCCAGTTCAGCTCATTCTTCATATGTGAGGACGGATGGGAACGCAATCAGGAGATATGCCTCGAGGACATGGGCAGCGACTCATCACAGGACGTGTATCTTATGGAAGAAACCCCTCTGAGCGACTTCATTGAGGACGAAGGACAGCGTCTCGTATGGGTGTTCGACTATCTCACTGACCGGTCATTCTTCATCGAGATGAAACGCTCGGTTCCCGGCAAACACCTTATAGATCCCCTCTGTTCCGTGTCCATGGGAGAAGCACCTTCTCAGACAGTAGATATGGATGACTTCGATGCGAAAATCGATGCCAAGGCAGCTCAGCAGGCAGCCACGGATCTCGACGATGACTTCTACGGCACAACCGAATACAACGAGGACGAATTCGATGCCGCCGGATTTGATGAAATGACTTTCGACGAATAGACCTCACCCACGTATCTCAAAAAGCATACCCATAAGTCATCTCAACATACACATAAGTCATCGCGATACGCTTTTCACTAAAGTGCTTTGCGATGACTTATGATTTATGACAAGATTAAAGCCGCAGCTCTCTCAGAGATCATTAGCGGACGTCATACAAGCTCACCTTTACCTTCCCTGATTATTTCAGGATTACGGCTGTCAGTCAGGTCGACCACAGTGGACGGGACACCGTCGCCTTCTCCGCCGTCAATCAGCAACGATGCAACGCCGGCATACTCATCGGCAAACACCGATGGATCTCCCCCTTCTTCATCCTGAGGCATGGAAGTAGAAAGCACCGGATGGCCGAGCCGTTCGGCCAATGCCTTGGATATAGGATTGTCAGGTATGCGCACACCCACCGTGCGCCTTCCCTTGAATACTTTGGGCAAGGTGGTCGCGGCCGGAAGTATAAATGTGAAAGGCCCCGGAAGATTGGATCGAAGTATCCTGAAGGCCTCATTGTCGATCCTTGCATACACGCTTGCCATGGACAGGCCGTCGCACACCACGGACAGTGTCTGCTTCTGCGGATTGACCCCCTTGACTTTACACAGATGCTCTATGGCCACATTGTTCAATGCATCACACCCCATAGCATACAGCGTATCGGTAGGATAGATTATTATGCCACCATTTTCAAGGACATCCACTGCCTCGTCGAGAAACCTGTCGTTCAGGCTTGTGGGATACATGCGCAGAGTCTTCATGGCCTATAATAATTTACATTTATATTCTTGGCGTCGGCATATCTCTCAAGCGAGTCGACAATCAACCTCACAGTGTCCTCCACAGGCATCTCTACCCCATATATATTGACACACATGAGCAGCCGGCTCGTAGTCGTGTCAAGCTTGGTGCGCTCATTGTCACTCGTAGGAGTGCCTATGCCCCCGACACTGTCACGATACACAGGCATGCACGCAATGTTAAGCTCTCCACGCCCTATGGCCTCGAATGGCTCCCCTTCGCGCCCTGCTCCGAGAGTAAGGAGATCGCCCTGGATCTTGTCTGCATCAAACCCGCCTATCGAATAGCCCGACTGCAGCGACACGAGATTGATGAGATCGACAAGAGTATTTATCCTGTAAAGCTCCATTCCCTTCACAGCTCTGCGGCTCAGAGCCTCAGCCGAAGGCCGATAACGATTGGGTTCCTTGCCCAGTGCCTTGTAGGCATCGCGCGTAGCCTTTATGGCCGGACGCTTGTTCACGTCAGAGAGCTCCGTGACTGACCTGATGTCGGATGCGGCGCGCCCCAGAAGGTCCCACAGATCATCAGGAGTATCACCGTTGGTCACATCGGCCTCTACAGTCACCACCAGCAGCCCGGGAGCTGCCTGTCTTATTACATCTTCAATATGAATATCCATAGCTCTGCAAAATTACTGAAAATAGTATGAATATATCAAAAATAAATCGTAATTTTGTCGGATGTAATGCAAAAGGCTTATCGCCGCCGATTCGGTCATTAACCCTATTAGTTTGCCCTCAAGCATCTTATGCTACAAATATATGATTTAGCTATGCGCTTTGCACGATGCGTCGCTCTTGGCGTATCCGCCTTCGTGTCGGAGGACAGCACTGCCAAGATAAAACGCTTTGTGCGCGGTCAGCGTTGTGCCGTGGACAAAGTCGTGGAGGGCATGAAGGGTCTTGACCGCAGCAAGCCCACCGTATGGCTGCATGCCGCATCCTTAGGGGAATACGGGATTGCGAGACCCATTATCTCATCGATCAAACAGCAGCTCGACTGCAATATCGTGGTCACATTCTTCTCACCTACGGGATATGAGGCCGTCACAAGGCATCCCGGGATGATCGACAGAGTGTTCTATCTGCCACTTGACACAAGCAGCAACGCATCAAGATTCCTTGACGCCGTCAGACCGGACTGCGCTGTGTTCATGGTGTCGGAATACTGGCACAATTATCTGCATCAGCTCAAGAAACGCGGCATACCGTCGTTCCTCATGTCGGCCATAATCCGTGATGACGGACCGTTCTTCAGATGGTACGGCAAACTGTACCGCGACTCCATAGCCGGATTCTCAAAAGTGTTCACACTGGATGAGAATTCAGTGAAAAACCTCCACTCTATCGGAGTTGACAATGCCGCGGTCAACGGTGATCCGCTCTTCGACAATGCCGCACTTGTCGCGGCAACCCCTTGGCGTGACGAGAGGATCGAAAAGTTTGCCGGAAATAAGAAGATATTCCTTGCAGGGAGTATACATGATGACGAAGATCTCGAAATGGTCACCGCACTTGCCAACCGTCATCCCGACACACGTTTCATCATAGTGCCCCACGAAATAGACGAGGACACCCTGAAAGAGATCGAGAACAAGGTGAAAAGAAAGACCCTGAGGTACACCCTATGCTCCGAAAGCACGAATATGAGCGACGCCCAGGTGATGATAGTGGACTTTGTCGGCGCACTCGCCTACCTGTACCGATATGCCTCGTGGGCATATGTGGGAGGAGGGTTCACACGCCTGCTCCATAGCGTGATCGAGCCTGCCGTGTACGGGATACCGGTGTCGTTCGGTCCGAACATAAGGCGCAAGGTCACCCCGACGGAGATGGAGCGTCTCGGCATAGGCAAGGTGGTGCATGACATAGAGGAGCTCGACATATGGTTCAAGCGACTGAAGTCGGACACAGCACGCCAGCAGTACATAGCCAAACGCGCAGCGAAATATGTGAGCCAGAACACAGGTGCAACACCACGTGTAGTGCAACAAATACTCATGACATTATGCGAGAGAAACTGAGATACGCCCTTTACCGAGGCTTGTTCACCTCGCTCGCACTGCTGCCGTTCCCGGTGCTCTACTGCATCAGTGACGGACTGCGCATGCTGCTGCAGTATGTGATAAAATACCGCCGCGGCATCATACGCATGAACCTGCGTCATTCTTTCCCTGAGAAGACCGAAAAGGAGCTCAGAGATATTGAAAAGGACTTCTACACTCAGTTTGCCGACAATATAGTCGAGACCTCCAAACTGCTCAACATAAGCGACAGACAGGTGGACAAGCGTATCAAGGTGGAAGGCGGAGAGATAGTGGACCGCCTCATTGATGAAGGCCATCCGGTGGTGATGTACCTGGGCCACTATGCCAACTGGGAGTATGTGCCGGCAGTGGTGCGTCATTTCACCAAGCCACGGCTATGCGCCCAGGTGTACAAGTCGCTCCATGACAAAGCCTTTGACCGGCTGATGCTCAAGGTGCGTTCCCGCTTCAATCCGGTATCACTGCCACAGGAAAAGGTGTTCCGCACCATGGTGCGCTGGTATCGCGACAAGGTGCCGTTCATCACCGGCTTTGTGGCCGACCATCGCTCAAACAGCAGCATATCCCACCACGCCACGACATTTTTAGGGCAGCACACCCCTTTCAATCCCGGAGGCGAAGAGATAGGCAGGCATATCAACGCCGCGTATGTCTACCTTGATGTCGAAAAGACCGGTCGCGGGCATTACAAAATGACAATCAAGCCAATAAATCCCGAGAGCCTTGACGGAGACTCCCCTTATACAAGGCGTTACTATGAGATGCTTGAGGAGACCATCCGCCGCCGGCCCGGACTGTGGCTGTGGTCACATCGCCGCTGGCTATACCAGTAGCTGAGATAACATAACGAAACGAGAATACAAGAACTTTATCCGAAAAAGATATGAAAATAATATGCGTGATTCCGGCACGAGCCGAGTCGTCAAGATTCTTTGAGAAACCCCTCGCACTTATCCTCGGTAAACCTATGATCCAATGGGTATATGAGCACTGCAAGGAGGTGGAGATATTCGATGAGGTATATGTGGCCACCGACAGCGAGAAAATCAAGTCGAAGGCAGAGAGCTTCGGAGCGCAGGTAATCATGACCCGCGATGACCATGACACAGCCACGGAACGCCTTTACGAAGTGTCGACACGCATCGAGGCTGACCTCTATGTTATGGTGAACGGTGACGAACCGCTGCTCACCCGCGATGCCATAGTGCAGTGCATCCCCGACGGGCTGAAGCCAGGCGACTTCTTCGTGTCAAACCTCATGACCGATTTCTCCAATCCGGTGGAGGTAGTCGACGCTACAAACCTGAAGATCGTGACCGCTGCGGATGACCGCTGCCTGTTCATATCACGCTCTCCGATCCCCTACCCCAAGGGTGCCATGGACTATGTGTTCCATAAGTTTGTAGGTGTGGGAGCGTTCACACGCAAGGCTCTTGACTTCTACCACAACACCCCGCGCGGACCTATCGAGAAGATCGAGGAAAACGACTCGTTCCGCTTCCTCGAGAACCATATGCCAATATACTATTACAACTGCCACTGCAAGTCCCTGTCAGTTGACAACCGTAAGGACATTGACGGTGTCGAGGCATATCTGAAAAACATGTAACCGGGCTGTGTGGTATGCCTGAATCCGGATACAGAAAGAGGCTCGTGGTGCTGCGTTTCTCCGCGCTCGGGGATATCGCAATGACTGTTCCCGCCATATATTCAGTGGCAGCGAAATATCCCGATGTGGACATCTACGTCGCGACACGCCCGTTCTTCGGCCGAATGTTCGTCAACACGCCCTCCAATGTCAAGGTAATGCCTTTTGACCTCAAAGGTGACTACAAGGGTGTGCGCGGAATATTCAGAATAGCCCGTGAACTTGCAAAGCTGCATCCCGACTATGTGGCCGATCTCCATGACCTTGTGCGCACGCGTCTCATAGCCGGATACCTCCGGCTCAGGGGAGCGCGTGTGGTGACCGTTGACAAGATGCGCGGATCAAGAAGAGAGGTGTTTGCGGGAGGGAAAACCCAGAGGCAGTATATCGACAGATACTTTGATGTGTTCAGTAAGCTCGGGCTTGATGCCCCTGAAAGTTTCCGTTCACTCTATCAGGATTCCGGGCCGTGTAATCCACCGATGGAATTGTCTCATCCGGCCGTAGGCATAGCACCGTTCGCGCGCTATAGCACCAAGACATATCCGCCGGAAAAGATGAGACGGGTAGCCCGGCTGCTTGCCGAATGCGGCATTAACGTGTATCTGTTCGGAGGAAGAGGATCCGAATCGGAGACTCTTGACTCATGGCAGGAAGATGGTGGTGACGGAAGAGGCAAGATAGTGTCAGTTGCCGGGAGGTTCCCGCTTGAGGATGAGCTTGCACTGATGGGCCGTCTTGATGTGATGGTGAGCATGGATTCCGCCAACCAGCATCTCGCCGGTCTTGCGGGCACCAGGGTGGTATCAGTGTGGGGCAGCACGACTCCGGCCTGCGGATTCCTTGGATTCGGACAAGACAGCAGCAATGCGATAGTGCTGAATCTGCCGTGCCAACCATGCACCACTGCGGGCAGTAAGAGCTGTCCGCTCGGACATATGGACTGCCTCAACAAAATATCAGAAGAGACCATCGTCAATAAAGTCAAAGAGCTGTGCAGATAGGTATAATGTTCATAGTGTGCTACTATGTGTCCTGGCTGCTGTATTTCCAGTTGTTTCAGCGGCCGCTGTTCATACTTTATAATCGCAGGCTGTCCAGCAGGGCAGTTACCCCGAAGGATGTGTGGGACATGTCCAGATTCGGATTCAAGACCGATATAATAGTGTGTGCCTATCTCACATCGCTTCCGCTGCTTGCCGGCATAGCACAGGCGTTCATACCTTATGTATTCCTTCCCAAGTTCATGGTGTGCTACAATGTAGCGGCGGCCATTGTGATAGGACTTGTCACAGTGTCGGACACTGCACTGTACTCATTCTGGCAGCACAAGATAGACGCGTCGGTTCTGGCCTACCTTAAGACGCTTAAGTGGGCTGTGGCAAGTGTCAGCGGTCTCTATATCGCAGGTGCGGCATTGGCTCTTATCACTTTATCGGCGGTCATATACCTGTGGCTTGAATGGGGATGCGACATCACAATGGGTGATGCTCCGTATGTGGCACACGGCATAGCCGAGAAGATTATTACAGCCATAACCGGAACTGCATTGGCAGGGACAGCTGTGGTACTGATACGCGGGCTTCGCCGCCGGCCTAACAATCCGAGCCTATCGTACTACAGCAACAACCAGTTCTTCAACCATGCGGCACTCAATCCGGTGTATGCCTTCATATATTCTCTTGGTGTCAACGACAAGATAGAGGGGGCATTCCATTATACGGACAGCGAGGAGTGTGGGAAAGTGTTTCACGAGCTTTATCCAGCGAGCCGAGGGGCAAGCGAGAAGCTTCTCAACACAGACCGTCCCAACATACTTTTCATCATATGGGAAAGTCTCTCGGCACGCTTCGTAGAGGAGCTGGGCGGTCAGAAGGATGTAACCCCAAACATCAACCGTCTTTCACATGAGGGACTGTTCTTCACGAGGGTCGACAGCAACAGTTTCCGCACTGACCGCGGCCTCGTCGCATTGCTGAGCGGTTATCTCGCACAGCCCACAACAAGTGTGATACGCATGACCAACAAGCTGCCCAATCTCCCGGCATTCCCAATGAAATTCAAGGATCTTGGCTATGAGACCACTGCGGTGCATGGCGGAGACCTGATGGTGTTTCACATGTCGGAGTATTTCCTTACCATCGGTCATGACCGGATAGTCTCGGAGCCTGATCTTCCATCATCGATGCAACGCGGCAAGTGGGGAGTACCGGACGGTGATGTGCTTGAATGGGTGTATGACGATATACAGCAGAAACAGAAGGAAGGGAAGCACTGGTACACCACAATGCTCACACTAAGTTCGCACGAGGACTGGAAAGTGCCTTACAACCGGATACCTGATGACGAGATTGCCAATTCGTTCGCTTATGTAGATGACGCATTCGGACGTTTTGTTGACAAGCTCAAGGGCACCCCTGCGTGGGACAATCTGCTCATAGTTGTCACGGGTGACCACGGATGCAATGCGGGCGAACCTCTGAGCCATGACAAGTATTCTCATATCCCGCTGCTAATGCTCGGAGGTGCCGTAAAGTCACCGCGCAGAATAGACACCATAATGTCACAGAGCGATATAGCATCAACAATACTCGGACAGCTCGATATACCTCACGACGAGTTCATATTCAGCCGGGATGTCATGTCGGAATCCTACAGATACCCGTTCTCTTACCATACGTTCATCAACGGATTCATGTTCAGGGATGCTACCGGATTCACTGTAGTGGACAATGTGACCGACACAGCCATTGCCAATCCTGACAAGGAACGCGAGCATAAGGGAAGGATCATTCTCCAGTACCTTTACGAGGATCTCGCAAAAAGGTAATATAAACGAGACCTATTTTCGATAAGGGCTATATTTGAGAATAATATCCGACGAGGATTGTATTCGAGAAATATTCTACGAGTACTATTAGAGAAATACTCTACGATGGCGGCGGGGGCACGCCCCCGCCCTACAAGGGTAGACGGGAGAAGCGGATGACTGTCCGGAGCATGGGGAACCGGAGCGTGAGCAGGGAGGCATTCTCATCAAGCAGAGCGTTGATGTCGTGTGTGATACGGCGGAAAGAGGAGTCAATCCACTCCATGTCATAATGTCCGTCAAATATGGCCGGACGAAGTGAACCCTTTAGCATCATTGGAGACCAGCTTCCGGCAGAGGTCTGCGCGCCGTCAATATATATTATGTCGTAAACCGGAGGTGCGGTATCACCGCGACGCACGACAGCCAATGTATATTCTCCGCCAAGGCGCGCATAAGCGGGATCGTTTTCGCGGTCGAAATATGTCCAGAAACCCTCTATAAGATCACCGGAGTTTCTGAACCGCTCCCTCAGGCTCTCCATTGTGAAACCGGAAGCGAGCATCTCGCCCGGAGGATGACAGATCTCGGCAACCAACATATGCACCGTCACAGAGCCGACACACCACACCGATGCTTCCTCAGGCTCAAATGCGCCCGCCAGCGGCAATGACAACAGTGGAGAACTTCCGTGTCCCCCGCCCCCGACGGAAAGTGAACCGCCGGATAGGGCGACAGAGAGTGAGTTGCATGCCCCGCCGGATGTGTTGAATCCGTTTACTTCGCGTTCAGCGACAACAGAGCCGTTGCGGGACACTCTGACAACGGCTATGCGGCGGTCAAGAATGTCACCGAAATCGGTGTTGCCGAAACGTAAGGCCACACATAAGGTGTCACCGGGAGTGTGGAGCGACACGCCCCACCATTCGGAAGCCATACCGGACTTTTCCCTGACCTTTTTCATCGAGACCCTTGCCTCGACCATCATTGAGGACACGGACAGACCGGAACCGCCAAGAGGTATGGACAACGCACTGTCGGCAAGCGTGCATGGAGCACCGCTATAACGCACACGGTCGCATGCGCCGGCGGCATGGGCCAAAGACACAGCCCCCGACACGAAAATCAATAAAATGTAAAGGCGCAGCAGCATGGGAGAGAGTATGAAAAGTTATCACAAAGGTATAATGCTCAACGCTTGTCGGCATTCCCCTCATAGAAGTTAATAAACGCGCGGTTGACAAGCCGCATTCCTCCGGGAGTAGGATAATCGCCTGAGAAATACCAGTCGCCCGGATGAGCGGGGATTGCCTCACGCAGCCCCGGGATAGTCTGATATATGATGTCGACTTCGGCATTTACAGAACCGTCATCGGTGAGCATCTCCACCATCTTGCGCGAGATCTCTTCCTGGGTGAAAGGCGCGTAGACAGCCTTGACACAATTTACAAGCTCAAAGTCGAGTTTCGACTCCTGCTCGAGGCATCTGCGGTAAGTTTCGTCGAGCACATAGGCCATGCCACGCTCCCTGAGAAGAGCCACAGCCGCACGGAATGCGATGAACTCGCTCATCCTCGACATGTCTATCCCGTAGTAATCCGGATAGCGTACCTGCGGCGAAGAGGACACTATGACAATCTTCTTCGGATGGAGCCTATCGAGCATCTTGAGTATCGACTGCTTGAGTGTGGTGCCGCGCACTATGCTGTCATCGATCACCACAAGATTATCCACGCCATTCTCGACAATGCCGTATGTGACATCGTAGACATGAGCGGCAAGGTCGTTGCGAGACTCCCCTTCGGCAATGAATGTGCGTAGCTTTATGTCCTTTATAGCCACTTTCTCGACTCTCAGGTTCCGGTCCATTATCTCCTTTAGACGATGCTCGTCAAGGGTGCCGTCTTTCTGGGCCTGCAGAATCATGTCGGTCTTTATGCGGTCGAGCTCCTTTTCAAACCCCGACACCATTCCGATGAAAGCCACCTCGGCAGTATTAGGAATAAACGAAAATACAGTATGGGCGATATCCCCGCCAATGCTTTTCATAATAGCCGGGACAAGGCTGCAGCCAAGCTGCTTGCGCTCGCGATATATGTCGGCATCGCTTCCGCGCGAGAAATATATGCGTTCGAATGAGCAGCGTGTGTTGGTGTCCTCACCAAGAATGTCGCGCACACTCACATGTCCGGCCTTGTCGACGATGAGCGCGCTTCCGGGAGTGAGTTCCCGCACCTCGCGGCGCGCGACATCAAGCACCGTCTGTATGACGGGACGTTCGGATGCGAGCACCACGACCTCATCGTCGTAATAATAGAACGCCGGACGTATGCCATGGCGGTCTCTGAGAGCAAACATGTCACCTGATCCGGTGGCACCGCATATGACGAAACCGCCGTCCCACTTCACGGCTGTGGATGAAAGTATCCTCGACATGTCGATATTGTCCTCAATAGCGTCAGTGAGGACTGTGCCGGAAAGGGTGTCGCGGTACTGCCTGTAGATACGGTGGTTCTCCTTGTCGAGGGCGTCGCCAAGCTGCTCAAGCAGGATGACTGTGTCGCTGTAGATGCGGGGATGCTGACCGTTGCCGACCACCTCGTTGAAAATTGAGTCGACATTGGTCATATTGAAGTTGCCACACATGAGGAGGTTGCGTGAACGCCAGTTGTTGCGACGCAGGAACGGATGGCAATATGATATGCCGCTCTTCCCTGTGGTGGAATATCTGAGATGCCCCATATATATGTCGCCAATGAACGGAGCATCCATATCCACTTCGTCGGGGGTGTGGGAATTGACATCGTAATGGGCAATCTTATCCCTCACGGTGTCGAATATCTCCTGGATGGCGTCCTTGCCGAGAGCACGCTCACGGAATACGTATTCGGTGCCGGGGAGGGAATGTCTCTTCACGACCCCTATGCCTGCGCCTTCCTGACCGCGGTTGTGCTGCTTCTCCATGAGGAGATAGAGTCTGTTAAGACCATAGGCATATGTGCCGTACTTTTCTTTATAGTATTCAAGCGGTTTGAGCAGGCGAATCATAGCCACGCCACACTCGTGTCTGAGTATCTCCATAGGGAATCTTCTGAGTTGTTTTCTTATCAGGCTACACTTTGCGCACGGGGTCGCATGTCAGCCCTACGCCGAGTTTCTTGAAAATCTTGTGGTCCACCTCCCCGAGCATTACAGTGGAATGGACCTGACATCCATAGAGCTGCGGCAGGCATTCCAGGGCATGCAGGCAGTCGTCGTTGGTGGTGCTGAGCACTGAGAGAGCAACAAGGACCTCGTCGGTGTGAAGTCGGGGATTTATAGAGCGCAGATGGCATATCTTGGTGTGCTGTATAGGCTCTATCATTTCCTGAGGTATGAGCTTTACGCAATGGTCGATACCAGCGAGATGCTTTATGGCATTGAGGATGAGTGCCGCGCTCGGGCCGAGAAGTGTGCTTGACTCGGCTGTGATGATGGTGCCGTCGGCAAGCTCGATAGCCGAACAGGGAACGCCGCTCCTCTCCGCCCTGTCGCGTGCCGCCTTAACAGGCCTTCGGTAAGAGAGGTCGATCTTAGCTTGCTTGAGAAGAAGAGCTATCTTATTGACCTCATTGTCGTTGCAATCGCCGCAAGCCATGCGGTTGAGGGCGTAGAAATAACGGCGTATTATCTCGTCTCTGGAGGCTTCGCAGCATGCCTCATCGTCGGAGATACAGAAGCCTACCATGTTGACGCCCATGTCGGTTGGGGACTTGTAGGGGCTCTCGCCATATATTCCTTCAAAGAGGGCGTTGAGCACCGGGAAAATCTCAATGTCGCGGTTGTAGTTGATGGCTGTCTTTCCGTATGCCTCAAGGTGGAAGGGATCGATCATGTTAACGTCATTGAGGTCGGCGGTTGCAGCCTCATACGCGATGTTGACGGGATGTTTCAGAGGGAGATTCCACACAGGGAAGGTCTCGAACTTCGCATATCCGGCCTCAATGCCACGCTTGTTCTCATTATAGAGCTGACTGAGGCAAACTGCCATCTTTCCGCTGCCCGGCCCCGGAGCAGTCACTATGACCAGCGGTCGCGAGGTCTCTACGTAGTCGTTTCGTCCGAAACCTTCGTCGGATGCAATCAGGTCCACATTGGCCGGGTATCCGTCTATGAGGTAATGCACGTAAGTGGTTATCCCGAGCCTTGCAAGTTTCTCGCGGAAAGCGTCGGCACTGCTCTGCCCGTTATAGTGAGTCACTACCACAGAACCTACCATAAAACCACGCTTCTGAAATTCATTGCGCAGACGCAGGACATCCTCGTCGTAAGTGATGCCGAGGTCGTTGCGGATCTTGTTCTTCTCAATATCGAGAGCAGATATGACAATCACAATCTCCGCCTTGTCGGCGAGCTGAGAAAACATTCTCAACTTGCTGTCGGGCTGAAATCCCGGAAGCACACGGCTTGCGTGATAATCGTCAAAGAGTTTTCCACCGAGTTCGAGATAAAGCTTGTTTCCGAACTGCGCTATGCGTTCCCTGATATGCTCAGACTGTATTCTGAGATATTTCTCATTATCGAATCCGTATTTCATAACGGGTTACAAAATTAATAATTTTTGCAAGTGAAAGCAACGGGGAGGAATATTTTAACAAAAAAATTAATGAAAAGAGGCGCGCAACACCTAAATTTGCAAAAAAGAAGACACCCCCACAATATCCAAGCATAAAACCGAATGGAAAATCTATCGACCGAAAGTGTGATGCTCGTAGGGTCAGTCCTGCTGATAGCCGGAGTGCTCATAGGAAAGTCCAGCTACCGCATAGGGCTCCCCATACTACTTATATTCCTGCTTGTGGGGATGGGTTTCGGGACGGACGGAGCCGGCATACAGTTCAGCGACATGCATACCGCACAGACCATAGGCATGACAGCCCTGTGCGTGATACTCTTCTCGGGAGGCATGGGGACAAAACTCTCAGCCATACGTCCGGTGATCATGCCCGGAATAGCACTCTCCACCGCCGGAGTGCTCATGACAGCTCTGATAACAGGCGGATTCATATGGCTGCTGTCGGGGATGAAGTGGACAAACATACATTTCGCCTTTCTGCCGTCGCTCCTCCTTGCGGCAACAATGTCATCGACGGACTCGGCCTCGGTGTTCGGGATCTTAGGCACGCAGAAAGTCGCCATGCGCAACAATCTGCGGCCCTTGCTGGAACTTGAGAGCGGATCAAATGACCCCATGGCGTATATGCTTACCATAATACTTATAGAGACTATCACCATGGGCAGCGGACTCTCGGCATGGACTGTGATATGGCAGCTGATACTGCAGTTCGGCATCGGGGGACTGATGGGCGTGGCAATGGGGAAAATCACCGGGAAGCTTATAACCATGTACCACACATGGGGAAACGCCAGGGGAACCGGAGAAGACCCCTCACAGGCAACAGCCATGATCTCCATAATGATACTCGGAGGAGTGTTCCTGACCTACTCCGCGACAACAGCCCTCGCCGGGAACGGTTATCTTGCCGTGTACATATGCGGCATACTCCTTGGAAACGAGCGTCTGCCCAACCAGCGTGGGATATCTAAATTCATGGACGGTATGACATGGCTGATGCAGATAGTGGTGTTCCTTATGCTCGGACTGCTTGTGAACCCTCACGAGATGCTCGACGTGGCGGCTGTGTCGCTGCTCATAGGAGCATTCATGATAGCGATAGGACGGCCTCTGAGCGTATTCATATCTCTGGCACCATTCCGCCGCATCACACTGCGCTCCAAACTGTGGGTTTCGTGGGTGGGTCTGCGCGGTGCCGTGCCGATTATCTTTGCCACATATCCGGTGGTTGAGAATGTGCAGGGGGCCGGACAGATATTCAACATAGTATTCTTCGTGACACTGCTGTCGCTGCTCGTACAAGGGACCACAGTTATAAGCTCGGCCCGCAGGCTCGACCTGATCGATACGGATGCAACGCATGACGATGACTTCGGAGTAGAGCTTGCCGACGAACTTCCTACATCGCTTCACACCATAGAACTGTCCGAAAAGGATCTGACAAAAGGGAACACTCTGAGAGATATGTCACTCCCGAAAGGCTCCCTTGTGATGATGGTGAAACGAGATAGACGCTACATGGTGCCCAACGGCACTCTGAAACTTGTGCCCGGAGACAGGCTGCTGGTGATACAGGAAGATATCACTCCCGATAGTAAACACGCTTGACCCGCTGGGATATCGATGTAAGGACCTCGTAGGGGATGGTGCCGAGAGTTTCCGCGAGTGTCTCCACCGGTATGGTGTCACCGAATATCTCTACCCTGTCGCCGGGACCTACACCCGGGACATCCGTAACATCGATCATACATGCGTCCATGCATATGCTGCCGACCGTGGGACAGAGTACCCCACGCACGCAGAATGAAGCATTGCCGTAGCCAAGATGGCGGTTTACGCCGTCGGCATAGCCTACAGGGACTGTGGCAATCACTGAGTCACGGCTTAGGATGCCGCGGCGGTTGTAGCCTATCGTGGTTCCGGCCGGCCAGTGCTTTATGGATATAACCGATGTGCTGAGTGTGGATATGGGGCGCAGTTCGTCCTGAGATCCGTCGTGCATGGTGCGTATGCCGTACAGGCCTATGCCGAGCCTCACCATGTCGTGCTGCTGTTCGGGGAAGCGCGTAATGCCCGTGGAGTTGAGTATGTGGCTGAGGATTCTCCTGTGTGGAAATGCTGAACGAAGCATGGCGCAGCAGCGGTCGAAATAGTCAAACTGTCCACGAGTGTACTCGTCCTCGGCAGGATCATCGGCGGCGCAGAGGTGAGAGAACACGCTTGCCGGAGCCACGCAGTCACTGTCTTTGAGGACTTCTATCACCTCAGGGAGCGTTTCAAGGCGGAAGCCGAGCCGATGCATTCCCGAGTCGATCTTTATATGTACGGGATAGTCCTTTATGCCGCGTCGACGAGCTTCGTCAATGAGGCTGCGCAGGAAGTCGATTGAGTAGATCTCCGGTTCGAGACGATTGTCGAATATGGCGTTGAGATCATCGACAGCAGGATTGAGCACTATTATCGGCATCGTGATTCCTGCCTGACGGAGATCGGCTCCCTCGTCGTGAACGGCAACGGCAAGATAGCTTGCGCCTTGGCTCTGGAGAGTCTTTGCCAGCTCGTGTGATCCGGCACCGTAGCCTGAGGCCTTGATCATGCATACCATTCCTGTGGCAGGCCTGATGTGTGAGCGGAAGAAATTGAAGTTGTCGACAAGGGCATCGAGGTTAATCTCAAGGACTGTGCCGTTGCGACGCTTCTCAAGGAGCCGTGCCACTTCGGCGAGAGGCTCGTCGAGTGATCCCTTGATAAGAATCAGTTCGGAACGGAAGTCATCGGCGTTGACACTCCGTATGAAATCGGCCACTGACGCATAAGTGACAGCTCCGGTCGGAAGGAGCGAGGAGAAGGCGTTGATCTCCTGGCCTATGCCTATGACCCTTTGTATGTGCCGCATGTCCAGCAATTCGGCAGCCCGTGCATAGACCTCGCTTGTATCATGTCCTCCGGTGTCAATGTCTCCGAGTATGACAGTGAGCGAATGATCGGGGGTGGCGCGCCGTGACATGAAGTCGAGCGCGATAGAGAGGGAAGAAAGGGAAGGTGTGAAAGTGTCGTGTATGAGCTGGCAGTCGTTGACACCGTCGGCAACGTCAAGACGAGTGCTGACCGGGCGCAACGCACGCATACGCTCATCAATCACGTCCGGGCTGACTCCGAGAATGAGCATGACAGCGAGTGAGGTGACAGCGTTCTCTATATCGCGTTCGGAAGTGAACGGAATAGTGCAGCTCGACATTATCTCCCCATCCTTCCAGGAATATGAGAGCGTGGAAGAGCCCGCTGACTTCTCCACGGATGTGATGCGCAGAAGCGCGTCAGGGGTGTCACGACGTGTCCACCCTACCCTGCATGGCCCCTGGGGAATAGATGCGGCTATAAGACCGTTGTCGGCACAATACACGGCATAACGGCACCGGCGCATAAGTGATGCTTTCTCACGGCATTTCTGTTCTATGTCTGAAAACCCAAGGCTGTGGGCAGCTCCTATATTGGTGAACACCCCTATCTCGGGGGATATGACTGACTCAAGGCGTGCCATCTCTCCGGGGAGGGATATGCCGGCCTCGATGATCGCTATGTCAGTGTCAGGCTCAATGGCACATAGTGAGAGGGGGACACCGGTCTGCGAATTGTAGCTACGCGGTGACCGTGACACCTTGAAATCGGGCGACATGAGACGGTAAAGCCATTCCTTGACCGTTGTCTTTCCACGGCTTCCGGTTATTGCTATCACACGGGCGCATGAAGAGGCGCGATGATGGGATGCAAGGGTCTGGAGCGCGTCAATCACTGACGGGACTTTAAGGAAGTTGGCATCCGGCATGCCTTTCGCACCGGAGGGTATGGCGTCGACCACAAAGTCGCGTACCCCTGAGGCATAAAGAGCCTGGATGTAGTTATGCCCGTCGCCTGATGGCGTGCGTATGGCAAAGAAGAGAGTTCCTGAAGGTTCAAGAAGTGAACGGCTGTCGGTGAGCAAGGCCGAAATGCGTCGGTCGGGAACTGTAGGCTCCTGAGCACCGATGATGTGTGCTACCTCGGAAATGCTATAATCCATTGGAAATGTATCTGTCTATGATTGGAGCCAGGAGAGGGTTGGCTGTTGTAAGTTCTTCTATAATCTTTGCAGTGTCGTCGGTCGGTGTGCCGCCCATCTGTCTGTGGGCGAGGCGGCGCGTCAGCTTCCTCGATTGCATGGCAAGGTCGCGTGTGGCCGGCGAGAAATAGGTGGAGGAGAATATTTCGTAGATGTATCTGACAGCCTGCTGTGTGGGATGCTTCATATCGTCGGCGTAGAAACGGTAGTCACGCAGGTCGTCCATCATGATCTCGAACGATGGGAAATAGCCCACTCCCTGACGCGAAGACATCACAGAGTCTACAGCGAGGAGCAGTGTAGACTTGGAGAGGGCGTTTACATGCGCTCCCTGACCGAGATAGCGCAACGGACTGACTGTAAATATTACGGTGATATCGGGATTGACAGAACGGGCAGTGTCGACCATTGATGTCAGGGAGGATATGCATTGTGACAGAGAGAGCGTCTCCTCCTTAAAGGCACTTGACGGAAGCTTGTGGCAGTTAGCCACCACAATTCCATTTTCACGGAGACTGAAAGCGCGCGTTGTGCCGAGTGTGACAATCATCACAGAAGCTTCGACGAGTGCCTGACGTGCGAGTTCTATCTGACGCTTCATGATCTGAGCTGTAGATTCGCAGCTGTTTCCGGAATATCGAGAATGAAACAGATGGCTGTGATAACGCCCTTCATGCAGAAATAGCGCGGACTGAGGCACAGGGGCACATTCAGCTATCACTGAGAGGGCAAGCCGAAGTGATGCCGGATTGTATATAGGGCCGAAAGGGTTGACCATGACGTCGAAAAGGTCGTCACGCATGCAAGCCCCTATATTGTCGGTGAAGCATGATCCGATAAGCAGTACAGGTCTGCAATGGTCTATAAGTCCTTCACAGGCTTTTTCCGGTGATACCTCGGTGCGGAATTCCATTTTCAGATCGCGTTCAGGACAATCGGGTCGCCATAGTCAGGATAAAGGTAAAGAGTGTTTCCCTGTATGGACCATGAGAAGTAGTCAATGTCGCCTCCTTCATAACTGATGGTGAGTGAGGAACCATTGACCCACCAGGTGAACTCGTAATAATCCGCTCCATATTCGGGATCGTCGACGATGTAGTTGCCGTAGCCGTCTTCGTAAAATTCGTAATAGACGTATTCGAGAGTTGGCGGAGCCACCTGCTCCCAACTGCCCTCCACTGTGTAGTACCAATCGTCGTCGTCATCGTCACACGAGGTGAATGCTGTCAGTGCGATCAAGGATATGACCACCAGAGAGAGAGCCTTGATGACTTTACGTGAGGATACGGTAAGAGCGTTCATAATAGTTGAATTGTAAATTTCGTTAAAAAGGGTGTTGACATATTATGAAACAAAGGAGCGGTCAACAGAGTTCTTTTCCGACGCGCAAAAATACAATATTATTCGCAGCCGTGCAAATGTTTGCCCCGGATACGACATTCCGTCACGTGATTAAGATTCCATTCCAAGATATTTGTTAACCGTGCCTAAGGATTAAGAGGTAGTTTAAAAACAACCTCTAAGTATTAGTGGAGAGGAACGAAGGGAGCGGTGAGGCAGGGACGCGGCTGTCAGCTCGCGGCAATAACGGTCGTGCCGTCGGGGGTCGAGATCGGCACTAAGAAGCAAAGTGTCGGGGCATACGGATCCTGCGAGGCGGCATATGTCGCCCGTAAAACCACGGCACACAACAGCGTAGTGCACATGCTGACCCGCAACCGGCGTCACCGGTGCCGATAGACAGGTATTGTCACCTACAAACAGGATCGTTATGCCTGACGTGAATATAGTGTCCCCGCACCTGCTGGTGGATCCGTGTATCGCACCATCGCTCAGCGGGACCATAGCCGAGATGCTGCGACGAAGCATGTATGTCTCGTATTTACTGCGGGCACGCTCCGCCACCTCAGGGTGTCGCACTAACCGGGCGGTGGTGTATAGAAGAAGGGTGTCGCCCTCTCGTACAAGCATTGTAGTCTCGGATGGAGAGCGCGTTATGTATGCCTCAGGGGAGGGGGACACGTGATACGTGTCAATTGACCACCATAAGACAGTGAAAGCGGCTATTATCCCCATGGCATACAGCATGACGGCACGACGGCACCATAGCCATACAGCAAAGAGCAGAGCAAGGATGAAATAGACCGGAATAATCCACGATGGGAACCACACCCCTGTTATGGCAGCTCCGGGAAGGCCTGATATCCATAGGGCAATGTCCGTGACCGAACTGTACATGAAGTCGACAATGCCTCCAAGCCAAGGCGCGCTGATACCTGCATAAGAAAGCAGGAGGAGAATCAAGGCTCCGCCAATAAGCGGTGGCAGAAGAACGGAGACGGCGATGTTGGTGACTAAGAAGCAGAGCGGGAATATGTGAAAATGATATGCGCAGACGATGCCTGTACCCAACATGGCGGCAGCCGACACTGCAAGGGACATGGTTCCGGCTCGAAGTATGGGATACCTGTAGCCGATAGGGTTGAGCCTGCGTGCGAACACTATGATGAAGAGCACTGCAAGAAATGTAAGCTGAAAGCCGAGTGTGTATATTGCCGACGGATTGAACACCAGCAGTAACAGAGCAGCGACAGCAAGAGCATTGAGCGGAGACCACACGCGCTGCATCATCATGGTGACGAGAAAAATTGTTGCCATCACGACAGCTCTGACAACCGACGGTGACAGCCCTGTGAGGATGGCGAATACCCATAGCGCGCCGATGGAGATCAACATGCTGCATCGCCTCATGCCTACAGCCGTGAGAGGGAACAGCATAATCATGATCACGGCCGATATGATGCCTACATGAAGTCCACTGAGCGCGAGGATGTGGGCAATTCCTGTGAGGGAAAAAAGGTCACGTGTGGATGGTGTAAGCCATGAACGGTCGCCTGTAAGGGCGGCCATCAGGAAGCTGCAGGTTTCTGACGATATCGGCAGCAGAGCTATGCGAGCCTGCAGGTCACGACGCAGACGGCGCAGGGAGTTGACCGGCCCCGGCTCAGGCACATGCGTCTGTATGCTGTCAGGGTGTATGAAACATTGCGCTACGACACCCATGCGTCTGAACGATGCGTTGTAGTCGGTCTCGTCGGGTAGATCGATACGGCTTTCCAGAGGATCCATGCTTGCGGTAAACCGTATGCGGTCAGTATCATCGACAGGCGGGAGCATGGACGGGATCACACATTTGGCGAGAAAAGGAGGACAAGGGGCTTGCCTGCAAGAGTCAGCCTCAAGCACCAGCACGCGCACGCCGCTGTACTCCCTGCTCTCCTTTACTACACCCGAAAAAGATGTTTCCCCTCCCAGGGCACACTGCGGCAGTAACGGGCGATGTGCCTCACTGACCGTGAATCCCAAAGCTGTACCTATAGACAGAACCGCCAGATAAGGACGCCGCAATATGACACACGCCAAGCACAATACCAACGGTACGGCAACCCACAGCGGAGATGACACGGCACCATTGAATAAGATGCCGGTCATGAATGCCACCGCAAAGGGGAGTACCGGACAGAGGGAGAGAGACATAGGGAATCACATTTCCCTGAAAAGCAATGTATCCAGGGGTATTTAATCAATAGTGTTCATGACAACGAAGAAGCTGCTCACGCCTATCACTATCCACAGGATGACGGCGAGAATGAAAGGCTTCACGCCGACTGACCTGACCATCTTGACCGAAAGTCCGGCACCAATGAGAAAGAGAGTGAGCACAAGGCCTTTCTTGGCAAGGTACACGAGAGCTGCGGTAAGCCATTCGGGAAGTGGAAGATAAGTATTTACCACCATCGCAAGAATGAACAGGAATATGAACCATGGTATTGAAATCTTGCTCTTCCTGTCGCGGAAAATGACCATAGTGACGAGTGCGAGTGGAATGATCCAGAGAGCACGTGTGAGCTTTATAAGGGTGGCAAGCTTGAGGGCGTCACCGGCATTGGCGACACCTTGTGCAGCAAGGAGATTGGAGTAGGCATCACCGGCACCCACCACAGAGGATGTGTCATGGATGGCGATCGCCGCCCATGTGCCGAACTGCTGCGCGCTCATGTCGAAGAACGCTCCTATAGGGGGGAATATGAACAGAGCCACTGCATTAAGCACGAACACCACGCCCAATGACACAGCCATGTCACGGTCGTCGGCCTTGAGGACAGGTGCCACCGCGGCGATGGCACTGCCTCCGCATATTGCTGTTCCGGAAGATATGAGATAGGATGTCTTTCTGCCGATATGCAACCAGTATCCGACAAGGACACCTATCACCATTACGCTCACAACCGATACCACAGTGAAGAGCATGCCCTCACTGCCACTCTTAAGCGACTCGGTGAGATTCATGCCGAAACCGAGCCCCACCACCGATGCCTGAAGAAGATACTTGGAGGTCTTTTTATTGAACTTCGGATAAGGGCATTCAAAAAACAGGGCATACATTATGCCGAGAAACAGAGCAAACCAAGGAGCCACTGTCACGCCGCTAAACAGCATATCGACAGGTGACAGGACCATTACTATAAGCAGGATATAAATGATTCTTCCCGCAGACCTGAAATTATCAGATTTCAAAGCGATATTCACAGATTCCATATACGCCAGGATTCAAAAGCCTGAAGCAGGAGCATCTCCAGCCCGTTTTTAACTTCGGCACCATGCTCGGCTCCTCTTCTCATAAACGCGGTGGTGTCGGGATTATATATGAGGTCATACAACAGATGGCCCGAGTCAAGATATTCATAAGGTATGGGGGGAAAACGGTCGACCCCAGGATACATGCCGAGAGGAGTGGTGTTGACTATCACCTTGTGACTTGCCATCACTTCAGGAGTCAGCTCGTCATAAGACAGCATGCCACGGTGCGGAGAGCGGGATACGTACACCGGCTCGACACCGAGCGAGATCAGACCTTGCCTCACAGCCTTGGCCGCCCCACCTGATCCGAGTATAAGAGCCTTGCCACGCTCCGGAGTGATGAGAGGGGATATCGAATCCCTGAAACCCACAACATCGGAGTTGTATCCGACAAGCTCGTAATCATCCTCGTCGTCAGGATCATTCCGTATGATCCTGATCACATTTACCGCACCGATAGCCTCTGCCTCCGGATCAAGGCGGTCAAGATAAGGAATCACCTGCTCCTTATATGGGATTGTGACGTTAAGTCCGGACAGTTGCGGATGGTCATCAAGCACCTCCTTCAGTTCGGAAACCGAAGGGATCTCAAAATTGATATACTCGGCATCAATACCCTCGGCTGCAAACTTATCATTGAAAAAGCCACGAGAGAATGAATGACCGAGAGGATAACCAATCAATCCGAAAATTCTATGAGTATCCATTGAGAAATATGAAAAGTGCACAAAATTAGTTGTTCCCGTTAAAATAAGCAACATTTTTTACATTATATAAGCCCTCAATCCGGCAAACAGACAATAAATATGCTTATATTTATGATGACATTTAATCTTAATTATTTAAAATTTACAAGAAAGGGTGAAACTATATATATAATTTCACGTCTAACCTAACAGAGGTTAACGATAACACCAAAATGATAATAGATCTTAAGAACGTAAACAAATCCTATCCGGGAGCTGTGCCACTGCATGTCCTAAAGGATGTGAACCTGCAGATAGACAAGGGTGAACTTGTAGCCATAATGGGAGCATCCGGATCAGGAAAATCCACACTGCTCAACATTTTGGGAATCCTTGACAATTATGACTCAGGGGAATATCATCTTGACGGGATTCTCATCAAAAACCTTACAGAGAACAAGGCTGCCGATCTGCGCAACTATCTGATAGGATTTGTGTTCCAGTCATTCAATCTCATCAACTACAAGAACGCGCTGGAAAATGTGGCTCTTCCTCTATTCTACCGAGGGATATCCCGCAAGAAGCGCAATGCACTTGCCATGGAACAGCTCGAGAGAATGGGTATGGCAGACCGCGCCACACATCTGCCCGGAGAGCTGTCGGGCGGACAGAAGCAGCGCGTAGCCATCGCGAGGGCACTCATCACAAATCCGTCGATCATTCTTGCCGACGAGCCGACCGGAGCCCTCGACTCAAAGACCTCCAAAGAGGTTATGGAAGTGTTCCGTCAGCTTAACAATGAGGGACGCACGATAGTCATAGTGACCCATGATCCCGGCGTGGGAGAACAGACCAACCGAATAATCCGCATATCTGACGGACGCATAGTGACACCTGACACTACTGTCACATCCCAACCAAGCATAGTCACATCCAATAATCCGCAATGACCGATCTAATAAACGAAATACTTGCCACACTTCGCCACAACAAGCTTCGCACAGCCCTGACAGGTTTTGCCGTTTCATGGGGAATATTCCTGCTGATAGTACTTCTGAGCGTCTCGGAAGGGCTTCTGAACGGAATGGAGTCGATGTTCTCACAACGAGACACCGAATCAATGACCATAGAGGGCGGGTGGACCCATAAGCCTTACAAAGGACTTACGGACAATCGCCAAATAACCCTGCGTGAACGAGACATCGACATCATAAGGAACCGCAACTCCAACGTTGTGACGCGCATAACCGCCGATATACGCAACGACAGCGCGACAATATCCACCGGCAAGGACTATGTGACCGGAGGCTACCAGGGGGTCTATCCTTCCGCGCTCAAGAGCGACGGTGCAACCATAATGGAGGGTAGATTCATCAATGATAACGACATAAACAGGGATCGCCGCGTGATAGTGCTGCACAAGGACAATGCCCGCAACCTTTTCGGGAAAAAGTACCCTATAGGTGAACTCGTAAAGATGAACGGGCTGACATTCACAGTGGTGGGTGTCTACAACCACGAGTGGAACACCCGCAGCTATATCCCCTACACTACGGCACGAAATCTCACAGGAGGGAGCGATAAAGTGAAACGCATCACCGTGGGAGTGGACAACCTCAAGAATGTCGAGGAGGGCACCGCCGCCGAACAAAGTTTCTACTCCACCCTCGGTAACGAGCACCAGTTTGACTCCAGCGACGAGAGCGCGCTTCACATATGGAACCGTTTCAACCAGTATCTAAAACAATCGTCGGCAATGGGAGCACTTGGCATAGCCATATGGATAATAGGGATGCTCACAATGCTTTCAGGAATAGTGGGTGTAAGCAACATAATGTTCGTGTCGGTGAGGGAAAGGACCCATGAGATAGGTGTGAGACGCGCCATCGGCGCAAGACCGCTCAGCATACTCAAGCAGGTGATACTCGAGAGCGTTGCCATCACTACCCTGTTCGGCTACATAGGAATAGTGGCCGGGGTCATCATCGCACAGGGCATCAGCGTGATTACCCGGGATATGCCGTTCATCAAAGACCCGTCGGTAAATATCACCATAGCCATCCAGGTCACAGTAGTACTGATTATCGCCGGAGCCTTGGCAGGACTGTTTCCGGCACTGAAATCACTGAAGATCAAACCAGTAGAGGCACTCAGAGACGAATAGCAAAGATGAATAACCCGATATTTGACATAGAGAACTGGCGCGAAATAGGCACGACGCTTGCCCAAAACAAGACGCGCACCTTCATGACAGGCTTCGGAATATTCTGGGGCACAGCCATACTTGCCCTGCTCCTGGGAGGAGCAGAAGGGCTTAAACACTTCATGTCGCGCAACTTCGAGGGTTTTGCCACCAATGCAGCCACGATCTTCCCAGGTCGCACCACAAAGAGCTACGCAGGATTCAACAAGGGAATGAGACTTGAGTTGAACCTGCAGGACGCCGACAACATACGCAAAGCAATATCCGACATCGAGAATTCATCGTCAGTGAACTTTATGTGGACCAACGCCATGTACGGAGACAAGAAAGCCAACACACAACTCACAGGGGTGGAGAGCCAGTATGACAAGATATTCGAACCCATCATATATGACGGACGGTTCTTGAACGATGCCGACAACGCCAATTACCGTAAAGTATGTGTCATAGGCAAGACTGTCGCCGGCACACTGTTCGGAACAATGTCGGGGGTAGGCAAGGACATACAGCTCAACAATATCTATTACAAGGTGGTCGGAGTCGTGGGACAAACATCGGAAATCAATGTAGGTGCCAATATGGATGAGTCGATATTCATACCGTCCAAATCCATGTGCAGAAGCTATAATCTTGGCAACAGGATAGATGTCTTCATGATGACATTCCGTCAGGGCACACGGCCAGGGGATTACGAAAAACGTCTCAGACGTATCATAGCGTCCAACCATCCGATAGCACCCGACGATGAAGGAGCGTTTAATTATTTCAATATATCGAAGATGTTCGAGATGGTCGACAACGTGTTTGCAGGCATCACCCTGCTCGCGCTTGTTGTCGGCACAGGGACACTCATGTCAGGCATCATAGGCGTAGGCAACATCATGTGGATCATCGTGCGTGAACGCACACACGAGATAGGTATACGCCGCGCCATAGGGGCCAAGCCTCGCGACATAATAGTGCAGATACTTTCGGAATCCATGGTACTCACAACAGTGGCGGGCATCGCGGGAATAGTATTTGCCGTACTGCTTCTCGGAGCGGCAGAAATATTAACCGCAGGTCCGAAAGGCACGATAAATTTCCAGCTTGAATTCGGTCAGGCGGCAGGGATACTTGCGACATTCCTGATACTCGGGACCGCCGCCGGCGTGATACCGGCTGTAAAAGCGATGAAGATAAAGCCTATAGAGGCTTTGAACGAAAAATAGCACTCACAACATTATAAACAAATATCATCACTATACAATACAATGAAAAAGTATCTAAGAATCTTTCTCTGGTCATTAGTTATCCTGCTGTTCGCGGGGACATTCGTGTACCTGTTCATGAAGTCACGCCCCAAGGAGACGACCTACGAGATAGTGAGCCCCATCACAGGAGACATAGAACGCAACACAGTGCTGACCGGCACCATCGAACCGCGCGACGAGATCGAGATCAAGCCTCAGGTGTCGGGCATAATCTCGGAGATCAATGTCGAGGCCGGTGATATGGTGAAGGAAGGTGACGTGATAGCACGCATAAAGGTCATACCTGACGAGGGACAGCTTTCGTCGGCCCTTTCACGCATAGAGACAGCAAAAATCAATCTTGAGGATGCGAGCGTGAAGCATGAGCGCAACACTATGTTACTGGAGAAGAAGGTGATAAGCCGAGAGGAATATGAAACGACAGCCACACAGTACTCGCAGGCCAAGGCTGAGCTAAACGCAGCCCAGGACGCTTACTCGATAATCAAGGACGGTGTGTCAAAGACAAATGCCAAGGGGAGCAACACTCTGGTACGCGCCACTACATCGGGGCTTGTGCTGGATGTGCCTGTAAAGGTGGGATCGTCGGTGATACAGGCCAACACCATGAACGACGGCACCACGGTGGCCACGGTGGCAGACATGAACAATCTTATATTCAAGGGTAAGGTGGACGAGACCGAGGTGGGGCTGCTGAGCGTAAACCAGCCTATGAAGATATCCATAGGCGCGCTTCCGGACCTTAACCTCGATGCAGTGATCGAGTACATAGCCCCTAAAGGTACCGAAACCAACGGTGCGAACACTTTCGAGATCAAAGCCGCACTCACCGTGCCTGACGGAGAACATCTGAGAGCAGGCTACAGTGCGAACGCTACAGTGCTGCTGAGCAAAGCATCACAAGTACTGACTGTTCCCGAGAGTGTGATAGAATGGGCCGGTGACAGCACATACGTGTATGTCCTGACTGACTCGATAGACGGTCAGAAATTCCAACGCACAACAGTCACCACCGGGACATCGGACGGGGTGAACATAGAGGTCAGCTCCGGGATATCGCCCGATGCCCGACTGCGTGGAGCAATAAAAACCGACATGCCCGAGAAGGGATTCAATAAATAGCACCAGAGACTATGAGAAAAGCAATCATGATGCTGTCAGCAGCACTCCTTGCAGGGACTATGCACATAAGTGCGGAGACCTGGAGCCTCGACAGCTGCATAAACTATGCAATAGCACACAATCTCGATGTAAGGTCCGCGCTGATAGAGCGTCACAGGGGCGAACTCAGTGTCACCGAGGCCAAGGACCGCTTTCTCCCCACCCTGTCGGCATCAGCGGCTCAGAGCTGGAGTTTCGGGCGCGGACTCACGGCCGAGAACACTTATGCCAACCGCAACACGTCGTCGACAGGCTTCAATGCATCTCTGTCCCTCCCTGTATTCCAGGGGCTGAGCGCGCTGCGGCAGCTACGGCAGGCACAGGCCAATATCCGGACTCTCGACCTGAGAGTGGAGAATGCCAAGGACGAGGTGACGCTCGGGATCATGGCATATTATCTTCAGGTGCTGTACAGCAGAGAGATAGTGTCGGTCAGAAAGGAGGAATTGCGTCTGGCACAGGTGCAGCTTGAGCGTCAGCGCATATTATTCGAGAATGACAAACTGCCTGAAGCCGATGTGCTGCAGGCGGAGGCCCAGGTCGCGTCAAGCAATGTGGCAGTCGTGACTGCCGAGAATGACTATTCGCTTGCCATGGTTGATCTGACACGTGCGTTGGAACTCAAGGACGCCGAGGGATTTGATGTCGAGCCCATAGACCTTGACGGTGAGCTGCCACGCCTGGCATCGGCGGATGAGGTGTACAGGAATGCTCTGAACAACTATTCGGGAATACTTGCTGCACGCTCGTCGGTGGGACAGGCCGATCATGCCATATCAATAGCCAAGACAGGATACATACCTAAACTATATTTCAACGCCGGTCTCGGATCGAATTACTACACCATGTCAGGTGTACCGGCCAACTCGTTCAGCCGTCAGTTGCGTGACAATTTTTCAAAGTCACTCGGGTTCTCTCTCAACATACCGATATTTGACGCGTTCAATACGCGCAATCAGGTGAGGCAGGCCCGGTTACAGAAACTTTCGGCAGAACTGGAACTTGAGCGTCAGGAGAGCAATCTGCTGAAGACCATACGTCAGGCCTACAATCAGGCCGAAGGCGCGGAAGCCCAGTTCCGTGCCGGGGAAAGTGCCGTGGCATCAGCCAAGGCTGCCATGGATGCGATGACGGAGAAACTTAACTACGGACGGGCAAACGCCACCGAGTGGGAACAGGCACGCTCTAACTATATAACAACTCTGTCACAACAGGTTCAGGCTAAATACGAGATGATACTCAGAAACAGAATACTGAACTTCTATAACAAAGTCAGATAGAGATCATACAGCCTCGATAGAAGACTCGACAGAGGGATACAAAAGTATCAGAAAAACAAAAGAAACAGAAGATTTAGAGTTTTGTTTATTGACAAAAGCTTGTTTATAGACAAATGTGAATTTCGCTGAATAGTTACACATGTAATTATATTGGCGTAACTATTCAGCGAAAGCAAAAGCTATAAAGAGTCGCCTCGCCTGATTAGACGAGTGCCAATATTGCATCAAGAGG
>ERZ808037.441-NODE-441-length-39044-cov-11.758796_pt1 | contig 39044 bp, 28 predicted proteins | sample MGYA00380190_ERZ808037 | MGnify/ENA primary metagenome ERZ808037 (study PRJEB31490, sample SAMN06133399) | mouse gut metagenome | isolation source: J9 | host: mice | place: China: Chengdu | collected 2015-05 ...
CAATTCATATCGTTTCATATCCCTATTTTTGCACGAACGCTCATTTTGTGCAATATTTATTTTTCAAACAAGACCTAAACAAAAAAGAGCGGGGCAAAATGCCCCGCTCCTCTCTATTCCCAAATGAAAGGCCGCCCCAGCGGACCTCCGCCCTGACACAGAGCTCTTCAGTCCAGCCAGCCCTCCCTGGCCTTGACGCCGAAGCGCCCCTCCAGCAGGTGCATCTGCTGGTCCGTGATGGTGTTCACCCGGGGCAGGTGGGCGATCTTCATGTAGATTTCCGCCGCCTTTTCCGCGGTCTCGATGAGGCCGAAGGTCTCGTCCAGGTCGCGGCCCGCTCCGTAGATGCCGTGCTGGGCCCAGACCACCAGCCGGGCGGTGCCCATCTGCTCCGCCGTGGCCTCGCCGATCTCGTTGGTGCCGCACAGCATCCAGGGCAGCACGTTTACCCCGTCGGGGAACACCACAATGCACTCCGTACACATCTGCCACAGGGTGCGGGTGAAGGCCCGGCTGTCCAGGTCGTGGACGTAGGTCATGGCCAGCAGGTTGGCGGGGTGGCAGTGCATCACCACCCGGTTTTCCGGATCCGCGCCCAGCCGCGCCGCGTGGCTCATCATGTGGGCAGGGAACTCGCTGGTGAACCTGCCGCCGTCGGTGAAGCCCCACAGCAGCTGGGCGTTTTTGCCGGAATCGGTGAGACGAACTAAACCCAGGTTCGCTGCCGGGTCGTACTGCACGTTCTTAAAATACTTGCCCGTGCCCGTCACCAGGAAGTACCTCCCGTCCAGCGCCGGGGCCTCGAAGCCGGTGGGGATGTCCCGGAGCACCGCGTTCACGTCCAGATACTCCGCCACCTCCGCCTCGTCCAGCAGCCAGCTGATGTTGCCGCCGTTGCGCTCGTCCCAGCCGTGCTGGTACATATTGGTGCAGGTGCGCACCATTTCAACGAGGAACGGCGCTTCGAGAATGTTTTTCATATGAATTAACCTCTCTTTGCGGGAGGGGCAAGCCCCTCCCCTACAGATTTTTTAACCCCGTTGGGAAAGTACATCGGTCTCGTATTTCTCAACGATCCCGAACCACGCCCCATCGGCGGGGACGCCGCACACGCGGCAGTATTCGTCCCAGATCTCCCCAAAGGGCGCGGTTTTCAGCTCCTCCTGGAGCACCATCAGCCGGGTGAATTTGCCCTCATCCTGGAGTTTTTTCTCCTCCTGCACCGGCTGGAGCAGGGCGGACAGCAGGGCCTTTTGCAGATTGCGGAAGCCGGTGGCCCAGGCCGCCAAGCGGTTGATGGAGGCGTCGAAGTAGTCCAGGGCGATGTTCACCCGCTCCGGGCCGCAGCGGACAATCTCCCGGCAGATCTCCCGGGTCTCGTCGTCAAACAGCACCACATGGTCGCTGTCCCAGCGGATGGGCCGGGTGACGTGGAGGGCGATCTCCGGGAAGAAGGCCAGCAGCGCCGGGATCTTGTCGCTCACCACCTCGGTGGGGTGGTAGTGGCCGTTGTCCATCAGGGGGATGCACTTGTCCTTGTTGAAGGCGGCGTAGGAGAGGGCGAACTCGGCGCTGCCCACGGTGTACGCCTCCACGCCGATGCCAAACACCTTGCTCTCAATGCAGGGCTTTACCAGCTTGAAGTCGTAGGGCTCGGACAAAATCTCGTCGATGGCCTCCCGGTAGCGGATGCGCGGCCCCATGCGGTCGCCGGGGATGTCCTTGAAGCCGTCCCCCGTCCAGATGTTCATGACGCAGGGCTGGCCCAGCTGCTCCGCCAGGTACTGGGAGATGCGGATGCAGGCTTTCCCATGGTCGATCCAGAAGCGGCGGGTTTCCTCGTTGGGGGAGGACAGGGTCAGCGGGTCGCATTTGGGGTGGGAGAAGAAGGTGGGGTTGAAGTCACAGCCCAGCCCCCGCGCCTTGCAGAACTCCACCCAGGGGGCGAAGTGCTTGGGCTCCAGCGCGTCCCGGTCGGCCCACTCTCCGGGCTCAAAGATGGCGTAGCTGGCGTGGAGGTTCAGCTTTTTCAGGCCGGGGCACAGCTTCAGCACCATGTCCAGGTCGGCCATCAGCTCCTGGGGGGTGCGGGCCCGGCCGGGGTAGCTCCCGGTGGTCTGGATGCCGCCGGTGAGGGGCTTGGAGGGGTCGGTGTCGAACCCCCGCACGTCGTCCCCCTGCCAGCAGTGGAGGGACACGGGGATGGTTTTCAGCGTCTCCAGGGCCTTGTCCGCGTCCACCCCCAGGGCGGCGTATTTTGCTTTTGCTTCCGCGTAGCTCATTTCAATTCCTCCTGCCGTGCGATTTGTATTTTGAGATTACCCAGCGCCGTTGCCTCAATGGGCAGGGCCACCACCTCTTTGCCTGTTGCCTCCTGGGTCAGCCGGTTCAAAAACTGGTTTTTCGCCCCGCCGCCCACGATGTACAGCTTCTCATAGGTGCGGCCCGTGTTTTCCTCCAGCTCCCGGATGGCGTCCCGGTAGCTCAGGGCCAGGGAGCGGTAGGCGCAACGGAAGTAGTCCCCCGCCGTCTCCGGCTTTTTGTCAAGCGAAGTGTCAAAGGCGGCTTTCATGCTCTCTGGGGCCAGGAAAATTTGTGCGTTGGCGTCCACCGTGCCATCAAAGGCGCTGGTCTCCGCCTCCGCCACAATCTCCGGGAAGGGTTTCTCCGGGCACAGCTCGTCCCGGAGGCGGTTGACGATCCACATGCCCATGATGTTCTTCTGATAGCGGTTGCAGCCCACCCCGCCCTCGTTTGAGTAGTTGGCGGCCATGCTTTTCGTGTCGGTAAGGGGCTTCGGGGTTTTCACACCCAGCAGGCTCCACGTCCCCGACGAAATATAGAGCTGCTCCCCGTCCATGGGGATGCCCTCTACCGCCGATCCGGTATCGTGGGTGGCGCACAGCACGGCCTGCATGCCCATGTATTCGCCCACAGCCGTCCCCGGTTGGCTCAGCTTTGGGAACAGGCGGGCGGGCAGGCCCAGCTTTTCCACCAGTGCTAGGTCAAATTCCCCGGTTTCGGCGCTCACCAGCCCGGTGGTGGTGGCGTTGGTGTACTCCTTGGCCTTCACCCCGGTGAGCTTCCACAGCAGGTATTCCGGCACCATGAGGAAGTCCGTGACGCCCTCCAAGCGGCCCCGCTCCAGGTCATCGCAGAGCTGGTACAGGGTGTTGAAGGGCTGGAACTGGCAGCCGGTGTGGGCGTAGAGCTCCGCAAACGGGACTTTCTCGTGAACCGCCGGGATCACCGCCTCCGTCCGATTGTCCCGGTAGGCGCAGCAGGGCCAGACCTCCTGGTCCCCTCTGAGCAGGACGTAATCGCACCCCCAGGTGTCAATGGAAAAGCTGGCGATGTCCGGGAACTGCTCCAGCGCCTTGTCAATGCCATGTTTCACGCGAAACATTAGTTCCATCACATCCCAGGTGAGCTGCCCGTCCCGCTCCGCCACCCCGTTGGGGAAGCGGTAGACCTCTTTTGTTTGGATTGCGCCGCCCTCGCGCCAGCCCACGATGTGCCGCCCCGACGACGCGCCGATGTCCACTGCCAGATAGTGCTTGGCCATAGCATCCCCTCCCTGTCTTGCTGTCATTGAGTATAGTGGAATTTCCCTCCGGGAAAAAGGTCCTGCTCCAAAAATATAGGGACCTTATTTGCAATCCCGGCGGACTGTGTGGTATAATTTCTCCAATCCATCCAAGGGGGCGTCAATATGCGGCGGGAGCTGTTGGAATTTCTCCAAAAAATCACCCCGGAAGAACAGGCCATTTTGGACGGCGGAGGCGATATCCGCCAGGAGCTGTACACCTCCCAGAGGGCCTTTGTGGTGGACAGCCGCAGGCTGCTGGAAACGGGGCGGCTCATTGAGATCAGGCCCCACACCCGGTTTGCCCACTTCCCCCGGCACCGGCACAACTACGTGGAGATGGTGTACCAGTGCGCCGGGAGCGCCTCCCACCTCATGGACCGGGGCGGACAGCGGGAGACCGTCCTCTTGGAGGCGGGGGACCTGCTCTTTCTCAACCAAAACGTCTCCCACGAGATCCTGCCCACCGGCAGGGACGACCTGGCGGTGAACTTCATCATCCTGCCCCAGTTCTTCTCCCGCCCCATCTCCATGATCGAGCGGGAAAACGTCCTGCGGGACTTCCTGCTGGCCGCCCTGTCCGGCGGGGTGGACGGGACGGGCTGGCTGCACATCCGCGCCCGGGGCCTCGTGCCGGTGGAGAACCTGCTGGAGAGCATGATCTGGACGCTTCTGGACCGCCAGGGCGGGACCAACACCATCCTTGAGACCAGCCTGGGACTGCTGTTCATGAACCTGTCCATGTACGCCGGCCTCATCGGCCGGGACGGCGCCGGGCAGGGTGAGCAGAGCCTGGTGTTTGCCGCGCTGAAATACATCGAGGACCGCTATTCGGACGGCACCCTGGCCGAGCTTGCCCGGCAGCTGCGCCAGCCGGAGTACCACGTGAGCCGCCTGCTGAAGAAGTATACCGGCTCCAACTTCAAGGAGCTGCTCCAGCAGCGGAAGCTCCAGCAGGCCGCCTATCTCCTGGAGCACACCCCCCTGCCGGTGGAGACCATCCTCACCTACATCGGGTACGACAACAGCAGCTACTTTTACCGCCGCTTCCGGCTGCGGTACGGCTGCTCCCCCAAGGCCTACCGGTCGGCCTGCCCGTCCAGGGGCTGAATGCTCCCGCCGTACACCGACCAGAAATAGTCGGTGCGGTAGGCGGACAGGGCCTCCCGCGGCACGCAGATCACCGCCCCGGTCCCCTCCAGCAGCCCCCGGCCCACCCGGCAGGCGGAGGGGCGGTCCGATTGAAGCACGACGCGCTCCAGGGCGGCGCAGCCGGCAAACGCCCCGTCGGCGATGGTCCGGACCCCGGGCTGGATGGTGACCTCCCGCAGCCCCTCCGCCCCCGCGAACGCGCCGGGGGCAATGGCGGCCACCGGCCTCCCCTCCCAGAGGGCGGGCACGGTGAGGGCGGTTCTGCCCAGCCCCACCCCGGTGAGGCCGGTGACGGTGAGCACCCCGTCCCGCTCCTGGCAGACAAAGCACCCGCTGTCGCTGTTATCCCCCTCCCCGGCCTCCTCCCCGGCCAGGGGCGGCATCTCCGGCAGGGGGATGTCTGTGGGGCTGCTGTCCCCCAGCATGGCCTTCACCGCCCGGACCAGCGCCCTGGTGTACACCGTCTTTCCGGCGGTATTGGGGTGGAAGTTGGTGTCGTAAAACCACCCCGGCTCCAGAATAAAGTCGCGGGGGTCGCCGGCGAGGGGCAGGCCCAGCGCCTCCTGGAGGGCGGCGTAAAAGCCGTCCATGTCCTCCGCCCCCTCCACCGCGGCGGCGTTCATGGGGCACGGGGCGTACCAGAGCACAGCCCCCGCCGCCCGGGCCGCCTGGGCGTACTCCCGCACCCTTCCGGCGAACTCCAACCTCACCAGGTCCGGGCCGAAGCGGATGGGCGTGCTGGCGTCAAAGCCCCCCGGCATCTCATTTTGGGCGCACAGGGCCGAGGACACGTCCCCGTGCCCGTTGAAGGAGTCCCGGCGGTAGACCCCCTGGGACCGGGGCGGCTCTCCCTGCATATAGCAGCCGAACTTCCGCCCCGCGAAGGCGGGAAACGCCCCCGCCAGCCGCTCCAGCTTGTCCCCGGGCAGGGCGGAGAGCAGCTGGAAGGCCCCGTCCAGCCCCTGCCACATCACCGCCGGGTCGAACCAGCCGGACAGGGCCTGCTCCTGCTGCTCCGGGATGAGAAGAACGATGTCCCCCTCCCGGAGCAGGGGCTGGGACAGGTCCAGCATCACCGTGGTGCCCAGGGCGGCGTACATGCCGAAGTTCACCACCGTATAGCCGGGCAGCTCCCGCTCCATCAGCTCGCTGTCCGCCCCAAAGGCCACCCCGCTGCCCCCCACCAGCACGATGCGGGGGCCGGGGGTCTCCTCTAGCAGCCGGACCTTGTGCTTCAGCTCCCCCAGGAAGGTCTCCCCGTACTGGGCGGGCAGGGCGAAGCCCCAGGCCAGCAGGGCCAGCGGCAGGGCCAGCAGCAGGGCGGCGGTGGTACAAATAATCCAAATTTTTCTCTTCATGGCGTCAAAATTGAAAGTAGATGAAGGCGTTGTTCCCGCCTCCGGCCAGATGGGCCAGCCAGGCCGCCCCCACGGCGGTCACGGCGCAGAACACGGTCAGGGCCCCGGCGTACCAGTCCCGCTCCCCCCGCCCCTCATGCAGGCGCTCCGCCAGGGGCAGGCAGACCAGCGGCAGCGCCAGGGGCAGGGTCCGCCCCAGCACCGGGAGCAGGCCGCCCCACCCCTCCGCCAGCCGGGACAGCAGGGTCAGCGCGTCCCCCATGGAGGGGGCGCGGAAAAACAGCCAGGGGAAGCTCACCAGCAGGAAGGTACGCGCCCGGCCCCACGCCCCCCTCCTCCGGGGGGCGGGACCTTTTTGGTGCTCCCACACCGCCCCGGCGGCCCGGTACAGGCCATGGATCAGCCCCCAGGCCGCAAACGTCCACCCCGCCCCGTGCCACAGGCCGCTGAGCAGGAACACGGCCAGGAGATTGAACACCTGCCGGGGCAGTCCCTTGCGGTTCCCGCCCAGGGGTATGTACACATAGTCGGTGAACCAGCCGGTGAGGCTGACGTGCCACCGCCGCCAGAACTCCCGGACGGTGGCGGCCTCATAGGGCCGCCGGAAGTTCTCCGTCAGCTCCACCCCCAGCAGCTTCGCCGCCCCCCGGGCGATGTCGGAGTAACCGGAGAAATCGCAGTAGATCTGGAGCCCAAACAGGATGGTGGCCAGCGCCACCTCCGGGCCCAGGGCCTCTTCCGGCGCGGCGAACACCCCGTCCACAAAGGGGGCCAGGCTGTCCGCCACCACCACCTTTTTGAAGTACCCCTCCAGCAGCAGCCAGCCCCCGGCGGACAGGCCCGCCGGGGTCAGCTTCCGCTCCCCCCGGAGCTGGGGCAGCAGCCGCCCGGGGCGCTCGATGGGCCCCGCCACCAGCTGGGGGAAGAAGGAGACGAACAGGGCGTAGTAGCCAAAATGCCCCTCCTCCGCCCCGCCCCGGTACACGTCGATGACGTAGGCCAGGGCCTGGAAGGTGTAAAACGAGATGCCCGCCGGCAGGATGAGCCTCAGCGGCCGCTCCAGCCCCGCCAGGGAGGCGAAAACGCCGGCGTACTTGAACAGCCCCAGGCACCCCAGGCAGAGCACCAGCGCCAGCGCCAGCAGGGCCCGGCGGCCCCATCGGGACCGGGAGCGGGCGACCCCCCGGCCGCACAGCCAGGAGGCCAGGGTGATCCCCGCCAGCAGCAGCCCCGCCAGCAGGTCCCATCGGAAGTAGAACAGCCAGCTGGCCAGCAGCAGCAGAGCCCAGCGGAACCGGTGGGGCAGCAGCCAGTGCAGGGCGAACACCGCCGGGAGGAACACCAGAAATTCCAGCGAGTTGAAGTTCACCTGTCCCCGCCCCTCCTTCCCCACAGGAGGCCGGCCATGCTCACGGCGCACACCGCCAGCAGCGGGGAGAGCAATTCATTCAGCCCCCAGCCCAGTGCCAGCCCCGCCAGCAGCCCCGCCCCCGTGGACGCCGCCGCCAGCAGGGCCCAGAGGGGCCGGCCCCGCCGCGTCAGGCCGCACAGCGCGGCCAGCACCGCCCCCGCCCCGAACAGGGCCAGCACCCCGGGGGCGGTCATGCTCCGCCCTCCCGCCCCAGCCGGGCGGACAGCGCCGCGACGATCTCCGCCGTGCGCAGGGCCACCCCCTCGGTGGACAGGTGGTTGTCTGTGCCGCAGAGGTACCTGCCGCTCACCAGGGAGCTCTCCAGGTCGGTGAGCACGGGCACGCACAGCGCCTCCCGGAACCAGGCGTCCAGCGCCCTGCGGGCCTCCGGGGTGCTGTCCTCTGAAATGGCCAGCCGGTTCCGGGGGGCGTAGGTGAAGAACACCGCCGCCCCTTTGTCCAAAAACCGGCGGTATTCCCGGTTGAGCGGGTCGATAAAGGCGCTTTTGGGGAAGGAGCGCACGGTGTAGTCCACCGGCAGGCCGTATACCGGCTCCTCGTCCTGGGCGTTGGGGCGGTAGAGGATGTAGTCGCCGTACTGGTTGTAGCTGGGGGTGTCCACCGGGGTTCCCTCCTCGTCAAAGTCCGCCGGGGACAGGGCGTAGCTGCGCGCCTCCATCCCCTCCCGGCCGCTCAGATAGGCGGACAGGGCGGTGAACACCTGGCCGTATTCCCGCAGGTCCAGCAGGGAGACCATGTCGTAGTTGGCCTCCATCATGTTGAAAAAGGGCCCGTCCAGGTTGGCGCTGGTGCAGAACTGCCGCTGGGCGGCGTCGAACTCCGGGGAGTGGACCAGCACGTCCCCCTCCCCCACGCAGGTCAGGATCAGCTCCAGCTGGGGCAGGGCGTTGGTGTAGGCGAACACCCCCATGTTCACCACGTCATAGTCCGTAAACGCCCGGTGGATCTCCCCGCTGTCGTACCCGAACCGGGCGGAGGAGCCGGAGAACAGCACAATCTTCCGGCGGTCCTTCAGGGACAGCAGGCGGTCGAACTTGTCGGCGAAGGACGCGTAGTAGCTGCCGCTGAACACCGGGGGCAGGGCGGCGTTGATGCGCAGGGTGCGCAGGTTTTCACAGTGGGAAAAGGAGTAGTCGCTGACGGTGCGCAGGCTGTCGAACAGCGTCAGCTGGGACAGGGCGCAGCCGTCGAAGGCGCCGTTTTCCACCGTCCGCAGGGTGTCCGGGAGGACCACCTCGCGGCAGTCCGCCCCGGCGAAGGCCCCCGCCCGGATGCACCGCACCGGCAGGCCGTCCAGCGACCCCGGGACGGTCAGGAGCTCCTCCTCCCCGGCATAGCCGGTGACCGCCGCGCCGTCCCCCCAGCGCTCCCACTGAAACAGCTCCGGGGCGCTCCAGGGGCTCCACTGGGCGTAGAGGGTCAGCCCCTCCTCCGGGCCCACCCGGCTGCCCAGGCCCACGGCGCCGCCCGAGCCGTCCGGTTCGGTGTTCCAGCCGGTGAGGGTATACCCGGTCCGCTGAAACAGGTCCGTCCCGGTGGAGGTGTTGAGCCGCAGGTGGGAGGGGGTGACGGGCGCCTCCACCGCCTGCGACCCGTCTCCCCCGTCCAGCCGCGCGCCGCCGTTGGCGTGGTAGCGCAGCGTCTGGCCGCTGCGCTCCACCTCCAGCCGCACCGCTGTGGAGTAGCGCACCGGCCGCAGCACCAGGGTGACCCCGCCCCCCTGCCTCCGCTCCAGCGCATAGCCGGGGAAGTCCGCCCCGGTGACGGTGTAGCCCTCCTCCGCCCGCAGCTCAAAGCGCAGCTCCCCGCCGGGGGCGGTCTGGGCGGCATAGCGGCCGGCGGTGAAGCCCTCCCCCGCCTCCAGCACCACCTGGCAGGGGAAGGCCTCCGCCTCCCCCTCCGGCGCCCCGCAGGCTGTCAAGGCAAAAAGGAGGGCCGCCATGACAAAAAGCGACGCTTTTTTCACGGTAGTCCCCCCTTTTCACAAGTACTGTCCGCCCGCCCCCGAGCCGGGGGCGGGCGGTCCCGTCTGCGGCTTACTCCGCTGTGGTGTCGAAGAAGGCGGCCGCGATGCCGATGACAGAGGCGATGAGGCACCCGGCGATGCCCACAATGGCGCTGGTCAGGTCAGCCATGTTCTGGGCGTTGTTCTCAAAGGTCATGATGGCGGCGATGCCGTTGACCCGGGTGCTCACCAGGGTGATGGCGGCCACCATCAGCAGCACCGGCGGCAGGACGGCCAGAATGTCGCTCCACATGGCCTGGCCCTTCTGGGTGACCACAAGGTACGCCACCTGGCACAGGATGGCCGCCACGGCGCAGCCCATCACCACGGGATTCAGCCCCAGGTTCACAAAGTAATTGGTCCCGCAGTTCAGGAAGTAGGCTACGGCCCCCACCGCCGCCGCCGCGGCGGACAGCACGGTCATAAAGAATCCGGCGGATTTTTTCATTGTCGTTCCCTCCTATCTCAGTGCTTCTTCTTGGCGGACAGCACGTACATGGCGGCGCAGCCCACGGTCAGCACGCCGAAGCCGATCTGCAGCCCGGTGAGCAGGTTGTCGTACCAGGTGCGCACGGACACCAGCCGGGAGCTGGAGGACAGGCCGTCCAGGGCGTTGGAGTTGGCCAGGGCGTAGTTCTGCCAGGTCATGGCCTGCTTCAGCGCGGCCATCAGCCGGGCGTCCTGGCCCACGGCCTCCAGCGTCCAGTAGCTGTACTTCTCGCTGACGGCGGCCATGGTGTTCTCGCCGGTGTTGCAGCTCATGGTGACGCCGTTCAGCACGGCCTCCTTCAGGGTGACGTAGTTGGCGTCCATGATGAAGTCCTCGGAGATCAGGCCCTTGAAGCCCCACTCGCCCCGGAGAATGTCCATCATCAGCCCCTCGTGGGCGTTGGAGGCGGTGATGCCCACCCGGTTGAAGGCGGTCATCAAAGCCAGGGCCCCGTTCTCCACGATGGCCTGGGTGCCCCGCAGCTCGTTCTCCCGGGCCTGCTGCTCGGTCATGAAGGTGGCCACGCCGGTGCGGTTGATCTCGCTGTCGTTGAAGGCCAGGTGCTTGGGGGCGATGAGGCAGCCGTACTTGAGCCCGCCCTGGACAAAGTCGTTGCCCTGCCCGGCGGTGAGCACCGCGTCCTCGGAGTAGTACTCGTGGTTGCGGGCGTTGTAGGGCACCCGGTGCAGGTTGGTGCCGCAGCCCCAGTAGATGGTCAGGTTGGCCCACAGGGAGTAGTTGCCGCACACCTCGCCGTACTCCCGGGCCAGCTGCTTGCTGAAGGTCTGGCCGATGACGGTCTCATTGACCATGGTGCCGAAGCGGTACTCCCGGTTGGGGTCGTTCTCCGCCACGGCGCAGGGGTCGCCGTTGGAGGCGTCGGAGCTGGCGTACTGGCCCAGGGGGTAGGAGTAGATGCCGTTGGGGCCGTCGTTCTGGATGGTCTCGGGGGACATGATGGAGGGGATGGCCTTGGTGGAGGTGCCGCCGAAGCCGGTGCGGATCATGCACTCCTCCAGGGTGATCTGGTCCATCAGCTGGGACCAGCGGGGGTCGTCCAGGTCGGTGACGCCCTTCAGGTCCGCCAGGGTCAGGCCGTTGGCCGCCCCGAAGGTGACGGAGGAGGGGTCGCCGTTGCCGGAGCTGATCTCATAGATGTCGTTGTCCAGGATGGCCAGCATCTCGTCATTGGCGGTGAGGCCCGTGTAGGTCTTGGGCCAGGTGCCCTGCCAGTCGCTGCGGGAGAGATAGGTGGCGGTGCCGGGCAGCCAGTAGTTGACGTCCATGTCCGCCAGGTGGTTCTCCACCGCCGTGCCGTTCCTGGTGCGGGCAAAGGTGTTGGCGTCCCGGCTGTCCAGGCTCCAGGTCTTGACCTTGGCGCTGTCGCCGTCCACGCCGGCGCCCTGGGCGGCCAGCACGTTGTTCACCGCGTCGTGGGCGTCATCCCCCACGGTGAAGCGGTAGTCGCCCGCGTCCAGCACATAGCAGCCCTTGGTGCCCACGGCGTTGTCCGCCGCGCTGTCCCAGCTGGTCATGTTCTGCACATCGGCCACCAGGGTGTAGGTCTTGGACTCGCCGGGGGCCAGCTCGTCGGTCTTGGCGTAGTCCAGCAGCTGGATGGCGGACTTCTCCAGGCCGCCGGTGACGTAGGGCAGGGAGACGTAGAGCTGGATGGCGTCCTTGCCCGCCGTGTCGCCGGTGTTCTTCACGGTGACGGCGGCGGTAACGGTCTTCTCGCCCAGGTTCACATCCAGGCTGTCCAGAGTCTGCTCAAAGGTGGTGTAGCTCAGCCCGAAGCCGAAGGGATAGGTGACCTCGCTGTCGTAGTCCCACGCCCCCGCGTTGCCCTGGCCCAGCACCACGTCGGCGTACCGGGTCTCATAGTACTTATAGCCCATGTAGATGCCCTCGGCCTGGACGATGGCGGAGTTCATGCTGATGGAGGGGTCGGCGTTGGTCCACGCCAGGTTGCCGAAGTTCTGGGCGGCGGGGGAGCTGGCGATGTCGGAAGCGTAGGTGTCAGCCAGGTGGCCGGAGGGGTTGGCGTCGCCGGCCAGGACGTCCGCCACGCCGTAGAAGCCGTAGCCGCCGGGCAGGCCGATCTGGAGGATGGCGTCCACGCCCTCATTGTCCTCCAGCTCCTGCACCTCCATGGCGCTGGAGCTGTTGAGCAGGACGATCACCTTGCCGTTGGAGCCCTTGGCGTCCACGGCGGCCTGGATCAGGTCCCGCTCGTCGTCGGACAGGCCCAGGGGATCGGTCTGGTTCAGGCTTTGGGCCGGGTCCACCCCCGCCTCGCCGGGCAGATAGGTGCCGTTCTCGCTGCCCGCCCGGGCCAGGGTGACGATCATCACATTGTAGCTGGACAGGCCGTCCTTCCAGCCGGCGTTGGCCCCGTTGAGGGCGGCCTGGGAGGGCTCCTTGCTGGAGAACACCCCGCCGATGCTGGGGGCGGTGATGGTGGTGTAGGTGGTGGTGCCGCCCCAGCTCTGCACCTCAGTGGAGAATACGGACTCCAGGCCCTGGTACAGGGGCTGGAGGTCGGGGTTCAGAGTGAACCCCTTGGCGGTGAGGGCCTGGACCAGGTCCACGGTGTCCGCGTCGGTGCCCTGGTTGGCGATGAAGCTGGAGCCCATGATGCCGCCCCGGACGGGGTAGTAGCTGGAGAAGCCCAGCAGGGACACCTTCCCCTTCTCCTCGGCGGTGAGGGGCAGCGCGCCGTTGTTCTTCAGCAGCACGGTGCCCTCCTCGCTCATCCGCTCGCCCAGGTCCTCAATGGCGTCCAGCAGCTCGGTGGTGCTGGCGTAGTCGGATTTGTAGGTGAAGAGATCCTTTTTCTCCCCGCCGTCGTCGGTGACAATCTTGGAGCTCTGGGTGCCCAGGAACTTGTCGATGTCCGTGCGGGAGGCGTTCACCAGCGGCTGGGCGCTCAGGGCCAGCGCCAGCACGGAGGCGGTGACGGTGGTCAGGCCGCGCCACAGACGCTGCGCGCCCCGGCCGTTTTGACTGTTTTTCATGTTTTGCCCTCCTGTTCCTTTTCTTCAAGCTTTTCCATCTATCCACAGGGCCCGGCGGGCCATGCTTCACATTATTTCTTGCGCTGGGCGATGGCCTCCTGCTCCGCCTTCAGGTTCCTCTCCACGGTGAACAGGAAGATCAGCACCCCGCACAGGGCGTAGCAGGCGGTCTCGATCCAGATGTAGCTGACGGTGAGCGCGTTCTGGGCGGCGGCGCTCTGCACCCCCGCGCCGTACTCGATGGTCTGGTCAAAGCCGGAGGCGGTGAGCAGGCCGTTGAGGATGGCGGTGCCGATGGGGGAGGCGGCCACCATCAGGGAGCTGTAGATGGACATGGTCAGCCCATCGGTGCGGATGCCGTTTTTAAACTCGATGTGGTCGATGACGTCGGCCAGCATGGCCAGGATCAGGTAGCAGGCGGGGGCGGAGCCCAGGCACTTCAGGGCCACGCCCACGGCCACGATCACCATGTCGGTGGGGAACAGCCCGGCGATGACGCCGCCCACGGCGCCCACCAGCATACCCACACCGGTGATCTTGGCCTTGCCGAACTTGTTGGCCAGGGGCACCACGAACACGGCGGCCACCGCCATTGGCACCGCGCCCAGCAGGCTCAGCAGGCTCTGGACGGCGCCCCAGCCCCCGGGCATCTCGCTGCTGTCCACCACCCACTCGCAGAACTGGGTCATGGAGCCGTTCTTGATGGCCCCCGACCACTGGAACAGCAGGTAAAAGATGATGATGATCCACCACCACTTCTCGCTGGTGACGGCGTGGAGCTGCTGGCCGATGGAGGCGGTCTTGGGCTGGGCGGCGGCGGACGCGCCGGAGCCCAGGTCCTCCTCAGTGACCCGCTCGCGGGTGAACTTGAACTGGAGGTAGGCGGTGAGGGCGGTGAACACGGCCACCGCCGCCATCACCAGCAGCCACATGCTCTGGTCATTGCCCAGCAGGTTGCCCGCCAGGATGGGGAACACCATGGACCCCGCCCCCATCACCGCCAGGCCCGCGATGTTGGTGAAGGAGGCCAGCGCCCCCCGCTTCTCCGAGTCCCGGGTGGACACCGGGATCATGGTGGAGTTGGCGGTGTTGTAGATGGGGTAGGCCACCGAGTAGTAGAGGTTGTAGGCGATGGCGATCCACACCATTTTCATGGTGGGGTCGTCAAAGGGCACGACGAACATCAGCACGCTGGCCACCGACAGGGTGAGGGCGGACAGCAGAATCCAGGGCCGGGCCTTGCCGGCCAGCACCCGGGTGCGCTCAATCAGCTGGCCCACCACCAGGTTGGCGATGACGATAAAGATGGTGGACACCAGGGGCAGCACCGTCAAAAAGCTGTTGTCCAACCCCAGCACCTCGTTGAGGTACTTCTGGAGCATGCTGGTGAAGATGCCCGAGCTCAGCAGCGCGCCGAAGGGGCCCAGGAAGTAGCCGATGACCATCTCCGGCAGCTTCACCTCACTGGTCTTGATGGCGGAGCTGGTGAGCGGGGTGCTCCAGAAGCCGTCCTTTTGCTTGCTCATCACAATCATCCTTTCTCAATTTCCCGCAGCGGGCAGGCGGCTGTGTGCGTCCCGCTGTGATAGACCGTTTCCGTGCCGTCGGGGAGGGTGAGCCGGCACGTCGTCCCCATGGGGACCTGGACGGTGACGGAGAACACGCCGTCCTCCATCCGCCAATCCACCGACGCCTGGCCGTAGGGGGTGCGCACCGACCCCTTGGCCCAGGTGAGCCCGCCGCCCAGCACTGGCTTGACGGCAAAGGTCCTGTACCCCGGCTCCACCGGCTCGATGCCCGCCACCCGGCGGTAGAGGAAGTCGCCCACCGCGCCGAAGCCGTAGTGGTTGTAGGAGATCATCATGTCGGTGCCGTCGTCGCCGATGGGGCACACGCCGTTCTCATCCAGGCCGTCCCACCGCTCCCACACGGTGGTGGCCCCCATCTTGATCTCGTACAGCCAGGAGGGGCACTTGGTGTTCAGCAGCATCCGATAGGCGGCGTCCGCCCGGCCGTTGTCCGCCAGGGCGAACAGGATGTAGGGGGTGCCGGGGAAGCCGGTTCCGATGCACCAATCGCCCCGCTCCACCAGCTTCACCAGATTGTCCACCGCCTTGGCCTTGACCTGGGCGCTGGGGAACATGTCCAGGTACAGGGGCAGCACGTAGGCGGTCTGGAACTCCTCCAGCAGCCTGCCCTCCCCGTCGGTGAGCACCGAGCAGTAGGCGTCCGCCGTCTTTTGGCTCAGCTCCCGGTAATAGGCGGCGTCGGCCTCCTCCCCCAGGATGTCCGCGATTTGGGCCACCAGGGCGCTGGTATTGCACAGGGAGGCCGTCCCCGTCCACTTCACCCGCCCCTGCCACTGGCTCATCTTGGGCACGTCCGGGGCCACCCAGTCGCCGAAGCCCAGCACGCCGGGCATGTTCCAGATGTAGCGGTTCTTGCCAAAGCCGAAGCCGCACCAGAACCGGCACGCCTTGACGTACTTCTTCATCACCGGGTACATCCGGCGCAGGAGCTCCACGTCCCCCCGGGCCCGGTACTCCGCCCAGGGGACCAGCACGCAGGCGTCCCCCCACCAGGCCACCGCCATCCGGGGCATGGTAGTGGGGAAGCCGAAGCCCTGCACCGGCACCGTGTTGGGGATGCCGCCGGTGGGCAGCTGCTCGGCCTGGACGTCCAGCAGCCACTTGTCTAAAAACCGGCCCATGTCGAAGTTGTAGCAGGCGGTGGGGGCGAACACGGCGATGTCCCCCGTCCAGCCCATCCGCTCGTCCCGCTGGGGGCAGTCGGTGGGTATGTCCACCAGGTTGGACTTGGCGCTCCAGGTGAGGTTGCTCTGGAGCTGGTTGACCATCTCGTTGGAGCAGGAGAAGCTGCCCGTCTGCTCCAGGTCGGAGTACAGCGCCACGCCGGTGACCTCCACATCCGCCTCGTCGATGCCCTCCACGCTGATGTACCGGAAGCCCATGTAGGTCAGCCGGGGGGAGTAGACCTGCTCCCCGTCCGCGCAGGTATAGGTGGCGGCGGCCTTGGCGGTGCGCAGGAACTGGGTGTTCAGCGAGCCGTCCGGGTTCAAAATCTCCGCGTGGCGGACGGTGACCACCTGGCCCCGCTTCCCCCGCAGCTTCAGCTCCACCACCCCGGCGAAGTTCTGGCCGAAGTCGTAAATCAGCGCGCCGGAGGGGTCCCTCCCACACAGGCATTCCCTCGGGCCGGAGACCTCTCCCCCCGGGGCGGCCGTATACTGCCTCCAGGGGACCGGGGCGAACCGCTCGCGGGCCCTCACCGGCGCGCTGTAGTCCGCCGTGATCCTGGGGCTCACCCGCAGCCTTTCCAGGGCGGCCCGCCGCCAGTGGACGTCCTCCTCCCGGACGGTGGCGTCGTAGGTCTCGCCGTCGTAGAGGTCCGCCATTTTGTACGGCCCCTCCTCAGTGACCTCCCAGCTGCCGTCGGTGCCCACGGTCTCCACGCCGCCGTCCTCAAAAGTGAGGCGCAGCTCCAGCAGCAGGGCCTGCCGGTCGGCGGTGATTCGGTTGAGCCGGCTGTAGATGAAGCTGCCCACCGCCCAGCCCCCGGCCACCACCACCTGGATGGTGTCGTCCCCGGTGAGCAGGTCCGTCACGTCGTAGGTCTGGTACTGCAGGTTGGTCTGGTAGGAGGTGAAGCCGGGGGCGAAGTAGCGGTCCCCCGCCTTCCGGCCGTTCACCGTCAGCTCGTAGATGCCCATGGCGGTGGCGTAGATCCGGGCGGAGGCGATCTTCTTGTCCGTCTTCACCCGCCTGCGGAAGGTCATGGGCCTGGGGGAAACCCGTTTTTCCGTGAATTTGTAGTCCGGGTCGCTGATCCACTGCCCCGTCCAGGGGGTGTCCAGCCGCCCGGTCTCGAAGGTGAGCCGGGCCTGGGCCCTCTCCCCGGCGTCGTCCTCCGCCTCCAGGGCGGCGGTGTAGACGGTGAAGGGCTCCAGCGGCGCCCCGCCGTAGGGAACGGCGATCTGCCCCTCCGCCTCCCCCTCCCAGTCCCCCACCCGGAGGACCGCCCGCCGGAGGGCGGCGCCCTCCCGGCTGCTGTCCAGGGCGAAGGAGAACCGGGGCCGCCCCACGTCGGTGACGCAGCCCTGCGCCAGCCCCTCCACCGTAAAACGCGTGATGTTCAGCATGGTGTACCTCCCTGTGTTCAGAATCAGAGCGGTTGAATGATTGTGAGAAAAGTATAGCAAGCCTCCATTCATTTTTGGGTGAATTTTCACAAGCAGTCGGATTTGGCGCACAAGCGGCAAACGGATTCGTGAATTTTTACAAGAAAAGAGCCCGGGAATTTGGCAAATTGCCAAACCCGGGCCCCTCTTCACGATTCCATGTCCTTTTTCGCGGGCTCCCCCTTCCCCGCGGGGATGGGGATGACAATGCCCAGGGTGAACCAGCCCTTTTCCGCCTGGACGGTCACGGACCCCCCATACCGCTCCGCCGTGGCCTGGATGCTCTTCAGGCCGTAGCCGTGGAGCGCCTTGTCCGGCTTGGTGGTCCGGGGCAGCTCCCCCTCCACCACCAGGCTGTCCAGGCAGCGGTTCTCCACCTTCACGCACAAAAAGCCCTTCTGCCGGGCCACCGACAGCCGGATCAGCCGCTGTTCCTGGTCGGTCAGCTTGCTCACCGCCTCAATGGCGTTGTCCAGGGCGTTGCCGAACAGGGCGCTCACCTCCACCACCCCCATGAAGCCCAGCGCCTCTCCGTCCGCCAGACTGGTGAGGGTGATCCCGTGGTCCAGGCAGTAGGAGCTCTTGGCGGTGAGAATGGCGTCCAGCACCCTGTTCCCCGTCTGGTTCTGGCTCTCATAGGCCCGGATGTCCCGCTCAATCTGATCCAGGCAGTCCAGCTTCTGCTCTGTTCCCAGGTCCGCCCGGAGCACGGCGATCTGGTGCTTCAGGTCGTGGTACTTTCGGTTGACCATGTCGATGGACTCCTGGCTGCGCTGGTAGTTGGCGTATTGCAGGTCCAGCACGCCCTGAAGGGCGTTCACCTCCCGCAGGGCGCAGAACTCGCACAGCTGGAGGTGGTAGGCGTACAAGATGGCCACGCCCCCCAGGTAGGCGATGGTGCGGATGGTGAAGGCGTCCGCCTCCGCCGTGGCGGCAAAGGGGGTCTCCACCGTGGAATAGCTCAGACTGCTCAGGATGTAGATGACCAGGGCCACCGCCGCCGCCCCCAGACAGGAGGGCCGCGTGATGGACAGCTCCTGCATCTCCCGGCGGTGTCCCCGCTCCAACAGCCACATCACGGCATAGACCGCGCACCCCAGCGCCAGCATAAAGACCGCCTCCGCCCAAAAGGGCTCCAGCCAGGGAAGCCGGGGGCGGTAATAGCTGTACAGCTGCCAGGCCAGGGACACGGTAAAGCCCCCCAGAATAAAGGCCCGGGCGCAGTAGTACAGGCGGCTTCGCAGGTCCCCCCGGCACAGCAGGGCGAAGGGCAGCAGGGTCAGCCCGGCAAAGCCCACCATGCCCAGGTTGAAGGCCAGCCCGTTCAGCGGGGCAATCACCCGCATATAGCACAGCTGGGCCGCCAGCTGGACCAGGGCGATGGCCGCCAGCCCCCACCTCCCCCGCCGCAGGGGCAGCAGGCTCACGTACAGCAGGCAGGACTGCCAGTGAAACAGGGCGGTCCAGATGAAGGGGACGTTGTGCAGCTCGCCGCTCATTGCCCCACCTCGTTGATATAGCGGTTGAAGGCGGCCAGGAACTCCTTCCGCCGGGACCGGCTCACCTGCACCGTGGTCCCGTGGACCACCGCGTCCCCGTCCGTCACGCCCTCCACGTGCTCCAGGTTCACCAGCAGCCCCTTGCCGCATCGGAAAAACCAGCCCCCCGCCAGGCTCTCCTCCACCTCTTTCATGGTCCCGGCGCCGCTCAGCCTGCCGTCCGCCGTGTAGTAGCTCAGGCTGTGGCCGTCCGCCTCAATATAGTAGACCCGGGCGCAGTCCACCCGCTGGGTCCCGCTCTTGCTGCTGACGGACAGGTAGCGGCGCCTGCGGCGGCGCAGCCGCTCCAGGGCCCGGCCCATGCTCTTGGCAAAGGCAAAGTAGGACACGGGCTTGAGCACGTAGTCCAGCGCGTCCACCTCGTAGCCCTTCACCGCGTAGGAGGCCAGGCTGGTGATGAATATGATGAGCACCTGGTCGTCCAGCTCCCGGATCTCCCGGGCGGCGGTCATGCCGTCCACAAAGGCCATCTGGATGTCCATCAAAATCACGTCGTACTGGGCCCGGTAGCTGCCGATGATGCTGTCCCCGTCCTCAAAGGCGCAGACCTTGAACTGCTCCCCCGTCTCCCGGGTGTAGCGCTCCAGATAGTCCAGAATCTGCCTCCGGCACCCGGAATCGTCCTCTACCACCGCAATATGGGTCATCGCACACGCCTCCCCACCAAAAATCCTGCAATACACAAAGCATTCCTGCGGCCTTTTCCCCGCCGTCTTCTCCCGCAAATCCGAATACTTCGGCGATTGATACCTTTTTAATTTTATAGCATTTCAGGGAAAAAGCAAGGACGTGATTAAATTTTGTCCCATTCTTTTTTGCGGATTCTGTGTCCGCCCGCCTTGCGCCGGCAGTTCTGCTGAAAAAAATCGCCGCAAGCGGTGCGGCGCCTGCGGCGGAGACTGTCGTGTCAAAAGGGTGCGCCCTGACTTTAAAAAAGCCGGGGCAAGCGATGTATCGCTTGCCCCGGCGTGTCTTAATGCGGCAAAATCACTTTTTCGCCCCGCCAAACCGGGACCCCCGCAAAGCCGTCCTTTGGCTTTGTGGGGAGAGGCGCCGCAGCAAAATGAGCCAGCGGTGACTTTAAAAAAAGTCGCCGCAAGCGATATGACGCTTGCGGCGACGTGGCGCAGCGGGAGGGATTCGAACCCTCGAGCGGTTTCAGCCGCTACACGATTTCCAATCGTGCTCGTTATGACCTCTTCGATACCGCTGCAAATCGGTGGTGAAGTCACATGATCACGCCTGCTGACCTGCGGCGCAACGCCTATTATAACAGCTTTTTCGCGAATGTCAAGTGAATTCTTCCCAATTTTCTGTTTTCTTTTCGCGGGCCCCCGCCCAGCCCCGCAGCAGGTGCAACGCCTCGGGGGCCAGGAGCAGAAGGGCGGCCAGATTGGGGATGGCCAGCAGGCCGTTGAAGGCGTCCACCAGTCCCCACACCGCGGCCAGCTCCCCCACCGCCCCCAGTATGATGCAGGCGGGAAAGACCAGATGGAACAGCCCCAGGGCCCACCGGGCTTTTGTGAGCGTCTCCAGTCCCCGCCGCCCGTAGTACCCCGCCCCCAGCAGGGAGGTGAAGGCAAAGAGGGTCAGGCAGACCGCCACGATCCACTCCCCGGCCTCCCCAAACAGGGCGGAGAACCCGGCGGCGGTGAGGGAGGCGCCCAGCATTTCCTCGGGAAGGGCCCCCGCCTCCAGCAGGGCCAGCGCCTGGACCGGGTCGTACACCCCGGAGGTGAGTATGACCAGAGCGGTGACGGTGCAGATCACCATGGTGGCGAAAAACACCTCAAAAATGCCCCACATCCCCTGGCGGGCGGGGTGGTCCACATCGGCGCAGGCGTGGGCAATGGCGGACATGCCCAGCCCCGCCTCGTTGGTGAACACCCCGCGGGCCACGCCGTAGCGCAGGGCCGCGCCCATGGCATAGCCCCCCGCCACCGCCCGGGGGGCCAGGGCGTAGGTGAAAATCTGCTCCATGGCCCGGGGCAGGGCCTGATGGTTGACGGCGATCACAGCCAGACCGCCCCCCACAAACAGCAGCGCCATGGCGGGCACCAGCAGCTCGCACAGCCTGCCGATGCGGCGGATGCCCCCCGCCAGCACCACGGCGGTGACGACGGCCAGCACCACCCCCACCACCCGGCGGTCGGCCCCGGCGGCGGTGTCCAGAACGGCGGCGATGGAGTTGGCCTGGGCCAGATTGCCCCCGGCCAGGGTCTCCGCCACGCAGAACAGGGCGAAGAGCTTGGCCAGCCAGGGCAGGCGCAGGCCCCGGCTCATGTATTCCATGGGGCCGCCCCGCCACTGGCCGTCCTCCCCCATCACCCGGTGGCGGACGGCCAGAATCTTCTCGGCGCAGCCTGTCATCATCCCCAAGAGGGCGGAAATCCACATCCAGAACACCGCCCCAGGCCCGCCGTAGACAATGGCGGTGGCCACACCCGCGATGGAGCCGGTGCCGATGGTGGCGGCCAGGGCGGTGGACAGGGCCTGAAGCTGGCTCAGCCCCCGGCCCCCCCTCCCCTTCCCGTTCCGCCGGAACAGGGAGCCCACGGTGGTTTTCCACCACACCGGCAGGCCGAAGAGCTGGAAAAACCCGGAGCCCAGGGAATAGCACAGCCCCACCGCCAGAAACGCCGCCAGCAGCGGCCCGCCCCACAAAAAATCCCCCAGCGCCTGCAAAAAAGCCATGCCCGCATCCCCTCCCATGTGGAAGAGCTTCCGCACAGCCGCCCCCTGCGGCTGTGCGGAAGCTCTTATTGGAAGGTATGCGGACAGGGGATTGGTTATGCGGCTTGGGCGGGACGGGGCGCTACTGCTCCCAGGGGTCCCTTCCCTGCCACCCGGAGCGCGGACTGTTTCCCGGCTCCGCCCCCTGGGCGGCGGAGCGCTCCAGGGGCTTCCACAGCCGCAGGCGGCCCGCCTGGCTGGGCAAAAAGCCCATGCGGTGCAGGACGGGCAGCAGGGCGGCAAACAGCGCCGCCAGCATGACCACCTGCACCGGCAGCATGATGGCGTTTTTCACGGCGCTGCCGGCCACGATGGCCCCGTAGCCCTTGCCGCCGGAGTACCACAGCCAGGTGCCCAGCCCGCCGATGAACACATTCTGGAGGTTGGTGGCCAGCTTGGCCAGGAACACCCGCAGCACCGTCACCTCCGCCCGGTACAAAAACAGGGAGTAGGTGAACACCCCCAGCATGGTGGTGAAGATGTAGAAGGGGTTGTAGCCCCCGGTGGGGTGCATGAAATAGGAGACGGTGTCCTCCACAAAGCCGAACAGCAGGGCGTTCACCGGGCCCCCCACCAGGGCGCACAGCGCCCGGGCCAGAAAGCCCCAGGTAACCCGGATGTTGTTCACCACCGGCACCGACTGCAGGTAGCTCAGCGCCACGCAGGCGGCCACCATCAGGGCGGAGAACACCAGGGTGCGCAGCTTTTTGGCGTCCCGGACGGCACACTGCCAGTAGGCGCGGGAGAAGGGCGTTTTGAAGATTTCCATGAAAAAAGACCTCCTTTTTTGTTCGGCAGCACCCAAAAACGGGTATGCCGCACATAGGAAGTCCAAAGGACGCAGTTCCACCATGCGGCAGCGGGATGCGGAGGGCGCACTGCAACCGTTCGGTATTTCGTCCGGCGGACAACTCCCCGTCCCGCCGGCACTTTTGGGGATTGGACATCCCCTACACACGCGCTCCTACTCTGCCTATTGCGGATAGTTTACCGCAAAACAAGGTGGATTGCAAGGGGCGAAATGGACAAAGTGCGGCGCTATTCAGGAAATCTCTGGCATACAAAGCGCCGGGAGACCCCGCCGAGAGGGGGCCGCCTCCCCCTCTCCGGGTCATAGCTCCACCACATCCATAACCGCCCGCTCCACGCACAGGGCGTTCCGGGTGTCCAGCACCAGGGACAGCTCCGCCATACCCGCCGCGCCCATCTGGGGATGGAGCACAGCGGCGTATTGCAGCGTCTGGGGACAGCCCGCCATGCGCTCCAGGGAGAACCGCAGGGGCTGCGTCTGCGCAAACGCCCCGCAGGGGGTCTGCCTGAGGCAGATGGCCCCCTCCCCGCTGGCCGGGGGCATGGCACAGGCGGTCAGCGTGCACCGGACCGCGTAGGCCGCCCGCGGGTCCAGCCGGATCTGGGTGGGGTTGCACTCGCTCCAGCAGATGCACTCCCCCTGGCGGGCCTTCTGCCGCCAGGGCAGGCGGCAGCCCGGACTCCACAGCAGCCCCGGCTGCCGCTCCGCCAGATGGAGGGCGCATTTCAGCCCGCCGGGAGGCGGGCACACCCCCGGCCCATAGACGGGAGGAGCCTCCGGCGGACAGGGCGCGCAGCCAGGAGGGTATGGAGCGGGACAGGGCGGCGGGCACGGTCTGGGCGGGGGGGCGGGGGGCGTCAGAGGCGGGCAGACCTCCAGCACCTTTTCCAGCTTATTCTTCAGCAGCATCTGATTCTGCGCCACCACGTCCAGCAGGGAGGCGACGCTTTTGTTCACCGCCAGCACATCCTGGGGCGCGGCGCAGGGCTTCGCGCCCGGCAGGGTGCCCAGGATGTACTGCAGCTTCTCGCCCTCAGCGTTGATAATGTGGCTCAGGGCCAGCTCCTCCATGGCGATGGAGGCGATAATCATGGTCAGGGCTTCCTCCCGCGTCAAATCAGCCCCATGGGGGGGAAAAGAAGGCATAGACATATCGCATACTCCAGAATAACGCCCCGGTTTAGAAAATTGTCAATGTACCTGCTGGCAATGTTCAAGCAAGCCCTGGCACCGGGGCGGAATCGTGCGGCAAGGGCTCTTTCTGCCGCCGCTCCATCCTATGCCGGCGGCGGCGGCGCGTTCCGGGCTCACCCGCCGCGCAGCGGGCGCATAGGATGCCTCGGGGCGCTTCATCGGGGATGCTTCCCCGCACCGCCATACTGTCGCGCCCCATATGGAAAGGAGACATTTTGCCATGTCCATGCCCAGTTTTCCCAACGTTGACCCGCCCATTCGGCGGGAAGACGCGGTCAACCAGATCCTCTCCTCCATCGCCATGGAGGAACTGGGGCTGAGCCATATCCTCAACGCCGAGGGTGAAAAGCTGCAATATATCCTCGGCACCATCCCGGGCCTCAGCGGCCCCACCGCCACGGTGAGCGACGTGCTGGCCGCCAACGAGAGCGTCCGGGGCCTGCTGGAGACCGCCGCGCAGAACCAGCTCTTTTTGAAGAACAAAATGCAGGGCGCTCTCACCGCCTCTCCCATGCAGGGGCCCGCCGGCCCCACCGGGCCCACCGGCCCCACCGGCCCTGCCGGGGCCCCCACCGGGCCCACCGGCCCTGCCGGTCCCACCGGGCCCACCGGAGCTGCGGGCGCCACCGGTCCCATCGGCCCCGCCGGTCCCATCGGGCCCACGGGCCCCACCGGGGCGGACGGCCTGGCCGGAGCCACCGGCGCCACCGGCCCCACCGGCCCCACCGGGCCCAATGTCACCGCCACCTCCGCCTTTGCCGCCAACACCAGCGGTGCGGTGATCCCCGTCATTCTGGGGGGCACTCTGGTGCCCCTGCCCAACAGCCAGCTGCTGTCCCCGGACATCACCGTCAACGCGGGCAACACTGTGTTCACGGTGAACACCGCCGGGCGCTATCAGCTCTCCTATAACATCAACATCACCTTGGCTCTGGCCAGCGGCACCCGGCTGCTCATCAACGGCGCGCCCAACACCCCCTCCACGTTGGCCCCCCTGGTGTCCTTGAGCCATTTCTCCAATGAGATCCTGCTGGACCTGAACGCTGGGGACACCATCTCTCTGCAAATGTTCGGCATTGCGTCGGGGGCCACGCTGCTGCCCGGCTCCGCCGGGGCGGCCCTGACGGCTGTCCGCCTGAGCTGAGGAGGGGTGCTTCATGTCTCAGCCCACATTCCCTCAGATTGATCCTCCGCTGTCCCGCGAGGGGAGCTTAAACCAGATCATCGCCTCCATCGCCATGGAGGAGCTGAGCCTGAGCCACATTCTCAACGCGGAAGGCGAAAAGCTGCAATACGTCCTGGGCACCCTGCCCGGGCTGGACGAGGCGGCGGCCCTGGAGGAGGTCCTTCAGGTCAACCAGAGCGTGCAGGGCACCCTGTCCGGCATTGTGGAGCAGCAGATGATGCTCTCCGCCAAGCTGAGCGACGCCTTGAAGGCCCCCACCCTCTCCGGCCCCGCCGGTCCCACCGGGCCTGCCGGGCCGGAGGGTCCCGCCGAAGGTCCCACAGGGGCGGAGGGTCCCGCCGGCCCCACGGGGGCGGAGGGTCCCATTGGCGCGGCGGGCCTCACCGGTCCCGATGGGCCCACCGGAGCCACAGGAGCCACGGGCGCCGCCGGCCTTGAGGGCCCCGAAGGCCCCGCTGGGGCCGCCGGTCCCACCGGGCCCACCGGGCCGGACGGTATTGCCGGGGCCACCGGTCCCACCGGGCCGGACGGAGCGGCGGGGGCCGCGGGCGCCACAGGAGCCACCGGGGCCACCGGGGCCCCGGGTCCCAACCCCACGGCCGCCTCCGCCTTTGCCGCCAACACCCAGGGCAGCTCCCTCTCGGTGGCGCTGGGGGGCATCCCGATCCCCCTGCCCGACGCCCAGCTGCTGTCCCCGGGCATCACCGCCAACGCCGGGAACACAACGTTTACTGTGGCCGCGGCGGGCACCTATCAGATCTCCTACCACGTGAACACCACCCTGGCCCTTCTCATGGGAACCCGGCTGGTGATCAACGGCGCGAACAACACCGCCTCCACCATCGCCCCGGTGCTGGCCTCCACCAGCTTTGAGAACAAGATCAAGGTCACCCTGCCCGCCAACTCCACCATCACCCTCCAGATGTATCCCATCACCCTGGCGGGGACGGCGACCCTGGTGGGGAGCGGCGCGGGGGCGTCGCTGACCATCATCCGGCTGGAGGAGACCAGCGCTGCAGCCGGGTCCGGTTCCGAACATGACATTGATACGCCCATCGAGTAGGAATGAATCTGGCTAGTGGCGGCCGCTGAAAGGTGTTCTCAACAGCCCATTCAACGATATTCTGACCGAAGAGCGGCGCGGCCGCTGCTTTGACACACCATGGCCTCCCGCCGGCAAACCGGCGGGAGGCCAAACACCGTAAAGCAAAGGAGGCTTTGTCTATGGTAAGCGTCAGTCTTTGCATGATTGTCAAAAACGAGGAGGACGTGCTGGAGCGGTGCCTGAACAGCGTGTCCGACCTGGTGGACGAGATCGTCATCGTGGACACCGGCTCCACCGACCGCACAAGGGAGATTGCCGCCCGGTTCACCCGCCTCATCTTCGATTTCCCCTGGCGGGACGACTTCGCCGCCGCCAGGAACGAGTCCTTCGCCCACGCCTCCATGGACTACTGCATGTGGCTGGACGCGGACGATGTGCTTTTGGAGGCGGACCGGGCCGCCTTTCGGGAGCTGAAACAATCCCTGGACCCCGCTGTGTCGGTGGTGATGGCCCCTTACCACACCGGCTTTGACCAGAGCGGGCGGGTCACCTTCTCCTACCGCCGGGAGCGGCTCATCAAAAACCACGCCGGGATGAGCTGGGGCGGGGCCGTCCACGAGGCGATTGCCCCGGCGGGCCGGATCCACTACGCGGATTTCGCCGTCACCCACCGCAAGACCCGCCCCTCCGACCCGGACCGCAACCTGCGGATCTACCAGGCCCAGCTGGACGCTGGAAAAACGCTGGAGCCCCGGCACCAGTTCTACTATGGCCGGGAGCTGTACTACCACCAGCGCTGGGAGGAAGCCCTGACGGTCTTTGAGGACTTTCTGGCGGAGGGCCGGGGCTGGGTGGAAAACAACATCGACGCCTGCTGCCACTGCGCCTACTGCCGCGAGCAGCTGAATCAGCCCGAGGCGGCGCTGGCGGCGCTGCTGCGTACCTTTTCCTATGACCGGCCCCGGGCGGAGGCATGCTGCGAGCTGGGCCGGTGGTTTTTTCAGCGGGAGCGGTACTCCCAGGCGGCCTACTGGTACACCCTGGCCCTGACCTGCCCCCGGGACGACCGCCGGGGCGGATTCGTCTCCCCGGACTGCTACGGCTATCTGCCCTGCATCCAGCTGTGCGTCTGCTACAGCCGCCTGGGCGACCAAAAGCGGGCGGAGGCCTTCAACGAACTGGCCGCGGCCTGCAAGCCGGACGACCCAGCGGTGCTCCACAACCGGGCCTATTTTCAAACGCCGGCATGAGCGCCCCCCTCCCCCTCTGTGGCACAGGCCCGAAAGCCCTTGGCTTTCGGGCCTGTGCCTGTCGAAAAAGCCTCGCAGAGTTCGCGCCCACAGGTGCGAATCAAAATAAAATCCGTTTTTCCCGGCGACATGTGCGTCGGGAAAAACACTTCTCGGCCGGACAGTGAGTGCACGCGTGAGGCCGCAGACTATCCCGCTGGAAAGGGCTTGGCCCTTTCCGGCGGGCTGAGGCCCGAAAGCCCCTGGCTTTCGGGCCTGTGTCATGCCGCGGCTCCAAGGGATTTCCCGACGGCTCTTTCCTGTAAATCCAGTTGAAATCAAGCGCTTGGGGTGCTATAATATTTCGGAAATTGATGGGAGGAATGGTAGACCATGATGAAACGGCTTTTTCTTCTAATTCTATCCAGCTGCTTGCTTTTCCTGCTGGCCACCTGCGACGGGCAGACCCAGGCTCCCGCCGAGAGCCCCCCCGCGGACGGACCGGTCGCCCTCACCGTGTGGGGCGCGGAGGAGGATGAGGCGCTGCTTCAGGAGATATTCGCCTCCTTCCAGGCCCACTATGCCGGCCAGGCCAGCTTCCAGATCACCTTCCAGCCCCAGAGCGAGTCCAACTGCAAGGACGTCCTGCTGGGCGACCTGGAGGGGGGCGCGGACGTGTTCGCCTTCGCCGACGACCAGGTGGCCGCCCTGGCCGCCGCCGGCGGGCTGGACCCCATCGGGGACGAGGCCGCCATTCGCAGCACCTCCCTCCCCGCCGCCGTGGAGGCGGCCAGCGTGGGCGGCACCCTCTACGCCTACCCGCTGACGGCGGACAACGGCTACTTCCTATATTACAACAAGGCCTACTTCACCCAGGAGGACATTCAGAGCCTGGACCGGATTTTGGAGGTGGCCGCCCAGGCCGAAAAGCTGGTGGCCATGGACTGGTCATCCGCGTGGTATGTCTACGCCTTCTTCGGCAACACCGGGCTGGAGGTGGGCCTCAACGAGGACGGCATCACCAACTACTGCACCTGGAACAGCACTGAGGGGCCCATCCGGGGGGTGGACGTGGCCCGGTCCATGCTGAACATCTCGGCCAGCCCCGCCTTCGCCAACCAGCCGGATGGTGAATTTCTCGCCGGCGTGCGGGACGGCTCGGTCATCGCCGGAATCAGCGGCGTGTGGAACGCGGTGGCCGTCGAAGAGGCCTGGGGCAGGGACATGGGGGCGGCCAAGCTGCCCGTCTTCACCTGCGCGGGCCAGCAGGTGCAGATGGCCTCCTTCTCCGGCTGCAAGCTCATCGGCGTCAACGCCTACTCCCAGCATCCGGAATGGGCGGCGCGGCTGGCGGAATGGATCACCAGCGAGGAAAACCAGCGCCTGCGCTTTGAGCTGCGGGGACAGGGGCCGGCCAACGTCAACGCCGCCAACTCCCCCCAGGTCCAGTCGTCCCAGGCCATCGCCGCCCTGCTGGAGCAGTCCAACTACTCCCAGCTCCAGCGGGTGGGGGGAAAATTCTGGGATCCCGTGTCCGAATTCTCCGGCAATATGGCCCTGGGCAACCCCTCCGGCGCCTCCCTTCAGACCCAGCTGGACCGGCTGGTCGAGGGCGTGAGCGCGCGGTAGGCGCAGCTGTACATCATCATCGGGAGGAGATCACATGAAAGGCAGGCTGACTTTGCAGCAGCGTCTGATTCTGCCCATCGTTCTGCTGGGCTTGATCGCGATGCTGTCCAACATTCTGGCGGTATTCAGCATCAACAACGTTCACGCCAACGCGGGGACCATCGTGGACCAGTACATGGTCAGTGAGGAGCGGCTGGAGGACATCCGCCGGTCCGTCATGGACATACACCGCCTGGCCCTGTCCCACATCGTGGCGGCGGACCACGCCACCATGATCCGGCTGGTACAGGAAATCAAGGCGGAGGAGGCGGCTCTGGACGAAAAGCTCAGCGCCTATGAGGGCTTTGTCTCCCAGGCGGACCAGGAGAGCTACCAAGCCCTCCTGCGCGGCTACGACGAATTCAAGCACGCCCTGGTGAGCCTGGTCTGCGCCAGCGCCGACAGCAAGACCCAGGCGGCCTACGCCACCGCCAACGGGGACGTGGCCCGCTGGAGCGAGGCGGCGGAGGCGGAGCTCGACGCCCTCTCCGCCTCCGTCAGCGCCCAGGCGGGGGCGGCCCGGGGGCGGCTCACCCTGGTTTACATCATCTCCCTGATCACCAGCGCCGTCACCCTGACTCTGGGCGTTTTTCTGGTGGCGGCGGCCTTTCGGATCATCCGGCAGCACGTCCTCACCCCCATCCGCAGCGCGATGGACACCCTTCAGGACAGCTCTGAGCGCATCAGCGGCGTGGTGGGCGAGGTGCGCCAGCGGGCCCGGACCTCCACCGGCAGCGTCCGAAGTCTCTCCGGCCTGACCGATCAGCTCTCCGCCGCCCTGGAGGAGATCTCGGGCAGCGCCTCCGCCATCAGCGCCAGCGCCGCCGGCACCCAGGGGGACGCCCAGACCATGGCGGAGGAGTGCGCCGCCATCACGGCCTACTCCGCGCAGATGCGGGAGCGGGCGGAGGAGATGGAGCGCTCCGCCCACAGGGAGACGGAGACCGTCCGGGCCAAAACAGCGGAGACCATGGCCATGCTGGAGCAGGCCATCGCGCGCAGCCGCAGCGTGGAGCAGATCGACAGCCTGACCAAGGACATTCTCAGCATCTCCTCCTCCACCAACCTCATCGCCGTCAACGCCTCCATTGAGGCCGCCCGGGCCGGGGAGGCGGGGGCCGGATTTTCCGTCGTGGCCCGGGAGGTCCACCAGCTGGCCGCCTCCTGCGCCGAGACCGCCAACCGCATCCAGGAGGTCAACGGCGTGGTGGTGGGGGCGGTGGACTACCTATCCAGCAGCGCCCGAGAGCTGGCCGACTACCTGAGCCAGGCCATTTTGGACCAGCTGGAGCGGTCCGTCCAGGCCGGACGCCAGTACCGGGAGGATTCAGACTACATCGGACACGAAATGGAGGACTTTAACCTCCGGGCCGAGCGGCTGAAGGCCGCCATGGACCAGGTTGCCGCCTCCATCTCCAGCATCTCCGGCTCCATCGACGGCGCGGCCTCCGGCATCTCCGGCGCCGCCGGCAGCACCCGCGTCCTGGTGGAGGACATGGCGGGAATCTCCGCCGGAATGGATACCAACCAGGAGATCGTGGGGGAGCTGCAAAAGCAGATGGACGTATTTGCCAACCTGTGACGCCGGTTCGGGCGGAATACCCGCTGCGGTCCCCCGAACGCCTGGTGCTCAGGCGTTCGGGGGACCTTTTTCGCGTTTTATGGTGTGGGAAGGCCCATGGAGGCGGCGCCGCGTCCCGCCGGCTGCCCACCCTTTTGCCGGCGCGGGCATAAGCTGGGAGGAGGGCCCGCGGCTGTAAGCACAGGCGCCCAGGGCTTCTCCCGCAGATCGTTTTTCGGGTAGATTTTTTTCCGGAGACATGATATAATGTTTCAAAATTCGCCGGCGCGGGGACCCGCCGCGCCGCCCGCGGAAAGGGAGCGTTTACATATGGCGGAAGAACAAAACCACAGCCTGCCGGCCGACGGGCAGGATACCATGATGGTGTACATCAATCCACAGCTCATCCAGAGCCTGGCGGACGTCTCGGCCAAAAAGGAGCGCAGCTTCCGGGAGCTGCTGGACGCCGCCGAAGAGGGCGACTTAGACGCCCAGTACCGCGCGGCCATGGCCTTCTGCAACGGCACCGACGGCGCGCCCAGGGACGAGGCGCTGGCCTTCCAGTGGTTCACCCGGGCGGCGGAGGGGGATTACATCGCCGCCCAATACGGCCTGGGCATGTGCTACGGCCGGGGCATCGGCACGGAGAAGGACCCGGTCCGGGCCGCCCAGCTCCTGGCCCAGGCGGCGGAGCAGGGCTACCCCCCCGCCCAGTGCGAGCTGGGCCTGTGCTATGAGATGGGCGCCGGGGTGGAGATGGACAAGGAGCGGGCGGCGGAGCTCTACCGGGAGGCGGCGGAGCAGGACCTCCCCTCCGCCCAGTGCAACCTGGGCTTCTTCTACTACCGGGGCATCGGCGTGGAGCTGGACGAGCAGGAGGCCGCGGCCTGGTTCGACAAGGCCGCCCGGCAGGGCCACCCCCGGGCCCAGACCCTTTTGGGGGAGTGCTATGAGGCCGGCCGCGGGGTGGAGCGGGATGTGAACCGGGCGGTGGAGCTCTACCGGGCCGCCCACGAGCAGCACTTTGACGCGGGCACCTGCGCCCTGGGGGTGTGCTACGACCAGGGCATCGGCGTGGAGCAGGACGAGAAGCGGGCGGCGGAGCTCTACCGCCAGTGCGCGGAGCAGGGCTACGCCCGGGGGCAGTTCCTGCTGGGCCAGAGCTACGACCAGGGCTCCGGCGTGGACAGGGATGAGGCCCGGGCGGCAGAGCTCTACCGCCAGGCCCACGAGGACGACTACCCCCCCGCCACCTGCGCCCTGGGCCTGTGCTGCGAGCTGGGCACCGGGGTGGAGCGGGACCTGCCCCGGGCGGTGGAGCTCTACCGGCAGGCCGCCGAGGCGGGCTACGTCCCCGCCCAGTGCAATCTGGGCTTCTGCTATTACCGGGGCATCGGCGTGGACATAGACGACAAGCAGGCCGTCCACTGGTTCCAGCTGGCGGCGGAGGCGGGCTATCCCCGGGCCCTGGGCCTGCTGGGGGACTGCTACGACTTTGGCTACGGCGTGGAGCCCGACCCGGAAAAGGCCGCCAAGCTCTATGAGGCCGCCCACCACGAGAACTACCCCCCCGGGACCTGCTCCCTGGGCCTGTGCTACGAGCTGGGCCGGGGGGTGGAGGAGGACAAGGGCAAGGCGGTGGAGCTCTACCGGCAGGCCGCCGAGGCCGGAGACGCCCGGGCCCAGTGCAATTTGGGCTACTGCTACTACCGGGGCATCGGCGTGGAGGAGGACAACGACCAGGCCGCCGCCTGGTTCGAGAAGTCCGCCGCCCAGGGCCACGCCCGGGCCCTGTTCCTGCTGGGGCAGTGCTGCGAGGCGGGCTACGGCGTGGAGCAGGACCTGGAGCGGGCCGCCCAGCTCTACGCCCAGTCCGACGAGAAGGGCCACCCCCAGGGCACCTGCGCCCTGGGCCTGTGCTATGAGCTGGGCCGGGGGGTGGAGATGGACAAGGCGCGGGCGGTGGAGCTCTACCGCAAGTCCGCCGAGGCCGGAGAGGCCCGGGCCCAGTGCAATCTGGGCTACTGCTACTATCGGGGCATCGCCGTGGCGGAGGACGACGCCCAGGCCGCCCACTGGTTCCAGCTGGCGGCGGAGCAGGACTACCCCCGGGCCCAGCAGCTGCTGGGCGAGTGCTACGACAACGGCTACGGGGTGGAGCGGGACGAGGCAAGGGCCGCCCAGCTCTACCGGCAGTCCCATGAGGCGGGCTTCCCCGCCGGCACCTGCTCCCTGGGCCTGTGCTACGAGCTGGGCACCGGGGTGGAGCAGGACCTGCCCCAGGCGGTCCGGCTCTATCGGGAGGCGGCGGAGCAGGGCTACGTCCAGGCCCAGTGCAACCTGGGCTTCTGCTACTACCGGGGCATCGGCGTGGAGGGGGACGATCTGGAGGCGGCCAAGTGGTTCGCCAAGGCCGCCGACGCCGGAATGCCCCGGGCCCAGCAGCTGCTGGGCGAGTGCTTTGAAAACGGCTTCGGCGTGCCCAAGGACCTGGAGAAGGCGGTGGAGCTCTACCGCCTGTCCCACGAGCAGCACTTCCCCACGGGTACCTGCGCCCTGGGGGTGTGCTATGAATTCGGCAAGGGCGTGGTGATGGACAAGGCCCGGGCGGCCCAGCTCTACCGGGAGGCCGCCCAGCAGGGCAGCGCCTGGGCCCAGTGCAATTACGGCAACTGCCTCTACCAGGGCATCGGCGTGGAGATGGACGACGAGGCCGCGGTGCAGTGGTTCCGCAAGGCGGCGGCCCAGGACAGCGCCCGGGCCAGCTTCCTGCTGGGGGAGTGCCACGAATACGGCTACGGCGTGACCCAGGATTTTGCCGAGGCGGTGCGGCTGTACCAGATCGCCCACCAGGGGGAGTACCCCCCCGCCGCCTGCTCCCTGGGCCTGTGCTACGAGCTGGGCCGGGGGGTGGAGATGGACAAGGAGCGGGCCGCTCAGCTCTACCGCCAGGCGGCGGAGCGGGGCAACGCCCGGGCCATGTGCAACCTGGGCTTCTTCTACTACCACGGCATCGCCGTGCCGGAGGACAACGACCAGGCGGTCCAGTGGTTCACCAAGGCCGTTCAGCAGGGCTACCACCGGGCGGAGTTCCTGCTGGGCGAGTGCTATGAGAACGGCTACGGCGTGGAACAGGACCTGACCCGCGCGGTGGAGCTGTACCGCATGGCCCACAAGGGGGGCTACAGCGGCGGCACCTGCTCCCTGGGCGAGTGCTATGCCGCGGGCCGGGGCGTGGCCCGGGACGAGGAGCAGGCCGCCCGGCTCTACCTCCAGGCCGCCCAGCAGGGCAGCGCCCGGGGACAGTACCTGCTGGGCCAGTGCTACGAGCAGGGCGCCGGGGTGGCGCGGGACCAGGAGCGGGCCCTGGAGCTCTACCAGCAGGCGGCGGACCAGGACCACGAAAAGGCCAGGGAGGCGCTGGAGCGGCTGACCGCGCAGCCGGCGGCGCAGCCCCCGGCGCCCCCGGAGCAGCCCGCGGAAAAGCCCCCGGAGCGCAAGCGCTTTCGGTGGCCCTTCGGGCGGAAATAGGCGCTGGGAACCCGCCGGAAAAACTGTGGAATCCCTGTTGTGTTCGGAACACTTTCATGCTATAATGGCAACAGACACTGCGCTTTCGGCGCGGCCCTCAGGAGGGAGGGGCCGCCGCCCGAAACGCATCCCGCAAACCTCTCCTCATATTGTAAAACCAAGAAGGAGGACCTATTCTCATGGGTAAAAGTATCAAGAGATCGGTGAGCATCCGAATCATCTGCGCCATCGTCGCCGTGACGCTGTTCAGCGTGGTCACCACGGTCAACATTCTGCGCATTGAGGGCACCCAGGCCAGCAGCATTCAGGCCAGCGCCATGCTGAACAGCATTCAGCAGGCGGAGGTGGCCCATTACAAGTGGGCCGCAAACCTGAGCAACGCCCTGTACGCCGGGACGGAGTTCACCGGCAGCATGGACCACACCGGTTGCGCCCTGGGCAAGTGGCTGTACAGCGACATGGAGCTCCACGACGAAGAGGTGGAGCGGCTGCGGACCCAGATTGAGCCGCTGCACAAGGAGCTCCACGCCTCTGCGGGCACCGTGCTGGATATGTACGGCACCAGCCAATCCCAGGCCCAGCAGTATTACCAGCAGACCATTCAGAGCAATCTCACCACCCTGGTGGGCCTGCTGGACAAGGTGGTGGAGCGGGGCCAGTCCCTCAACGAATATTATAATAGCAGCATGAACGCCACCGTCAAGCAGATGCACCTGATTACCACCGTCTGCCTGGTGATCAACCTGATCTGCATGGTCAGCCTGGTGCAGTATGTGCTGGTCCATGTCATCAAGCCGCTGCTGCTCATCACGGAGAAGATCCACCCCCTCCAGGAGGGCCGCCTCACGCTGAATCTGGAGTACTCCTCCAAAAACGAGCTGGGCCAGCTGGCCCAGACCCTGGGAGATTCCATGGCGCGGATTCACTCCTATGTGGACGACATCGATCAGGTGATGGGCGAACTGGCCCAGGGCAACTTCAGCGCCTCCACCTCCCTCCAGTACATCGGCGACTTCCAGCCCATCGCCGAGGCGCTGGACCATGTCACCTCCTCTGTGTCCGACGCCCTGGGCAACATCGTCCAGGCGGAGCAGCGGGTGTCCAGCCACGCCGAGCAGCTGTCCAGCGGGGCCCAGGCCCTGGCCCAGGGGGCCACGGAGCAGGCCAGCGCGGTGGAGGAGCTGTACGCCACCGTGGACGATCTTTCCAAGAGCGCGGGCCGCAACGCCCAGGCCGCCGCCGACGCCCAGGAGAACGCCCGGCTCACCAGCCGTCAGGTGTCTTTGAGCAGCGAGCAGATGGAGCAGATGGTATCCGCCATGGCGGACATTGCCGACTCCTCTCAGCAGATCGGCCGGATCATCGCCACCATTGAGGACATCGCCTTCCAGACCAACATTCTGGCCCTGAACGCCGCGGTGGAGGCCGCCCGGGCGGGCAGCGCCGGTAAGGGCTTCGCCGTGGTGGCCGACGAGGTGCGCAGCCTGGCCTCCAAGTCCGACGAGGCGGCCAAGGCCACCAAGGGGCTCATTGAGAACTCCGTCCAGGCCACCCGCCGGGGCAGCCAGATCGTGGGCGAGGTGTCCGACTCCCTGAAGAAGGCCCTGGAGCTGGTGGTGCAGTCCAACAGCTCCATTGGGGCCATCACCGACGCCATCCACCAGGAGGCGGAGTCCCTCTCCCAGGTGTCCGAGGGCATCGGCCAGATCTCCTCGGTGGTGCAGACCAACTCCGCCAGCAGCGAGGAGTCCGCCGCCGTCAGCTCGGAGCTGTTCGAGCAGGTCCACCTCCTGGAGGACGAGACCAAAAAGTTCCGTCTGAAAGGTGCCCATGCGGGCATACGGTAATCCAATTCACACAAAAGCCCCCCCGGCTGAGCCGGGGGGGCTTTCATTTCTTATAACGTACCGGTCAGGTTCAGTCAACCGCGCTCAGGACTTCTTTTCCTCCGACTCCGCCCCCGCCTTCTCCTCCGGCGCGGGAGCGCTCCCCTCCGCCGGGGTCTTGGCGGCCTTGGACTGGGAGCCGCTGTGGAAGGCAAATTTGGATTCCGTCCCCTTCACAATGCGCACCATGTTCCCCCGGTGCTTCCACAGCAGCAGCCCGCCCATCAGAACAGCCAGCAGCAGAATCAGCGGATCCCGGTACACAAACCAGGACACGATGGGGAAGGAGAACCCGGCCCAGCAGGAGCCCAATGACACATACCTGGTGGCCACGGCCAGGAGGATAAACCCAACCCACGCCACCACGGGGATCCACCAGCTCTGATAAGCGCCGCCGCCAATGCCGATCATGAGGGCGATGGCGCCGCCGGACAGCACCCCCTTGCCCCCCCGGAACTGGAAGGTGCAGGGGAACATGTGGCCCAGGATGCAGAAGGCCCCGCCCCAGTACTTGGACAGGTCGATCAGCTCCGGCGAGATGCGCTCTGCGATGAACATGGCAAAGAGCACCGCGATCACCGCCTTAACCACGTCGCTGAGGATGACCACCGCTGTCAGCGGCCCGCCGAACACCCGGTAGAAATTGGTGAGGCCCGCGTTGCCGCTGCCATGGTCCCGGATATCGTCCCGCAGGATATAGCGGGATACCACCACAGCGCCGTTGAAGCACCCCAGGAAATAGGCCACCACGGCTACGCCCGCCGCGGCCAGCGCCAGCCAGCCAGAGCTCACCCCAGCAGCCTCCAGCATACGAGAATTCAGCATGGTCAATCCTCCTTATCGCCCTTTTGTCGGATGGTGATGCGCACCGGGGTCCCGGTCAGGCCGAAGGTGGCCCGGATCTGATTTTCCAGGTAGCGCTGGTAGGAAAAGTGGAACAGCTTGGCGTCGTTGCAGAAGATGACGAAGTGGGGCGGCTTCACCCCAATCTGGGTCATATAGTAGATCTTCAGCCGCTTGCCCTTGTCGGTGGGGGGCTGGACCCGGGCCTGGGCGTCGTTGAGCACCTGGTTGAGCACCCCGGTGGGAATGCGCATAGCGGCCTGGTTCACCACGTTGTCGATGAGGTCAAACAGCCGGTCCACCCGCTGGCCGGTCAGCGCCGAGATAAACAGCACCGGCGCGTAGGTCATATAGCTCAGGTCCCGCCGCACGTCCTCCTCCATGCGCTGCATGGTCTTGCCGTCCTTCTCAATGGCGTCCCACTTGTTCACCACGATGACGCAGGCCTTGCCCGCCTCGTGGGCCAGCCCGGCCACCTTGGTGTCCTGCTCGGTGACCCCCTCCTGGGCGTCGATCATGATGATGCACACGTCGCTGCGCTCGATGGCCATGGTGGCCCGGAGGACGGAGAACTTCTCCACCCGGTCGTCCACCTTGGACTTTTTCCGCATCCCGGCGGTGTCGATGATGAGGTATTTTCCCCGGTCGTTCTCCAAATAGCTGTCCACCGCGTCCCGGGTGGTGCCGGCCATGTCGGAGACAATCACCCGCTCCTGGCCCAGAATCCGGTTCACCAGGGAGGATTTTCCCACATTGGGCTTGCCGATGATGGCCACCTTCACCACGTCGTCCTCCTCCTCCTCCCCGTCCTCCGGGGGGAAGAATTCGAAGCAGGCGTCCAGCAGGTCGCCGGTGCCGTGGCCGTGGACGGCGGAGACGGGCATGGGGTCCCCCAGGCCCAGGTTGTAGAACTCATACATATCCGGGTCGGTGTGGCCGGTGGAATCCATCTTGTTCACCGCCAGCACCACCGGCTTTCGGGAGCGCTGGAGCATTCCGGCCACCTCCTGGTCGGCGGCGGTCATGCCGGTGCGGATATCGCAGACGAACACGATGACCGTGGCGGCGGCGATGGCGATCTCCGCCTGCTCCCGCATGAAGGACAGGATCTGATTGTCGGTGCCCGGCTCGATGCCGCCGGTGTCCACCAGGTCGAAGGTGCGGCCCCGCCACTCCGCCTGGGCGTACAGCCGGTCCCGGGTGACCCCTGGGGTGTCCTCCACAATGGAGAGGCGCTTTCCGGTGAGCTTATTGAACAGCATGGATTTGCCCACATTGGGGCGGCCCACAATGGCCACCAGGGGCTTTCCCATGAATATCCCTCCTATCTATCGTCCAGCGGTCCCCCACGGTCCGCACGTTTTAACCAGCGGCCAAGCCATAAAGGCCCACAGCTCAGCCAATTATAATATAGTATACCAAAGTCTTCCCAAAAAAGATAGGGGGAAAAGGGAAAATTTTCGGGGAGAAAGCAACAAAAAAGCCGCCGTATCCACGGCAGCTTTTTTTGCTTCTTACTTCTCGGCAGGGGCGACCTCACGGCCATTGTAGGTCATGCAGTTCTTGCACACGCGGTGGGGCAGGGTGACGGTACCGCACTTGGGACAGGTGTTGATACCGGGAGTCTCCAGCTTCCACACGGAGCTGCGGCGCTTATTGCGGCGCTGCTTGGATACCTTACTCTTTGGGACGGCCATTTTGACACCTCCTTATTTGGTCAATGCCTCAAGACATTCAGCCTACTCGCTACGCTCCTCCGGCTCCAGCAGCTGGGCCAGCTTGGCCAGCCGGGGGTCAATCTCCCGTTTACAGCGGCAGGGCTCCACATTCAGGTCCACGCCGCAGCCGGGACAAAGGCCCCTGCAATCCGGAGAACAGAGGTTTTTTGTGTCCATTTCAAGGAGGAATACCTCCCGCATCAGCTCGTCCAGCTCCAGCTCACCGTCCGGGTTCAGCACAACGATGTCGTCGCTCTCCCCGTTGGCCAGCTCAAGGGCCAGCAGGGTCTCATACTCCACCGTCTTTTCCCGTTCAAAGGGCTTGGCGCAGCGGTCACAGGCCAGCGACAGCACCGTGCTCAGCTGGGCGCTGAGCTCCATGGCTCCCGCCCTGTTGCGCACCACGCCCCGGACCTGGACAGGCGCACAAAAGGGCCTCCCGCCGTTCAGTTCCACGCCGGACAGGTCAAGCTCAGCCGCAAAAGGGAGCACCGCGCCGGGCTGTTGGGCAACACGCTTCAAATCCAGTTTCATGGTACACCTCGTATAATGGCACGACTGGTATTATACTAGACCTGGCCGGAAATGTCAAATCTTTTCCGCAATATTTTGTGGTTTTTTTAAAAAGAAGCGCGGAGGCGTGCGGAGCAGCGGGCTAACTCCGAAGCGGAGGAAAAAGCCCAAGAAGGGGCCGCAGGCCCCGGATGGGTTTTCCCGCAGTCGGAGGAGTTAGAACCGCGTCGCGCAGCCGCGGCAGCGTGATCCAGAAGCGCGGAGCCGTCGTGAGCAGCGCGGATGGAGCGCAGCGAAAGCAAAAGCCCAGGGCCCGCGCAGCGGGACCG
>ERZ808037.443-NODE-443-length-39002-cov-5.298086_pt1 | contig 39002 bp, 35 predicted proteins | sample MGYA00380190_ERZ808037 | MGnify/ENA primary metagenome ERZ808037 (study PRJEB31490, sample SAMN06133399) | mouse gut metagenome | isolation source: J9 | host: mice | place: China: Chengdu | collected 2015-05 ...
AGGGTGAAAGATTTGTGTTTGCATTTTATCCTTTCTTCTTTTTTTCTTTCACCCTTTCCTCCATTCTGTGCACAACTCGCAGCACATCCATTATATCTTTAGCAATAGCAAAACACAAGACAGATGAAACAACAAATCGTAAAGAAAATCCTCTGGAAAAAAAAATCCAGCCATGCTATAATCACAGTCGTAACCCGCCCTGTTGTATTCAATATTCAATCAACAGGTTACGGCTCACAGATTCACAATAACACCAATATCCCTTAACAAACAAATTTCATCCCATGTTAAAGGGATTGCATCTGCAAATACACAAAGGGTTATACTATAACCATATAACCATTCCAGAAAGGAGCCAGTTTTTTCTCATGAAATTATTATCCATTGCCATTCCCTGTTATAATTCTGCCGCTTACATGGAAAACTGTATCCGTTCCCTTCTTGTCGGCGGCGAAGATGTGGAAATCCTGATTATCGACGACGGCTCCACAAAGGATAATACCGCCGCGATTGCCGACGAATACGAACACCTCTACCCTTCCATCTGCCGCGCCATCCATCAGGAAAACGGCGGACACGGTTCAGCCGTAAACACCGGAATCCGGGAAGCTGCGGGAACCTTTTTTAAGGTCGTAGACAGCGACGACTGGGTCAATGAAGAAGCCTTCCAGCAGATCCTTTCCGTTCTCCGCCAGTACCAGGAACCCGCATCGGACGACGAAGCGCTCGATATGCTGGTCAGCAACTTTGTTTACGAAAAACAGGGAGCGAAACGGAAAAAAGTCATGAACTACCGCACGGCATTCCCAAAAAATCAGCTGTTTACCTGGGAGGATGTCCGTTTTTTCATGAAGGGGCAATATATTTTAATGCATTCGGTCATCTACCGCACCAGTATGCTGCGTAACTGCGGGCTTGAACTGCCCAGGCACACCTTTTATGTGGACAATATTTTTGTCTATCATCCCCTGCCCCATGTGCGCAAGCTCTATTACCTTGATGTGAACTTCTACCGCTACTTTATCGGCCGAAACGATCAGTCCGTCAATGAACAGGTGATGATTGGCCGCATTGACCAGCAGATTTTAGTCACGAAGCTGATGCTGGGCTATTACGATCTGGGAAAAATCCGCCCCCGAAAACTCCGCCATTACATGATGCAGTATCTGGAAATTATGATGACCATTTCCTCGATGCTCGCCATCCGCTCGAATGATCCGGAGAACTTTAAAAAGAAAAAAGAACTGTGGCAGTATCTGCGCAAACAGAACTTCCCCCTCTATCTCCGACTGCGCTGGGGCTTTCTAGGCCAGGGCGTCAACCTTCCCGGAAAAAGCGGGCGGAAAATTTTCAGTGTCTGCTATAAGATCACGCAGAAATTCTACGGATTTAACTAAGTCGGCAGCGGCTTACAGGACCTTGGCGGCGAAACATTTTCCGCCGCCGCGCTCCTGCTTCTCTCTGCTTTTCGCGCCTGTTTTTTACACCCTGGCAATATCCACAAGCGTCAGTTCTCTTGCCTTATTTTCCATACTGGTTGCCAGCGCCTTGGCCGTATCTAAGGAGGTCAGCACATGCACCCCGGTTTCAATGGCATTTCGCCGGATTATAAACCCGTCATGACTTCGCTCTGCCCCCTGGTGGGGAATATCGATAATCAAATCAATCTTATGCCCCAGAACCAGGTCGAGGATATTGGGCGATTCCTGTTCAATCTTGCGGACACGGATAGCCTTTACCCCTGCGTTATTTAACGCCCCTGCCGTTCCCCTGGTGGCAAAGATCCGATAGCCCAGGGCGGCAAATCTTTGGGCAATGGGAATCAGTTCCTCCTGATCCTCGTCACGCACGGTGATAATCATATTTTTATATTTAGGAAGTTTTATCCCCGCACCCTGAAACGCCTTCGATAAAGCCTCGTTAAAGCTTCTGGCAATGCCCAGGCATTCTCCGGTAGATTTCATCTCCGGCCCCAGGCTGATATCTGCCCCGCGGATTTTTTCAAAGGAGAACACCGGCATCTTAATCGCGATATAATCCGCTTTTTTCTGCAGTCCCGGCGTATAGCCCAGTTCCCGGATGGTTTTTCCGCAGATAATCTGCGTTGCCAGAGGAACGATGGGAATCCCCGTTACCTTGCTGATATAGGGAACCGTGCGCGAGGAACGCGGATTCACTTCAATAATATACACGTCTTCCCCGTCCACGATAAACTGAATATTAATCATTCCCTTCACATGCAGGGCACGGGCAAGTTTTTTCGTGTAATCGACAATGGTTTCCACATTGCTTTTTGTAATATTATAGGCGGGATAAACCGAAATCGAGTCACCGGAGTGAACCCCCGTCCTCTCAATATGCTCCATAATCCCGGGAATTAAGATATCGGTTCCGTCACAGATGGCGTCAACCTCCAGTTCCTTCCCCCGGATATATTTATCGACCAGAATCGGGTGCTCCTGGGCAATCTGGTTGATGATTCCGATAAATTCATCGATGTCCTTATCCTGAATGGCAATCTGCATCCCCTGTCCGCCCAGAACATAGGAGGGGCGAACCAGCACCGGATAGCCCAGCTTATGGGCCGCCGCCTTAGCTTCCTTAGCGGTAAACACCGTAACCCCTGCCGGGCGCGGAATCTGACACTGCTCCAAAATCGCGTCAAATCTCTCCCGATCCTCGGCGGCATCCACATCCTCCGCCGCCGTTCCCAAAATCGGCACACCCATCTTCATCAGAGCCTCCGTCAGCTTAATTGCCGTCTGCCCGCCAAACTGCACCACCGCCCCGTCCGGCTTTTCCACATCCACAATGCTTTCCACGTCCTCCGGCGTCAGCGGTTCAAAATACAGCTTATCGGCAATATCAAAATCCGTACTCACTGTTTCCGGGTTATTATTGACAATAATCGTTTCATAGCCTTCCCGCGCAAATGCCCAGGTGCTGTGCACCGAGCAAAAGTCAAACTCAATGCCCTGCCCGATGCGGATCGGCCCGGAGCCAAGCACCAGAACCCGCTTTTTCTCTTTTACAGAAACCGCTTCATTCTCCCCGTCATAAATCGAGTAGTAATACGGTGTCTGGGCCGCAAACTCTGCCGCACAGGTATCTACCATCTTAAATGCAGCGAGAATACCGTATTCCCTGCGAAGAGCCTTAATGGTTTCCTCCGAAAGCATCGTCAGCCGGGCAATCACTGCATCCGGAAACTCCAGGCGCTTTGCTTCCCGCAGGAGTTCTTTCGGCAGAATCTCTTTTGCAGCATCTTTATCCTGCCCGGCATCCCCATGCTGCCCTGCTTCTTTACCCTGCCCTGCTTTTTTCGCGCTTTCCCCTGCCTTAACAAGCTTTTCTTCCATCTCCACCAGCACCGCCAGCTTGTCGATAAACCAGCAGTCAATCCTGGTTATCTCGTGAATCTTTTCATAGGGCATCCCTCTGCGCAGGGCTTCGGCAATCACCCAGATTCTCCGATCGTCCACCTTGTTCAGCATTTCTTCCAGTTCCTCGTCCGAAAGAGCCGTAAAATCATAACTCATTAAACTGTCCACATGCTGTTCCAGCGATCGGATGGCTTTCATCAGCGCCCCTTCAAAATTCGTGCAGATGCTCATCACCTCCCCGGTTGCCTTCATCTGCGTTCCCAGGGTTCTCTTTGCGCTGATAAATTTATCAAAAGGAAGTCTTGGCATCTTTACCACACAGTAATCCAGCATCGGTTCGAAACTTGCATAGGTCTTTCCGGTCACGGCGTTTTTAATCTCGTCTAAGGTGTAGCCCAGGGCAATCTTTGCCGCCACCTTGGCGATCGGATAGCCGGTCGCCTTGGACGCCAGGGCAGAGGAACGGCTCACCCGGGGATTGACCTCGATTACACAGTATTCAAAACTTTCCGGATGCAGGGCATATTGAACATTGCAGCCGCCGGTAATTCCCAGTTCGGTGATAATGTTCAATGCCGACGTTCTCAGCATCTGATATTCCTTATCGCCCAGGGTCTGCGAGGGTGCAACTACGATGGAATCTCCGGTGTGTACGCCGACCGGATCGATATTTTCCATGTTGCAGACGGTAATCACATTGCCCGCCGAGTCCCGCATCACCTCGTACTCGATTTCCTTCCACCCGGCGATGCACCGCTCCACTAAAACCTGGCCCACACGGGAAAGCCGAAGCCCGTTGCCAAGGATTTCGATTAATTCCTCTTCATTTTTTGCAATTCCTCCGCCGCTTCCTCCCAGGGTGTAGGCCGGGCGCAGTACAACCGGATAGCCAATCTTATTCGTAAAGGCAATACCGTCCTGAATCGTTTCCACCACCTCCGACGCTGCCACCGGCTCCCCGATCTTTTCCATGGTTTCCTTAAATTCCAGGCGATCTTCGGCCTTTTTAATGGTCTGCGCCGTCGTTCCAATCAGTTTCACATGGTTTTCTCTTAAAAATCCGGATTCCTCCAGTTCCATCGCCAGGTTAAGCCCTGCCTGTCCGCCCAGGGTGGGAAGGATGCTGTCCGGGCGCTCCTTCTTAATTAACTGCTCCACAACTTCCAGAGTCAGAGGTTCGATATAGACATGGTCAGCGATATCTTTATCGGTCATAATGGTCGCCGGATTTGAGTTTAAAAGCACGACCTCAATTCCTTCCTCTTTTAAGGAACGGCAGGCCTGCGTCCCGGCATAGTCAAACTCGGCGGCCTGTCCGATGATAATCGGCCCGGAGCCAATCACCAGTACTTTTTTAATTGCAGGATTCTTCGGCATTATCTTTTCACCTCCATCATCGTTAAAAACCGGTCAAATAAATATCCTGAATCCAGAGGCCCGGGGCAGGCTTCCGGATGGTACTGCACGGTAAATATATTCTTTCCCACATAGCGAAGCCCCTCGTTCGTCCCGTCGTTGACATTGACAAAGGCGGGAACGGCCACCTTCGGATCAATACCTGACGCATCCACCGCATAGCCGTGGTTCTGGGAAGAGATATAGACCCGCCCGGTTTCCAGATCCTTTACCGGATGATTTCCTCCCCTGTGCCCGTACTTTAACTTATAAGTCGAAGCCCCGGCAGCCAGCGCCATAAGCTGATGGCCCAGGCAGATGGCAAAGATCGGCACATCCGCCGCATAAAGCTTTCGGATTTCGCGGATAATCTCCACGTTTTCCGCCGGATCACCAGGCCCGTTGCTAAGCATAATCCCGTCCGGATTTCCCGCTAATATCTCTTCGGCCTTCGTCCATGCCGGATAAACCGTCACCTGGCAGCCCCGCTTTACGAGCGAACGGGCGATATTGTCCTTCGCCCCGAGATCCAAAAGAGCCACCCGCTTTCCTTTTTCCGGACGGCTCTTCTCCTCCACCGCCGGACTTTTCTCCTCCTCCGCCGGACGGCTCATCTCCGCCTCCAGCACGCAGACTTCCTTCACGCTTGTTTTTGCAACCACGCCCTCCACCCGGTACGCCTTCATGCGGGAAATGGGTTCGGAAATATCGGCATACTCCTTTGTGGTGATCATGCCGTTCATGGTTCCTTTTTCTCTTAATAATTTCGTCAGGGATCTGGTATCTATATGACAGATACCGGGAATATCATTCGATGTTAAGAAATGCTGAATCGATTCTTCGCTTCGGAAGTTACTGGGAATACGGGATAATTCACGGACAATATAGCCCTCGACCCAGGGCTTTTTCGACTCCATATCCTTTTTACAGATTCCATAGTTTCCGATTAAGGGATAGGTCATCACCACCGCCTGACCGGCATAAGAAGGGTCGGTAAGGACTTCCAGATAACCGGTCATCGATGTATTAAACACAATTTCGCTGATTACTTCCCTGGGTGAACCGATGCTGGTTCCGGTAAACACCGTTCCGTCTTCCAGAATAAGGAATGCTTTCATGTATGTACCTCGTCTTTCTTCTTGATAACTGACTGCTGCCGGGCACAAGCCCAAATTGAAAAGATTATATATTATTTCGACGTATTTTGCAATCCTTTTTCCAGCAAAAATTTTTAATTTTAAATTACAGCTTAAGCCTCTCCATATGAATGGCCAGATGCCCTACGGCCTCCCGGGGAACCGGCTTTCCCAGTTCCTTCCCAATCATGGCGCAGATCTCTTCGGCCAGAGCATAGGCTTTTGGAAACTGTTTTCTGGCATACTCATCCATATCCAGGGGAACGGCTTTGCTGTCCCGAACCTGCACTAAAAGATAGCGCAGATGCGCCATAAAACGCTCAAACAAAAATGAATGCATATCAAGCGTCAGCCCCATCCCTTCTTCTGCCATTACCACGGTCTTTTTCATCACAGCCACCATCTGCAGGGACTCTTCCAGCCGTTCATCCATCCTTCCTGCCCGGATGTGCAGTGCAATATAGCCCACTTCGTCCTCACAAAGCCTGCAGCCAACCGTCTGGTCAATCATCTCCCTGCCCTTTAAGGCAATCGCATATTCCTCCGGATAGAGAACCCGGATGTCGCTGTGAAAAGGATTTTTCAGCACAATCCCGTGCTGCATCCGTTCAGCGGCCACCGCAATATGATCCGCTAACGGAATTAAAATATTGGGGTTCAGTTCCTCCAGTTCCTTCCTGGCCAGGTCTACAATCCTCCCTGCCAGTTCCAGGAATTTCGGATTCATCCCGCTAATCACCTGCCTCCCGGTACGCTTCTTTTCCTCCCGGTCAACAATGGTATAGCGCTTTGTATTTTCATCCCGCTCGAAACGCTCGTTTATCCGCTTTCCAAAACCTATGCCGCTCCCCAGCAAAATCGCCTCTTCCTGCCGTTTCATATCGTAAACCAGCACTCCGTTATTGTTTAATACCTTAATCACACGATACATCCAAAGTCCCCCATTTGCCGTTACGGTGCACACCCTCACCGTAAACATCCGTTTTATCTTTTATCGTTTCTCCCCGTAGCTTAAAGGCTGCTGTCTATACCGAATCAGGATGCACAGCAGCCTAAAGCATCATCTATCATCCAGATCCAATGTCCGGATCAGATATGCAGATCTGCCGCATGATCCAGGGCATGAATCTCTTTTTCTTCCTCAACCTTAATGAAGGCCCCCTCCGGAAGCGCCGTATAGATAATCATACAGGCTTCGGAAACCGCATTTTCTTTAACATAGTCTAAATCAAAGCCAATCAGCTTATCGCCCTTTTTCACCTTATCGCCGTCTTTGACAAAAGCCTCAAAACCCTTTCCTTCCAGCTTCACCGTATCCACACCGATATGAAGCATGAATTCCATTCCATCCCCGGTTTTTAATCCCACGGCATGTTTTGTCGGGAAGACAAAGGCTACTTCGGCATCACAGGGCGCTAAGGCTTCACCATTAACCGGCATAACCATAAAGCCGTCCCCAATCATTTTCTGTGCAAAGGTAACATCCGGTGCGTGGTCAATCGGCTCTACCCTGCCGTTAAACGGACTGTACAAAGGAACAATCTTTGCAGTGGAAGATGCTTCTTTTTTCTCCTGAACCGGTGCTTTTTCATTCGCTGCTTTTTCCTCTGCCGTTTCTTTTGTTTCTTCTCCAAGATACTCCACATCCGGAGCAGTTGCCATATAGGCTACAAGATTTGCCTTAATATTGGGAACGGTCGGGCCGTAGATAACCTGAACGCCCTGGCCTTTTTTCAGCACGCCTGCCGCCCCGGTTTTCTTTAACAGCGCCTCGTGCACCAGTTCCGGCTTCTTTACCGTACAGCGAAGACGGGTAATGCAGCAGTCCACGTCCACAACATTTTTCTTTCCGCCAAGGCCATTTAAAATCGCCTGCGACAATTCGTCAATCTCTCCCTTTTCCGCAGCGCCCGCTCCTTCTTTTCTCGCATTCACATCGCTTCTGCGGTAAAGCTTTACTTCTTCGCTGTCATCCCGTCCGGGTGTTTTTAAGTCAAATTTTAAAATCAGATATTTGAATAAGAAAAAGTATACAACAAAATAGGCAGCACCCACAACCGGAATCCAGTACCAGCTTGTTTTTGCCGCTCCCGGAAGAATACCAAAGAGAACCAGGTCGATAATACCGCCGGAAAACGTCATGCCCACGCCGACATTAAAGATATGCATCAGCATGTAAGCCGCTCCTGCCAGCACACTGTGCACCGCATATAAGAACGGAGCCACAAAGATAAAGGTAAATTCCAGCGGTTCGGTAATTCCGGTGAGCATGGAGGTCAGCGCAGCCGAAAGAAGCAGTCCCCCTGCGGCCTGCTTTTTCTCCGGTTTTGCTACCTGATACATCGCCAGTGCAGCCCCCGGAAGGCCAAAAATCATGAACGGGAACTTTCCTGTCATAAACCGGGTACCCGGGTTTACGCTGAAATGGGCAATTTCTCCCACATGACCAAGCTGCGCAAAGAAAATATTCTGTGCACCGTAAATCATCTCTCCGGCGACCTCCAGCTGTCCGCCCACAGCCGTCTGCCAGAACGGCATATAGAACACATGGTGAAGACCAAAAGGAATTAAGGCACGCTCGATAATCCCGTAAATCCATGTCCCTGCATAACCTGAACTGTTGACCAGCGCGCCCAGGCCGTAGATTCCGTTTTGGATTACCGGCCAGATAAAGTACATCAGGATTCCCACAAAGATATAGACAAGGCTGGAGATAATCGGCACAAACCGCGTCCCTCCAAAGAAAGATAATACCTGGGGAAGCTGAATATTATAGTATTTGTTGTGCAGTGCGGCAACGCCAAGTCCCACGATAACACCGCCGAACACCCCCATCTGCAAAGAGGATATCCCTAAAACCTTCGTCACCGAACCGTCCAGCATATTGACAGTCTGCTCTGCCGAACCAACCATACCGGAAAGCGCCGCCCCGGTTCCGTCAAAAACAGCCGAAACGCTGACCAGGCTTCCGGAAAGCACCAAAAGGGCATGGATAGCCGTGTGCATAATAAAAAAGGCAATCACGCTGGCTAATGCCGCCACTTCTTTTTCCTGTTTTGCCATACCTACGGCTACACCGATGGCAAAGAGCAGCGGAAGATTTTCAAAAACCACATTTCCGCAGCTGTTTAAAATATTTAAAAATCCATTTAACAATGTCCCTTCACCCAAAAGCGCTTCCAGATGATACGCCTGGATCATCGTTGCATTGGTAAAAGAACCTCCAAATCCGAGCAGCAGTCCTGCTACCGGAAGAATCGCGATCGGAAGCATAAATGAACGTCCGACTCTCTGCAATACGCCAAAAATCTTATCTTTCATCTCTCTTCTCCTTTCTGTTTTTCCCTGATTGCCCTGATAAACCCATCGGCATCCGGCAAAAATATACACCGTTCAACTCCCATAAACGACAAAAAGACATAAACCTCCCTTCCGCTTTCAAAAACTGCGTCATGGGTAGTTTATGCCTGATTCATCGTTCTTAATCAGTAACACACTATATAAAGTATAAAAGAAGCCTGCCGGTTTGTCAACTATTTTTGGGCAATATTTAGGACAACTGTTTTCGGACAATTATTTTTTTCGTTATTTTTCCAGTTAATGGTTAAAGGGCACTCATGGTTTGCCGTGGGTGCCCTTTTCTCACCGATTTTTCATATCCATCGACTATTCCAGTTCCGACAGCCCCGTATACAGCTGATAATATCTTCCATGCTGTGCCACCAGATCGTCATGATCTCCGCGCTCGATAATCTCCCCGTTTTCCAGAACCATAATCGCATTGGCATTGCGGACGGTGGAGAGGCGGTGGGCGATGACGAAGGTGGTGCGATCCTTCATCAGACGATCCATCCCGTGTTCGATATGCTTTTCGGTTCGTGTATCGACGGAACTGGTTGCTTCATCTAAGATCAGGATTGGAGCCTTAGATATTGCGGCGCGTGCAATGTTTAAAAGCTGCCTCTGTCCCTGGCTTAAATTGGCTCCGTCACCCTCCAGCAGCGTGTCATAGCCGTCTGGAAGACGCATAATAAAGGAATGGGCAGAGGCGGTTTTTGCTGCCTGAACGACTTCCTCATCCGTGGCATCCAGCCTCCCGTAGCGGATATTTTCCCGCACGGTTCCGGTAAATAAATGCGTATCCTGAAGCACCACAGCGATGTTTTTGCGCAGGTTTTCCCGGGCAATCTCCCGGATATTCACCCCGTCAATGGTAATCTCGCCGGACTGGATATCGTAAAAGCGGTTGAGCAGGTTGGTAATCGTCGTTTTTCCGGCTCCGGTGGAACCGACAAAGGCGATTTTCTGTCCCGGCTTGGCGTACAGGCTGATGTGCTTAAGAATGGTTTTCTCCGGATTGTAGCCAAAGCTTACATCTTCCAGGCGGACAAAACCTTTCATCGGCTCTAAAACTTTTGCCTGCGGCAGATCGGCGGCTTCCGGTTCTTCATCCATCACCCGAAATACACGTTCCGCCCCGGCCAGGGCCGAAAATACATTGGAAACCTGCATGGAAATTTCATTAATCGGCCGGGAGAACTGACGGGAGAAGTTTAAAAATACGGTAAGCCCGCCCACGTCAAAGTTCTTAACTACACAGAGCAGTCCGCCGATACAGGCAGTCAGCGAGTAATTTACCTGGCTTAAATTCCCCATCACCGGCCCCATAATTCCTCCGAAAAACTGTGCACGGATCTGATTATCCCGAAGTTCCTGATTTAATATCGAAAACTCTTCCTCGGCAACTTCTTCATGACAGAACACCTTGACAATCTTCTGCCCGGTAATGGTTTCCTCAATATAACCATTTAACGCCCCTAAAGAATACTGCTGGGCGGAGAAATATTTCTGGCTGCGGCGGGCTACTGCACCCCCTGCTCTCATCATCAGAGGAATCATTATCAGGGTTATCACCGTAAGGTAAATATTGGTATAAATCATCAAAACCAGGGTTCCCACCAAACTTAATACACCGGAAAAAAGCTGAACCAGAGTACTGCTTAACATATTTCCGATGGTATCCACATCATTGGTAAACCGGCTCATTAAATCTCCGTTGCTGTTCGTGTCATAGTAGCGCAGCGGAAGGGACTGCATCTTGGTAAATAAATCATTGCGCAGCTTGACCAGGGCATTCTGGGCCACGGTCAGCATCACCTTGGCCTGGAGATAATTGGCACAGACTCCGGTGAAATAAATCATGGCAAGCACAACCAGGGAGAAAAAAAGTCCGGCGGCATTGCCCCGGCTTCCATCTGTCGGAGCAATGTAAATATTAATAATCGGGCGAAGCATATAGGAACCGGCAAGGGTCGCCCCGGTGTTTAACAGAATACAGATAAAAGCAACGGCAATCTTTGCCTTATCTTCATTAATATACTGCATAAGACGGCGGATCGTCTGCGCACTGTCCTTGGGCTTTCCTCCCATCCGGACACGCTGCCTTCCGGGGCCTACCCCCGGTCCTTGCGGGCCATGTCCGCCAGGTCTGCCTCCTCCGGGGCCGCCCATGCCGGCAGAAGAAGCACGGTTTCCATATCTGCGTTTTAAGCTTTCTCTTCGTTTTTCTCTGTCCATCAGGCGCTTACCTCCTTCTCCCGTTCACGCTGGGAATAATAAATTTCCTGATAAGGTTCACAGGTCTTTAAGAGCTCCTGATGCGTCCCCATAGCAGCAATTTTTCCGTCATCAAGAACCAGAATCTGATCGGCATCCTCCACCGAACTGATTCTCTGGGCAATGATAAATTTCGTGGTATCTTTAAGCGACGTCCGGAAACATTCCCGGATTTTTGCCTCAGTCGCAGTATCTACGGCGCTGGTGCTGTCGTCTAAAATCAGAATTTTCGGTGCCTTTAATAATGCCCGGGCAATACATAGACGCTGCTTTTGCCCGCCGGAAACATTCGATCCGCCCTGATCGATTTCGCTCTGATAGCCTTTGGAAAAAGCCGTAATAAACCCATCCGCCTGGGCACTGTCCGCCGCCTGCCGCAGTTCTTCCATACTGGCTTCTTCCGCGCCCCAGCGCAGGTTTTCTTCGATGGAGCCGGAGAAAAGAACATTCTTCTGCAGAACCATCCCCACGCCGTTTCGCAGATGTTTAAGGGAGTACTCCCGCACATCCATGCCGTCCACCAGCACCTGTCCGCCGGTAACATCGTAGAGCCGTGGAATCAGCTGCACCAGAGTGGTTTTTCCGCTTCCGGTCGCTCCGATAATCCCGATGGTCTGCCCGGGAAGGGCGGTAAAATTCAGGTGATCCAATACCAGGTTTTCCGGTTTTTTCGATAGGTTTTCCGGTTTTTTCGATAGATTTTCCGTATTTTTCTGCCGGTCGGTCTGGTAAGAAAAGCAGACATTCCGAAACTCCACACGGCCCTCGGTAACTTCTTTTTCTTTATGGCCCGAACATTCATCGGTTAAATCAATTTCTACATCCATCACTTCATTAATTCTTTTTACGGAAGCCATGGCACGGGAACTCTGTAAAAATACCATGGAAAGCATCATTAAAGACATTAAAATCTGCACAATGTAGGTGGTAAATGCCGTTAAATCCCCCACCTGCATATCGCCGGCGATAATGATATTTCCCCCATACCAGACAACAGCCAGCGTCGTAATATTCATCGCCAGCATCATCACCGGCATTGTCATAATCACAATATTTAATGCCCCCATACTGGCATCTTTAAGGCTGCGGTTTGCCTTCTTAAATTTCGCTTCTTCATAGTCTTCCCGGACAAAGGATTTAATCACGCGGACATTGGTTAAAGCCTCCTGAATCCCGTTATTTAAGGTATCAATCGCCTTCTGCACTACCTGAAACCGCGGAAAAGCCGTGCGCAGAATCGTTACAATCGCCAGCGTTAAAAGCGGAATTACGATAAGGATAATCACCGCCAGACGAGGGTTCATGATAAAGGCCATAATCAGCGCCCCAATCATCATCCCCGGCGCACGAAACATCATCCGCAGCCCCATCATGGTTACGTTCTGTACCTGCTGGATATCGTTCGTCAGACGTGTGACCAGCGAACCAGCGGAAAAATCATCAATGTTTTTAAAGGAAAACTTCTGCACCTTGGCAAATAAATCCTGGCGCAGGTCGCTGGTAAAACAAATCGAAGCTTTCGCACTGAAATAGGCCCCGCCGATACCGCCCAAGGCCATCACCAGCGCAAGAAAAGCCATGGCAATGCCCATCCAGAGAATATAGCGGGTATCCCTCTGCGCCACGCCGTGGTTGATGATTAAGGACATCATTTTCGGAAGCATAATCTCTCCTAAAACTTCGGTAATCATCAGAAGAGGGCCGAGAAGAAAGGCGCTTAAATAGGGCTTAATGTAAGGTTTATAATGTTTCATTGCTTATCTCCTTCGGTTATTATTTTGATTGATTTTTTCCAGATTCTCACACATACGCGCAAAGAAATTTTTCAGTTCATTGATTTCTTTTTCACTGAATCCAAGAAACATGGACTTTTCGACACGAAAAAAAATTTCACGACTCTGTGTGACAATATCCTCTCCTTTCGTGCTCAGCAAAATCCGGTTGCAGCGGTTGTCTTTCGGGTCGGACATCCGCAGAATATATCCGGCTTTTTCCAGTTTTTTTAAGGTCACGGCAATCGTCGCCGTAGAAACACCCAAAAATTCTGCAATATCCTTCTGCGAGGCTTCGGGATGGTTGGACAGATACATTAAAATCTGATGCTGGCTTCGGTAGACACCGGTCTGCCGCACTTCCTTTTCCAGAACATCCCGATGCAGATGACCGGTTTTCATATAAAGCTTAATGGCCTGGTGCGTCAGGGACTGGGGTTCCTGCGGATCTTTTTCTGGTGTTTCCATAGATTCCTCCATTCATGTGTTTTTAGTTAATTAACTAATAGTTAGCTAACTATTTAATTCTGCAAAGATTATACGGGATAATTAACGACTGTGCAAGAGGAAAATTGTGAAAGTTTTGTGAACTGTTCCTATTTTAGGTTTCCTATCAAAAACTACTCTTTATAGAAAAAAGGCAATTTTATTGATAAACCCTTAATCCTTCCAGTCTTTCAACATATCCATTGATTCTGTGAAGTTTTTACAAAGCCATTGTTTTCGACTGCTATTGACTCAATTTTATTATAAATCGCATCCATAAACACTGCCTCCCAGCATATTTGAACATTCTCTCTTTATACTAGACAAACTTAAAGAGCAAACATAAATATTTTTATAATTTTTACCAATTATTTTTCTAAGTTCTGTTATTACAGATAAAAAATTTCCCAAACTCCAAGAAAAAGCTTTACCCACAGGAAAATTTCGCTATAATAAATACAAAAGACAGCATTATTCACTATCCAAAAAACAGTAAAAATTACAACACAGAAACGATTGCAAAACAACCAGTACAAAATAACCCTATAAAAGGAAATATAAATGGAGTAAAAATAATGTATCTTTTGATGAATAAAAATCAGGAAATCGGAAAATTTTCTATTGAACCGGGAGCTATTAGTGAAAATTACAAGATCCATGAATTAATTACTGAGAAAGCCCCCTTTGGCTTTTATTCGTTAGAAAACTGGATTAATCAGCGAAAAGCCAGTAAACACAATGAACACCTAAAACGAATCATGACCATGTGCGGATGTGAAAAAACCGAAGGCTTTTTGCGTATAACCCATGCAGCCTCCCTGAATGATACCTTTTGGATCAAGTCCGAAGAAGAATCTCTTACCTGGGAAAAGGTTTCTCTCTACCAAAACCAGTTCAATGAAGTAATTTCCCGCTTGGCCTTTGAAGGCATAGGTTTATATGGAATTGAACTGAGCAGCTCCAGCCCGGAACTGTCCACAGAAGGAAGCTTCCGTAAATGCTGGAAAAAAGAAGGAAGTGAAATTTTTTTGTACAAACGCGGGCAATCCGGCGGCAGAAATACAGGCTTAGAACCTTATGGAGAAGTGATGGCTTCTGAACTTGCTGTTCTCCTCTGCAAAAATGCCGTTTCTTATGACCTGGTTCGTCTTCACGGAGAAATTGCCTCTAAATGCAGATTATTTACCGACGAAAATATCGGTTTTATTCCCTATTCCAGGCTGGGAATTGCTCACTCTCCAAATGAAATGCTAAAGTATTACAGCCATATTGGTTCAGAAGATACCTTCCGAAGAATGTTGGTCTTGGATTCTCTAACCTTCAATGTGGACCGCCATGCCGGAAACCATGGCGTATTTATCCAAAATGACACCCTAAAGGTTATCCGGATGGCAGATATCTTCGACCTGAACCTCGCCCTGCTCCCTTATGTAGAAAAAGATGAATTTGAAGCTATAGGTTCTAAACTAACCGAATATAGCCCCAGAATCGGCGATGATTTCACCCGTATTGGCCAAATCGTGCTGACCTCATCCATTCGCGCTGATTTGATTTCATTAAAAGGATTTCGGTTTTCGTTCCGAGGAGATGAAAGCTTCCCTGCATGGCGCGTCAAAATATTGGAAGAAATGGTCAATAAACAAATCGAAGCACTGTTGCGAAAAGATATTTTATATACAAAAGATGTTTTTATTCCTGAAGTCAGCAAAAAACTACCAGAAAAACCTACAGCTGAAACCAACCTGCTCGAACAGGAACAGCAGGCAAACTTTCTGATAGAAAAGCTGCATAATTGCTCCTTGCATTGTCCGACCGCATTAAATATCGAAGACAATCATGTCGATTTAATCTTGTTTCCTGCCGAGCATATGGAAATCTATATTCACATGGGAACAAATGAAATCCGGGTTGAACAAGACGGAATAGAATTATCCGGTTCAGAAATTCAGGCATTAAATCCTGTGGCTGTAGAGTATTATGAAAAGGTTATTGGCATAATATATAATAATTCTTCTCACATAAAAGAAGAATCAGAAAATCCATAATCCATTCTGCCTGAAAATATAAAAAGAAGAAAGCTGAAACCCCTTTTATTTCCTTTGAGGTTTCAGCTTTTTCCAATGGGACAATGCCTAAAATCCAATAGCTTTTGGAATATATAAAATTTAATCTTTACCCGGCATTAGTTCTCCCCATTCATCGTAGTTTGCTCACTGGCGCAGTTTAACCTACAATCAGCGCAGCAAATGCGCAGACCTACATGAACAGCAGCCTTTACTTCTCTCACCCAAAAAACTCTTCCACACCAATCTTAAACTTCCTTCCAGCCCTGTTCACGCTATAGATAAGCAGCATATCCAGCCCAAGACTCAGCAGCCATCCCCAAAAGACATCAATCACCGAATGCTGCTTGATAAACACCGTAGAAAGACTGATTCCCACGGTAACTGCAAGGGATAGCGCCCGTATCTTCCTCTTTTTTCCAAACGCCTCCGAATGGCAGACTGCCAGATGGATAGCCACCGTACTTGACACATGAATCGAAGGGCATACATTCCTGGGCGGATCGATATTTCTGAGGAAACGGATAATCTTTGCACAAATATTTTCACTGCCAATCTCTTCCCGAAGCATCAGACCGTTAGGCCAGATAAGATAGATAAGCAAACAAATCGTTGCCCCGGCAAACATTACCAGACAAAGTTCCAGATACGCCCTTTTCTCCCGAATCATAAAATAAAACATAAAATAAGGAACCCAGAAATACCATAAAAAATACAGAAAAACAAACCATTCATTAAAGGGAATCCATCCGTCAATCACGGAATACACAATCCACCTTGGTTCTGGTCCAAAGTTTTGCAGCATAAAAAAACCGGCCAGGAAAACGAAAAGATAAAGCCCCGCCAAACAATAACGGTGTGTTTTTATCCATTGTACAATCTTCATTCAATTCTCCAAATCTAATTTTCCCAATCTAATTCTCCAAAATTCTAACATTCTGCTCAATATTCATCTTAACAGACAACAGGAAACCACATATTCTCTGTCAAGTATCGTCTGGAAAAACCGCCATGGAAAGTTAAGCTTTTCTTCTCCCAGGCGGCAGCAAAGAACTTCTTCCATTAAAAAATATTCCTGCTTTTGTTTCTCTTTTTTTCCTGGAAACAACCGCCGAATATCTGAATTTTCTGATTTCTTTTCCCATTCCGGAAGGATGAATTCCAGGGTAGTAAAGTCTACGGACAGCCCTTTTCCAACCGCCTTAACATAGCTTTCTTTTAATGTCCAGAGCCGAAAAAAATCCCGATACCATCCGTTTTCACCGCTGTTTTTTTCACTTTCTTCCAGAAATATCCGCTCCCCCGGGGTCAGCACTCGCCTGGACATGCTTCGTTTTACCGGGCGAATGGCTTCTACATCCACCCCCAGAGGAGAAGTTCCCACGCCGCAAACCACCATATCCTTCCCGTGGCTGATATTAAAATGAATCTGCGGATAATTTTTTAAAAAAGGCTTTCCAAGTTCCTCCTTTTCCAGTTCATTCTCCAGACAAAATTCCTCTTCTGTACAGGAAAACTCCCCGGAAAATTCACGAAACAAGCTCTCCTTCAGCAGTTCTAAACCGGCGCGGTGTTCCCTCTTATGTTTCTCGCTTCCCTGTATCCGTTTTTCTGTTTTCTCTGTTTTTCCTGTTTCTTCCTCACGGCTGTTTGCGGCAGAAAGTCCACCTTTTATCAGGTTTCCCTCACGGCTGCTTCCGGCAGAAAGTCCGCCTTTTATCAGGTTTCCTTCGCGGCTGTTTGCGGCAGAATATTCACCCTTCTCCGGATTTCCACCACCACCGCCATCCCCCAAAGAATCTGCAAATTTCTGAAAATACACAGCCATCTCAGCTTTTCCACTCCCTGTCCTCAAACTGAATCTTAATGGCAGAAATCCTTCCGCTGATCACTGCCCATTTCCCGTCCAATTGTTTGGGGACTTCGATTACGGACTCGGTGTGTACCTTTACATCAAAAATCATAGACTGTTTTCCGGAAGCTTTTGCCCGGAGCGGCTCCTTTTCATCGGATAAATACAGGGTTCTTTCCCCCAACCACAGGCCATAGATTTTTCGGTCTTTTTTTGTTAAATTATACTCCTTAGGAACCCTTAATTTCGTTCCGGAAACCTTTACTTCTGCTGTGCCGATAGCAAACATTTTCCATTCCCCTTTCCTGTAACCTGTTTCTATTCTAACAAGTTTTTTTCTTTTTGGGAATCCATTTTAGATAAATTTAAGGAATGATTGAACAGCAACATGTTTTTTATCTCTGCGGTTCACGGCGTTTTTTTGCGTGAAGCCTCACGCCCTTTCCGCTTCCGTCTTTCCAGACCGCATAAGCGCCCACCAGATCGGCCAATATCCACCCAATGGGAATGGCCCACCAGATCCCCCAAACACCCACGCCCGGCAAAGGTGCTGTTATATAAGCTAAGACCACCCTCGTTCCCAGGGAAATCACCGTAAGCACGACCGACATCTCTGGTTTTCCAATTCCGCGAAAGTATCCGTAGAGCAAAAACAGCACGCCGATCCCGCAGTAAAATGCACCTTCTACCCGAAGATATCCTGCTCCGATTCCAAGAATTTCCAGTTCCGTTTCCTTAATAAATATCTGCAAAAGAAGCGGGGCAAAGCAGAATACTGCCACGGAAACCGCCGCGCAAAAAAGCATGGAAACCTTTATTGCGCTGGAAATTCCTTCCTTTACACGCTCTGTTTTTCCTGCCCCGTGGTTCTGCGATGTAAAGATAGAAAATGCATTTCCAAACTCCTGAGCAGGCATGTAGGCAAAGGAATCAATCTTCACCCCTGCGGCAAATGCTGCCATAACGGCAGTTCCAAAGCGGTTGACCAGGCCCTGAATCATAAGTATTCCAAAGTTCATCACCGACTGCTGGATACAGGCTGCCGCAGAAAAACGCAGGATTTCTCCCACGCTTTTTCTGGTAAAAGAAAGTTCTTCTTTTCTTGGCCGCAGCCATGACTCCCTAATCCAGGTATAAGCCCCGATCCCCAGGCCGGAAAACATCTGGGCAATAACGGTAGCCGCAGCCGCCCCCCGGATTCCCCAGCCGAACCGAATTACAAAAAGCAAATCCAAGCCCACATTCAGCAGCGCCGCACTTCCCAGAAAACACAGAGGAATAACCGAATTCCCCACAGCCCTGAGAAGAAAGGCAAAATAATTATATAAGAACACAAAAAAGATGCCGAAAAAAATCACAAACACGTACTCTTCCATCATCAGCCACAGAGAATCCGGCGTCTGGAGCAGCTTTAATATTCCGGGCAGGGCGGCAAATACCAGCACATTTACGCTGACGCTCACCGCACCGATAAGTACAAAAGCCGCAGCTATGCTGTTTCGCATCTGCACCTCATCTTTTTTTCCGAAATAAAACGAATACACCGATCCGCTCCCCATACACAGGCCGATTAGAATCGAGGTTAAGAACGTCATCAGCGTATAGGCCGATCCCACCGCCGCCAAAGCATCCGCACCCAAAAACCTTCCTACAATCAACGTATCGGCAATATTATAGCATTGCTGCAATAGGTTTCCCAATATCATCGGCCCTGCAAAGGCCAGCATGGAAGCCGTTACATTTCCCTCGGTTAAATCCTTATTCATTCCGCATTCTCCAGACGGCTGTCTTTCCAGTCCTTATGCTGATGGTACTTGCGCTTATTCTCCTGTTTGCAAAGATACATGGCTTCGTCGGCCTGTTTCAGAAGCTTTTCCCTGGTCAGATCCTGCTCTTTTCCGGTAACGGCGAGGACACCGTAGCTGAAGCTTACCGGATACTCCTTTTGATTTTCCCGGATAAACATTTCCAGAGCCGTGCCTAATTTTTCCTCCGCGGCGTGCTTGGGGCAGTCCATAAAGATAATCACAAACTCATCCCCGCCAATCCGGGCAAAGATATCGGTATTGCGTATTCTGGTCTTGACAACGGAAACAAAGTTGCTGATATAGGCATCGCCCTCCATGTGACCGAATTTGTCATTGACATATTTAAGCCCGTCCAAATCCAGGTAGCAGAATGTATGAGGCTTTCTCTTTTTTAACATGTGTTCTAACTGTTCCTCTGCATAGCGGCGGTTAAAAATCCCTGTTCCCGGATCGCTGTAAGCCTTATCGGTAAGCTGCCGGGTTCTCTGTTTTTCCTCGGTAACATTCGCTACGACATGGGCATAGACCAGACCATCCTTCCAGGGAATGGAAAACGAAAGGATTAAAAAGCACTGGCCGCACCCGTCCTCAGCCTCCCATACCCGCTCGCACTCACTCGGTTCCCAGTCCAGAAGATGATGCTGGAACTCCAGACGGTGCTGACAAAAGTCGCAGGAGCCTTCCTCCGTGTGAAACCTCCCTGACCGCTTATTGCAGTAGAGAATCGACTTATCGTCCGCCTTCACCACCATAATCCACTCGTCCCGCATCCTGGTTAATTCGGTAAGAAGATCATTGTACGACTGGATAACCTCCATGTATTTGCCCACTTCTTCCGCCTTCTGCCGCAAATCATCTTCTCTCTTCTTCAGCTGCTGCAAAAAAGAAACCATCTCCTGGGCAACCTCGTGCAGCATCGGCTCTTCTTCACTGATATTTTTAGAAAGCCTTGCCAGCGCTTCAATATCCATCTCATTCTTGTCCGAGTCATTTAAAATATTTTTTAAATACGCAAAAAGAATCTGACTATTCTGCCCTTCCATAAAACATTTCTCCTCTTTTTTATACAAATCTAAAAACATCAACCTCATTATAACATTATCACTCCCCGATTTCCAGCATATATTTCTTAAAAAAATGGTTGCTGATCCTACGTTTTTTACTTTTCACACGTCCACAGCAACGGGCAAAACTCCATGAACATCACCAAATTTCCCCTGCTTATGGCTGTCCCGTATTCGCGGCAATCTCCCTAACCCTCGCCGCGCCGTTTCTCAGCCTTGAATCCATCTCCACGGCAAGCATTTCCACCTCTCCTTCCTCGATCGGTATCCATAAGATCGTTTCTTCCTTCTTTGCCACCCCGACGACCCCAAATTTTCTCTTCCCCATGCAGACCCACTCCCCTAAAATATCCGTACTTCCAAACAAATCCCTGGCCAGTTTCTCGCTAAGCACACAATATTTACCTTCCACATCCAGCCCCAGCCGCCCAATCTGCCCTTTTCTCTCCTCCATAAGTTCCATCGACCCATACACGCCAATCACCTCTGCCTTTTCCTTCCGCCCTGTGCTTGCGGAAAAAACACTCTGTTCTTTTTCCGTTCTCCACCCCGCTATCCGCAAAATCCCCATTGCCCCATCCTTTTCCTTCTCTTCTAAGCGCTTTATATCCTCCACATGAATTCCCTTTCCCCTTACGTCTTCCCGAAAAACGCAGGGCTGTTTTATCCAATGCCAAAAAGCTGCAGTTCCCGTCACGAAAACTGCAGCCGCAATCACTAACCAGACAATCAAAAACCTCTTATTCACCATCTTTTTTACCATCTTCTTATCTTCCTCCTAAAACCGATCCACCGGGCGAACCCGCACGCCTTCACCGATGGTTTTATTCTCTCCGATAATCACCCTGTCCCCGGAAAAAATACTTCCTTCAATCGCTGCTTCCTGGCTTCCCTGGTATAAAAGTTCTACATTAACCCGCTCTGCACGGAATTCCTCGCCCAAAATTGCCGGGCGGACCCTCGCCACCAGACAGTAATAGCCTTTGTTATCTTTGCGCAGCCCCTCTAAGGGAATAACCATGGAAAAGATGTCTGTCTGTTTTATGCAGCTATAGGAAGCCACACTCCCGGGTACCAGTTCCAAATCCCCTAAATCCGCCTGAAATACTCCCTCATCCCCCATCAGGTTCATCCGCTCAACCACAGCTTCCTTTTTCCTGGATGTTCCCGGAATAGAAATCTCTATCCTATCTCCTTTTGCAAGCTTTTGTTCCTCTTTGTCAAATCCTGCCTCAAACTGGTTTTCTCCTACGGCGAGGGAGAAAATTTCTTCACCGGAAGCCGTTTTTCCCGCAGTCAGTTCCACCTCGGCTGCAATCCCATCCTCCCGGGCAAAAACGGCACCCTGGGTTTGTTTTAATTCCAGCAGACGATTTAACTGCCTGTATTTTTTCTTTTTTTCCAGTTCCATCCCGCGGATAGTCAGCGCCGACAATCGTTTTTGCTGCTCCGCAGTCAGCAATGCTGCCCTGTCCTGTTCCTGCGCCACAGACAGTTCCCACTCTGCCTTTTCCAGCGCACGCTCAAATCCCTTTGTTTCCTTCTGCCGCTCTTCCATCCTCTCGTCTTCTTGGCGCACGGCCTCCTCATAGCTTTCCCTCTTTTCCTCCTGTTCCTGGGTTCTCCCTGCATGAAGCCGCTCCTCCTGATCTTCCAGCAGTTCCATCTGTGCCTCTATCGCCTCTATCTGTATCTTCCACGCCGCCTGCAGGGCTTCAAGATCCTCCTTTGCCCCCAGCAGTTCCCGCTCCAGCTTCTGGTAATCTTCCTCATCCCCGCCTTCCGCCCTATCCAGTTCTTCGGTTCGTTCCTCCACCGTTCTTCTGGCGGCCCGCAGTTCCCTGTCCCGTGAACTCCTGGCATTTTCCAGTTCCTGCTTGGTTTTCTCCCATTCCCGATCCTGCTGCTGCCATAAATCATCATTTAAACGGGAAAGTCCCTCTTCATAATCCTGAGAAAGACGATTTAATTCCTCTACATGCTTTTTTTGTTCTTCCTCTACTGCTGCCCTTTCCTCTTCAAGTTCCTCCCGGGCAAGTTCAAACTCCCTCCGGGCAAGTTCCGTCTGGGTTATTCCCGAATACGTTTCCTGCGCGATCTGTTCCTTGTTTATCGTTAAGTCAATCGCTGCTATCTCTTCCCGCAGACCTTCCTCCATCTCTGCCATCGACTCCTCATCATAGCAAAACAATATATCCCCTTCCTGCACTTCTCTCCCCGGCATCACAGCTACCTGCCTGATGCGAAGCCCCGCAAAAACCGGATAAATATGCTTTTCCTTCACCTTTACGATTCCGCTTCCTTCAATAAAGGTTTCCACCGCCTTTCGTCTGGTTTCACTCGTCTTCACCTTAGGAACAGCCATGCTGTCATAGATCCGTGAAATCCCCGTGCACGCCAGCATAAACAAAAAAAAGCCGGATAAAAGCCATCGTTTCACCGGCACCCTGCTTTTTATCATCCCTTTTTCCTCCTCCTTTTCCTGCTGACTTATCGAAAACTTCCTGCTGGCTTACCAAAAACTTCCTGCTGGCTTACCAAAAATCCTTTCCTTAATTTACCTATCCTACTGCTTTATCCCTGCCATTGCCGCTCCCTGCTCTAATTCCTCCCAGACATTGACATACACCAATACCGGAAGGATGCAGCAGACCAATGCAGCGGCAAATGCTACGGACGCCTTATCCTCAGCAATATCCATAAGATATAAGGAAACAGGCCACAGACGTTTATCTTTTAAATAAGTAATGGGCTGTTCCAGGCTGTTCCATCCATCAATAAAACTTAACATCAGCGCCGTGACGATTCCGGGATAGCCCAGCGGCAGTCCAATATGCAAGAACGTGTAAACATCTCCTGCGCCGTCTAAGCGGGCAGCTTCGATCAGAACCTCCGGCACCTGTTCAAAGGATTTTTCCATAATAAACACAGGAAAGGTTGCCCATATTCCCGGTACAATCAGCGCCAGATGCGAATTTAACAGCCCCATCCGGTCAAGCACCAGATAATTAGACACCTGCGTTATCTGAAAGGGAAGAACCATCAGAAGAATATACAGCCCAAACAGCCAGCGTTTTCCCGCAAAATCAAAACGGGCAAATGCCCAGGCCGCCGGTGCGCCAATGATGAGCTGTCCCAGAAGCATCGGAAAAACCTGGATGCAGGAGTTCCAAAACATCACAAAAAATCCGGGAGAACGAAATAAAAGTTCAGCAAGCGCATTGCCGGAAGGGTAAGAGGGAAGAAGCGCTGCCCGCACCCGCTCCTTTCCAAGCCCCAGAACCGACAGATAACGCCAGTAAAGTTCATCCTCCGGCATCAGTGCGGCACCCGCCATAAGAAGAAAAGGAATCCAGACAAAAAGACAAATCATCCATAAAATTATCGTAATGCTGTGTGCTTTCTTTTTCATGACGCCTTCTCTCCATTTCCGCGGTTTCTCTGCCATTTAAGGAAAATAGTTACTGTTCACACGTTCACAGTGACGAAAAACAAACTTTAACCCCTGTACCAGCAAAACCGGAGTTGCAAAGCTTACTACTAATAGGACGGCGGCGGCTGTTATTTTCTGAATATCTAACTGCAAAAACCAGTGTGCAAAAAGATGAGGAAGCAGATAAATCGAGGAATCCGGGTAAGAGCCTGCCAGAAGATAGGCTTCCCGGTAAACCCGAAAAGCGTTCACCAAAACAACGGTTCCCACCAGTCCAAAACTTCCCCGCAGACCGGGCAGGGTAATAAAAAACAAACTTGCCGCTGCTCCAGCCCCATCCATCTTCGCCGCCTCATAAAGTTCCTGCGGGATTGCCCCAAGACCGGCAAGCCATAAAACCATGGCATAACCCATGTGTTTCCAGAGATAGGTAACGATAAGAACCGGAAAGGCCCGGGAAGAAAATGCCCAGTCCACGTCCCAGTTCTGCCCGCTCACCCTGGTCAGAAGCTGGTTGACCACGCCCTCCGGGCATAAAAAGATCCTCCACACAAGAACCATACTTGCCGCCGGAACAGTCATAGGAAGGACAAGGGTTGTACGGAATAATGTATAAATTCTGCTGCTTTTCGCATCTCCTGTCTTTTCTGCCCTTCTGTTCTCTGCTCTCACCGCCCTTACTGCCCCCGCGGATAAAAGGAGCGCCGCAAAAAAAGACAGGCTCATCAGCAGAGGGATGCACACGGCAAGGAAATGCGCCGTGTTCCCTGCTGCCAGCCGAAACGGCGGATTATCCAGCACAGTCCGATAATTATCAAGTCCCACAAACGACCCTCCCATGGCATCCTGAAACGAACGTTTTACAACATCCAGAAAAGAAACTACCGAAAACCAAACAACACCGATTAGACTTGGCGCAAGGAAAAGCCAGGGAATGATCCTGCGCCTCTTTATCCGCTTATCCGGCAGAACCAAAGAAGCATTTTCTGCACGGTTTCGCTTACTCGGCAAGGTAAACCGACAGCTTTCTGAAAATCTTCTCCGCCGCCTGGCCGGCACTTTCTTTGTCTTCCAGATAATCCTTTGAACCTTCCACAATCATCTTCATCACATTTTCATCCACCAGAACAGGAACGGTAAGCTTTTGCATCTGCTCGACAAGTTCCTTGCGGACAGCTTTTGGGGGCCATTCGGCGTGCAGTTCATAATCTTTTCCGTCCGAACCTTCCCATCCCCGATAACCGACGCTTATCACATAGCCGTTCGTTTCTTTTTCGGTCAATGCTTCAAGAGCTTTCTTATTCACCGGAAAACCGTCGTACAGCTCTTCTTTCTGCACTTCATAGGAGAGCAGACAACGGATGAATTCCCGTGCCAGTTCGGCATTCTGCGTTGAACGGTTAATTCCTGCCATGCCGGACGGCAGATAGAGATTTTTCACCGGTTTCATCTCTATCCCCGGGCGCTGCTTTTTTACCTGCGCCGGGATGCACAGATCCCCCAATCCGTCCAGACATTCCAGCCCGCTGGCACACCGGCCTGCGTCAAAATTCACAGCCCCTCCTGTAATTCCGTTAGCGGCAACATTGTTGCTCACCCATTTTTCCTCCATCTCACTTTCGGAGGTAAATATCGTTTTCGATCCATTGGCCTCTCCCAGGGATTTCACCGTTTCCAGATACTCATGCAGTCCCTCCGGGGTACGGATTTTCCCTTCCAGAAATAATTCCGGGTACTGTACACAGGCAATTTCCCGCAGTAAATTTTCATAATTTTCAGCAGCAAGCAGGGGCTTTTCCCCCGCATAGTCAGCCATCGCCTGTAAGCCGTCATAGGCATCCACAGCTTCGGCTTCCCCTAAAAGCAGAGGAACATAAACCCTTGACGGAATCCGGTAAACGGCTCCATCCTCCATGGTAAATCCATCCGTAAAATTCCCCGAAATAATCCCCTCTTCTTTCATTTCTCCTACCAGATCGCTGATATCCATCAATATCCCTTTTTCCACATAAGACTCTGCGGGAAGCCCATCCAAAATCAGCACATCCGCGCCTTTTTTGCTCAGCAATTCTGTATTTAAACTCTGAATCACCTCTTCACCTGCCGCCTCTCCATCTTCCACAGCCGTCCTGAGTTCCACCTTCACTTCCGGATGCTCGCTCTGAAACTGGGAAGCCGCCTGTCTTACGGTGGAAATATCGTTAAGACTGTAAACCGTCAGCACAGAAGGCGGAACCGCCAGCATATCCGGATCGTACACATAGTGGAAAACTGAGATTCCCTTCTCGCCTGTCGAGGTAAATACCCCATAATAATCCTGTGCGTTTTCGTAATTCTGATCATTTCCTGCAAAAAAACCGCTGAGATTTAAACTGCGCATCCCCATATGGTTTAAACTTCCGTCAATTAAAATCTCCCAGAGTGTCCCACCCTTATGCAGATGGGCAAGCCCGGTTTCTCCCGCGGCATAGACGCCCCCGTTTCCGTCGCCAAACAGTTTTAACCCTTCTTTTGAAGATTCAACTTCCTCAAGCCCGGCAATGTCCGTCATCTGCCCGCTGCTTAAATCATAGCGCACCAGACGTTCCCCCTGCACGGTGGTAAATGAATCTTTATCGCCAAATCCCCGGGCATCACTGGTCGTTCCGGAAAAGTCCTTGCTCATTGTCAGAAGACGCTCCCCCAAAGGCGTACAGAGATAAACTTCATAATAATCGTAAACCAGAAGATTTCCATTTTCCAGAACTTCGATTTTCGGCGGAATCAGCCCGTAATCCCTGCCCTCCTCGGGCAAAAACAGTTCCGAAAGAATCTCCTCTGCCCCGTTGTTACCCTGATTATCAGCCTGCACTTTCAGCAGATGAAAGCGATAGTCCGCATCCGTTCCTCCCAGATAATATCTGCCGTCAGCGCCGTAAGCCACAAGTTCCATATCCAGACCGTGTTCTTTCAGCAAATCCTTTCCTGCCCAGGCTTCATCCTTTTCCCATTTGCTGTCCCGATAAAGATAGCGGAAGGCATCAGCAACATAGCCAGAAGCATCACGTTCAACGGTATACAGTTCAAGTACATCTTCCTCCCCCCGGAAAAACCCGATCAGGCTCTGTTCCTGTACCTCCTCTGGAAGTTCCATCTCGATTTCCCGGTAGCGTCCCATAGCTTCTGTAGGGTTTTCTCCTTCGCCGCTGCCGTCCGGATTTGCAGCATTTTTTTCTTTGGAAGGATTTTCTTTAGAAGAACCATTCTCCCCTGCCTGTTCTCCAGCCATACTGCTGGTGCCGACACTTTGTCCGGTTTCCTTCTGGCATCCGCAGATAAGCCCTGCCGTCAGTGCCGCAGCCAGGATACAGGCCGCCATATTTTTCAGCTTTTTCACGCACTTTTTCTCATGGGTCTGTACATGCGCTTGTTGATTTCTTTCTGTTCTCATCACAGATTTTCCTCTCCTTTTCGTTTTCACTTGTCCTTGCATTTGTCTTTTGTTTTTTACATTCGATTTTTCTTTCCGATAGAAAATCAATGCTTAATCTCTGTAACTTCTATTTTACATGCAGAATCTCTAAAAAACCTGAAAAGCGAAACCATTTTTTTCAAGATTTTTTAGAGAAATCTGTGCTATACTTTATTTACTGATTCCGGTTTTTCTATGCCCGGAATTTTCTGCACCGGGAATTTTCTGCATCTGGAATTTTTCTGCACCGGAATTTTCTGCATCGGGAATTTTCCGCGCCTGAAAATAAGATAAGGAGAAGCTATGAGGATATTAATTATAGAAGACGATAAGGAACTCTGCTGCCTGCTGAACATTTCCCTGATACAGGGAGGTTATGAAACGGATATCTGTCATACCGGAAGCGACGGGCTTTTTTATGCAAAACAACAGGTTTATGACACGATTGTACTCGACCGTATGCTGCCGGAAATCGACGGACTTACGGTGCTGGAAGCGCTGCGCCGCCAAGGAATAAATACACCTGTAATTCTTGCAACGGCGCTGGACGGGATAAACGAACGCATCCGCGGACTGGACGCCGGAGCAGATGATTACCTGGTCAAGCCATTTGCGGTAGAAGAACTGATGGCCCGCATCCGTGCCGTTACCCGAAGGCCGCAGAACCTGCAGATTTCTCCTGAACTTTCGGCGTTTGGACTCTGCCTTGAACCGGATACACACCGGCTGATCTGCGGGGATGTTTCTCTAACACTTTCCAAAAAAGAATCTGCCCTGCTGGGCTATCTGATGAAAAATCCCGGGATAACCCTGCCCCGTGCAAGGATTCTTTCCTATGTGTGGGGAACTTCCTTTGAAGTGGAGGAAGGAAACCTGGACAACTACATTTACTTTCTGCGGCGGCGCCTGAAAACATTAAATGCCCCGGTAAAACTGGTTACTGTCCACGGCGTAGGCTATCGGCTGGAAGGAAAAAACACATGAACAGATTAAAACAACGTCTGACTGTACTTTATACCGCGACTACCGGGGGGATTTTGCTGATTGTCATTCTCTTGTTCTTTCTCTCCTCCATCCATAAAACACAGAATGCACAGCTTGAACAGTTCCATCTTATCTGGAATTCTTTAAGTTCCCGCTTTTTATCCGCCAATGCCTTTTCCCATGGTTTTCTGGCACAGACCGAGGCCGACTATCACCTGGTCATCCATATCCGGGAAAACGGACATGCATTTCTCTATCCGGGTGCCTGGACGCCGCCGGACAGCCGCGAATGGCTGATTGCGCAGGCGCGGGAACTGGCGGAAAACGAAGGGGTTTTTATGGATCGCGCCCCGGTTTCTTCCACGGTCGGCACCTCTTCCCTGCTGGCCTTCTCAGGAGCTCACGGAGAAAACTACTATGCCATGGTTCTTTCCGTTTCCACAAAGCACGGGATAAAAAGCCTGTGTGCCATCGCCTGGATTCCTTCCGTTTCCCGTTCGTTACGGGGGACAATGCTTTACCTTGGACTTTTATTCTTCCTGGGACTGACCGGCTTATGGCTGGTCAGCCGGAAATTTGTGGGATGGTCCTTAATTCCTGTTGAAGAAAGCCAAAAAAAACAAGCGCAGTTTATCGCTGCCGCCTCCCATGAACTGCGCTCACCCTTAGCTGTCCTGCGCTCCGGACTTGCTGCCGCCCTCACCTCGCCTTCCGAAGAAAAAAAGGACACCCTCCTGCCTCTTCTTGACCGTGAGTGTGTCCGTATGTCACGCCTGATTGACGATATGCTGCTTTTGGCCTCTGCCGATGCAAAAAACTGGAAACTTCAGTTAGAACTCGTTGATATGGATACGCTTTTGATTGATTTGCTGGAAACCTTCCAGCCGGTCTGCCGGGAAAAAGGGATTTTTCTGAAACTTGAACTTCCCGACACCTCCCTTCCGCCGATAGAAGGCGACGCCCAGAGGATAAGGCAGATTCTCCAGATCCTTCTGGACAATGCCTGCCAGTTCACCCCCGCCGGAAAATCCATCATCCTCCGCGCCGAAACCGACGATAAAAAGCATAAAATAAAGCTAAAGGTTATCGACGAAGGCTGCGGCATTGCCCCCAAGGATCGCCCCTACATCTTCGACCGCTTTTACCAGGCCGATTCTGCAAGGAGCGATAAACAGCATTTCGGCCTGGGCTTAAGCATTGCCAGAGAACTGACCAAACTCCACGGTGGAAGGATTGATGTGGGAGAGGATGAAAAGGGGAGGTGCTGCTTTACGGTTATATTTCCTTATCATGCTTATAATGAAAAATAATGAAAATAAACTTTCTGACGCAGACGGTTATTGTTCATAAGCCATCCGGTAAATTTCCACCATATCGTTCTTCTTTAATTCCCGGATTCCCGGCAGGGTTCGTTTGCCAAAATTTGTGCACTTCTCTGCCATTTCCTCAAAACGGGCAGGATCGACGTGCAGTTCCTTTAGGGAAACCGGCATCCCCAGGCTCTTAAAATACTCCTCTGTGGCGTCAATTCCTGCCAGAGCCGTTTTCATCGGATCATTTTCATCCATAGCTATCTGCCATACCTGCGCCGCATACTGGGCAAAACGTTCGGGCCGGGCCGGGCAGACATACCTTGCCCATGAACAAAACAGCGCCGAAAGCCCTGCACCGTGGGCAATCTCCGGATACATCCCGGAAAGTTCATGCTCAAGCTGGTGCACCTGCATAAAAAAGTCACGTCCAAGCCCGGTCAGACCATTGTGCGAAAGACTGCCTGCCCACATCAGCGCCGCCCTGGCTTCATAATCCCGCGGATTCTTATCCGCAATGCGGCCGGCTTCAATCACTGCCTTTAACAGCCCCTCCGCCAGCCTGTCCGTAATTAAACTGTCCGTGCTCCAGCCAAAGTAACGCTCCAGTGTGTGCATCATAATATCCACCGTGCCGCAGCCCGTCTGGAACTTGCTGACGGTGTAGGTCAGTTCCGGGTTGCAGATGGAAAACAGAGGCTGGTGCGTCCAGCTGTTATAGCCGCGCTTGAATCCGCCGTCCTCATTGGTAAGAACTGCCGACTGGCTCATCTCACTGCCGGAAGCCGCAAGGGTGAGGATGACTGCTACCGGGATGTGCGCCTTGGGATCGGCTTCCCGGATAAAAAACTTCCATACATCCACATCGGGATTGCCTGCGCCGTCCCCTATGGCCTTCGCCGAGTCAATGGCACTGCCGCCACCCACGGCAAGGATGAGATCAACCTTTTCCTCCAGACACAGGGCAATCCCTTTGCGTACCAGAGAAAGCACAGGATTGGCTTGCGCCCCGCCCAGCTCCACAAAAGCTATCCCAGCCCCGGCAAGAGAATCCTTTACCCGGTCAAGAAGCCCTGATTTTATCACACTTCCGCCGCCATAATGGAGGAGAACCTTGCAAAAACCGTACTCCTTAACCAGCGAACCAACCTGTGCTTCCGTATCCTTTCCAAAAATTATTCGGGTGGGGATGACGTGATCGAAATTTTTCATGATATTTAGCTCCTTTAATTAATTATTTTGGTTCCGTTTACTTTATCTTTTTCAGAAATTCACAAGGATTAATTGCTTCAATCTCCGAATTTACAAAATCTTTCTCATTTACAGTAATTATATAATCTGCACCTGCTTCCTTCGCACATTTATCCTGCAAACAATCTTCAAAGTCTTCAAAAAAATCTTTTTCTATTGCATCAATTATATCTGCTTGGGATGCACATGCAACCGAAAAAATCGTACAAATATCTCTCAAATTATTTCTTCTCTCTTTGCTGCTCTTTTTCCGCAGCACATACCATAAAGTAGAAAGTGTATGAAATGCTATATATCCATTAAGCTTTCCTAAAGCGCACAACTCAACAATTCTAATCGATTCATTTCGATATTTATCTTCTCTGTTCGTGATATAATTAAGCAAAATATTTGTATCAATCAACACTGCCATACTTTGCATCCATAGCCTCCTCCCTTTCCTCATCATAATCTATGGATTCAGAAAACGATTTTCTGGATTCTTCCAATCTTGCAAATGCCGCTAATTTATCACTATCTCTCCTATATCTTGCTTTCGCCGGTGCAGAAATGATAAAAGGTATACTTCTCTCCCGTAATGCTGTCCTGGTAAAAGACTCATAAAAGGTCTGCTTAGTCTGTCCCATCTCATTCAGCATCTCATTCAATTCTTCATATATCGTATCTTCCAATCGAATGCTAATCGTTTTCACACCAATCAACTCCCTTGCTTTTTCCTTTATTATAACAAAAATAAGTCATGGATCAAGCAATACCATTCAATTTATATAATTTTTATTTCATTATCCACCAGTTTACAACTTTTGAAATTTCCTAAAACCTGATAAAATGTAGTCTTCTACGACCTTTATCAAAGCAGAACAATTTTTAATAGTTTCAAGAAATCTCCCGAAACTGCATAAAATTATATCTGACTGGATTTGCTGACCAATTTCGTACCTGGTGTTCCACAAGAGCGGCTACTTCTGCTTTGGGATACCAACGGTCACATAACAGGAGCACCTGGCGTTCTGAACCGATGACTTTCATGACTTCCACTGGAGTACCTGAAGGATTATTCACATATTCCTGGCTCATGTCAATCAGTGTCGTTTTTCCTGTAGCGCTGTCGCCACGAATGATTATGAGGATTGTGAGATTGCGTCTTATTTCAAAATCATAACGCAAACGCTTTGCAGAAACAACAATTTTGTATTTACCCTTCATTCATTTTCCTCATTTATACGAATTCTCCGGAGATTGGTACAAGTTCATCCATTCAATAATCCTATACCTCCACTAAATAACATTCATCCTGGCAGCTTCTTCCCTGATTACTGATAAGCAATGGAAATTCATCATAAAACTCCATATGGTTTTCTTTCAAAATACTGCCTATATTCTGCCTCTCCGGAGGAATCACCCGCTCTTTTACCCAGCGCAGGCTCCAGTCCGGTGCAATCGTCCGCTGATTTCTTTTGATAAATTCTGCAATAATCAAAGGCGCTTCTTCACATCGAGTATCTTCTGGAATTTGAATTCTATATTCCTTTTTTTCCTCATCATAATAAAGCCACGCTACGGTTTTATCTTGATATACTTCATTTTTAATTGCAAATTTGCGCAAAATACTTCCACCTCTTCCATAACATATTCCAAATCTTTTCTGTATGCTGAAAAGGTAAAATGGATTCTACTCCTTCCAGCAATACATCCTTATCTGACTCCTTTAAATAGCCTTTGAACAGCTTCTTTCTTTTGGGAATCAATTGAAGATTATATTCCAAAGAACGGGAACCAATAAAATTATTTACAGCACGATCTTCCATCACATCAAATTTTTCAATACTCTTAAGATTACCATAACAAGAAAACAATAACGAACATCCATTATCAAAAATCGGTGCCGGTCTTGCTTTTTCGTTTTGATCTACAAGTATTTCAATATTCGCCCCATATCTGTCCCTGTTACATATTAAATAGTCAATGACCATCATTCGGTAAAAATACATCTCTCATCCCATACGAATTGCGAATGCCAAAGGCTCCTCATTTTTTTGTTTATTCAAGTCATAATAGACATCAAACGCAATTTTCCGCTCTTCTTTTTTTCGAAAATTTACCGATTTTGTTATATAAGTTTCTATCGTTTTTCCATTAATCAATACAAGCGAAAAATTAATATTTTGTTCCAGAGCAGCTTTATTAAGCCAAGCAGGAATAGTAAGCGTCTTTTTTACAGATTTTTCAAAATGCTCTTTTGCATACAAGGCTACATCCACAGATACCATATTGACAAATGATTCACATAAAGGAGCTTCTGGGTCAAGTTCTTTTGCTACCTCTTCGGGATGAATATCCGATAATTCCGATGGCTTTGGAACAGTATCTCCATCCATCTGACAGGTATGAAGATAGCCAGCCAGACATTCAACTGCCATTTCCATAGCCTCCTCAAACGTATCACCTTGTGTTGCCAGCCAATTAAGGTCAGGAAAGACAACAGAATAACCATCATTTTCATTAAAAAAACAAGCCGGATACATTGACAACATAAAATCACCTCCTGGTACTGATTCAATAACAGGCCGTAGAACTATCGAAGTCCCGCCTGTTTTCTAATAGAATTCTCAGTTTTTTTATTCAACTCCTTACCTTGATGAAAAGGTATTGTAACTTTTCCAGGCTTTATTGGATGTACATAATTTCTGTGTGAACCTTCTTGATTCTTGAATATCCATCTGCAAAGATTATTTTCTCCATCTCGCGTGGTTTTAATGGCATTGTATTTTCCTCTCCTGCACAATTATTATAACGTGTAACACGTGCTTTATCAATACGTATTCTTCCAGTTGATAGTGTAACTTTACTTGGGGAATTGGATTGGCAGACTCTCTACAACCACTAACTCAGCAGATATCAGCAGCCGATACATGGAAACACATTTTTATTGATGGATGGCGACTTTCAGCCTCAACACTTCTATCTATAGGATATCACAGGAATACACATTCTTCACTATTGATTTTTAAAAATTCTCCAGGTAAAGTTACACTATCCTTCCAGTTTCTCTTAATTTCTCTTCTCAAATAACCATCAATTCAACTACCTCACACTTCCACCAAATAACATTCATCGCTTACGTTCATAACTCCTCTTCTTCAATTTAGAGTGGAAGCTGCACGGAAATGAAAAGAAAGATACTACATCATTTCTTGTGCAATACTGAGAACCAGTAGAATTGCCACTCCATGAACATAGTTTCTCATAGATTGATTTATTTGTAAAACCGGGGAGTTATTCAGTGCTTACAGTTATTCAGCGCTTACCAAGGATATGGACTTATTGGTACTGCCATATCCATAAGTTTCTGAAAAAATGTCATAAAAAAACAGGGAAACAAATCTGAATCATCAGTTATTTCCCTGCCTTATGGCTACAATATTAAATTTTCTGCATTATCGTTTTAGGTTATCAAATTCATCAAAGTCACTATAATCATATAGTAATTTTAATAAAATTTGTTTATCAGTCAATACAGTTTATAGAAAAGCTGCATTTACTTTGACTGGATGTAACCCCACATCCTCTATCCCGTTCGCGTAGGCTGTCGGGAATACTTTTTTCAATATCTGATAGGACGCATTAATATCTGCATTCATTTTTATCCCATTTTCGCTGACAAACAATCCCCTGTGGATGCGCCGTGTTTTCCTGTAATTCTGTTTTACCGGCATTTCATCGTCAGGAAAGCTGGTACCGGATGTATAGGATTCTTCGGTTAGAATAACCTTAATCTCGGCTTCCTGTGCCTTATACTGCAGCATGTTAATCAAACGTTGGCTTGGAATACCTGTAAAATTCTGGTTTACTGTTTTGCCTAAATTTGCATCCCTTTTCCAGTCTTTGTTATAACCGATTACGATGGTATGGATAGTTCTGTTTATACAATAATCGACGATTTTTCAACTGGCCTTATGCATGCAGTCATCCATTTTCCGGTTCCTTTTTGCTGTCATCCGCGACATCCGTCGGGTAAAATCCCTGCCATTCATCCGCTTCGCCGTTTCCCTGTAATGAGCCATCTGCTTATTGTAATATTGATTCACCGATTTAAGACCCCTGCCGTTGATGATATAGGTTCTGTCCCCTACATTGGTTGTTACGGCTACTAAGTTGTCTATACCGATGTCAATACTGCAATAACGCTGGTTATCCGGTTTTGCTTCATTGATAGATATGCTGTAAACGAATTGGCATGGTTATACAAATTTTTGGAAAGAAAGCAAAAATGGTCGAACATCGCGTAATAGCTGTTGGATGGTTTCAGGATATGCTTTTCAACTCTCTGTACAATCATCTTCTTCCAGCACCTTTTTTATCCTTCCTGCTTTTCTTTTGCTGTAAAGCTTCATGGAATAACAATGCAGCAGCGAAACAATTTCTTCAAAAATCTCCTCGCTATCCAGTTTTTCCGACCCTATTTCACTCATCACAATAATCTCACAATGGTATTTTTTAAATAAATTTGTGAACTATACCGTTTGAAGTCCTGCAAGCTGCTCTACATCCTCAATCTTAAGACCTGAATATTTTGCAATTTTATCAAATGGCAATTCTCCATCTTCTAACATCCTAAGAGCTGTTTCCCTTTGGTTTTGGCTAATTCCCTGATTCAAAATTTTTCTTGCACTTGTTTCAATTAATGCTCCGCTCATCATATCACCTACGCCTTTCTGCACATTCTCGTATTTCTGTGCAATCTCTTTAATCACATCACCGGAAAGCTCTATGATTGTGCGTTTGTCAAACGCCCCGATCACTCCATGCTGTTCCAGTCTGTCAAGCCTTTCCAAGATAACCTGATACTCCGCTTTCAGTTTTTCCAATTTCTGCTCATTACTATTATACTCCGGAAAGCTGTTCTCATGTGAAAAAATGTAAAACGGAATCAGCATCAGCAGACGTTTTTCAAAAATATCGTCAAGCGAATATTTCTGTACTTTCATAATCGGTATGTCATACTTCACTGTTCCGCCCGGTGTAACAATCACATATTTCATTTTGTCCGGTGTTTTTTGGTAAGTACGAAGATACAGAACTGCCGTATTAGGAAATGTCACTGTCAGCGTTTCCTCCATAACTTCACCCTCGTCAAGCGCTATTTGTGCGTCATACTCAAAAAGCCTTATGGTGATTCTTCCGTCCGGCAGGCTGCTTTCACACTCAACATGGTATTTTTTTGGCATCTTCCCGTAAACCGTAAAATTTGTGTCCGTAATCCGTTCCTTGTCCGCTTTATCTTGCTGGTCTAAAAAATGCTCGTTGGGGAAAAAGCGGATTTCTTCGTTCCCTGTGTATGTTTCCCCAAAAATTTCATTGATTACGGGGATTATCAGCTTCCGACAGTCATTGAGGATTGTCCGGAATGCCCCGTCATATATATTTGCCATATCTTATTTCCTTCCTTTTGTGTCTTTATCATATCATTTTTTCACCTCAAATTCAACAGTATTTCACGCTGGTTCATTTATGCCAGGAAAACCTTCATATGAAGCCCAATGGTTTTGACCGAGCCAGCAGCTGCCTCATGTGGCGCTGCCCCTATGGGAAGGAGCACTGTTCCAAATATAAAAACTCCTGCACCTCTTCCAAATATGACAGGGTTATCAAGACTCGGCCAGAATGGGATATCCGACTTTACACCAATGTCCCATGTGGCACGGATGCTTATAAGAAAATTTATAACCAACGCTCTGCCACGGAACACTTCAACAACCACATCCTCAATGATTATGGCCTGCATCGTATGTTCATACACACAAAGAAGCATTATTCCTTCATGTCAACTATTTTTCTTTTCTTTATTAACCTTCAATTTATCTCAAAATCCATAGTATCATCCAAGGTAAAGCTGTGCCTTCAGGGCATCCTACAATATTTGTGAAAAATTTACAGTTTGCTGGTCCTACTTATCTAACCATATTTTCCAAGTCCGGATAATCTCCCAGATGTTTTCTTACATAGCTTCTCTTAAACGCTGCAAATTGACTTGAACGGCTTAACATCTCATTTAAACTTCTTTGATAACGCTGTGCCTCGGGATTATCTTTGTGCTTTTTCAAGATTTTATAAAGAATACTCATCGTTTCGGCTAATTCCTTGATTCGATACTGACATGCTGCCTCACGAATCCCGGTATTCCTTAATTCAAAGCAGGTCTGAATTAAATCCGCCGTTATTTGTACCATCTCATCCTGTGTCAAGTTTTAACCGATTATACTCAGCCGAAAACTCCGTTGCAAGGTAATCCGGTATCTCGTCCAGATAATATTCCAGACGGTCAATTTCCGCATATTCTGCGTCTGTCAATTCCTCTTTGTTTACCAAAATCACATACCTTTCGTATTTCTTTCTCAATTCATCGGAAAGTCGATCTGCGCCAAAATAGCCTTCTAAAATTCCTTCATAAGGAAGTTTTTGCATTCCCTCTTTCACTAAAATATCTTTTTCTAAATCATAAATAACTGCATTTTCCAAAGAATTTAATACAAATGGCGAATGCGTTGTTACAATAAACTGCAAATTCGAGAAAAGTTTCGTTAATATCGGCAATATCCTTTTCTGAAGTTCCAGGTGCAAATGCGTTTCAATTTCATCAACCAACACGATCCCTTCTGTATCAAATCCATCTCGTAATCTCGTCTGTGCCTCCATACGCATAATTAATCATTTACAATGTCCAGAACAGCCGCATACCCGCCAGACAATGTGTTAAAATCGAAATCCTCACGTCCGGCTTCCTTAATTGTAAATTGAAATGACGTAAAATCAAATTCTAAAGATAAAGCAGGATCAGAAAAAATCTCTTTCAGTATTTCTTCCAGGCGATTAAACCATTTATCAATCCTCTCCACAGTATCACTGTTTACCTGCTGCTCTTTTGCAAAGGCTTTTGTTGCTTTTAAATCCACCAAATATTTTGCCAGCTTATAGCCGGGCTTCTCATCCAACCCATAGTATGTTTTCAAATTTACCTTTTCAATGCTTTGATAAGTTTCGACTTGAAACTCTCGTTTATCTCCATAGTATGCCAGCAAAAACTGCCCGTTTTTATATTTTTCTCTCAATGCACTGTAAGAACTGCATGAGGAAACTGCTCCACTCTCCCAATATTGAAGTATTCTGGCGTACATATCCATATTTTTTTCATATCCTTCTTTTTCGTGTCGCCCCTTTTCATCCTCAGCGGACTTATCTAACATATCCTTACAAAAATTATAAAGTCTTTTTGCTTCTTCATAAGATACATATTGATCAGAAATAATAAACTCTAAATGTTCTTTTAAGCTTTCCAGCGTACTGGTTTTTCCGCTGCCATTTTTTCCGGTTAAAATCAAATGTTTGCGTACCATATCAGACAACGGAATCTCGATTCCATGTAAATGGCGAACAGACTTAATATCCAATTTTGTCAGAAAAATATTCTCCATTCCTACTTCCTCCAGGTTATATTGATATAGGCAGCCTTCTTTCCTTATAATAAGTTCAATGCATCTTTATCCAACTCTTTAATCCTGCCCTTCCGCCCCCTTACTCTTCGCCTTCTTTTTCTTCGGCTCCGGCAGTTCCCCATACATTCCTTCCAGCAACTTCTTCATCAGCGCCGTATCTTCCACATCCTCCACCATCACCATCAGCGTCTTTGAACCTTCATAGGGATAGGCGCGTTCTGCATCCGGAAGAAGCCGAAGCACAGAAGCGGTCGGTTTTAAAAACAGGCAGTTATCACAGATATCCCCAATCATCTTCCCCTGATAATAAACACAGTACTCCCCCATCATCTTCCTTGTGCTTACTTCTCCCACTTTCTGTAAATTTTCTAAAATAAAATCATGAAATTCCTTCGTCGTTGCCATAAATCTGTCCTCCACCTTACTCTTTTACATACTTCTCAATCACACATTCATGCGTTTTTTTTCCTTTATGATAAGTTAAACCTAACAAAAAAATCTCTCC
>ERZ808037.444-NODE-444-length-38907-cov-12.032423_pt1 | contig 38907 bp, 41 predicted proteins | sample MGYA00380190_ERZ808037 | MGnify/ENA primary metagenome ERZ808037 (study PRJEB31490, sample SAMN06133399) | mouse gut metagenome | isolation source: J9 | host: mice | place: China: Chengdu | collected 2015-05 ...
CATAAACCTGTCAGTTAAGTTTAAAATCAGCTTTTTTGAGTTTGAGAGGGGCAGTCTGCGCTTTTTTGGCTACCCGGCAGGTTGTGTTTCATAGTAAATAGAATAGTTCTTTTCAGTCAATCTGGTGTTTTGTACAAAATTCTGATAATAATCCCATTATATTCCCGTTTGCATATTATTTCAACAATTTTTTACGCAGTCAGATAATTTTTCATTACCTTTAATGCATTTTTTTCCAGCCTTGACACCTGTGCCTGGGAGATTCCGATCATTTCCGCCACTTCCATCTGGGTTTTTCCCTCAAAAAAACGCAGACTGATGATTTCGTGTTCTCTTTCCCCCAGTTTTTTCATCGCCTCGCTTAAGGAGAGATGCTCTACCCAGTTTTCCTCTTTATTTTTTTTGTCACTGATCTGATCCATAACGTATAAGGTATCCCCGCCGTCGGTAAAGATGGGCTCGTAAAGGCTCATGGGATTTTGGATGGCGTCTAATGCATACACAATATCCTCCTTGGAAATTCCGATTTCCTGGGATATTTCATTGATGGTAGGTTCCTTCATATTTTGTTTGATCAGGTTTTCTTTTGCATAGATTGCCTTATAGGCCGTATCCTTTAAGGATCTGCTCACTCTGATTGTGTTGTTATCACGTAAAAATCTGCGTATCTCGCCGATAATCATCGGCACCGCATAAGTGCTGAATTTTACGTTTAACGAAGAATCAAAATTGTCGATGGCTTTGATCAGCCCGATGCAGCCGATCTGAAAAAGGTCGTCCACGTTCTCATTGCTGGATGAGAAACGCTTGATCACGCTTAAAACCAAACGAAGGTTTCCCTCGATATACTTTTCCCGTGCCTGCTTATCCCCCGACTCTATCTGGGCAAAGAGCTTTTCCTTTTCATCCGCCTTTAAAAGCGGAAGCTTTGCCGTGTTCACCCCGCATATTTCAACCTTTCCCTGGGCCATATCCATCATCCTCCTGCATCTTTTACAGAACCTTCCAGAGAGAAAAAGCTTACGGAAAAAATTTTCTCTGAGAAAAATTGCCTGTAATAGAAATCATTCACAAAATGGCCGGAAAATATTCATGAATTTCCGCTTTTGTTCGGGTGTTACTTTTCACCATCGCGCAGGAGAACGCCCGGATGAGGGAGCAGTTCTGCGTCGCCGCGCTCTCGCTCTACAAAAACGTAACGGTGCTAAACTCGACAGAACCTCGTTAAGCACCGACGTTTTTGTAAGGGCTCCCTAAGACCTGCTCCCTCATCCGGGCTGTGCTCCTATCCCGCCTGTGACAAGTAACAGTCCAGAGTGCTGTTACAATAGCCGTCCGCTAATAGCAATAGCTATCGGGTTTCTTTTCAAAGTCGCTTTGCCGGGAAACAGCCCGGACAGGTGGAAAGCCCTTAAGGAGCCCCTTCAAAAACGCCAGCGCTTAGCGAGGTTTTTTCGAGCTTAGCGCCTGCTGCGTTTTTGTGGAGCGAAAGCGCGGCGACGCAGGACTTTACACCTGTCCGGGCGTTCTCTGGCATAACTATAAAAGTAACATCCAGAGCGCATCCGGAATTGCCATGTAAAAGAAATCACTTGCGAAACCCTGTGTCATTCTGTACAATAGAGAAGGCATTTTATTATACGGGGAGGATTCTTTATGTTAGAGCGTTTTTACCCTGACCTTTATCTTGATTCCGTGTATCAGATCGATTTCGGGGAGTACTACAAAAAGGGATACAGAGGCGTTATTTTTGATATAGACAACACTCTGGTTCCTCACGGGGCGCCGGCGGATTGCAGGAGCATCGCTCTGATCGAGAATCTGAAAAAGACCGGATTCCAGATTCTTCTATTATCAAACAACAAGGAACCGCGGGTGAAAATGTTCAATGATAAGGTTCATGTGAGATACATTCATAAGGCGGGCAAGCCGGGGAAGAGGGGCTATTGCAGGGCAATGGAGCTGATGGGGACGGATGCACAAACAACTCTTTTTGTGGGAGATCAGCTCTTTACCGATGTGTGGGGAGCCAGAAATACCGGGATTTTTTCGATTCTGGTGCATCCCATTGACAAAAAGGAGGAAATCCAGATTGTACTGAAGCGTTATCTCGAAAAGATCGTGCTTGCTTTTTATAGAAGAAAGTGCAGGAGGGAGCAGAGTTAAATGATTGACGGATATACAAGAGTCTGCGGCGTCATCGGCAATCCTGTGGAGCATACCATGTCGCCCACAATTCACAATACGCTGGCCGAAAAGCTAGCCCACAATTTGACCTATGTCCCCTTCCGGGTGGAAAAGGGAGAAGCCGTCACAGCCGTGAAGGGCGCCTATGCGCTGAATATGCTGGGGATGAATGTGACGGTTCCTTTCAAAAGCGATGTAATTCCAGCCCTTGCCGAAATTGACGATCTGGCCAAAAAAATCGGCGCGGTGAATACCCTGGTGCGTGTTAAATCAGGATTTAAGGGATACAACACGGATATGCCGGGGCTATATCGGGCAATGTGCAGCGAGGGCGTGGCTTTAGAGGGAGAAACAGTGGTGCTGCTGGGCGCGGGAGGCGTGGCAAGGGCCGTGGCCTTTTTGTGTGCGGAGAAGAAGGCGGCTAAGGTGTATGTGCTGAACCGTTCCTTTGAGAAGGGAAAGGCGCTTGCGGATGAAGTAAACGAAAAGACAGGGCAGGACTGTATTTGTCCCATGGCCCTTTCTGATTACGGGAGTCTGCCCAAGGGGAGGTTTCTGGCGATTCAGGCAACCAGCCAGGGGATGTATCCCAATGTGGGCAAAGCCGTCATTGAGGATGAAGCCTTTTACAAAAAAATACATACGGGCTATGAGCTGATTTTTAATCCCACCGAAACCCGCTTTATGCAGCTTGTAAGGGCCGGAGGGGGACGGGCCTTTCACGGACTGAAAATGCTCTTGTATCAGGGAATAATTGCCTATGAGCTGTGGAACCGGGTGAAGGTTTCCGAGGAGCTTGCAAACGAAGTGTATGATGCAATGAAAGAGAAAATGGGAATCAGGGAATGAAGGATAATATTATTCTGATCGGGTTTATGGGATGCGGTAAGACCAGCATAGGAATTAAGCTGTCTTATCAGATGAGAAGGACAATGATCGACACGGATAAATGGATCGAGCAGAAGCAGAAAATGACCGTGTCTGAAATTTTTGATGCTTTTGGGGAGGAAGCGTTTAGAAGGATGGAGACGGAGTGTCTTGAAAAGCTGCTCTCTTGCGCTGAGCGTCAGATCATATCCACGGGCGGAGGGCTTCCCTTGAGAGAAGAAAACCACAGGCTTTTGAGGGAGCTTGGAAAGGTGTTCTATTTAAGAGTGACCCCGCAGGTAGTTTATGAGCGGCTGAAAAATGACACCACGAGACCGCTTTTGCATGTGGAAAATCCTAAGGAGAGGATCCGGACCCTGCTTCTTAAAAGGGGCCCGGTCTATGAGGCCTGCGCCGATGTGATTATTGACGTTTCCGATCAGTCCTTTGAGGAGATTTTAGAACGGATGAAAGGAGAGTTAAATGAAGATTTTAGTAATTAACGGCCCTAATATTAATTTTCTTGGAATCAGGGAAAAGAGTGTTTACGGCACACAGGATTATGATTACCTCCTGAAGCTGATCGGCAGGAAGGAGCAGGAGAGGGGAATTTCCATAGAGGTGTTCCAGAGCAATCATGAGGGAGCCATTATCGACCGGATCCAGGATGCCTATTTTGATGAGACGGAAGGGATCGTGATCAATCCCGGGGCCTATACTCACTACAGCTACGCCATCAGAGACGCCCTTGCCAGTATCCCGTTTCCCAAGGTGGAGATTCATATTTCGGATATAACCCAAAGAGAGGAGTTCCGCAAAATTTCAGTAACCGCGCCGGTATGCAATAAGCAGATTTACGGCCGCGGCCTGGATGGGTATTTGGAAGCAATCGATTTTATTTTGGATTTTTTGGCATTCTCGCAAGAAAGTGGTTGAAAAATATCATTTTATATATTAAACTGAATAAGGAATTATATGGTGAAAATTTTAGGAGGAATATTTTATGATTTCTGCAGGCGATTTCAGAAATGGTATTACAATTGAGTTAGATAATAATGTTTACCAGATTATCGAGTTCCAGCATGTGAAGCCCGGGAAAGGCGCTGCATTTGTGAGAACCAAGCTGAAGAACATCAAGAGCGGCGGCGTAGTGGAGAAAACTTTCAGACCTACTGAAAAGTGTCCACAGGCACGTATTGATAGAAAAGATATGCAGTATTTATATTCGGACGGAGAGCTGTATAACTTTATGGACGTTGAAACCTATGACCAGATTGCATTGAACGGGGAAACCGTAGGCGACGCCCTGAAATTTGTCAAGGAAAACGAGATGGTAAAGATCTGTTCCCATAACGGCAGCGTATTTTCCGTTGAGCCCCCTCTGTTCGTGGAATTAGAGATTATCGACACAGAGCCCGGATTTAAGGGAGACACGGCTACGGGAGCATCCAAGCCGGCTACGGTAGAGACAGGCGCTACAGTTAACGTGCCCCTGTTTGTAGAGATGCATGACGTCATTAAGATCGACACCAGAACCGGTGAGTATCTTTCCAGAGTATAAATGATCAAATATCCTGTCAATTCATGAAGCCTAAAGACAATGAGAATTTCATTGTCTTTTTTTATTCATTTGTGCATTTCTGCACAGAGAAGCAAGTCACTTGATCATTTTGACGGAAAAGCTATCTGAATCTTTTCCGAAAAAACTTTATGACCGAAAGGATAAGGTAACAATCACTTCTATGAATTTCACATCTTTTACACAGCTTATCTTAAAAAGCCTGCAGGAGGAATTAGGCGGCGACTACACAGTATTATCCGGAATTGTAAATAAAAATAACGGGGTCAGGAGAACGGGGATTACAATAAAGAGAGAGGGACAGAATGCTTTTCCTACTATTTATATTGACTGTTATTATAGGGAGGATATGACGGAGAGGGAAATCCTTCTGATTGCGGAGGAACTCCTCGAAAATTTTGCGGCTGCAGAGCTTGAAGAGCGCGTAGATTTGTCAGGCTTTGCGGAATTTGAGAGCGCAAAGGAAAAAATCGCGTATAAAATAATTTCAGCAGAAAAAAACAAAAAATTACTCAGGGAGATACCGCATAAGGCGGTTCATAATCTTGCCATTGTATATTTTTATACGGTGCAGGAGGCTCCTTTTTATGGAAATGCGGTTGTTTTGATCAACAATCTGCATATGAGGCAATGGAAAACAGATCCCGAGGAATTGTTTCAGATTGCATACAGTAACACCCCAAAGCTGTTTCCGTGGGTTATTGACAGTATGGAAGAGATTATGAGAGGAATACTTGCCCAGGATTTATCCCGGGAAAGAGAAGAAAATAACAGGGCTGCCTGCGGGGAAAAGGAAAATGTGCAAGAGGGCTGGGAGGATGAGCTGATGGGACAGATCGCCTCTGAATTTGCCGCGGGCAGAGTTCCCATGTATGTACTGACCAACAGGCAGAAGACAAACGGCGCAGCCTGTATGCTTTATCCGAATGTACTAAAGGAGTTCGGAGAAAAGCTGGGGCGGGATTTTTATCTGCTTCCCAGCTCTGTCCATGAGGTGATCCTTGTGCCTGACGGTGAGAGCGTGAGCAAGGAGGCTTTATGGGAGATTGTAACGGATATTAACCGCACTCAGGTGGCGCAGGAGGAGATTTTAGCGGATTCGGTATATTTTTACAACAGAAAAAAAGATCGGATTTTGTGGATTTTATAAGGTTTTTTACATTAGACACTTTTTTTTCACAAATTTTTGTAAATGAGAGACTAGACAATCTGAGAAGCATATGATATGATATTCAAGGTGATGTAACAAATTTGTAATATTTAATTCCTATGCACCCGTAGTCTAACGGATAGAACGAAGGCCTCCGACGCCTTTAATGCAGGTTCGATTCCTGTCGGGTGCATTTGCATCACCTTGAATATATGGTATACCATATTTGGTACGTCATATATGGTATACCTAAAACTCAGGAAAGGATGATTATGAGATATTCAGAACAGAACAAAAAGCATGGACTGAAAGCCGGATTCATAACACTCGGAGAGTGGATCATGGATCATAACAAGATTGTAATGCCTGTTGTTCTTATTGTCTGCGTATTGATCACGGTACTGGTGGCGGTAAATGCCAACCACAGAAAGATTAAGGAGAAGGAAGCCGATCAGGCAGCGATACCGGTATCTGTGGAGGAAGAAGTACCCGCCACGCAAGAGTCAGAGCCCCCTGTTTATGAACTGGAAAAAAACACCCATCCGGAAATAAATAACGTGATAAGAACCTATTATGACGCGCAGGCGGAAGGGGATATAGAGACAATCTCATCACTAAATGCTGGTCTGGATGATATTGATACCATCCGTGTACAGGAGTTAAGTAAATATATTGATTCTTATCCGGTGCTGGATGTTTACACGAAACCCGGTATAGAAGAAAATACCTATGTGGCATATGTCTATTCCGAGACATTGTTTTCAGATGTAGAGAGAGCCATGCCGGGGATGCAGACTTACTACATCGGCCAGGATGAGACAGGCGAGTTTTTTATCAACGACGGTACCTATGATGTTGATGTGTGGGATTACATCAAGGCGGTTACTCTTCAGGATGATGTGGTTGACTTAAACAACAAGGTTGCTGTGGAGTACAATGAAATGCTCGCCGAGGATGAAGAGCTGAACGAATATATTGCCTATCTGAAAGAGAAAATAAACGAGGATGTAGGCGAAATTCTTGCACAGGCAGAACGGCCCGCAGAGGAAAGCACATCGGAGACGGACAGTGCAGAGGGCACAGAAACGGCAGAGGCTTCTGCAGACGAAAATGCGCAGGCAGCCGTAACCGTGTTAAAGACCGTGCGCGCCACAGACGTGGTCAATATCCGCAGCTCCGACAGCGAAGAGGCAGACAAACTGGATAAAGCCCAGATCGGACAGGAATTTACTCTGCTGGAAGAAAAGGGAAATGGCTGGAGCAAAATCAAATATAATGACAGGGATGCCTATATCAAGAGCGATTATCTGGAGGAGGTATCTCAGGAGACGGCAGATACGCAGGTGGCTTCTGCAGAGACAACGGACGATAGCCAGGAGGAGACGGGGACGTCTTCACAGAATACTGCGTCAGAGACCAGCACAGGGAAGGTGACTGTAATCGAAAGCGTGAAGGTTCGTAAGAGCGCCAGCACAGATGCGGAGTCTCTGGGGACGGTCTATGCGGGGGAGGAGCTTGAGCTTCTCATGAAGCAGGCGGACGGTTGGACCAGAGTAAAATATAACGGGCAGAGCGCCTATGTAAAATCTGATTATGTAGAGTAAAGATAAAAAGCATTTTATTTTGTAGGTTTTTGTTGTATACTTACAAATAAGATGCTTTTTTTGATCATAAGGGTGTCCGGGCGGAGCCTGGCATCCTTCGCTTAATCCAAAGGCTTTTGGAAGGGAAAGGGTACATGATATGATAAAAAAATTCAATGTAGGTATTATGGGAACCGGAAACATAGCGGGGGTAATGGCTAATACCGTCAACAAAATGAAAAATGTAAGGCTTTATGCAGTGGCTTCCAGGGAACAGGTGAAGGCAGATGTCTTTGCCGGAAAATTCGGATGTAAAAAGGCCTATGGTTTCTATGAAGAGCTGGCAATGGACAAAAAAGTAGATTTAATTTATATTGCTTCGCCTCATTCAGAGCATTTTTCAAATGCAAAGCTGTGCATAGAGCATGGCAAGCCGGTTTTATGCGAAAAGGCCTTTACGGCGAATGCGGCCCAGGCGCAGGAGCTGATCGCAATGTCCCAGGAAAAGGGAGTCTTCCTGGGGGAAGCCATCTGGACACGTTATATGCCCATGCTCTCAACGATACGCGAGGTGATTGACAGTAAGGTAATCGGGGAGCCCAAAACGCTCACCGCCAATCTAGGATATGTGATTGACGGGGTGCCCAGGCTTCAGGATCCGGCGCTGGCAGGAGGGGCTCTGCTGGATGTGGGGGTCTATACCCTGAACTTTGCACTGATGATTTTCGGTAAGGAAATCGAGAAAATCTGTTCTAACTGCACCTACACGAAGAGCGGGGTGGATGAGCAGAACAGCATCACCATCCAGTATAAGGACGGAAGAGTAGCGCATCTTAACAGCTCCATGGTTTCCATGAGTGACAGAAAGGGAATCATTTACGGGACAAAGGGATTTTTGGAGATTGAAAATATCAATAATTATGGGAGCATTACGGTTTATGATGCCCTGTACAAAAAAGTCGCCTCTTATAAAGCGCCCAAACAGATTTCCGGATATGAATATGAGGTTGAGGCCAGTATGAAGGCCATTGGGGAGGGAAGGTTTGAGTGCAGCCAGATGCCTCACAGTGAGATTTTGTTTGTGATGAAGCTGATGGACGAGCTTCGCAGAGAATGGAAAATTAAATTTCCTTTTGAAGAATAAGGATGCCGGATACGGTTATAATAAGACGGAGCAGCCATTTGACTGCTCCGTCTTATTATCCATAGAACAGGCTCAGGGCAGGAGGAGAACAGATATGAAGAGTGATGATGCGAAGGTTTTGAGGGAGGTACAGAGAAATACCAAAATGGCGATGAAGGCCATTGATACAATTTCAGACAGGGTTTATGATGACGATCTGTCTATGCATATCGCAAGAGAGTCCATGAAGTATGCAGATATATACAACAAGGCGACTGACAGGCTTCTGAACGGAAGGGCGGCCTCTTACAGGGAAAACGGAATCGAGGATATGATGTTAAAGAGCGGAGTGCGGGCCAATACCATGCTCAATACCAGTACCAGCCATATTGCCGAGCTTTTGATCCAGGGGTCCAACCGGGGGCTTACCAGCATGTGGAAGGCTATCAATCACAATGAAAATGCAGGGAATGTGTCTATGGAGATTGCCAAGGAGCTGATGGATTTTGAGGAGAAGAATATCGAAAAGCTAAAGCAATATTTATAGAGGAAATACAGCTAAAAGCGGGTTGCGTAAATATTAAATTCAGATTTAAATGGAATAATATACAAAATATATAAAATTTTTGCGGAAATTTTTCAATTTAGTTGCTTAAAGTATATTGAGATTTTTTTAAAGACGTTATATAATACGTAAGACAGGGGTGTTTTTGAATATAATTGTATACAAGAATACCATACTACGATTATACTAAATGAAGGAGGACGATTTTTTATGTCATATGTAGATGAAGTATTTCAGATGGTAGTGGATAAGAACCCGGCACAGCCCGAGTTTCATCAGGCCGTGAAGGAGGTTCTGGAATCTCTCAGAGTGGTAATTGAGAGAAATGAAGAGGCTTACAGAAGGGACGCTCTGCTTGAAAGACTTGTGACCCCGGAAAGACAGCTTTTGTTCCGGGTTCCCTGGGTAGACGACAAGGGGCAGGTTCAGGTGAATAATGCTTTCCGTGTGCAGTTTAACAGCGCCATCGGCCCTTATAAGGGAGGACTTAGGCTTCATCCCAGTGTAAATCTCGGCATCATCAAATTCCTTGGATTTGAGCAGATTTTCAAGAATTCCCTGACCGGCCTTCCCATTGGCGGCGGCAAGGGAGGAAGCGATTTTGACCCTAAGGGAAAATCCGACAGAGAAGTGATGGCCTTCTGCCAGAGCTTCATGACAGAGCTGAATAAATACATAGGAGCCGACACAGATGTTCCTGCCGGAGATATTGGTACGGGGGCAAGGGAAATCGGATATATGTATGGCCAGTATAAGAGAATTAAGGGTGTGTATGAAGGCGTGCTGACAGGAAAGGGCTTATCCTACGGAGGCTCCCTTGCCAGAACGGAAGCTACGGGTTATGGTCTTTTGTACCTGACCGAGGAGATGCTCAGGTGCAACGGCAAGGATATTGCAGGCAAGACGATTGCCGTATCCGGAGCCGGAAATGTTGCCATTTACGCAATCCAGAAGGCGCAGCAGTTAGGCGCAAAGCCTGTGACCTGCTCCGATTCCACAGGATGGATTTATGATCCGGAAGGAATTGACGTAGCTCTTCTTAAGGAAGTAAAGGAAGTGAAGCGTGCCAGACTGACAGAGTATGCGGCTGCAAGAAAGAGCGCAGAGTACCATGAAGGAAAGGGCGTATGGTCGGTTAAGGTTGATATTGCCCTTCCCTGCGCAACCCAGAATGAGTTAGGGATCGAAGATGCCAAAATGCTGGTTGAGAACGGCTGCTTTGCAGTGGCAGAGGGAGCCAATATGCCTACCACAATCGAAGCTACGGAGTATCTTCAGTCAAAGGGTGTGCTTTTTGCACCGGGGAAGGCCTCTAACGCAGGCGGTGTAGCCACTTCGGCGCTGGAGATGAGCCAGAATTCAGAGAGACTGAGCTGGACCTTCGAGGAGGTGGACAGCAAGCTGAAGAATATCATGGTCAATATCTTCCACAATATGGATCAGGCAGCAAAAGAGTACGGCATGGAAGGAAACTATGTAGCCGGCGCAAACATTGCAGGGTTCTTGAAGGTGGCTGATGCGATGACCGCACAGGGAATTGTCTGAAACAGAATCTGTAAAATGACCTGTAAATGAGCAGAGATTGATTCATGTAAAATAAGCCCGGGAGCATGTCGCTTTCGGGCTTATTGTTTTGATGTACTCGGCACTGATTCACAGCCTCTTGGCTTTTTAGTTTGTATAAAGCTGCAGAATCTTTTCCATATCTGCAATCAATTCCCTGGAATAATTCTCCGCCTCCCAGTAAACTTTTGTGGCTCCGGAATAGTCGCCCTTCTGGATTGCATTTATCACGGAAGCACCGTATTTATGAAATTTCTGATGCTTGGGGCCTAACCCCTCCCACAGAGGCAGAACGCCCGGAATATCCGGCGTCATTGCATAATAAAAATGCCCGAAACCGCATTTGGAGGAGTCAAGCTGTAAGGGGATTACAGTTTGCGTATCTATCATTTTTTTCAGGTTGCCCAGCCAGGTGTGGTGGGAGGAAATCGCCTGGGTCATGTATTGGGCAAATTCCTGGTTCTTTAGATGGAAGAAAGCGTCCTTTGTCATTTCTCCCATTTGCCTTACGGTTTCGTCCAAGTTTTTTTCTATGTCTACGACCGGCTTGGCAGACTGCTTTAGCTCTTCCCCTACCTTCTGCATGAATCCGGTGCTGTCCTTTAGCTGTCTTTCCATTTCCCGCATGGAGTTGCTGATTTCTTCGCTGACCGCAGCAATGGAGCTGACAGAGTCGTTTACTCTTGACACATATTGCTGGCTTTCATTGTTTAATTCCCAGACGTTTTTGATTTTTTCGGTCACGGTTTCAAGGGCTTCGATGGTGCTAGTGGAGCTCTTGACGCTTTTGGCGGAAGCATTTTTCATATTTTCTACGAAGGACTCCATCCCTTTGGTCAAAGTCTGGGTCTGCTCTGCCAAGGCCCTGATTTCATTTGCCACTACCGCAAAGCCCTTTCCGGCTTCCCCGGCTCTGGCCGCCTCCACGGAGGCGTTCAGTGAGAGCAGATTTGTCTGCATGGAAATAGAGTTGATTCCGGAAACCAGCTCACTGATGTGGTCAATGGTTTGAATCAGCTCGTCCATATCCTGCTGCATGTGTTGAGAAATAGCGATGGTTTGGTCGGAGAGATCCCTGATCGTGGTCAGTTCGCTCTGTCCTGCCTCAATCTTCCGATAGACCTCGCTGGTTTGTTCCGAAACTCTGACAATGGTATTCGTGAGTTCTTCATGTTGATTGTTGGAGTTGCCCATGGAGCCTCCGAAAATGGTTTCTGTAGCATGGGAGACTCTGCGTGAAATATCAAGTATTTCTTCGGTTTGGTGCTGCATCATCAGATCCAGAGAGCTGATCTGCATGACGGCGTTAATGTTTTTTTCCAGCACTTTTGCAAACTGTTCTCTTCCCTCAGAAAGTCTCCTGTAAATTTGAGCAAGATCCGGATTCGCTGAATAGTCTGTATCCTGCAGTTGGGAGATTGCTCGCATAAGCACCGAGTTTTTTTTGACGATGGCCATTTCCATATCCTCTTATCTTTCCTAAAAAATTAAACTGTTTATTCCATCATACGGGAATTTCAACTTTTTGCAAGCTCTTTTTGCAGTTATTTTTATAAATATAGCAGGCGGCATAAAATAACACGGGAAAGTATACCATTTTTGACGGTTACAGGAAAAAGATTCCTGAAAAAATCCCTTACAGCGCAAGCGAATATTCGGAGAGGATTTCTCTGGCAACATAGAGGGTCTTATCCTGTCTCACAGAAAGCGTCCACTTTACCAGAATCATCTTGCCGCATATAATTTCCAGGCAGGTGATGCACCGGGGATGGACGCAGCTTCCCGTGTTGATATAATAAGGAGCCTGAGGATCAAGGCGCGGCCTGTGGGTGTGTCCGGTGATGAGGGGACGCTTTGTATCCATGGCATAGCGGCTCAGGCGCTGCTCGATTCTGTCTTTATGCACATAGTTTTTGGCGGCGCTGGTGGGATCAAGCATGCCGAAATGCTCCAAAGGCTCCCAGAGGTAGCGCACGAGAAAACGTGTCAGTTTCCAGCAGACGGAGTTGAAAAAATCGGCCTGGTGTCCATGGGTAAGAAATAACTGAAGGTCTCTGAAGGGATTTTCCAGTATAATCCCCTCATAAAAGGGAAGATCCTCAAACAGAGGCTGTATGCATTGTTTTTCCCGGCAAAGACAGGAACCAAGGAGTAGATTTCCGAATCCGGCTTTTTTCTTTTCCATATCATGGTTCCCGTAGACCATATAGAGCCTGCCCTGTCTGCGGAACAGGGAAAGGAGCCAGAATACGTTGCTGTGTATTTCGACGATCTGGCTCATTTTTCTGTTTTCCCAGAGCTCATCCCCGTCTCCCAGCTCAATATAGGTAAATCCCCGTTCATAGTAATGGGAAAGGGCCGTAAAATAAAGATTCTGATTTTTCAGAAAGTTATCGTTGGAGTTTCCCCGGCCCCGGTGGCAGTCGCTGATAACGGCATAACGGCTTTGCCGGGAGAGGGGCAGTACGGGGGCGTTGTTAAACGCATGGGAGATACGGGAATAAAAGCTCATAAAAGTTCCTCCTAGTTCAGGTGACGCCACTGGGCCCTGCGGTATCTGCGGGGCGTAAGCATTCTGCGGAAAGCAAAGGGCAGAAGATAGTACAGATAGAGAAGGCGGTCTAAGGTGGTGGTAAAGGGCCGGGTAATCAGCAGGTAGAGCCGGCAGCAAATCCGGTTGGTAAGCTGCGATAAGCTCCGTAAAAGGCGGGTGAAAAAGCCGTAATGCTTCCCGGGCGAGCCGCCGTACTGAATATGAACCGTGTTTCCGCAATGCTTTAGATGCTCTTTAGGGTAACCGGCTCTTTGCAGCGCCTGTGTAAAGAGACACCTCATCTCACCGTCAGGAAAGGTAATGGAGATGTTCATGCACAATTGATCCGGCCGGGAAAAAAGCCCCATGCAAAAGGCGGTAAGCCACCAGGTTTTTCTGGAGACACAGGCAAGCGCCTTGTGTTTTACGAGCTCAAAGGAAAAAGGAAGCATATCCTTATCCTCCACAGCCTGAAACAGTGTAAAGGGGATTTCTTCTTCCGGGACAATCCGGTCGGCATAGTAAATACCGATTTCGGCGCCGGTATTGATGCCGTATTGCCCTTTCCAGAATTCGATCAGCCAGGTCCTGTTTCTATAATTAAAGTAAACCGGAAGGCAGTCAAAAACCATATTAAAGTGAGCTGCTGCGCGGTCAAACAAAGCAGTATAACCCATATCACGCTGCCAGGCGTCGTTTTGTGAGGAGATAATGTCCTGACACTCTATATAGCAATACCCAAAGGGATTGATGAGACTATTTAAGAGTTGGCATTTTTCCCCGCAGCACATTGAGTAAACCTTTTTGATTGCCCATCTTCTGCGGCACGCTGCTAAAACAAAGACAAGAAGAAAGGCAAAAATAACAAAAATAATTGAAAAGTACATAAAATATATCCCTGTGTAGTTTACACTATAATATGTAAGAAACGGGCTTAAGGTGATGCTTGAAAAAAACAATGAAAGCAGTATAATGAATAATATGGGGAGCAACAGATGATAAGAAGTGTAAACTACACTGGGAATAAAGGGGGAACAATGGGGCAGGTAGGAATATTGATTGAAGGCGGGGCTATGAGGAGCGTTTTTGCGGCCGGGGTGCTTGACTTTTTCATGGAAAAGGGGATTGATGTGCCCAATGTGCTGGCAGTTTCGGCCGGCGCCTATGCGGCTATGAACTATGTGTCGGGACAAAAGGGCCGGGCGGTGGACGCGGTGATAAAACCCCTTGAAAAGGAAAAATATATGGGGGCAGGCACTTTTTTAAAAAAAGGGACTTTTTTTGATATGGATTTCCTTTTTGACATTGTTCCCAAAAAGCTATCACCCTTTGATTTTGAAACCTTCAGAAACTCGGCGAAACGTTTTATTATTAATACCACCGACTGCCGGACAGGGAAAAGCGTCTATCATGAGAAATTTGAATCGGAGGAGCAGTTCTGGAAAATCTGCCGGGCAGCCAATTCCCTGCCGTTTATTTCCAGAATGAGCAGGATTAATAATATCCCTATGCTGGATGGGGGAATGGCGGACGCCCTTCCTGTTTCCAAGGCATTGGAGGAGGGGTGGGATAAGCTGCTGGTGATCCTCACCCGGAAGGCTGATTACCGGAAAAAATACCGGCATCTTTATATGATGATGATAAGGCTTCTGTACCACAGATACCCGGAATTCGTCAAGACAGTAGCCAGAAGAGCCAAAAAATATAATCATTGCCTGAAGGAGCTTGCGCAGATGGAAAAGGAAGGGAAAGCTATGATTTTCCGCCCGTCAGCTCTGGCCATAACCAATAATGAGTCTGATACCAGAATACTGATGGATTACTACAGGCATGGCTATGAAGAGGCAAAGGGGCGGGAAGAGGAAATTTGGGAGTTTCTTGCAATTTGATTAGCATAAGGATGAATGGCAGAGACAGGTATTTGCTACAATATTAAATCAGGATTTAAAAAGGAGCGCAAAGACAGGATGGTAATTGAAGAGGTTTTGAAACAGTTGGATGAATTGTTTGCCGGACACAGAATCGAGGAGGTAGAGCCCTTTTTGCTTCAGAAGATAGAGGAGGCGGAGGCAGAGAAGGATGTGGGCTCCGTGATCACCCTCTTAAATGAGATTATCGGTCATTACAGAGAGGTGGGGGAATTTGACAAGGCCATTTTAAGCTGCAAGGAGGTTCTGATCCTTACCGAGCAGGCCGGCCTTAAAGGAACAGTGGTCTATGCCACTACGCTTTTGAATATAGCCAATGCGTGCAGGGCGGCGGGGCTTTTGAAAGAATCCATGATCTACTATCAGGAGGTCAGAACGATTTACGAAAAAGAGCTGAAGCATGACGATTTCAGGTACGCCAGCCTGTATAACAATATGAGTCTTCTGTTTCAGGAGATGGGGGATTTCGAGAGCGCCTGCGACTGCCTGGAGCGGGCTCTTTCTATTGCAACCATGTATGCACAGGCCAGGATCGAGGTGGCCGTAACTTATACCAATCTGGCCTCCTCTGAGCTGAAGCTGAGGCGGTATCAGGATGCCATTGACAACCTTCAGAGAGCCTTCGCTATCTTTGAGAGCGATGAGGAGAAGGATTATCATTACAGCGGCGCCCTCTCCGCCATGGGAGAGGCCCAGTATCTGGCCGGAAATCTGGAGGAGTCTGCCCGTTATTACCGTCTGGCGCTGGATGAAATTGAGAAGAATATGGGAAAGAGCAAGGCGTATGAGATCATCCTCCAGAATCTTAATACGGTGACCGCAAAAATAAAAGAGGTTCCCATGAAAAACAGACAGTTTGGAAGCGGGATGGAGCTGTGCGAGGCATTTTATGAGGAATACGGCAGGCCCATGATCCGCCAGAAATTTCCCATGTATGAGGATGTGATTGCGGTAGGGCTTGTGGGAGAGGGCTCAGAGTGCTTTGGTTTTGACGATCAGGTGTCGAGAGATCATGATTTTGGGCCGGGCTTTTGCCTCTGGCTTACGGATCAGGTTTATGACGAGATCGGGGAGGAATTGCAGAGGGCTTATGAGGAGCTGCCCTCCACCTATATGGGAATCACCCGATTTACTACCTTAAAGGCCCAGAAAAGGGTTGGCGTGTTTCGGATCGGCGATTTTTATGAGGGCCTGATCGGTCTTAAGGATGTGCCCACAACCCAGAATCAGTGGCTGTTTCTGGATGATTACAGGCTGGCCACGGCGGTGAACGGAAAGGTGTTCAGGGATGATTTCGGTGAATTCACCAGAATCAGAAGGGGAATCCTTTCTTATTATCCGGAGGAGGTCCGAATCAGGAAGATTGCCAGACAGGCGGCTTTGATGGCCCAGTCCGGACAGTATAATTATTCCAGGATGTTTGGCAGGGGAGAGCGTGTGACGGCAAGAATTGCCCTTTCCGAGTTCATGAAGCACACAATGGCCATGGTTTACCTTTTAAACCGTACCTATGCGCCCTTTTACAAATGGATGCACAGAGGAATGGAAAGGCTTCTGGTGCTGCCGGAGATCAAGGATATTCTGAATGCCCTCGTAGATTTTCCGGCAGGGGATGAGCGGATCCCGCAGACCATAGAGATGATCGTGGCGCTGATCATTGCAGAAATGAAAAAGCAGGGACTGACCAGCGGGGAAGATAATTATCTGGACAATCATACCGACAGGATTTTAAGGAGTATCCCTGAAAAAGAAAGCCGGGAGGATTCATTTGGAGACGCCCTCATAGACGAGCTGGTTTCCCTGGAGTGGGAAGCCTTTGACAAGGTGGAAAACGAAGGGGGAAGGGCAGACTGCCAGGATGACTGGAACACCTTTTCCATTATGCGAAGGAGCCAGTATGAAACCTGGACGAAGGAGATGCTAAAGAGCTATATCGGGGATTTCCGGCGGGCCAATAAAAAGGGATGGAATTTGATTACCGAAAAATACGGGCGGATGATGGAGAGTACGGCGCCTCTGAGATATGCCCGGATCAGGGATTCCCTGCCGCCGATTCCGGATATGAAAAAGGAGATCATTGAGGAGATTGTAAAGATCCAGGTGGGCTGGATGGAGGCCTTTGCCTTGGAATATCCCAAGGCGGCAGGCAGCGCCCGCAGGATTCATACGGCTGAGGACACTGCCCTTGATACCTCTTATGAAACCTATTTAAGAGGAGAGCTTTCCACCTACTCGGACGAAACCCTGGATCTGTATGGCCGGTTTATTGCAGGGCTGTGCAGAGAGGATCAAAATCTGGCGAAAATGATCATGACCAATACGGCCCGTTTATACGGATACGCTTCCTTAGAGGAGCTGGAAGGAAAACTTTAGGAAAAGAAAAATGGAAAAAAAAGTACAGAAGTCTTATGAAATTGACATGTGCAACGGCCCCTTGCTTGGCAAGATCATGCTTTTTACCCTGCCTTTGATGCTCTCGGGGATTTTGCAGCTTTTGTTTAATGCGGCGGACGTGGTAGTGGTAGGGCGGTTTGCGGGAAACGAGGCCTTGGCGGCCGTGGGCTCTACGGGAGCCTTGACCAATCTGCTGGTGAATCTGTTTATCGGCCTCTCCGTGGGGGCCAATGTGCTGGTGGCAAGGTACTATGGAGGAAAGCAGGAGGAGGAAGTGAGCCGTACCGTACACACCTCCATGCTGGTCAGCGGTGTGGGAGGGATTATTCTTACATTGCTTGGAATTACGGCGGCCAGGCCTCTGCTTCTTTTGATGGATACTCCCGAGAACGTGATCGGCCATTCCGTGCTTTATATGAGGATTTATTTTGTGGGAATGCCGGTGATGCTGGTCTTTAACTTTGGCAGCGCCATTCTGCGCGCCATCGGGGATACCAGAAGGCCCTTGTTTTATCTGATCATTGCCGGTTTCATCAATGTGCTCTTAAATCTGTTTTTTGTGATCGTGCTTCATTTGGGAGTGGCGGGGGTGGCTCTGGCGACGGTGATCTCCCAATGTGTATCCACAGCCCTGATTGTCAGGTGTTTAATGCGCACGGAAGGGTGTTTTCAGCTTTGCCCGGGGAAGCTTCATATGGACTGGGATAAATTTAAAAAGATTGCGGCCATTGGATTTCCGGCGGGAATCCAGGGATCCTTGTTCTCCATATCCAATGTGCTGATCCAGTCTTCAGTCAATTCCTTTGGCTCTGTTGCCATGGCGGGAAATACCGCCGGTTCGAATGTGGAGGGCTTTGTGTATACGGCCATGAATTCGGTTCATCAGACGGCGGTAAGCTTTACCGGACAGAATTTAGGGGGCAGACGCTATGACAGGATTCGGGTCATTATGCTGGAATGCGTGCTGTTTGTGTCGGTGATCGGACTTGTGCTTGGAAACGGAGCCGTTCTGCTGGGAGAGAGGATTCTTGGCTTTTATTCCTCCGACCCGGAGGTAATCAATTACGGGCTGCAGAGAATGCGGATTATTTGCGCCCCCTACTTTTTGTGCGGTTTGATGGATGTGCTGGTGGGATGTATCAGAGGGCTGGGCTATGCGGTGATGCCTATGATCGTGTCTTTGCTTGGAGCCTGCGTTTTCCGCGTAATCTGGATTTATACCATTTTCCAGTGGGATCGGACCTTACATACGCTTTATATATCCTATCCGATTTCCTGGTCGGTGACGGCCGCTGCCCATCTTGTTTGCTTTATCGTTGTATATAAAAAGCTGAAAAATAGAGGAAAATAGACTGAAAATGAAAAACAAAAAATATAAAGGCGTCATATTCGATTTAGACGGCACACTGTTAAATACCTTAGAGGATTTAAGGGACAGTGTAAATTACGGACTGAGCAAATACAATATGCCGGCGCGGTCTTTGGAAGAGATTCGGCGTTTCGTGGGAAACGGCGCGCAGAAGCTGATCGAGAGGGCTGTGCCGGCCGGGACAGCGCAGGCAGAGCAGGGGCAGGTTCTTAAGGCCTTTCAGGAGTACTATGGTCTGCACTGTAATGATAAGACCGATTTGTATCCGGGAATCCGGGAGCTTCTCGGGGAGTTAAAAAGGCTGGATTTTCCTATGGTGATTGTGTCCAATAAGCCCCAGGAAGGGGTGGATGCCTTAAACAGAGAATATTTCCAGGATTTTACCGCCGGAGCCGTCGGCGCAAGAGAGGGAGTCCGCAAAAAGCCGGCGCCGGATATGGTGACGGAGGCGCTGGAGCTTTTGGGGATTTCGGCAAAGGAGGCTGTCTTTGTGGGGGATTCGGAGGTGGATATTGCCACTGCCATAGGCGCGGGAATGGATTGCATCAGCGTCAGTTGGGGATTTCGAAGCCGCAGGGAGCAGCTCGAAGCAGGGGCGAGTGTTTTTGCGAATAAGCCGGAAGAAATTATACCCTTATTATATTTAGATTAAACTTTTTAAAAAGGAGTCTGCCAAAAGATGCAGGCTCTTTTTATGCGCAGAGGCGTATAAGGAGATTTGTTGCCGGCGCAGCATACGCTCCGCACACAAGTAGGGAGGAAGCTTTCTTTGCTTTTTTTAATATATATATTGACAATAGTGTTAATATATGATATATACATTATATAAACACCGGGGAAGAAATTCTGAAAAGAAGCAGAGGTAAAAAATGAATATTATAATCAGTAATTCCAGTGACAGGCCTATTTATGAGCAGATTACAAATCAGGTCAAGGCGCTGGTCATGGGGGGACAGTTAAAGGAGGGGGATTTGCTTCCCTCTATGCGGACATTGGCCAAAGAACTGCGCATCAGCGTGATCACCACCAAACGCGCTTATGAAGATTTAGAGCGGGATGGATTTATCACCACGGTGGTGGGGAAGGGAAGTTTTGTCAGGGCTGCGGATACCCGGCTGGTACGGGAAGAAAAATTAAAGCAGATCGAAGAGCTGCTTTACAGGGCGGTCAGTATTGCACGGCAGAGCGCAATTGGCAGGGAAGAGGTGGAGGAAATGATCGGACTTATTTATCAGGAGGAATAGGACGGAAACAGGCATAAGTTTTTGTGAGTAAACGCCGCCGTGGGCGGCAGATTGAGAGGCATAAAATGGAAAATGCAGTGACAGTAAAAAATCTGACAAAAAAGTACCAGGGTTTTACCCTGAATAAGGTAAGCTTTCAGATTCCCAAGGGCTGTATCGTGGGTTTCGTGGGAGAAAACGGAGCGGGAAAGAGCACCACAATTCTTTCCGTCTTGGGAATTATTCCCAGGGACGAGGGGGAGATAGAGCTTCTCGGGCATAAGGTACGGCCTCAAAGGAAGAACAGCCATACCACTGATCCTTCATCGGATGAGTCCTTTAGAGAGCATATCGGGGTAGTATTTGACGAATGTAACTTTTCTACGGTGTTAAATGTAAAATTGATTTCCAGAATCATGCAGAATATCTATCAAACATGGGATAACGATAAGTTTTTGAATTATATCAGAAGGTTTGATCTGCCTTTGGACAAAACCATTAAGGATTATTCAAAGGGAATGAAAATGAAGCTTTCCATTGCGGTTGCCTTATCCCACGACAGCAGGCTGCTGATTTTGGATGAGGCCACCAGCGGGCTCGACCCGGTGGTCAGAAATGAAATCCTTGACATATTCAGAGAATTTATTGAGGACGGAGAGCATACGGTGTTCCTTTCCTCCCATATCACTTCTGACATAGAAAAGATTTCAGATTATGTAATGCTGATCCACAAAGGGAAGCTTCTCTTTTCGGAAAACAAGGATGAGCTTTTGTTCCGGTATGGTATTGTGAAATGCAGTAAAAAGCAGGCCTGCTTTATCCCTGGGGAGCTTATTGAAGGGAGAGAGGAGAATGAGTTTGGGGTCAGCGTGCTGGTAAATGACAAAGAAAAGCTGGCAGAGAGCTCCTTTTCAAGGATGGCAAAGCAGACGGAGGATGGCCCGGTTGTCATAGAGAGAGCAAGTATAGAGGATGTGCTGCTTTATTTTGTAAAGGAAGAGGACAGATAGTCATATTTTTACAGAAAATCAGAGAGGGAATGAATATGAAGGGTTTGATTTTAAAGGATTTATATTATTTGAAAGGGTTTACAAGGTCTTATCTGCTGATTCTTACGTTTATGGCGGTTTGGTCGGTATTGGTGAAAAATTCAGCCTTTATTGTGACTTATCTGCTTGTGATCGGGAATAGCCTGATTATGAGTACTTCCACCATGGACGAGGCGGCTTCCTTTAACAGGTTTGCGCTTACGATGCCGGTTAATATGAAGACGCTGGTGAAAGCAAAATATATTTTTATGGTTTCTGTAGAGACAGGCGCTTTATTCATTGGACTGCTCATGGCTTTGCTGGTCAGAGCCATCCCCTATCGTCTGAACGGTACATCTTTGTGGGTGAGAGATGAGTTTGACTGGATGGGAATCATCATATTGTTTACATTATTTATGTGTATTAGCTGTATAACTCTTCCTGCCATATTTAAGATAGGGGTGGAAAAGGCAAGACATATTTATGTGGCGGTCATGCTGGGATTGGCAATCCTGGTTTTCGGAGGGCTTAAGCTGTGCCAGATGGCAGGAATATCCTTAGACGGCATCGATGAGATTGGAAGGACGCCAAAAGCGGTGATTTTAGTTTCTGCAGCTATCTGCGCCGGAGCAGCTTTGATCTCCTATCGGGTTTCTCTGATGATTGTCAGCAAAAAGGAGTGGTAAGGGGCAGAGTACCTTTTGCCGTATCGCGGGAAGATCCGGAAAACGGATCAGCTTTGCTTAATTTCCCATTGGCAGAATCGCAAAAAGTTGTTATAGTAATAAGGAAACAAAGGGTTTGAGGCGATGAGGTTTCTCAAACGAAGAGTGGAAATCTGCGATTTTATTCTGCAATCAAATGAGGATTTAACAATGGGAAGCATGTATTATGTGAAAAAGATAGAGGAAATTAAGGATATAACGGTAGAGGTGCCCGGTTCGAAAAGCATTACGAACCGCGCCCTGCTTCTGGCAGCTTTGTCCGGATGCAGATGCAGGCTGAAGGGAGTTTTGTTCAGCGACGATTCCAGAGCCTTCCTGGAATGTCTGGAGAAGCTGGGATTTGAGGTGGAAATTGAGGAAGAGAACAGACAGGTAACAATAAAGGGATTGGGAGGGAGGATTCCCAACAGGAGAGCGTCCCTGAATGTGAGAAGCGCAGGTACAGCCGCCAGGTTCCTTACGGTAATGCTTGCCCTTGCAGGAGGAGAGTATGAGCTTGACGCCTCCCCCCAGATGTGTAAACGTCCTATGCAGCCGCTTTTGGATATTCTGAAAGCGGCTGGAGCTGTTTTTGTTTACCGAGGGGAGGAAGGACATTTTCCTTTTTTTATGAAGGCAAATGACCTTTCCATGAGAGAGGTTTGCGTTGACACGAAGGTCAGCAGCCAGTTTGCAAGCGCCCTTTTGATGTCCGGTGTGGTCCTGGAAAACGGATTGAAGGTAAAAATGTCCGGGCAAAGGGCAGAGGGAGCTTATATCAGAATGACAATTGCCATGATGAGGCAGTTTGGCATTAAGGTGAAACAGGAGGAGGGGGAATGGATTATTCCCCATGATTGCGGCTTTGGACTTAAGGAATATCAGGTGGAACCGGATGTATCCGGGGCCTGCTATTTTTATGCCATGGCGCCGCTATTAAGAATGGAGGTAACAGTAAAAAATGTTCATAAGAATTCTTTACAGGGTGATATTTTATTTTTAGAAGCTTTGCGGCAGATGGGATGTAAATATGAGGAGGGGACGGAAGGGATCCGGATCTCGGGGAAGGAATTGATTGGCTATCCGGGGCTGGATCTGTCTATGAGGGATTTTTCGGATCAGACAATGACCATGGCGGTTCTTGCGCCTTTTGCCCAGAGCCCCACTCTGATCAGGGAGATCGGGCATATACGCTTTCAGGAGTCTGACAGGATCAATGCCATTTTGACAGAGCTCAAACGGATGGGCATTTCCTGTGAGGAGGCGCCGGAGGTAGACGGGATCAGGATTTTTCCCGGGGAGGTGTCAGCATCGCAGGTGGAAACCTACGAAGATCACCGCATGGCCATGGCCTTTACCCTGATCGGTCTGAAAACCGGTAAAATATCCGTCAAAAATCCGCAGTGCTGCAAAAAAACCTTTGAAAACTATTTTGATCTGATAGAAAATTTGTATGTCAGAGACACTAAATTGTGATTTGATTTTGGAGAGGTGTATATGGAACATAAAATAGAAAAAGAAAACCTGGAAAGGGTCCTGCTAGTGGGCGTGGACGACGGCACAGACAGCGGGAATTTTGAATATTCCATGGAGGAGCTGGCCAGTCTTGCAAAGGCCTGTTTCATGGAGCCTGCAGGTGTGATTACACAGAAAATGGAGAGCGTCAACAAGGGCTTGTATATCGGAACCGGTAAGGTTCTGGAGGTGAAGGAAGCGGCAGAGAATCTGGAGGCGGAGGTGATTGTGTTTGACAATTCCTTATCGCCGTCGCAGCTTCGCAACCTGCAAAAGGAATTGAAGAAGCCTATCCTGGACAGAACAACGCTGATTCTGGACATTTTTGAGAGGCGGGCCAGAACCAGAGAGGCCAAGCTTCAGGTAGAAACCGCCAAGCTGAAATACCTTCTTCCAAGGCTGGTTGGTATGCACGACGCACTGACCAGACAGGGAGGCACCAGCGGAAGCATGAGCAGCCGGGGAGCCGGAGAGAAAAAGCTGGAGCTTGACAGAAGAAGGATTGAGCACCGGATCACGGAGCTTTCCAGGGAATTGGAGGAGCTGGCCGGCGAAAGGCAGGTACAGAGCAAAAAGCGGAAACAAAACGGCATTCCCTTAGTGGCTATGATGGGCTATACCAATGCGGGCAAATCCACGATAATGAACGCCATGATCGATACCTATGTGAAGGATGAGGAAAAAAAGGTACTGGAAAAAGACATGCTTTTTGCCACATTAGATACCACGGTGAGAAGGATTTGTACCGGAAATAACCGGGATTTTCTCCTGTCGGATACGGTGGGATTTATCCATAAGCTGCCTCACGGGCTGGTGATGGCGTTCCGCTCCACCCTTTCTGAGGTATTAAATGCAGATTTACTTCTTCAGGTGGTGGATTATTCGGATGCACATTTTAAGGAGCAGATGAAAATCACCAGGCAAACCCTGGAGGAATTAGGGGCCGGGGAGATTCCCATGGTAACCGTTTTTAACAAAGCAGACAAATATGAGGGAGAAGTTTCGTTTCCCCAGCTTGTGGGAGAGGACAAAATTTATATTTCGGCAAAGGATGACAAGAGTCTTAAATTTCTCTCGGAACTGATCTGCGACCGGGTCTATGCGGATTATCAGAGGACAGAATTTCTCATTCCTTATGAAAAAGGGGAGATCGTATCCTATTTCATGGAGCATACCCATATTCTTGAACGGGAATATAAGGAAAACGGAACAAGAATCTGCGTAAGATGCCATAGGGCGGATAAAGAAAAGTATAAGGAGTGGATAATAAATGGAAAAGGAACGGCTGAATAAATATCTTGCGTCCTGCGGTCTGTGCTCCCGAAGGGAGGCAGACCGCTTGATTGCGGAGAAAAGAGTGACGGTAAACGGAGAAAATGCCCGGGAGGGGATGCAGGTAAACGAGGATGACAAAATTACCGTGAATGGAAAACCGATTCACGGTAAGGATAAAAAGGTGGTACTGGCATATTATAAGCCTGTGGGAGTAACCTGTACGGAAAAGGACAGGTTTGCAGACAAAAAGATCACGGACATGGTGAAATTCCCTGTCCGTGTTACTTATGCGGGAAGACTTGATAAGGATTCGGAGGGTCTGATGCTGCTTTCAAACGACGGGGATCTGATCCAGTCTCTGATGAAGGGAAGCAAAGGCCATGAAAAGGAGTACCTGGTGAAGGTAAACAGGGAAGTCACAGAGGATTTTATCCGAAAAATGGAAGCCGGAGTCTATCTTTCGGAGCTGGATATTACCACAAAACCCTGTAAGGCAGAAAAAAACGGAAAATATCAGTTCAAAATTGTCTTGACCCAAGGAGTCAACAGGCAGATTAAGCGCATGGCCATGGAGCTGGGATTTCGCGTCATTTCAATTAAGAGGGTGAGAATCGCGAATATATGCCTGAAAGGCTTGAAAAATGGGGAATACAGACAATTGACCAAAGAAGAAGCACGGGTGTTATACAATTTGTGCAACGAAATAAAGTAGAGAAACGTGTTATATTTTAATATCATTTGAAAGAATTTTTTTAAGGCGTGCAGGGAAACTTGCAGAATGGAGGACTTAATGCTGGAAGATTATAAGAAAAGATGCGAAGAACTGGTAAAAAAACTGAATGAGTCATCAGAGGTTTACTATAATGGCGGAGAAGAAATCGTCTCTAATTATGAATGGGATGCCATGTTTGACGAGCTTTCCTTACTGGAGGCAGAAACAGGCTATATTCTTCCGGAGAGTCCTACCCAAAATACAGGTTTTGAGGAAAATAATGGGGAGAGGGAGCCTCACGAATTCCCGGCCCTTTCCCTGGCAAAGACAAAACAGGTTTCCGAGCTTCTTAGGTGGGCGGAGGATAAGGAGGTTTGGCTTTCCTGGAAATTAGACGGTCTGACCCTGGTTTTGACTTATGATAATGGAAAGCTGAATAAAATCCTAACCAGGGGAAACGGAACGGTAGGAACCAATATTACCTATTTGAAGAACGCCATCAAAGGCTTTCCGCTGAAAATAAACTATCAGGGCCATCTGGTGGTGCGCGGGGAGGCGGTGATTTCCTATTCGGATTTTGAGCAGATCAACGATATGGTGGAGGATGACGATGAGAAATATGCCAATCCCCGCAATCTTGCCTCCGGAACCTTAAGCCTGGACGATCCCGAAAAAGTAAAGGAGAGGCGGGTCTGCTTTCATGCTTTTACGCTGGTTTATCTGGAGGAGCCCCTGGTAAAATGGGGGGAGAGAATGGATTTCCTTGAAAAAGAGGGTTTTACCGTAGTGGACAGGGAAAAGGCGGACGCCGAAGGCCTTCCTAAGGCCGTGGAGCGCTGGAGCGCTAAGGTGGAGAGCGGGGAAATGGATTTGCCGGTGGACGGCCTTGTAATCTGCTATGACGATACGCAGTACGCGGCCTCCGGCAGTGTGACGGGCCATCATGCCACGAAGGGGGGATATGCCTTTAAGTGGCAGGATGTATCGGCCTTATCCAGGCTTTTGTATGTGGAATGGTCCTGCGCGGCCTCCACCATTTCACCCGTAGCGGTATTTGAGCCTGTTCAATTAGAGGGGACTACGGTTTCAAGGGCCTCACTTTGCAACCTAAGCGAGATGGAGCGGCTCGGTATTGGCCGGGAATGTACGCTGGAGGTAATCAAGGCCAATAAGATCATCCCAAAATGCATTTCTGTCAGGGAGGCGTCGGGAGAGGTGAGCATCCCCTCGAAATGCCCTGTCTGCGGTGCAGAGACAGAAATTCATACCAGCAATAAGAGTAAGACAAAAACCCTGCACTGCACCAACCCGGAATGCAGTGCAAAGCATGTAAAGAAATTTACCCGTTTTGTGAGCAAGACCGGGATGGATATTGACGGACTCTCAAACCAGACCATGCTCCGTTTTATGAACGAGGGCTTTATCGGGGATTTTGCAGATATTTACCGTCTTTCCAGGTATGCCGATTCCATCAGAGAGATGGAGGGCTTTGGCGATAAGTCCTGTGAAAATATGATGCGCGCCATTGAAAAACGCAGAGAGGTTAATCCGGTCAGCTTTATCTATGCCCTGTGCATACCCATGATTGGCGTGGATGCCGGGAAAAAGATTATTGCAGAATGCGGGTTCGCAGGATTTTTGGAGCGGCTGGAAAGTGGTTTGGGATTTGAGGATATTGATGGGATCGGACCGGAAAAATCAGGATCAGTCCTGCTGTGGTACGAAAATGAGAAAAACAGGTCATCCTTGAAAGAGCTGTTAAAAGAGGTTACAATAGAAAAAGTAGATTTAAAACCCGACAAAGAGGGCAGATGCGCAGGCCTTACCTTCGTAATCACAGGAGACGTCCACCATTTTAAGAACCGGGATGAGTTTAAGGCCTATGTGGAAGCCGGCGGCGGCAAGGTCACAGGAAGCGTAACCTCCAAAACAAACTATCTTGTCAATAATGATGCCCAGTCCTCCTCATCCAAGAACCGGAAAGCAACAGAGCTTGGAATCCCGATTCTGACAGAGGATGAGTTTGTCAGCCGTTTTGGGAAATAAGATGAAAGAAAGTTAAATTATGATTTTGCACAGGAAATGCTGGGGGAAATAACCCTGACGTTTCCTGCCAGAACAAATAAATCAGGAATGGAGTAGGAAAATGCCGATCAAAGTACAGAGAGATCTCCCAGCCAAGGAAATACTGGAAAATGAAAATATTTTTGTGATGGATGAATACAGGGCTATGCATCAGGACATTCGTCCATTGAATATCTGTATTCTTAATTTAATGCCGGTAAAGCAGGATACGGAGCTGCAGCTTGCCCGTGTGCTTTCGAACACACCCCTGCAGATCGACGTATCTTTTATGAAAATGAACAGCCATCTTTCCCTGAATACGACGATTCAGCACCTGAACAGATTTTATAATACCTTTGATGAGCTCAGGCACAGAAAATTTGACGGCCTGATTATCACCGGCGCTCCGGTGGAACAGATTTCTTTTGAGGAAGTGGATTACTGGCAGGAACTGTGCGAGATCATGGAGTGGACCAAAAGAAATGTTACCTCCACCCTGCACATCTGCTGGGGGGCCCAGGCGGGGCTTTATTATCACTTTGGGATTGAGAAGATTTTGTTGCCCGAAAAGCTCTTCGGCGTTTACGAGCACAGGGTGATGAACCGGAAAATACCGTTGGTGAGAGGGTTTGACGATTATTTTATGATACCTCACAGCAGGCATACGGCAGTAAGCTCAGAGAAAATACATGAATGCGCCGGTCTTACCGTTCTGGCCGAATCAGAGGAGGCAGGGGTCTTTTTGTGTATGACCGAGGGAGGAAAGCAGATTTTCGTCACAGGCCATCCCGAGTATGACAGATATACCCTTCACAATGAATATGTGCGGGACAAAAATAAGGGGCTTCCCATACATATCCCCCAAAACTATTATCCGGGGGATGACGATACCAAAAAGCCCAGGCTGCAGTGGCGCTCCCACAGCAATAATCTGTACTCTAACTGGCTAAATTATTACGTGTATCAGGTGACGCCGTATGAAAATTAAAATGGGATTTAACAGTGCGGAAAGCCTGTAAATATGCGGATTGGATGGATTGGCCGTTTTGAACCTGAGTTACGTAAAACCTCAATTTACTCCATTATTTTATAGTAAAATGGGGTACAAAATGGGGTACAGGAAAAATGTTGTGGGGTACAGTTATCTCGGAATTTATTCCAGTAATTATACCCCCATAAAGATTGCAGCGGACTCCTTATGTATAGTATATTGTAGGAGAAGGAGAATGGGAAGGATGAGTAATAGAGTAAAACGTAACGGATATCATATCAGATATCAAATTGTATGGGAAGAATTAAGCATATCCAATGATTTTATGTTTGGGAAGGTGATGCAGGATCCGGAGCTGTGCAGGGAGCTGCTGCAGAGAATACTTCCTGATCTTGATATTGACCATATAGAATATCCGGAACTTACTATCAGAGCATGATCGACCTGTAGATGATTGATAAAGGGCAGTCTTATAAGAAGCTCAATCCAAGCTATGTCATCTTTATTTGCCAGTTTGATCTGTTTCATATGGGGAGGCACATCTATACTTTTGAGAATATCTGCAGGGAAGATAAGAATATTTCACTGGGGGATGGTGCGGTAAAGATATTTTTAAATGCAGATGGGAAAATGAATGATGTCAGCAGGGAACTGAAAGCATTTTTAGACTATGTGGCAGGGAAAAAATCAGAGGATGCATTCGTAAATAAATTAGAGGAGGCAGTAAAGGCCGCAAAGAAAAACAGGGAATGGAGGCGTGAATATATGACTTTGTTGATGAGAGATCAGGAAAATATTGAAAAAGGGATTGAAAAAGGAATTAGAGGAATGGTATCGGCACTCAAGGAATTAAATATTCCAGATGCAACGATTATGCAGAAAATTCGGGAGAAGTTCGATCTTTCCGGGGAAGAAGCAGAGCGGTATGTCAGGTGAATATGGAAGCAGGAGATAAAGTATGGCAGGGCTGGAAACCAGCTTTTTAGAAAGGGCAGCAGGATGGCAAAGAAAACACAAAAATTAAAACCTGATACGGTACTGAAAAATTATTGGAGAAGCAATGAGCGGTTTGCAGATTTTTTTAATGCAGTCCTTTTTGAAGGGAAGCCGATTATCAGGCCAGAGGAACTTGAAGATGTGGATACAGATGAGGCATCCATCTTAGAACATGGAAAGTATGCCGAATCTATCCAGGCAGCAAGGGATAATATAAAGATCAGGAAGAAATCAAAAACCTATGGAGTAGAGTTTGTGATGATGGGCATGGAACACCAGGAGCATATCCATTATGCGATGCCTATGAGGCTCATGGGGTATGATTATGGAACTTATAAGAAGCAGTATGACAATAACGCCTTGAAATATAAAACAGCAGAAGGGATGGAGCATGACGAATATCTGTCAAGGATGAAAAAAACAGATAAATTTATGGCAGTCATTACGGTAGTCGTGTATTATGGTGAAAAAACCTGGGATGGCGCGAAAACTCTCCATGAAATGCTGGATATCCCGCCGGAGATGGAGAGATATGTAAATGATTATAAGATGCTGCTTGTGGAGGCCGGGAGGAATAACCTTACCCTGCGTCATGCAGATAATGTAGATCTGTTTAACCTGTTGGAAATTATCTTGGATAAGAGCATATCGGGGAATGAGGCAAAGAAGAGGGCTATCCAATACAGTGAGGAACACGGGACGGATAAGACGGTAATCATGACGGTGGCAGGGGCAACTAATAGTAAGATTGATTATGATAGATTTGGAAAAGGAGATGGCGCTATGTGTACATTGTTTGAAGAGATAGCAAGGGAAAATGAAACGAAGGGGATTGAAAAAGGAATTGAAAAAGGAATTAGGGGAACGGTATCGGTGATGAGGAAGTATCATATTCCTAATGAAGAGATCGTCAAGGAAATACAGGAAGAATATAATCTGACAAGGGAAGAAGCGGAAGAATACCTGTAAAGGATAGATTTAATCTCTCAGAAGAGACACAAAAACATTTAAGGGTAGCAGAGAGAATTTAGTTTCCTCTTAAATGGTATTCCTTTCATAAGAAAAAACTGAAAAACTTGCAGGAGCGTATTAAGGTTAAAGTAAGTTTTCCAGTTTTTATAAGGAAGTGGATTGGCTATAGGGAGTTTGATATTTTATGAGAAACGGGAAATAAATGCAGATTTAACTAATGAGAACGTATTAAAAATTTGTTGTGAAGAAGATATTATGTGGAGAAGTTTCTGTAATCTTACAGGAGCTTCTTTTTTATTGCTATAGGAGAAGAAACAGGAAATAAAGCGCTGTTTGTCAGCACTTTATTTTTTTGGGTGCAGAGTGAGAACCATCATTATCCCTGCTTTGTGAGCGGATGTATTCTGTGAGATTTTCCCGTGGGATTTTCCATACCCGTCCAATCTGGAAACCCTTTAAGGAACCGTTACCTAATAATTCATACACCCGGTTTTTACCAATGCAGAGGGCCTCTGCTACATCAAAAACGCTTAAGATATCCTGATACTGGTCGAACATATCTTTTTACCTCCATTTTTCTGGTTTTATTTTATTGTTAAATCCACAATATGACAGGAGAGATTATAGGTGACTATTACAATAGATTGAAAGAAGAACCTTACAAAAGGCTTGAGGCAGAAGAATGTGAAAGAATCCTGAATGGGATTAAAGGGGTCGGGGAAGAACGGGTTGTAGTGACGACACATGCATATCTGACACAGCTCCAGGAAAGCTTCCTAAAGAGTTTTATAGTTATTATTGATGAAGATTTCCTCCAATTACAGGTTTTTAACAGGATGCATACAGTCAGTATGAAATGCCTTAAGGAACTGGAGGAAAGAGGTGCGCAGGGATATTCAGGAATTGTATCTGAGATGCTCCGCTCAGAGGAAGGGAAATATAACAAAGCGGGGATGAAAGGTTATATAGAGCCATTTTCCAGTAAGGAACTGGAGGAACTTAATTTTTTCGGGCCTGGTGATGATATTAATGACCTGGCGCAGGCCGGGGCGTATGTGAGGATGAAGGATAAGGATACAGGGGAAGAGATTATAAACTATTTCTGCCCGCTTGTCCTGCCGGATATGAAATATATCGTTTTATCGGCAACCTTAAATTTTGAAATATACCAGCACTATTTTGCTGGAAAAAGGAAGATATATACATATCTTGAAAAAAAGGCTGCATATCGTGGAAAGCTCATCCAATATACTTACCATTCACTTGGCAGGAGCGACCTTGCCGATAAGAAGCAGGTTTTTGACATTGCAAGGAAGATGGCAGGGGAGCCGGAGGTGAATATCATCACTTTTAAAAAGTTTGAGGATGAGATGGAAGAAGTGCTGAACCCGGCGGGCATCCATTTCGGCAACAGTACAGGGATAAACAGCTTATCAGGGAAAAATCTGGCGGTCATAGGGACGCCGTATAAGGTGGAGGAATACTACAAGCTCATTGCCTGTTACCTTGGAGAGGATGTAAACAGGGAGGGGGATAAAAGGATGGTTTTACGGAGGGTGGAGTATAAAGGATGCAGCTTTCTAATTACCACATATAAAACCCCTTTGTTACAGGAAGTGCAGCTGTATTCTATTGAAAGTGAACTGGAACAGTGTGTAGGAAGGGCAAGGCTGCTGAGAAATGACTGTTCTGTTTATGTGTTTTCCTGTTTTCCGTGTGAACAGGCTAAGATACATATGAGAGATTACCTGCAGGAATATGATGCAGGGGCAGGAGAGCGGCCAGAGAAAAATAAATAGATATTTTTGGAAAACCTTTCCGGGGCAGATTAAGTAATCGACAGGAACTTTGGGAGTTCCGGCCTTTGTGGGAGGTTTAAATTTTAAAAATAGAACAAAAGTACTGGGGATACCGCCGGAAGCGGTAAAGGGAGCAGATGTGGCCAGCCTCTGGCAGGAAGCATATACCAGAGGAAGAAGCATTTGCGGTGATATATCCCATACAGCATAAATAAAAAATCCAGAACAGTTTTTCATATGATGTAACCGGGGGATTTTAGTCGGGTACATCATATGCAGGCTGTAGGGGAATATACCTCTGATGGATTTGGAAAAAGGCTTGTGGGTATATCGGGGAACTTTCTGGTGGAATCCTGGACAGGCCAGAATGCTTGGCAGGTTTTTGCAGGGAGAAGGACAGTTTTTTGTAATCTGTATTAGACACATATGGGCGCAAAGTAAATGGAATAAAGCATTTTAGAACAGAGGGTATTATAGTGGACGGAAAGCTGTTTTTCCGTTCACTATAATATAACAATAGTAGAAAATATGGCGAAGGATGCTATAAAAAATGCTTACATGAGCAGCCAGAAAAGACATGGAGAAAGGATAGTGATTTCTTAGCTGGAACAATTACTTTCGCCGTCACGAGGATAAGGTTTTTCAATGTTAGTGAGTCCGGCCAGATAATCCATACTTGTATCAAGCGCGATTGCGATTCTTTTGCATTGTTCAAAAGTATAGTATCGTTTACCATTTTCAATTTTAGAATAATCACTCTGATCAATGCCAGTTAAAAGTTGCATTTTTACCTGTGTATACCCCCTAGATTTTCGTAATGATTTTAACCTTGTCATAAAACTGCCTCCTGATTTAGTTTATAACCCCAAATATGACATACTGACCTATTGACATTAGGGTGAAAATGACCTATTATGCTATATATACAGTAAAAAGTTGAAAACTGATTTGCGTATAAAATTGGTAGCCAATTTATTAAGGAAATGGAAAAATTAAGGAAAGGTGGATAGTAGGATTTTTAAGTAATTAAAGTACAAAGAGAAACAGAGGTATATCGACAAATTAAAAAGTAGATGATGGAGGTTTTTATGTACGAATTTGAATGTTTAACCACTCATAATGAAGCATCTTCTATTCAGGAATGTTCTCCTTTTTCGGGAGCTTGTTATCCAGAGGCAGAAGGATCCTGTGGGCCGGATTGTAATCCTGTTGATGGATATTGTGGACCAGATGTTTGTACACCAGCCGGTGGGGATTTGGATGACAGTGGTCCTTTTGATGATTAGTAACCAAGGAATGTGTATAATTATAGTAACTGCATAGAATTCTGTGAGGGTTCTATGCAGTTATTTTTTAATGTGTTTAATGAACTTTGAACTTAAACCCATTGCGCTCAATGAAAAGGAAGCATATACAGCATTGTCTATGTTATTGTTTCACAATTTGGTTCGTATTAAGAAAAGGATGAAAAGAGTTATGTTTTATGCACTAAATGATAATGTATATATAGTTAAGGGAAGTAATAGGGGTTGCATTTATGATTTCAATTCTTCAAATCTTTATAGTATAAATTATAAACTTACACAACAAATTGATTTGGTTAATAAAGGAAAGGTTTTGGAAGATGCTGTTGATGAAGAGCTTGAAGATATTTTAAAAAAATTGATAATGAAAGGTATTTTGAAATTATCAGTAATACCAATCAAACGTCAGATTAATGAAATTATATCTGGAGAAACCGAATGCGAGTTTGCATGGATTGAGATTACAAAAAAGTGTAATTTAAAATGTATACATTGTTATAATGAATCAGATGACCATAATGATATGTCTATGTCATTAGATAATTATAAAATTGTTATTGATAATCTTTTAAAGTTAGGGATTAAAAGAATACAAATCATAGGTGGAGAACCATTTTGGAATAGGCAGTCTCTTAGAGATATGCTTAATTATACGGTAGGGAAATTTAAATTTATTGAGGTTTTCACTAATGGTACATTGATTACTGAGGATTGGTTTGAATTTCTTGCAGAAAATAATATATATATTGCATTATCAGTATATTCATATCAAGAAAAAATGCATAATAAAGTTACAAGAAATGAAAACGCTTGGTTAAAGACAAATAGAACAATAGAATTATTAAAGAGCTATGGAATAAATTATAGGGTATGTAATGTTCTGATGAAAGGAATAGAAGTTGGCAAATGTAACACAGATTTATATCGAATTAGTGATGAAAGAGATGTTGTCAGAATGTCGGGACGTGCAAATTTTTCTTTATTATCAGATAGCTTGATAAAGAAAAAACTTATTACAAAGAAGTCATTTTGCAAACCTATAAATAAATCCTTTGTTGCACGGTTAATTGCAGGACATAATTGTTTCCAAAAAGATATATATGTATCGTCTGATATGAATGTTTTTCCATGTGTCATGGAACGAAGGATAAAACACGGAATGATAGAGAATAAAGGAACAATTGCATTAGACCATTCAATACGGTCATTTAATAAGGATAAAATAAAAGAATGTTGTCAGTGTGAATATAGGTATGTTTGTTTTGACTGCAGGCCCGATTCCTTAAGTGGAGATATATATGAAAAGCCATGGTATTGTACTTATAAACCAGACTTAGGAATATGGGAAGATGAAGAAGAATTTGTTGCAGAACTTAAAAGAAAATGGGGAAATTAAATCATTTTTATATAGGTTATAGCACTTGTATTAGTATTATATATCAGTAATAATTGAGGCGAAAAATGGAAAATCGGGCAAAACTATATAATGCAATAAAAAGAGCAAGTTTAGGAGATGAAAAAGGAGTAAACGAAGCACTACAAAAAGCTGGTATGTATTTGAAAGAACATGTTTTTCCAATAGCTTCTTTACAGTTGGAATTGACATCTCATTGCAATGTAATTTGTAGGCATTGTTATAATAATTCAGGCACTTGCAATAATATACCTGATGCAATGTCTCCGGAAAGATGGGTCAATTTTGTACAATATCTTGTAGATCATGGTGGTGTGTTTGAATGTCTATTATCTGGAGGAGAGCCTCTTCTTTTAGGAGAAACTTTATTTAAGATTATGAATATATTACACGATGACGGTTCGTGTTTTATGCTTCTCACAAATGGATATCTTATGACAGAAGAAACAGCAAAAAGATTGAGTTCGTATCGTTATCATTGGCTTCAAATTTCTATTGATGGAACGGAGGCTGAATATCATGATTTTTTTCGTCAAAGAAAAGGATGTTGGGAAAAAGCTGTTAAAGGTGCATTATCTGTTTCAAAAAACGGAATACCTTTAAAAATCGCTCATTGTATAACGCCCTATAATTTGCATGATATAGATGGTATGTGCGATTTTGCATATTCATTAGGGGCTTCCAGTATTACTATTGGAGAACTGTGCCTTAGTGGAAGGGTTGCAAAAAATCAAGACTTACTTCTGTCTAATGAACAAAGAAAAATTCTATTTCAAAAAATATGTGAAAATTCTTCCAGATACCAGGGGCGTATGCGCATAAAAAGTTCAAATTCTGTTAAATCAGGATTAGAAAGACATTTAAAAAAACCTAATTCAGGGGCTGTTATCCGACCAAATGGAGATATCCGACTTGATGGAATGGCTCCATTTGTTATTGGTAATATACTCAAGGATGATTTCGCAAGCGTTTGGACAGAAAAACTTAGTGCTTGTTGGAAAAACCAAAAAGTTATAGAGTTCATTTCTAATTTCGATGAAAATGATAGAAATTATCAGTTTATTAATTTTCATGAGAATGATGTATACTTATGTTGATACACAAAGTACTGGTTTTTCTAGTTAGATGATTTCGTGTGTATTATGATAAGGAGGGAAATCTGATGTCATTGCCGACAATCTTAGAATTTTGTGCAAAATTTTAAGATATATCCATTTTGTAGATTCAGGTTGATGAAATCATATATTATACAGGTGAACAAAGGGAGAGCCGCTAATGGCTCTCCTTTTTGGGCATAAGGCAGCAATAACAATGTGGCCTGTTTTTATGGGATTTTCCATGAAAAGGAAGGAGGAAAAGAATGCAAATCTACGAGTACAAAGTTGCCCTTGCCAGGGACAGGAGGAACATTCTTGTCAGGGAGAAGGAACAGGACTACAGCGGGATGGAAAGGATTTCCTCCCCGGATGATACGGTTCGGGTTATGCGTGATGTATTCCGGCTCCATGAACGGGCTGAGGAATATGTCTACCTGGTCTGTATGGACATTAAGGGACACCCGATCGGATTCTTTGAGGTCTCCCACGGCAGCTGCAGCCGGGCAATGTCTGGCTCCCGGGAGATACTGGTGCGTGCCCTGTTGTGCGGGGCATCCGGTATCATCTTGGTACATAACCATCCCAGCGGTGACCCGTCACCATCAAAAGAGGACAGGCACCTGACAGGGCAGATACGGGAGGCGGCATCACTGACAGGGATAGGGCTGATGATGCATACAGGCAACATCCAGGGGAAGATACAGGAAGCCAGGGAGACACTGTTTATGGAAAGTTATGCTCAATTACCTCCATTAGCATATTGGTAAAACACCATTCATATATAGGAATCACGTATTCAGCCATATAGTTACAAAAATGTGAGAATTGCTCAATCCACATAGTAAATTGAAAGAATTTTGTAAATTGGGGAGGCGATTCTAAAATGCGGCCATTCATATCAAGTCGGTGGTCATGCCAGAAATCAAGATAAGATATTGGCTGTGTAAGCAGTTTATCAAAAGCATATTGCAGGAAATATTGACGGCTGAATACATTAGGTAATTTTTGGCAGGAGCTAAGCACGGAAAGTATTTCCTTTTGGCAGAGCTGATAGCTGGTTTCTTTTTCTATACGTTTTATATTTCGGAGCAGGCTATAAACAAGGTTAAAATTGAAAATCCTTTCCTTAATATAATAGGCATAGAGCTTATCAGGTGGGCAGACGAAATGGCGTGCAGCCTTTCCTTTTGGAGATATTTCACTGGAAAGAGCTTCAAAATTTTTTAATACCGCTTCTTTATTTTTATCTGTTATTGGTAAAGAAAAAATTCTCCATTTGCGAGAATCAATATCACATATCTGTTTTAGTAGCCATGAAAATTGCACAATATATCTGTGTGAGCTATTTTCATCCGTAAAAAGAGATACCAGGTGAGGAAGGGCTTTAAAATGTGTTTGGATGGACTTCCCAAAATCGGATGCTATGGAAGAAATATGGGAATTTCCCGTATTTATAAGGATTTTTTCTGGTAAAATAGTAAGCTGCTTGTTTGTATATAAGGTATACATACCCTTATCTTTCAGGCCATTTGCTATTTCATAGGTAGTTACTGTTTTCCCGTACAGAAGGTCAGTTAAGAGAGCATGATAACAGCTTAGGACACTATGATCTAATATCATGGTGGGAAATCCGACAGATTCCCTGGTGAAAATCTTTTTATCGTCTATAGCGGTGGAGTATTCATCAAGAAAAGAAAGGCTATCGGCTTTTTTGGAGGTTATACCATTGTTTGAATCAGAGCCATGCGGAGAAAATGATATTTCCACCGATAAAAGAGGAATATCGTTTAGCGGCAAACCGGATTGATGCAAAAACAGATGGCTTAAATATGGAGTTTCTGAAGCCATTGCGGGAAAATAATGGACGGATGGAAGATCCTGTAAGCCTCATAAATTCTGCAGTATACGCCATTGGAAGCTCATCAAGGATGGGAATACGCCAAATTGGAGCTTTAAGGGAGGCAGTTATTTTCGCACTCCAGAACCACTTGGAATTTCCGGACGAAATGACAGCCATAGGATATGGTCTCCTGCAGCAGGATAATCCAACTGCTAAAGGCGTGTACGAAAAGCTGTGGACGGTAATTAACAGCAAAATATTGCGCCCTGGCATAAAGTTCTTGAAAGAAGGTGCGATTAACATTATCAGCTTTTATGGAATGGACAAGACCACTCAGGCCACGTTTGTAGAAATTTTGTTATCTATTTTATTTCGAACCGTTCAATATCAGGGGGAAATTTTTGGTGAAGAGATTCTTTTGGTGATTGACGAGTACCAGAATCTTCCACTCAGGGAGGGCGCCGTTTTAAGAGATATGCTGCGTGAAGGCCGGAAATTCGGGCTCAATTTGTTGCTTGCAACACAAACTTTACGGGCCTTTCCGCGGGATACTCTCGCTGTCTTGGACCAAATGGGAACCAGGCTGTATTTCAGACCGTCTGAAGATGAAATACGCTCGACAGCCAGAGAGATAGATCCGCAAAATGTGGATAGGTGGATGACAGTTTTGTCTTCACTTCGAGTGGGAGAGGCGGTCGCAGTTGGTAATTTTATGGTTGGGGAAAAGGAGGTAAACCACCCAATTATAATCAGTTGAGCCAGACTATGGAATTGGCTCTTCAAAAAATATAATCAAAGAAAGGAAAAATGCAATGAAGGATGTTCCAATTTGGCAAAAATTAAACATAACAGTTGAAGAAGCGGCAGCTTATTCAGGAGTTGGCATTCACCGTATCCGCGAATTGATGAACGAAAATGACTGTGATTTCGTTCTTAGGGTAGGAAGTAAAAAGACTTTGATCAAGAGAGCCAAATTTGAAAAATTTTTGCTGGCTCACGAAGCAATTTGAAAACCGGGAAAACCGCAAAGCCACTGTGTTTGCGGCTTCTCCATATTTTAAGTCTGCAAATAAAAAGTCAAGCAGAAATTTGTGAACTTTGAAAAATTTATACAGGTTGAAAAATAAGTACT